>ENA-ORXT01003986-ORXT01003986.1-marine-metagenome-genome-assembly--contig:-NODE-3986-length-15664-cov-9.182524_pt1 | contig 15664 bp, 15 predicted proteins | sample MGYA00237868_ERZ511482 | MGnify/ENA metagenome assembly ERZ511482 | reverse complement strand
AGCATCATGAATGAATTGGCTGGCGAGGGACGCGGTGTGGTCATGATCTCCTCCGAGATGCCGGAACTGCTTGGCCTTTGTGATCGGCTGTATGTAATGAATGAAGGTGAGCTGGTGGGCGAGCTGACGGCTGAAGAAGCCAGTCAGGAGCGCATCATGTCGATGATAGTGACGGATTAGCCCTGAGGCTGCGGAAAATAGACCATGTCTGAAAAAACCGAGGCAAAGGCTGTAGAGCTCACTGCTCGTCCGTTGGGTGAATACCTGTTGTCACACTTGCGTGAATACGGCTTGTTGTTTGCGCTGATTGCCATCATGGCGTTCTTTCAGGTCATGACTGACGGTACGCTACTGAAGTCAGTCAATATTACGAATCTGTTTTTACAGAACAGCTACATCATCATCATGGCGCTCGGCATGCTGATTGTGATTGTAGCCGGACATATTGACCTGTCAGTAGGCTCGGTCATGGGTTTTATCGGTGCGTTTGCAGCGGTGCTCGTCGTGCAGTGGGAACTACCCGTGGTGCTGGCCATACCCATCTGTCTGCTTCTGGGTGCTTTGATCGGGGCTGCTCAGGGGTACTGGGTGGCTTACTGGCAGATCCCTTCGTTTATTGTGACGTTAGCGGGTATGCTGGTATTCCGCGGTCTATCGCTCTGGTTGCTTGAAGGGCAATCGGTCGGGCCTTTTCCCAAGGAATTTCAGGCGCTGTCTACTGGTTTTATCGGTGACTTTTTGCCGGGCTCTGCCCGTGACATGCTCATGGCGATATTTGAGGTGCGTCGCATCAATGCCGGTGCCTTGTTCATCGGTATCATCGCCGCGTCAGTCATTGTCTGGCTTGATCTTCGCAGGCGCTTTCAAAATCAGTCCTATGGTATAGGCGACGAACCTTTCGCTTTTTTTATTGTGCGCAATATCATTATTGCAGGAGCGCTGCTTTTCGTTGTCTTCAAACTATCTACATTCCGGGGTTTACCGAATGTGCTGATTACCATGACTGTGCTGACGGTGATCTACGCCTTTGTCACCGAGAGAACCACCATTGGCAGGCGCATCTATGCAGTAGGGGGCAATGAAAAGGCAGCCAGGCTGTCTGGTATCAAGACAGAAAGACTAACATTCCTCGCCTTCACGAACATGGGGATGCTGGCTGCTCTGGCCGGATTGATATTCGCGGCCAGGTTAAACACCGCCACCCCGAAAGCCGGATTTGCGGTGGAGCTTGATGTCATTGCTGCGGTGTTTATCGGAGGTGCCTCCATGGCGGGCGGTGTCGGCACTATCGTGGGCGCTGTCATCGGTGCGTTCATCATGGGCGTGATGAATAACGGCATGTCCATCATGGGTATAGGGATCGATTATCAGCAAGTGATAAAAGGCCTGGTGCTGTTAGCTGCTGTCGTATTCGACGTGTACAACAAGCGTAAACAGGGTTAGGCGAGTTCACGGTGTCGAGTGGTCACCCCGCCTTGTAGACACGGGTTGCTTCAGGGTCGTCAAAGGATGGCTCAAGTTCGCTGAGTTCAGTGCATAGTGCTTCTGGAAACTTTCTGATTGTTCGGCATGTCGCCCAGGCCCGATGTCCCGAAGCACAGTGGTGGTATATTGATGCCTGTGTCGCTCACGCGGGATACGTTTTCAAGTCCTTCAACTGTATTTTTGTCAGGCATGAATCCGAAGCCTCTCTCGATTTCCTGTTGGATGTTCAATATAAGGGATCGATCTGCCCGCGTCACTACCAGCCTATAAAAGACAACAAAATCATGGGACAGCTAATAGACGGGAAGTGGCATACAGACTGGTATGACACAAAATCCACTGATGGTAAATTTGTCAGAACCGAATCGCTGTTCAGAAACTGGGTTACACCGGACGGCTCGGCGGGCGCTACTGGCGCAGGCGGATTCCATGCAGAGGCGGGACGATACCACCTCTATGTATCGCTGGCCTGTCCATGGGCTCACAGGACCCTGATATTCCGTGCCATTAAAAAGCTGGAAGAGATGATCTCTGTATCCGTGGTCAATTCGTTTATGGGGGACAATGGCTGGACGTTCGAACCCGGTGACGATGTTGTACCTGACACGGTAAACAACAAGACCTGCATGCATGAAATCTACACGCTGGCCAAGTCTGATTTTTCAGGCAGAGTTACCGTGCCTGTGTTGTGGGACAAACAACAAGACACCATCGTCAGCAACGAGTCAGCCGATATCATCCGTATGTTGAACAGCGCCTTTGATGGCTTGGGTGCAGAGACTGACGACTACTACCCTGTTTCGCTGCGCAGAGAAATTGATCAGATCAATGAGCTGGTTTACGACGGTATCAACAACGGCGTCTATCGTTCAGGCTTTGCCACGACTCAGCAGGCTTACGAAAATGCAGTAGAGGGTGTTTTTGACACACTAGATAAAATGGAAGTGATTCTTTCCGTTCAAAGATACCTTGCCGGGTCCAGAATTACCGAAGCTGATTGGCGAGCATTCACCACGTTAGTGCGCTTCGATGCAGTCTACGCAGGCCACTTCAAATGCAATCTAAAACGTATAGCAGACTACCCATCGCTTCAAAACTATCTACAAGAACTGTATCAATATCCAGAGATTGCCGACACGGTTAACATCGGCAACATCAAGGCGCATTACTACGGGTCACACGAGATGATCAACCCGACGCGTATTGTTCCCGTGGGTCCATTACTCGATTTTCTGATGCCACACGACCGTAACCGAAGGTTCCCGGCAACTGATTGATCGCCGTGGTGCGCAAGAGTCAGTTATCGTGTCTTGTTCAATCAGAATGCAAACCAAAAATCACGAGGTGCCTGGCACGCTGTACGTCATCTTGATGACACAAAGTTGGGTAGGCCACTACACTAGTGAGCCCGTTTCTGTAGTCTTGTCAGAAAATCATCATCTACCAGTAATGGGTGGTACGACAGATTTCCCTGCCGATGGTCAGTGTCATGTAGCTTTCCTTGACTGTATTCTGTGCAATGCAGGCCTGTAGGAAAACATGACTGTCGGCGAGGCACTGATAAGAGTAAGGCGTAGAGTTGTTTTCGGTAGAGAAGCTGGTTGCCAATGCGCACAGCCGTTGCCTTACGCTGAAAAACGGCTCCGACATGGCATTCTGGCTGGTTTTCCGATAGGGCCCCCTCCAGACGTTCGCACACCTCTGGTGAGATGCTGGACTGCTGGTCCAGACTGGTACGGAAGTTAATGCTCTCGATGAATTGTTTTTCCGGGGTCACAGCGTGGCGCGTCCCGATTTTGCGTCGGACACAGTGTGAACGTTTCCTGAAAGCGTAGTAGAAGCAACATCACGATTATGGCGTGATGTAGTTGGCAGCGTTGGGAAGCAATGTAGCGCACTAAGCTTGTCGATAACCTCAGCTGTACGCCGATAGAGCCAAAGGTGCCCATGATCCTTGAATGGTCGCCGCGTGCTTATATCCTGGATAGATAACTGTTAGATTTTCGTCAAGGATGGGTTTTGATAGCCGATTCTGGTCTTGTAGAAGGCAGCGCAGGACTGAATAGAACCCCGGTATGGAACTCAATATCGAGTACAAGCTGAAGGATCCGAAACGAATCCAGTGGCTGCTCACATCACTGAAAAACCAGCATCAACTGGTGACGCTGTCTCTGGCTGAGACTGAGCAGAAAGAAAGGACCATGATTGTCGATGTGTCTGGTAAATCGTCAAGTGTACTTCTGGATGGCGCGATTGATAGGCGCGTACACGACAGAATTTCCAGTGGATACAAATTTTCGCTTGCGACGACCTATGACGGGGTAGATGTACGCGCTGAGGCGGTAAACGCGATCGAGACTGTAGAAGACGATAAGGGAATCCTCTACAAAGTGCCATTTCCTGAACAACTGTTCTATATACAGAGAAGGGGTAACTTCAGGGTGTCACTGGCCGGCTTGTTCAAGGTACCAGTCACAGTAGAAAATCATGCGGCTGCAGCTTGTAATCCACTGATTAACGCTGACTGTCTGTTATCCGACATGTCGGTTAACGGGTGTCTGGTATCCATTTCAGATTCGGTGGGAGATGCGCTGGAAGGTGTTGATTGTCCTGTGTTACTCACCTTCAAATTGCCAGAATCAGACGTCAGTATTTCACTTCTCTCTCAGTTGCGACACAGCAGGTATTTGGAGCGCTCAGCCATCTGGCTGGCGGGATTCGAATTCTTGGATGTCAAGGCGGATGTCGCCAAGGTAGTAGAGCGGCTCATGGTAGTGCTTCAGACGGCTGCCAGAAAACGAAGCCGACTGGACTAGGCTCTCTGATCGTCTGGATCAGAATGTTCTGCTTTGGCCACGATCCCGAGCTTCGAGTGCAGCGTGAAGTAACCTGGCGTTGCGATCATTGGCCTTGAATACGAAATCAAAGGCATCGCCGAGTACGGGGACCATGCCAACTACAGTTTCGATGGCTGTGTTGAGAATCATCCGCGTAATGACAGATTTGGGAATGTCGAGACGGGAGGCTGCGTAGATGAAGTAGCCAGATAGTCCAGCGCCAAGTAAATCGCCGATGCCCGGGACCAGACCCACAATTCCGTCCAGACCAATACGGAAACCGCCTGGTAACCGGATGGCGCTGTCCAGCAAATGTGCGTAGGCCTTGAGTCTCTCTTCTTCGGCGTTGTATCGGTTTTCTTCTTGCAAGTGGCGATGCGGTTCAGCTTCACTGGGTGTAACGGTAGTAGCAGGTACAGTGGAATTGGCTGTATCCGGTAATTTTTGAGATATACCGGACTTGTCTGAGTCAGGGCCGGGTTCTTGTTGATGCATGTGGTTACGCGCTGATACGAGATTCTCCATACTACTTTATCGAAGTCTGGATCTGGCGTGTGTGAATTGAGGCGTCACTAGGGTTTACTTGCGATCAGTCGCCAGAGCGCCTAGGGTTAGCCATGGAAACGGGCTCGAGACAGGGTAATACCTCCTACCGCTTTGTCGTTCTTACTCTGATGGGGTGTGGACTTGGAACGGTTGTGTCGCTTGCAGCTTTGCTTTTCGTAGAGTGTGTACGCTGGCTGAACAGCGCGCTATTGATTGCACCTCGGGCGCGAGTCCAGTTTGCCGACCCCACTCTTCTGGCGATACTGACCGTGCTGGTTCCTACCGTGGGTGGCTTGCTGGTAGGCCATTTACTGCACCGGTTTTCTGCGGAGAAGCGTGTGCTGGGTCCGCCAGATGTCATCTTGTCAGCTCAACTGCGTAAGCCCTTACCGGGTATCCGGTCAGGACTGATGTCTACCATTGCTGCGATCCTGTCGCTTGGCTGTGGCGCATCCGTTGGTCAGTATGGTCCTCTGGTGTATCTGGGTGCGCTACTGGCCAGCACACTGGACCGGTTCAAGCTGCGCATCCCCAATGCCCGTTCCGTTGCTATAGCGTGTGGAGTGGCTGCAGCCATATCAACGGCGTTCAATGCACCTATTGCAGGATTGGTGTTTGCTCATGAAGTTATTTTGCGCCACTATTCTTTGCAGGCCTTCGCGCCCACCACGGTAGCCTCAGCCAGTGGCTTTGTGGTCGCTAACGTTTTGTTTGAACGTCCGCCCCTATTTCTCGTTGCGTTCGATGGGGTTGGTCACGCCTATGAGTTTGGCTTGTTTGCACTACTGGGAGTGCTGTGTGCGCTACTGGCAGTCGTGTTCATGAAATGCGTTATCGGCAGTGCAAGACTGGCTGCAAAAATGCCAGTCCATGCCTCGTTTCGGCCGGCAATTGCCGGTGTCGTGGTGGGGTTTGTGGCGTTGCAGATACCTGATGTTCTGGGGATCGGCTCTGAATTGCTGCGATTCGCAACCATTGAAGGTGCTTTCAGTAATCCGGAACTGGCAGTGTTGGTAGTGTCAAAGCTGTTACTCACCGCTCTGTGTCTCGGGTTTGGTTTTGCCGGTGGAATTTTCAGCCCTTCCTTGCTGGTTGGGATATTATTTGGCGCTTTGTGCTGGAACCTTCTGGGTACCGCAGGTATAGAAACATCCGGTATTGCCGTCTACGGGATAAGTAGTATGGTGGCGCTGGCTAGCGCGGTCATAGGGGCACCACTAACGGCCATATTGATCGTATTCGAGCTCACCCGTAACTACGAGCTCACCATAGCGGCGATGGTCTCGGTTGTTTTCGCTAACCTTATTGTTTTCCGACTAGCGGGGCGATCGCTGTTTGATATTCAACTGGCAGCTCGAGGCGTGGATTTGTCTGGCGGGCGAGATCAGGCGCAGATGCAGCACGCCAGGTTGATTGAGCTTGAGTTGTCGCAAGCGGTGACGGTTTTGCCAGAGGACACATCCGCTGCAGCGCATGCGAAGTTGCTTGGTGAAAAACGTGCGGAAGCTGTCGTGGTTGATTCATCTCGAAAATTCTCAGGCGTTTTACGACTGCAAGATCTGTCATCTGATTCTTCCGTGCTTGTAAAGAATCTACAGCAGTCCGAAGCTCTGTATCTGTTCGATGATCTATCTCTCTGGGATGCGATGAATGAGATGAAGGGATATGTCGGGGAATCTATCCCTGTGCTGTCGCGCACCGAACATCGCTTGTTGGGTGTAATCAGTGAGAGCGCCATTGTGGAGGCCTATCTGCAGATCGTTCATCAGTCGCGGCAGGAGGAGAACGATGCGTTATAAGCACGGGCATCTGCAACAGACTGCCCGACATCTGATGATTGCCTGTTCACTATCGTGCTGTATGACAAGCTCTGTCTCCTCTGCAGCAGAACCTGTGACATCTGACGTATCACTGATCATCGGTACTTGGGGCGGACCCTACGAAGCGGCTCAATACACCGCCTTGTTCCACCCATTTGAACAGCACACAGGAATGGCTGTTAGCACTGCTGACTATACCGGTGGATTAGCTGTGCTCAATGAGCCTTCACCGCCGGATATTCTGGACATGCTGCAGGACGAAGCGGAAGTTGCTTGTGAGGCAGGCTTGCTACTTGAGTTTGATCATGCCTCGTTAGTTGATGCCGACAGGGGTATTGCTTCAACCACACAGCGCGCCAGTGCCGGCGAAGACCTTGCCCGTGACAGCTTCGCTCGTCACGATTTTTATCGAGGAGTATTTTCGGACTGCAGCGTGGCCCACTTGTCGTTCTCGACGTTGATCGCTTATGACGAACGCGCTTTTACCAGCGAGAAGCCACAATACATCAAGGATCTGTTCGATCTGGAACGCTTCCCCGGAAAGCGCGCACTACAACGAAGTCCCGCAGCCTTGTTTGAGTGGGCAATGATGGCGGAGGGTGTTCCAGTCAGCCAGATTTATGATCTGTTGAGTACCGAAAGGGGTTTGCGTCTGGTTATGAACAGGCTGGAAAAATTGCGGGGCCACGTAATCTGGTGGGATAACCCGGCAGAAGCTGTGGCGATGCTTGAACAGGGTGATGCTGTCATGGCATCTGGTTACAACGGGCGTTTCTTTGAAGCATGGAGCCGTGGTGTTCCCATCAACATGATCTGGGATGGTCAGATCATAGACCGCAGTGTCTGGGCAATACCGGCATCATCGTCAGCAAGCATGGCGACTAAACTGGCCTTCCTGCGCTTCGCGCTACACCCGGAAAGACTGGCACACATGGCGCGGCAAATTCCTTATGGGCCATTACGAAAAAGTGCCTTCAAGTATATCGGGTTGCACCCGGACTCAGGTATTGTCATGCGCGATCATCTACCAACCGCTGAGCATCATCTTGCTAACGCCTTGCACCGGGATACACGCTGGTACGCCAGAACGCTGCGCTTGCGCGAGGATTATTTTTCTCGGTGGCTGGCTGAGGGTAAGTAATGAGTAGTTGAAACCTATGCAGTCTAGAAGGTCATCACCTTGTACCGGACCCAGCATCATGTTTCTCTTCTACCCCCAACCCAAGACTCAGCAACCGGGTGTCGGCTTCCCTCTGTGCCGTTTGGTAGGAATACTCGATTTGACGAGTGGCGGGGTGATAGATGTAGCCTTTGGACCCTGCGAGGGAAAGAGTAGTGGCGAGCAAGGATTACTGCGAAGTCTGCTGCACAATTTGACCCCGGGTGACGTGCTGTTGGGCGACGCTTTTTCCCGAGCTACTTTCTGCTGTGGACACTTCAGTGTATGGGTGTAGATTGCTTGTGCGAACAGATGGGTGGACGCAACCGCAGCACCGATTATCGAACCGGCAAATCACTGGGTCCACGAGACCACGTAATCAGCTTTAGCAAGCCCAAAGTAAAGCCTGACTGGCTCAGTCAGTCGGACTACGATAACGCGCCGCAAAGTCTCTGCTGTGCGGGAGTTGCAAATCATTCCACGTAAGGGCGTCAAAGGCAAAACGCTGGTTACTACGTTGTGCTGCGCAAAGCGCTACAAAAAGGCAGATCTGAAGGTGCTGTACAAAGATCGATGGCAGGTAGAACTCAACTTCAGGCATATCAAAACAACGTTGGGGATGGATGTGTTGAGCTGAAAAGCTCCTGACATGGTTGAAAAGGAAATTTGGGTATACCTACTGGCGTACAATTTGATACGGATACTGATGGCACAGTCGGCTCTGTATGTCGGCTGTCTACCTAACCAGCTTAGCTTCAAACACAGCTTACAACTTTGGCTAGCGATGGGACGCCATGCAAGGGTTGATAGCAGTGCAGATAGGATAGTGTTGCTCAATGCAATAGCGCAAAAACGTGTTGGCAATCGTCCTGGCAGAATTGAGCCAAGGCAACGCAAGAGGCGTCCAAAACCGTTTCCCGTGATGAAAAAGCCCCGACAGGCCGCCCGCCAAGATGTTATAGAATATGGGCATGATAAAAAGCTTGCGGCTTAAGTCAGCGCCATTCGGGTTAAGTTTGATAATGCGTAGGTGGCTGAAGGTGAGCTAGTTCAAAGTGTCACGTTCATCTGAGTCAGTCAACACGGCTTGAGTGCCTTTGCAGAACAGACCGATACGCTGGGTCGATTGCAACTATTTATCGATTAGAACAGACGAGGCGGGCAGTGGTCGTGTTGAGGTTGCTCATGAAGTTAGGGAAATGGCCAAACCTCAACACCACGTAGTACCCTCCCGATGATTATCGATAGCTTCACTGAGCAAAGAATTCGTTGTCTACCGTTCTAGTACACGATCAAATCGTCACCTATTCAAGAAAGATGACGCGTTTGAGATGGTTCTGTCGCAGACACGACTTATTATCCAGTTTTTCACCAACAATTCCAATTGACTGTCGCGTGAAAGTGGCGATAATTAGGCTGCTTAGAGGTGCAAAGTACAGGGTACTAATGTACGAGCTGATCAACTCTATCGGAAGAGACCATCAGATAAACACTATCTGCTGGCATTGACTATGGTTCCCTTTTGAGAGCGAACGCTATGGGAAAAACTGTTAAATACCTGGGCTTTGAACCAGATTCTGAAGACGATGCAATCATTTGGACAAAGCCACAACAAACCAAAAAGCAAGCGGAACATCGGCAACGCGTTAAGCGTTATGCCAGACGAGAGGCTGAAGAAGCCTACGGAACCGGTAAGGCATGGACTCACATAAGCAATCATATCTTGTGGGGAATTAAAACCGACTCACGGCATCGCTCAAGATAGAGCGAGTTAAGAAAAATCGCTGTTGGGCAGAATCGAATTCGTGCACCGGTTTTGAGAGAGTTGGGTCGGAGCAATTCGGCCGTTCTTCTCGCACCGGATCTCTATCAACAACCAACCCGTTCTCAAAGCCTACCAACTGTTGCGCGAACTGGGAATATCTCTGGATAAAGAATCTGCATTCATCCAACCCGCTCACGGGATTGGATGAATGCAGATTCTTTATCCAGACAACAATAGCAAAAACTAGCAGGGCTAGAGTCAGTGGAATTACGTGAGAGTTCGGTGTTACATCTGGCCCACCCCTGGCATGGGGTTGAACCAACGATCGATCAAGACCGTCACCTGGTGTTTGTGGAAAGTACGCCATTTGATCTCATGAAGTACGAGCTGGATATGGAGCTCGGTTTGATGAAGGTTGATCAGCCATGGGAAACCTCGTCACTACCGCCGAGTGCGTATGGGTTCATACCGCAGACATTGTGTGGGCCACGCGTGGCGCAGTTGTCGTCGCGCCTGAAGGGCGATAAAGCCGCACTCGACGTTTTCGTTCTTAGCGAGCGACCGATTCAGCACCATGCGGTGCTCCGTGAAGTTCGTGTCATTGGTGGCATTCCCTTTTGCGATGATGGATTTGTCGATGACAAACTTGTTGCAGTACTCGCACGTGACTCCTTAGTGGGACACGCAGAGGAGATCTCGGATGTTCCCCTTTTATTAATTGAGCGGATCACCCATTTCTTGACTAATGCAAGTCTCACCGGGTCTGTGGAGATTGGTGATGCTTTTGGTAAAACGAGGGCGCGAGCGCTATTACAGGCTGGGCTTGACGACTACTCGCGCAAATTCCGGTAGGGCGTTGGATAATTCCAAAGGGCGATACTCCAACAAGACAGTAAGCTGTAAGTTAATGATATAAGTGGCGTTGATTACCGCAGGTTTTCACGGCTTCCACTTCGCGCATTTGAGTATCCCATATCGTTTGAATCTGGCGATTGTGGGACTCTGTTCAGCTATATCAGAAAAGCATCACCAGCCTGTTTGATAGATCAGTCCAAACAAGATTAACCGATCAATATTACTTATTGGCCGTGTATTCTATGCCTGTACGTTTCGAGTTTACTTGCTCACTTCTTACCTCAATTAACCCCATCATTGACACATGGTAGAAGGGATAACCCCGCAAGGTCTACGCTTCGCGTTGGTACACTCTACCAGCGAAAAAGCGACGGCTGCCTACAAGAGTCTAACAAGGCGCTATGGCGAGTGTGACTCAGCAAGTGCTGACATCATTGTCGCGTTGGGTGGAGACGGTTTTCTATTGGAAACACTTGGACGCTATGGACCAAAGGGAATGGGTGTCTTTGGCATGAATCGAGGAACCATTGGTTTTCTGCTGAACGACTTCAACATCAACCACCTACCCGAGCGTTTGGATCAGGCAAAGCTATCAAGTTGTATCGCTTGCGTGCCAACGCACTGACTGTGCGCGGAGAGATTATCAAAGCGAAGGCTATCAATGAAGTCTCTCTTTTTCGGCAGACCATTCAATCTGCACAGCTCAGAGTCTCAGTCAATGGCGTTCAACGCCTATCGAATCTTGTTAGCGATGGCATAGTGGTTTCCACGCCAGCAGGCAGTACCGCTTACAATCTTTCTGCTGACGGCCCTATCCTGCCTCTGGAGGCTAATCTGATTGCGTTAACCCCGATCGCCGCATTCCGCCCACGCCGATGGGGTAGCGCATTATTGCATCGTAACGTGACCATTGAAATCCAAGCGATGGACACTAAAAAACGACCAGTGGATGCAGCCGCCGACGGCCTTGAAATTCGGGACATCTCCAAAGTCATCATCGACACGGATCGACGAGCACCGCTTCGACTACTGTTTGATCATGACACGGTGTTGCAGGAACGAGTGCTCCGTGAACAGTTTTCAGTTTAACGGTAGCCGCGGCAAGACCTGCCAAGCAGACTGAAAATGCGGTGTTCCCGCTCTCAGCTCAGTTTTGCTGCACCTCCAGCGTGACCGATATCATGCAGTTTGACTGCCGTGGCGTATTCAGGATAATTCTGTCGTGCATAAGATCGTTTGGCTCTAACCACAACCACTTTGTATATTGACTATGGTGAGATTAGGCCGATACTGCCATGGCTGGGAGGCGCAACGCGCAAAGCAGGGAACATTCCTTGCCTATGAACTCACGCAGCCGAGACCGTTAGAGGTAACACACTCTGATGTTGTCGATTCTTAGTCCTTGTGCGAATCAATGTTGGAACAAATACCTTAAATACATGAGCTTTGAAATGAACTCGGGAGACGACCAATCCTTATGGTCAACGCTAAAAGATAAGATAAAGAACGCGACTAAACACGCAAGGCGACGACAACGCCTCAAACTGATGGCCAGACAATATGTACAGGGGGTGTGCAACGAGAGCGAAAGTAAGAAGTACATGATGCATCATTTTCTGCTGAGCGAGAAAGTAGACCTGCATCATCTCCCTTGAGACGTGATCTGATTCAACACCGAATGCAGTGACAAAACGGGTACGGGTTTGCATTACAGGAACAGATTTTCCACGGCGTATAACACGATCAGTGCCCTGCGTTTGACAATATCCTCAACGGTTTGCCGATGGGCAAGGATTTGAGAGAATCGCTGGTAATAACATTGAGGATTGAGTGGGTTATGATTGGAACAATCAACTTCAGAAAAGGCTGCGATAACGCATAAGGTGAGTACTGGAGTGTACGGCGCAACAGGCTTATCAGTTATAGCCAGTGAACACGTAGCGCCATGTATCGACGATCTACCTAGGCACTAGTTTCGCTGTAGATCGGATTCGCTCGTAATCGAAAGTGCGTTGGCGTGCTTTACCAGACCATGCACACAGACCGACACGAGTGCCGGACCTAAACTCGACGAACGCAGTGCCTGTATCGGGCGTTGGCTGTATCAGTGACCATCGGTTTCTCAAGTGGAGGGTAACTGGCTAGCAAGTTATGTCAATTTCTAAGTGCTCCTGTTTCCGTTTCTATCGCTTCGAGAGCACGCAAGTTGGAGACATCAGCGATTGAGTTGATCAAGTCCATGTTTTTGAATTATCGAGCGCCACCCATGGGCTTTAGGCAGTATTGATCTGTCGATAGTAATCCTGGGAAGCAGCCTTGATTTACATCTTATCCTCAGATTGCTGATTATGATTACTACCGATGACGTCGTTAAATCCCTTGATAAGGAGAATGAAAACTTTTCTGCGTTGCTTCGTTTGAATCGTTTGCATTGGCTTGCGATCACGATCTCGCTTGTCGTCACCATCACATTCTGGCAAGCCACTGTTCAATTGACAGAGGACAAGGCGCAATTACGCTTTGAACATGAGGCCGACACGTTCGAACAGCTCATCAAGCGCAGACTAGCCAAGGCATTGGATGTACACAATCAGGATGATGCTCTGTCAAGTCGTTCAACTCAGACGCCCGTTATGCAGGTCTATACTCTCATCCTTGAGGGCGTGTTAGATGGTGTGCTCGATGTAGATCGACGGCTTGTTGGTGTCAGGCTTCGCCATTCAAGTGATTTGCTCTACGATGAACAAAAGGTAATTGCATCGCGAGCACCACGATATGATCGGTCAGAATCATTCGAACTGAATGGCGATCCCTGGCAACTTCACCTATGGAGCACGCCTGAGCTGGAATCAAGGAGCAAACGCTACCTGCCGCATCTGGCACTGAGTGCTGGGCTGATTATCCATGCTCTCCTGATCGCCCTGTTCGTTGTCCATTCACGCGCCAGCCATCGCACTGTTGAATTAGCGTCGGTGGTATCGAAGTCGTTGAACGAATTGCGTTGCAAAAACGAGGATCTTGAGCGCTTTGCTTATGTCGCCTCTCACGACCTACAAGCACCTTTGCAGCGCATTCAGGGATTGGTGGATTGTTTGATAGAGGATCTTCAAGATGCAGATTTGACAACAGCTTCGAGCTATCCTGATATCAAGGAAAACAGCGATCTTATCAAGGATCAAACTGCACAAATGCGTTCGCTTATTAAGGGCATACTCGACTACAGCCGAGCAGCTAGCATGCAAGCGGGGGAAGTGAGTGATGTAGACACTCGAGAACTACTGTTGCGCATTGGGCAAATGCTGCAAGTCTCAGGCAACGCTCTGGTTCTCGTCGGTGAGCTACCGACGGTGTGCACAAACCGGATCAAGTTGAACCAGGTTCTCACCAACCTGATTGGTAACGCCTTCAAGTATCACCGAGACCGATCTGAAGCTGTGGTGCGAGTATCTTGCCGAAAAATCGATGATATGTACGAGTTCGAAGTGGCAGACAACGGGCCAGGAATATCGATTGAGGACCAGAACCGCATTTTCGACCTATTCCAAACTGCGGGTCGGCCTCAAGAGGGTGTCGCTTCAGGTGTCGGACTGGCGATTGTAAAGAGACTTGTCGAGTCAGGAGGAGGCACCGTGAAAGTTCATTCTTCGCTCGGTACAGGTAGTCGCTTCATCTTTCAGTGGCCAGCTTGTGAGTCAGGCTTACTGGTCAAAGGGGACTGAAAATTCAAAGTTCTTGAGTTCACAAAGGTGAAGTTGATTCCAGAAGAACTGACGGCCGACTGTCGAGCCAAGGCACGGGACCGCCTTCGGCCACGCGCAAGCTGAGTTGTTGGTGCGCTGAATGTTCTGTACAACTGAATTATATTCCAATTAAGAACCTTGCGTTCATCAGTATATCGCAATCCTTTGCTAGGGCGTTGTCTCCATCAGCGACACAAACAGGTTCAGATACTTATCGATGCAGTATCATTTGGTATGGTGGAACCGTTTTCGTTCAACGTTCGGTTGGAGGAGGGCGTTCCCGCTGATTGCTCCGGTAACGCCAAGCTCAGCCTTTCAGGACGCGCGCCTCACGGCAGAAGCTGCCAATCCAACTGCGTACGACGGTGTTCACAAGCCTCTACAGTGGCGTTGCAGAAAAGGACATGTGTTCACCGCGTCGTTCACATCGGTCAGGACAATGGGCGGCTGCTATATGGCGTGCCAAAAACTCGAATTGTCAGGGCTCTCTGATCGTACTGGGGTGCGATTCCTACCCAACACATTGCATGAGGTGATGCCCGTAGGGTGATCAGTATCAACCAGTAAGTACTCTACTGTCGCTGCTTAGACAGTGGAATAAGTTATCCACTTGGCAAAGTATTGCCTTGATTTTACTAAGCAGCCAAGCCTATAAGGCCTTGAGCACAACAGCCAATAACTGAATCGTTAAAGACTGGTAAAAATACCAAGATAAAGTCGCTAATATCGCGAATCTACTGCTGTAGTTGCAGAGTCCTAAGGTGTATAACGAGCTGCGCATTCGTGCAATTGAACTGACGATATATGAATATGAAACCAAGACTACTCACTACCTCGCTGATGCTTGCGATCAGTGCGTCTACCTCCACAATTGCGATAGCTGATACACCGCCATCAGCGCCAGGCAACCTAGCCGCAAAGCTCTATTCGGGCGCGGGGGGCGAAATATTCTGGAATCGATCCACCGACGATCGTGGTATTCGTGGTTACGACATCACAAAAAACGGGCAGAGTATCGGTCTGCGTGATGCACTGAGTTTCTACGATGCGTCCCTACGCGCAGACACCGTCTATACGTTTACCGTCACCGCTGTGGACTCCGCTGGTCAGCGCTCGCCCATCAGCAGTGTCACGCTTGGCAATACGGCTACTCCCGTCACGCCAATACAGGCCAATGCTCCCGCATCGCCTGCTGGACTGTCAGCGAGTGTTTACTCATCGACTAGTGCAGAGCTGTTCTGGACGCGTGCCACGCAACCGGGGCTTCGCTATGAGATACGCCGCGACGGCAAAGTCGTCACGACCACTAATGGAATCAGCTACTACGCAAGTAGCTTGATAGCAGGGCGTAGCTATGCGTACCAGGTGATTACCATTGACAGCGCTGGCAAGCGCTCCGCTCCTGCGGCGATCGAAGTGACAACACGCGGTGGTACAGCTGCGGGCACTCCAACGAC
>ENA-ORXT01003985-ORXT01003985.1-marine-metagenome-genome-assembly--contig:-NODE-3985-length-15666-cov-159.660466_pt1 | contig 15666 bp, 9 predicted proteins | sample MGYA00237868_ERZ511482 | MGnify/ENA metagenome assembly ERZ511482 | reverse complement strand
ATTCTAAATGTATCTATGATAAAGAAGGAACCGGACCACTGAGTACGGGTGGGCAGTAAGGCCCGCACGGCGAGTGCGAGTAAGCTTTGCTTCTATAGATAATGTGTTTATGCTTTGCTTCTGAATACCTCTATTTAGATAGTTTGGTATTTTTGCTTTACCCAGTTTGTAATGTCTATTTTATTATTTATAGCGGAGCCATCAGATGTTTTTAAAATCAGTTGAAGTTTATTATTCAGAATTTCAAATGACTTTTCTATGCTAATTTTAGAATCGTATGGTTTAATTTTTTTAATTCCATTCAAAAAGCACTTTTCTAACTTGAACAGTCTATTTCTGTTTTTTAGTAAGTACTTCCCAGAGCGTGCTATGTGAGGAAGAAGCTTGAGATTACCTAAGTCATAATTGATCATACCTCTTAATAAAATGCCAGAAGCCAAGTATAATGAAGCAGAATTAGTTTTTTCTGATAATATCAGTTTGCAATATTCATCTGCTTTAGTCAATTCTCCATTCATGAAATAGTGTCTCGCAAAGCCTAATAGAATATCTAATTTTAGATTAGGAATCATCTCGTCTTGATATAGAAAAAATGTTTTTTCTAAATAAGGAAGTTCTTTATGATAGGAAGTTTTCTCTTTAGCGATCCAGATATAATTTAGGATTAATGAACATCTAAATTGAAAATAACTGGTTTGAAAAAATCTACTCGGTAACTTATTATTTTCTTTGTATTGCTGCGTAAATTCATCAAACATCTTTTCGAATTCAGCTGTTTGATTCATATTCAGACAAGCGTCCAAATAATTATTAATAGTTCTGATGATTTTATAGTAATCATTTCTATAGGGTGACTCATTCTCTCTTAAGCAGTTAATTGCTTGTAGAGAATATTCTTTAGATTCTGTGTAATTATTATCTCCTAGTGTGATCAATGAATGAATACGGTAAAATAGAAATTCTGCAAGCACACTAAGAGCTTTATTTTTATTAGTTAATAAATCATTATTTAGATAATTAAGAAATTCATCTCTTTCTAAAATTCGCTTATCTAAAAATTGAAAATGAAGATTGAGGACTTCATCAGCTAATAGTTCATACTTATTTAAATTTTGTGCTAATGCATGATAGTGAACGAGTTCTTTTGATGCCTTTTCTAACTCTCTTTTTTTTGTATCGTTATGGAAGACCTGATAGTCAATTGCTTTTCTTTGCACCATGCAACATGTTATAAAGTCGCATTGTTCTATCGCGATTTCTTTAATTTTGTTTAGTTGTTTTATTGCTTTCTCGTTTAATCCACTATTAAGATAGATCTCAAACTCTATAATGTCATATCTCAAGGAGTGATCAGACTGAGATTTATAATTAGAACTTATGAACGCTATACAATCTTTAAAAAGCTGGTGCTTTAGTGTATTATATTGTACCGAAGTCAGCTTATAAGTATCTATAAATGCTTTTTTATCATGTTGTTGTGAGCGTAAGCAGTCTTTAAAAAGAGCTATTTTTTCAGATTTTATCTTAGGTATACTGTATAGATGTTTTTGAATTGATGTCGCTAATTTTTTATCTATAGACTGAATGAGTATTTCTAAATTGTTCTTGATTGAGTTAGGCATTTTTATTTCTGTTATCTTTCAATGGTTTGGTTGAAAAATTTAATCGCTTGAAATAGTTATCTATTGGTTATAAGTAGTTTATATAGAGGGTTGTAGAGCCCTCGTCTAAAATCAAGCTCACACTTTTGTCAAAAGTTTGATTTTATTCAAGTAGTCTTATAAGTTGTTTGATGATCAATGCGTTAATTTTTCAGATGATTACCTGCCCATTGTCTTCCATATTTCATTTTGAATATTCTCTCGCGAAAACAACATATTTATAATTTATATAATTGACATGTAAATTTATTGAAATAAATATGATTATTAGCCTATTTTTCAATGTTTAAAAAGTTAATTAGTGGTTAATATTAATTGAATTAGTGGCTGTAGAACCCCCGAATAGATTCAAGCTCTCACTTTTATCGATGTTTGATTGTACTCAAAGTATTTTTATAGGTGCTTGATTATCAGTGTGTTAGACTTTCATATTATCGTTGAATCACTGATTTTAATAGCATTCTTAATAAATATTACAGCCATTAGCTTATAATATATTTAGTATTGTGCATAGCCATATTTCTTTATCTTATATTCAACTGATAAATCACTCATGAAGTATTGAAAAATCGAGAGCGACACATAGCAGAGCAGTTTATCCTGAATACCAGCAGGTCAGTATTCCTTACAGGTAGGGCCGGTACGGGTAAGACGACTCTACTGAAAGAAATTATCGAAAAATCGACGAAGCGTACCGCGGTCGTCGCACCCACAGGTGTAGCAGCAGTCAATGCTAAAGGAGTCACCATTCATTCATTTTTTCAGCTACCGACTACGACCTTCGCTCCGACACATGATTTTATAACCATAGAGAATATCACGAATCGGAGAGTCCTCGCTCAGAAGCAGAAGCTTAGGCAAGAGAAGCGCCAACTGTTAATAGAAATCGAACTGCTGATCATCGATGAGATCAGTATGGTGCGTGCAGACTTACTGGATGCGATAGACTTTACGCTTCGTAGAATTAGAAAAAATCCGTTGCCTTTCGGAGGGGTTCAGTTATTGGTGATTGGCGACTTGTTTCAGCTATCACCTATCATCAAGCCGCATGAGTGGAATGTGCTGAAGGAATATTACAAGAGCCCATTTTTCTTTGAGTCTATCGCATGGAAAGAGTGTGGCGCCATACAGGTCGAACTGCAAAAAGTATACAGACAGGCAGATGAGACTTTCATCAGCGTACTGAATCGCATCAGAAATGGTGTCAGTCATGCAAGTGATGTAGAGCTGCTCAATGAGCAATATGAGGAGACTGTCAGTACAGATGAGATCATCACGCTGACGACTCATAATCGTAAAGCAGATGCGATCAATGAAAAAGAACTGAGTCGCCTAGATGGTAAGGCTGTTAAACTAAAAGCGAGTGTGACTGGAAAATTTTATGAGTCATCATTCCCGACGAAAGAAGTGATCACGCTGAAGAAAGGCGCTCAGGTGATGTTCGTCAAGAACCATTCTGAAGGCCTTTATTATAATGGGAAGTTAGGCACAGTCGAGAAAATAGATGATGATAAGATAAAAGTACATCTGATAGAGGATGACTATGCTATAGACGTCGTAGAAGAACAATGGAAAAACACCAAGTACATTGTCGATGAAGAAACTAAGAAAATAGACCAAGAGGACATAGGTACATTTCAGCAGTATCCATTCCGATTAGCCTGGGCGATTACCGTGCATAAGAGTCAGGGATTGACTTTTGAGAATATCATACTTGACTTAGAGAATACATTTGCTCCTGGTCAGCTATATGTGGCGCTGAGTCGCTGCAGATCGCTGGGTGGCATTAAATTATCTTCTAAAATTTCTTCTCGTAATATCATAGTCGATCAGCGGGTATCAGCTTTTTACAATAGCCTACAGTTAGATGATAATATACAAGGGGTATTAGCACAGGAAATCGCCGCATATGAAAGACAGCAATTATTAGAAAGCTTTTCATTAAAGAAATTAATAGCCTATGCTGAGAACTGGGAGACATTTATGTTTGACTATGATATCCCGTCTAAGGCAGATGCACTGCTGGAAGCTAAGCGCGTCTTTGGAGTCTTACATAAACTGGATGCCACGGCTGATAAATTTAAATCTCAGATCAATGACTTAGAAAGAGAGGGAACAGGCCAAGCAATCCTTAAAGACCGGTATGCTAAAGCAATCGACTATTTCACAAAAGAACTTCATCAAAAACTGCTCGTCGACTTAGAGAAGCATGCATCTCTGTGGAAGAAGCGAACTGGAAGCAAAAAATACAATTACATCACACGCGATCTGATAGATGAGTGCTGGAGACATATGCGTCAGTTATACGCACTTCAGATCAAGGGGGCTACTCTATATGCAGGAGGGGAGAAGTTTGAGCAGGTTGTTTTATTTGATCCAGACCGAAAGAAGAAAAAGAAAAAAAGAGTGGTCGGCGAGACTTATATCATCACTCATGAGTTAATGAAGGAGGGACTTAGTATTGGTGAGATCGCTAAAGAAAGAAAGCTAAGCATAGGTACGATCGAAAGTCATATGGGGCGGTTGCTGAAGGATTCTAAAATAGAGATCACAAGTCTGCTATCTGCGGAAAGAATTAAAAAATTAAAAGACGGATTTGGAGATCGTCTCGAAGAGCCATCTAATGACATCATGCAAAGTCTCGACTTCGATGTCAGTTATTCTGAAATCAGGTGGATTAAAAACTGGTTGGGTCAGAAGGAAGAGGAATCATAGTGACGTAGCATCATCGTAAATCATAGCTCAATTCTGTATTCTGACTGTTCTAATCATTGTTATGTCCTTTACCTCTTAAAGTCAGTGACTGTCTTACCATCGTATCGATAGACCCCATCTAATCCTCCGAACCATATGCTTCCATCACCAGCTTCATGGAGGCCGAATATCATGCCTTTATTATTATCATATTTTGATTTTATAACGGTGACTTCAGGCTGTGCGGCGTATAAAGACTTTACATCATAGCGTGTGAGTATCCATCTTCCATATTCGGAATCTTGCGAACTGGTCCAGATGTTTCCCATTTTATCTTCATAGATATAGCCGACAAAGTCCTTTGTCAAATTAAAAAATGTACTGCCATCATATCGCCACAGGCCATCGTTACCTCCGAGCCAGATGTGATCATTCCTATCTTTGATGATCCATCGGACATTCATAAAGGGGCTGCCCTCATGTGTCACAGTCTTAAATGCTATACCATCAAATACAAAAGTATGGCCTCTTGTGCCAAACCAAAATTGACCTGTCTTATCTTCTATAATGGAATTAATTTCATTCATTGGACGCTGTAGATCAGGAATGATCTTTCCTGTTATATCTTCCTTGATCGAGTCTCTGTCCAGTAAATAATTACGAAATGATTTGCCATCGTAACGACTGATACCTCCATTAACACCAAACCAATGGTGACCATTCTTATCTTCATAAATACAAGTCACCTCATTGTTAAGTAGTCCATCATCAGTCGTTATGTTTTGAAAAAAAGTACCATCATATAAGTAAATGCCTGAGCCAATAGAGCCAAACCATAATTGACCTTTGCTATCTTCTAAGGCCGAAAAAAAACGCGCTGAACTAACATCAGCTGTCATATTGGTAAAAGACTCTCCATCATATTTAAATACGCCACTGAATGTAGCTAACCAGACATCGCCCATTCTATCTTGGGTGATGCTCCGGGTGATTTGATTTGGGGCGTTTGGATAGATGGCATAAATCGATAGAGTCTTTGTGCCATGATCTATGAGCTCTCTTTTATTTTGTGGCTTACAAGATGTACTTAATGCAATGATCAAGACGATGGTAAGTAGGTTTCTGTATTTCAATCGTATTTAATTTTTATGGTTGAGACCGATTTAGTAATAGTAATCTCACACAGCCTAAAAATGGATCTGAACTGATCCATATCCGTTGAGACCGATATAGAAATGGTAATATAACACAGCACACTAAGACAACAATTTCATAAAAAATAGTGTGCCTGCATCACCAGCATGACTGACGCCTATCACAAATGTATGTGACCCGATGGCACCGACCATTAGCCCAGCAGCAAGTAAAGCTCCATACTTGGTGAACTTAGAGCGATACCGCCTATCAGCTCCATGATGCCTGTACCATCTCTACCATAAGTCTCCGCGCCCAGCTTAGTGAATAAATCGATGCTGTCAGGATGAGAGCCAAATTTATCTGAAGTAGAATAGCTGCAGGAATATTGCGAAGTATCCAATGCACGTATTTACTTTTCATGAGCTTATTGTATATGTCTTGCAGAAGTTAGTTAATTATCATCACTTGATGGTTATCATTTTACAGAAGAGTTGTGAGGTAAATGATATGGAAAGTGTATGAGTTCACCTAGTCAGAGTTAATTCCAAGGTACTTCGCTACCTTGTAGGTGTAGAATTTTTGACCATTTTATTTGATATAGTATACCGACGTTAATTTGGTTTGGGACTTTTAAAATCAGCAAATTTATTTCTTTCGGTTATTATACTCGATCTATTTTCTACCGATAACTATCGTCAGAAAATAGCATCGGTATATCTTTCATTTACACGTTTACAGAAATAGTATAGACCACTATTCTGATTCATCAAATGAAAACATACTTTAACAAAAATAATAGCACCAAGACAACTAAAATCGGATGGACACTTTTTATATTTCCCTTAATTAACTGAATTAAGACATGCATGATTAATCCAAGAGCTATGCCATTAGCTATACTATAAGTGAATGGCATCATGATGATAAGCAGCACTGCTGGAATTACAATTTCTAATTTATCAAAATCAATCTTTTTAACCGCATCCATCATTAACAGTCCGACCATGATCAGAATAGGAGAGGTAGCAGAGACTGGTACAATACCTGCGATAGGAGCCAGTAGAATAGCCGATAGAAATAAACAAGCAGCGACTACGGCTGTCAGCCCCGTCTTGCCACCTTCTATGATGCCCGCTCCACTTTCTATATATGTCGTCACGGATGATGTCCCTATTAAGGCTCCTATGGTCGTAGCAGTCGCATCAGCGAGTAGAGCTTTATTCATATTGGGTACATCACCATTCTCATCTAAGAGATTTCCCTTCTGTGCGGTACCAATCAAGGTTCCTAATGTATCCAATAGATCCACAATGGTAAAGCTGATGATGACAATCAGCACTGACAGCACAGAGGAGAGCGCGAAGCCTTCTGCTCCAGAAGTAAATAGGCCAGCAATATCCAGCTGGAAGAAGGTAGGGCTAAGTGAAATAGAACTGATGTCATAGCTATCAGGTATCTGAGTGACTCCCATTGGAATTCCGATCAGGGTCGTCGCTATGACGCCCCAGATCATAGAAGCTCTTACTTTTAAAATCATGAGTGCTGTCAAGATAAAAAAGCCAATCACAGTCAATAAAACCACAGGATCAGACAGCTTACCCAGCTGTATCACCTGAGGTGGAGCCTGACTGACCTGAGTAATCATCTGGTCCTTATCTAAAGATTCTTGCTGCAGAATGATATCAATAATGGGCCCTTGGTTCACATCGATGACACCAGCATTATTCAGTCCGATCAGGGCTATGAAAAGCCCAATGCCAGGTGTGATCGCCTGCTTTAGAAAGCTGGGTATGGCATCTATGATGTTTCTACGGACTCCAGTCACAGTTAATATCAAGAACAGTACACCCGATAGGAAAACTATGGCCAAGCCCTGCTGCCAAGTATATCCTAAGCCAAAGACGACGGTGAATGTAAAAAAAGCATTCAAACCCATCCCCGGAGCTAATGCAAATGGGAGATTGGCAAATAGGCCCATGATCAGGGTACCGATCGCAGCCGCTATGCAGGTAGCGATGAATACTGACTCGTAGTTCATCCCTGTCTGAGCCAGAATAGAGGGATTGACAAAGATGATGTATGACATGGTCAGAAATGTGGTGATACCTGCGATGACTTCAGTCTTTACACTGCTTCCTTTAGATTTTATTTGAAATTTTTCCAGCATACTTTTTTGAAAATTATTGCAATCTTGACTTCATAGGAAATAAACGTTCTTACAATATAACCATTACGACATGATCGGATTTAAATAACAACTGCTTAATCATCCATTAGATTCTAAATCAAGCCTGCCTTTCTCAAGCAGGTTTAGGATGACTCTTTAGCTATGATTAAGGCAGCTAAGGATTTGAATAAACTCATTTATTTATCGATAATAAAGAGTTGCAAATTTTAAACATATGAATAAATAATTACTTTTAATTATATGTTGAGGGAATTGATGATATGGACCTTGGTAGGAATGCTGATGGCTTTGCTTATCTCGTGTAAGCCGAAGCAAATGATGGTCCAGCAAGAAGACTCAGAAGTCATAACAGATAGAGAGCTGTATAATCAAGAAAGAGCTCTACTGGTCCAGCAAGATAAATCAAAGAATTTTTCTTCAGATATCATCTTGAATGAGAGAGAAATAGAGTTGGATTTATTACTGAAAAAGATTCAGCGCAAGCAATTAGATCAATATCAGTCAGAGCACTTTTTTCCGCCTGCCAGTGATTTTTATCAATCTAAGAAGCACATAGAGAATAATGAGCTTTACCAGATCATCAAGAGGATGCCTAAGGGTGGGGCTCTGCATATGCATACCCTAGCGATGGGTGATGCTGACTGGCTTATCGATAAAGCTCTGGATCTACCTGAGATGTATGTCTACTGGATGGAAGCAGAGGGAGAATCAGTGATCGGGCAGTTCCAAGCCTTCAGAGAATCTGATGTCCCAGAAGGGTATGTGCAGGTCCAAGAGCTAATCAGAACTAACCCTAATGCACGCGGTCAGCTACATGGCTATCTGACATTTGATGAGAGCATCAGTAAAGATTCTGTGGACATCTGGAAAGAATTTGAGTATGTCTTCCAGCGGGTTACGGGTATACTCAGGTATGATCCTGTCTTTCCCGATTATATGACTCATGTCTGCGAATTGCTGATTCAAGATAATGTGCAGCATACAGAGTTGAGAATGCCTTTTAGAAACTACCTGTACACTTTAGACAAGGCTCCTGGGTCTATGCCATTAAGTAGATTCGTAAGACATTTAGGACATGCTCTTGATAATGCAAAAGAACTCGATCCTCACTTTTCCATGAAAGTCATTCATCAAAATTTAAGGTTTCGGAGCGGGGTGGCTATTGAAAAAGATATACGGGAAGCCATAGAAATGAAAAAAGAATACCCTAATTGGATTGTAGGCTATGATCTTGTAGCAGAGGAAGATGCGGGATATCCAACATCTTACCACGTGGATCAATTTTTAGAATTAGACCAATTAGAAATAGAACATCAAGTCCAGCTTCCTCTTTTCTTGCATGATGGAGAAAGTAACTGGGCGAGCAATGATAACCTGTATGATGCCATACTACTAGGGACTGAAAGGATCGGTCACGGATTTAATTTATTCAGGTATCCATCCCTGATTGAAAAGGTCATAGAGGAGGACATCTGTATTGAGATTAACCCACTGAGTAATCAAATTCTGGGTTACATCAAGGACTTACGGAATCATCCAGCCAGCACATATCTGCGCAGAGGCATTAATTGCAGCATTAGTTCAGATGATCCATTAATATTCGATTATCAGGGATTGAGCTATGATTATTGGAGTATCTACATGGCATGGGAGCTAGACCTGTCAGCTCTTAAAAAGCTGAGTCGGAATGGTATCGCATATTCTGCTCTGAATGAGGCAGATAAGCAGGTCGCCCTGAATGTGTGGAAGACACGATGGAATACATTTATATCACAATCATTAGATAAATTGAAAGGTCTATGACATCGATGATTAAAGCAGCAAGCAGATTATTAAAGATTATTATTTATAACGAATCAACTTGATCATCTAACTTTCAGAAGAGTTGTAAAATCCTAAATATTGAAATATGACAATCGTTAAAAAGTTACACTTCCTATTTTTAACCTTGATTCTGAGTTTTCTCATAAGTTGTGAAGACACAAAGGCTAAAGATGAGGCTCCAGCTAAAATACCCATCAAAGTCGTGCTGCTTAGTATGTTTGAGCCAGGAGAAGACGAAGGAGATCGACCTGGGGAATTTCAAAACTGGGTAGAGAGACTTCCGCTAGACAAATCACTTCCATTCCCAGCGGGATATCGAGATCTCAGATATAATGAAGAAATGGGTGTGTTAGGGATTGTCACAGGAGTGGGAAATACGAAGACAGCTGTATCAGTGACTTCCTTAGGACTGGATGATCGCTTTGACTTGACTAATGCATACTGGCTGGTCGCTGGGATCAGTGGGGTAGACCCACACGATGCCCCTACTTCATCAGCCGTATGGGCTGACTGGGTGATAGATGGCGACCTTTCTCATGAGATAGACGCCAGGGAGATTCCAGAAGGGTGGACGACTGGATACATCCCCCTGCGTAAGACTGAGCCATATCAGAAGCCTTTCCCTAAAGAAAGAGAAGTCATAGCGATTCAGATGAACCCAGGACTGATGAACTGGGCATACCAAATGACAAAAGACATAGAGCTTCCTGATAATGATGAGATCAGCCAAATGAGATCCCTTTATAAAGGTTATCCAGCTGCTACAATGAAGCCCAAAGTCATGATCGGCACTCAGCTCGCTGCAAGCACATACTGGCATGGTGAATTATTGAATGACTGGGCGAATGACTGGGTAGAGTATTGGACAGAGGGCGAAGGTAATTTTGTGACATCTGCGATGGAAGAAGTAGGGACTTGGCATTCATTAGAGCGTCTGGATGCGATGGGACTGGCTGATAAAGATAGAATGCTTGTCCTGCGTACAGCGTCTAATTTTACCATGCAGTGGCCTGGGATTACTGCCTATCAGAGTTTATCAGGAGAGAAGCTCACGGGTAAGGGATATTCTGCCTACATCCCAGCACTGGAGTCAGCTTATATTGTTGGGAGTCCTGTGGTTAAAGCACTTGTGAATGGGTGGAATGAGTATCGAGATAACATTCCCAAGTAAATATTTCTCTTACAACAAGATTTTAATTCACTTATGATCGAAAGGGTTAACTCATGTTAACTCATACGGACTTTAACATCTCATCTTTGGCTTTCTATCTTATTTGGAGAACCTTTGTGCAGCAGAACCTAAGAATTTAGCCATAAAAAGAAAATTTATTTATTTTTTGGCCTAAGCCATTATATAGATAAGATTCCTGCGTCTTAACATTAAGCCATAGTGTTAACATCTGATATGACTGATAAAACATGGGAATCTACGATTGAATTAGCAAGACAAGGTGACGAAGCACCTTTCAATGCTTACGTCAATGAAATGTATATCAGCCGCTACCATACATCCATTTTAAAAATCACAGAAGGTGATGAAGCGATGACCAGAGAAGTCTATACTAGTGCCATTACTAAGTTTTGGGAGCGGTTTATTCTTCGAGCAGAATCCTTACCTCAGCGAAATATAAATGGATATGTATTCAATATGGCGCGCAATGCATTCGTAGACATTAAAAGACAGGCTAAGAGAAATAAGGAATGTGAATTCTGTAGTCATCAAGCATTAAATATTGCCAGGGACTATACCAATATGACTATAGAAGATAAATCCTTCGATGGTTCTTCATATGAGATAGAACAAGAAGACTATGAGATGAAGATGCAGTTACTCCGCACATCTATCTCTGAATTAGATGAAAAATGCCAAAAAATAATTAATAGAAATGTTTACGAAGGAGAATTTCTGAAGGATTTAAAATTAGAATTAGGTTTTACTGGGACCTATCAATCTATTGTAGAAAAGAAAAAGAGGTGCATTCGTAAATTATCTAAACTTATGTATAAAGCCTTAGAGTCAGTTAAATCACCATCTACCACAAATAGGCTATAATGGAGGTCTTAAAATCAAATCTTAGAAAATTTCAGAATTATGATCTTTCAGATAAAGAAATTGACAGTTTTGAATTTAAAATTAATGATGAACTAATGAATCAATCTTACGAAAATTTTAAGTTTAGCGAAAACTTATCTACTGAGATGTTTGTACCTGGATATTTAGAAATGGTCCAGCGAAAGAAAAAATCATTTTTAGAAAATCTACCACAAAGTCCGCAAATTAGAAAAGGGTCTGCACGAATTCGAATTTTTTTAGCTGCTGCAGCTAGTGTAGCAATTCTATTAGCTTCTGTATTTATGTTTGTGACGATAGAATCTGATATTTCATCTGATCAGCTAGTATCAATTGCCGCATTAGAGTCACTCAATCTGGATCACATCAGCACCATAGAAAGAGGAGCTAGTAAGATAGAGGGAACCAATGACTTAATCAGTTTATATAAAAATGGAGAATATGGTGAATTCTTAGCACTGATCAATCAGGCTGAGGAAAGTGAAATGATCACTCTTCTAGAAGCGAGAGGGCATTTTCATATGGAGAACTATGAGGAGTCTATGAAAATATTTAATACATTCAATATAGAGACATTCCCACAGCGTGACGCTCTACTCTGGTCTCTGATCGAGATAGAGCTGCAGCTAGAAAATATGGGGAATGCGAAAAAATACCTCAATCAAATTATAAGTGGTGATTATCCTAATGCTGATAAAGCGAGAGTAATTTTAAAAATAATTAGATGAAATAGGATAAAATTTCCATCAAAATTTAAAGAATATAAAAATAAAAGCTCGATTAAATTTAATTAACCTATAAACTACACATACATATGAATATTAAATATATATTAACTATCGCTTTATTTGGGTTTTATGCCTCTTCAACAGTGATGGCTCAAGGCAGGATAACTATCAATCAGAGTACAAGTGTAAATGACCCTCAACTTGATCCAAATGGAAGTGAAACATCCAATCCTTGTGGGAAGGATTATAAGGATGTACTTTATTTTTATATTCATGTATATGAAAAAATGAATTTATCTAATTTAGGTATGGACTTGAAGAATATTAATAATAGTATTTCTTCAACCTCAATAGAATATATTCAACCACCAGGCCTTAGTACTATTAGTAAAAAGACAAAGTCAATCGGTCCTGGTCGTAAATTAGAAAAAGGAACTTATTTGATGAGTGTTTTTTTAGATGAAGAAGTTGAAAGGTCTCAAATTCTTCATAGAGATGGAATTTTTGAAATAGATGTAAATGTAAGATATAGGATAGGAGGTGTAGCATATGAAGATGACTTTAGTATGACTTATAAAGAAAAGATGCGAGACAGTGGTACGATATCAGTAAATGCGGAACCTAATACATTTGATACTTTTGGAAGTTATTTTGTTGTCTCAGTGATGCCTCAACAAAATCAGACTTTAATTGAATTTGATGTTGCTGAGGATAGCTCAATAATTAATATAAGAGCTGTGAACATAATGAGCCCGGGGCAAAGCATGCCTATCATTACAAACCAAACATTTAAGAAGGGAGAGCATAGGCTAATCATTGATAATGACGATTTGCCATTTGGAGTTTCTCAAATTTTACTACAAAAAAATGAGAGAATTTATTCTAAAAATACAATTCGATTATAGAGTATTCAAAAAACTCTGTGTATTTTTAATGAATCAAAGTACACAGAGTTATTAAAAAATTATTATTCGCTTTATTAAGTTTTTGGTGTTTCGTAAGTTACAGTCAAGAAGTAAAAACGATAGATCAACTTTTTTTAGATGCTGAGCTATCTATGAGAAATAGAGATTTCTTAGTAGCGGATAAAATATTTCATGAGATTAGCAAAAGAGATTCTCTAGATCCTTTAGACTACATTTATTCTATGGTTTATAGATCATATTGTCTTTATCAGGCAAGTGACTATATTAGAATGTACGATATTATCAAGAAAACTAAAGATGAACAAGAAAGTATAGCTTTAGGTAATAACAGTTACTTAAATACGGATATTGCTTATTTTACAGGAGTGGCGCTTTTAAAATTAGGCCATGCACATGAAGCATTGTCTTATTTTCAGAAAACGTTAGAGCTTTATGATCAGTTTAAGACATTTGACTTTAGGGCAGAAGATCTATATAGTAATTCAGCTGTTTGCTATCTTATATTGGCTGATTATGATAATGCTATTATTTACTTTAATAATTCTATAAATTCTCAGTCCTCAAGATTATCCAGTATAGATAAGGTGCAGTGGCTTGGGCTTAAAGCTAAGGCTTATCAATATAAAGATAGACTTGATCTATCAGAAGAATATTATCAGGAAGCATTTGAACAACTTTTAGAATTAAAGAAGATTGGGACTACAAATGAGGGAACCACTATTGAATTACAGCTTTACGATGATTGGTCTTCTTTTCTAATTATTGCTGGTAGATTGGACGAAGCATATGAAGTGTTAGAGAAGGTAGAATTAATGAGTCCATTAAATGCAGATCTAATTAATTTTTATCAGAATAGGGGTCAATACTACCTTAGAAAGAAAGAATTAGAGCAAGCTATAAGCAATTTTTCAAAAGCGACTGATGAAGCAATAGCGTTATATGGAACTAAACATTATGAAGTATGTGATAGCTACCTCAAAGCGGCTGACGGGTTTTACGGTCTGAAAGAATACAAAGATGCGTTACAATACTACACTATGGCACTTAATGCATTACTGCCTGTAGGTAGTGAAATTGCTGGGGACTCCGAAGTCCCAAATGTAGATATGATCTTGATACATAAATTAGCTTTGGAATCACAGATTCAAAAATCTAAGATTTATTCTGAGCTCAATGATTTTGAACTATCTAAAAAGATGTCAAAATCTGTTTTAGATATTTTGGACTACATGCTGAATAGACAAATACAGAATTTTGGTTCTAAGATAGATCTGGTGAATTATATCAGGGCCTTTATTTCTCTGCTAATTGAAATAGCACTTGATCATGAAGATGTTGGATTTGCGTTTGAGTTGTCTCAGAAAGGTCATGGACTACTCTTAGATCTGCATATAAAGAATGAAAAAGCAAAGAGCCAATTAATCCAAGATACATCTATACTGAATCGAGACGCTGCTTTTAAAAAGAAGTTAAGATCATTAGAGTCAAAGCTGACTCAAGTAGTAATAATAAATGGAAATGAAACAGGTGTAAAGAAAATTCAAAATGAACTTTTCACTGTAAGAAAAAATTATGACCTTTTTCTAAAAGAGTTGTACCAAGATTACCCTGCTGTATATGATAATCAGTCTGGAAAATATTATACTCTGAATGGTCTAATGGATGTGCTTAGCGAAGATGATGCTGCTCTTATAGAGTATTTTGTGTCAGATTCAGTATTATACTCATTTCTAATTGTAGATGACTCATTAAGTGTATATCAGAAAAAGATTGGTCCTGATTTTGATCAAAAGATTAAGGACTTCAGGCGGCTGATCTCATCTATTGATTTGGATGGATATATACAATATGTTGACATAGCCACTGATCTCTATCAGATTCTTTTCAATGATATATTTAGTAACCACTCGCTGGATGGTAAAAATGTGGTTATCATACCTGATGGTATATTACATACTGTATCATTTGATGCCTTATTATCTGATCGTCCAGAAGCGGAGGGAACGAATCGCTATGATAAGTTAGCTTATGTCGCGCAGCAATATTCTATATCATATCATTATTCGAGTCTGTTAGTTCAGGAAGAAAATAATTCTATTTCAGGGGATTTATCTTCATTTGCCCCAAAGTTCTCCCCAGACATAAGACAAAAGGACTCTTTAGATAATCTGGTGAGTAATATTGATGAAGTCCTCTTAATTGATGGCGTCTATGATGGTGAAGTCTTTATAGATAGTATAGCGACTAAAGCACAGTTTCTATCAGAAATCAATAACATCCGAATCGCACATTTAGCCACCCATGCAACTTGCAATGACTCTTTGCCGATGGAGAGTCGGGTCTATTTTTCTGATGATGTGATCAGCACATACGAAATCTACAATCTGCCTCATAGCTTAGATCTTATCGTCTTAAGTGCTTGCGAGACTGGTAAAGG
>ENA-ORXT01003984-ORXT01003984.1-marine-metagenome-genome-assembly--contig:-NODE-3984-length-15667-cov-4.681719_pt1 | contig 15667 bp, 14 predicted proteins | sample MGYA00237868_ERZ511482 | MGnify/ENA metagenome assembly ERZ511482 | reverse complement strand
CCGGCAAGACAACTCTGACCAATGCGCTTCTTGCCGAGATTGCTAATGAAGATCACCGCATTCTCATTTTGGAAGATACGCGGGAATTGCAATGCGCCGCTAAAGATTGTGTTTCGCTACGAACGCAAGCCAGCGTGTCTATGCGAGATTTAGTGAGGTCAACCTTGCGGCTTCGTCCTGACAGAATTGTTGTTGGTGAAGTGCGCGGCGGTGAAGCGCTCGATCTTTTGAAAGCTTGGTCGACTGGACATCCCGGCGGCGTTGCGACTGTTCACGCCAATAGCGCCGCAGAAGGTCTTGACCGTCTGGAGCAGCTTGTCGGCGAAATCACGGCCAATGTGCCGCGTAAACTTATTTCAACAGCGGTGAATGTCGTTGTCGGAATCGAGAATCACGGGGGTTTCCGGCGCGTGTCGGATATTCTCGAAGTTCTCGGATGTGATGGAGAAAACGGTTCCTATCGGCTTCGGCCAATGGTGCCTGACCCTCCATAACAATAGGCGCTGAACACATAAAAATCAGCGTTCTCAAATCTCAATAATCAACCTTCAAAAAAGGAGTCTGTTTTGACCCTATTCTCTAGTCATGCCTTGAACACACATGTTCTTGGCAACCCTCACTTTCGTCAAGCGGCTATCGGTGTCGCCTTTGGTTTGGCTTTCATAGCCCTTGCAAGTCCAGCTCACGCCGCCGGTTCCGGTATGCCGTGGGAAGGCCCGCTCACCCAAATCCTCTCATCGGTGGAAGGCCCAATCGCAAAAATTGTCGGCACAATGGCCATTATCATGGCGGGTCTCGCTTTGGCCTTTGGTGATACAGGCGGCGGCTTTCGCAAGCTCATCCAGATTGTCTTCGGACTGTCTATCGCCTTTACGGCCACGAGCTTCTTCCTGTCCTTCTTCAGCTTTGGCGGCGGGGCCGTAATCTAATGGATGCGGCGCAGCATATAGAGGGATTTAGAATCCCGGTTCACCGTTCGCTCACCCAACCCATTATGATGGCGGGCGCACCGCGTGCGGCGACTATTCTAAACGGTACACTCGCAGCAGCGCTCGGGCTGGGCCTTCAGCTTTGGCCCGTTGGGATTGGCATTTGGGCACTGAGCCAAACGGCCTGCGTCTTTGCAGCCAAACGTGATCCGCTCTTCCTCGACGTGCTGCGCCGCCACCTTCGTCAAAAATCTTACCTTTCATAGGAGACAGCTTTGCTGAACCTTTCAGAATATAGAAACAGACCTGCTCAGCTTGCCGATTATCTGCCGTGGGCGGCGCTCATCGCTCCGGGCGTTGTCTTGAATAAAGATGGCAGCTTTCAGCGCACATTGCGCTTTCGCGGACCTGACCTTGATAGCTCTACGCCGAGTGAACTTGTCGCGACTTGCGCGCGGGTCAACAATGCGCTTCGCCGTTTTGGTTCAGGCTGGGCGCTCCACTTTGAGGCCACACGACGAGAAGCGCGTCCCTATGCGCATTGCGATTTTCGAGACCCTTTGGCTTGGCTCATTGAGCAAGAGCGCCGAGGGCTTCACGAAGCGTCAGGCTCACTATTTGAGTCAGACTATCACGTCACTTTCACCTTCTTGCCGCCAGCCGATAAAGTCGGAAAGCTTGAGCAGCTTTTTGTCGAGACAGACACGCAAGACGATGACGCGATTGGAGCCAGCTACAATTACCTAAACGCTTTCATCCGAGATACAGACGCGGCGCAAGATTTATTCTCAAGCGTTTTTCAGGCCGCTCAGTTCTTATCCGATGATGAAACGCTGGCGTTCCTGCAGAACTGCCTATCGCCGCAAATGCACCAATCTGTGAAAACGCCGGATATTCCAATGCACCTTGATGCCGTTCTTGGGGGCACGGAATTAGTAGGCGGCTTGGAGCCTCGCCTCGGCGACCAGCATATCCGCGCAATTACGCTTATGGGGTTCCCAAGTGCCACGGAGCCGGGCGTGCTTGATAGCTTGAATGCCCTTGGTTTTCCGTATCGGTGGACGACGCGGTTTCTACCAATGGACAAGACTGAGGCGACGAAAGTGCTGGGGCGGTATCGCCGTCAGTGGTTCGCCAAACGCAAAAATCTTATGGCTATCCTTAAAGAGGTGATGACCAATGAAGCGTCAGCTTTAGTGGATACGGATGCCGACAACCAAGCTGCAGATGCTGACACGGCGCTTCAGTTGCTCGGGCAAGACCATGTGTCTTTTGGTTATGTAACACAGACCATTATTGTCTGGGACACAGATATTGCCGTTGTTGAACAGCGTGCAAAAGCTATTGAGCAAATCGTCAGCGGACAAGGCTTCGTGACGATCCGCGAAAGTGTGAACGCTGTGGAAGCGTGGTTAGGCTCACTTCCGGGCCACGCTTACGCCAATGTCCGACAGCCGCTTATCCATACACTCAATCTGTCTCACATGATGCCTGTTTCAGCTATATGGGCAGGCCCAAAACAGAACGACCACTTGGGCGCTCCGCCGCTGCTCCAAGCCACAACCCAAGGCCATACGCCTTTCCGTCTTGTGACACATCAAGGGGATGTCGGGCATACGTTAATTGTCGGCCCGACAGGTGCGGGTAAATCTGTTTTACTATCTCTCTTGGCACTTCAATTTTGCCGATACGACGACGCGCAAGTCTTTCTCTTTGATAAGGGCCGCAGCGCAAAAGTCGCCACCCTCGGCATGAAAGGCGAGCATTATGAGCTTGGCGGCGAGGACGGGCTTTGTTTTCAGCCATTGCGTCATATCTATAAGCCGTTCGAACTGAATTGGGCCGGAGAGTGGGTTCTGGATTTACTTCGGCATGAGGCGGTCGACGTTACGCCCGAGGTAAAAGAGACCGTTTGGTCTGCGCTAACTTCGCTTGCCACAGCCCCGGCTGAAGAGCGCACGCTGACAGGTCTATCGGCCTTGTTGCAATCGGGCAGTCTCCGCCAAGCTCTCCAGCCTTATACATTGGAAGGCCCGCACGGTTCTGTTTTGGACGCTGATACAGATAGCCTCTCTAATGCAGATTGGCAGTGTTTTGAGATGGAAGAGCTGATGCACTCCAAGGCTCTTGCCTTGCCGGTTCTGACCTATCTCTTTCATAAGCTTGAAGCGCGTTTTGACGGAAAGCCCACCTTGCTTGTACTGGATGAAGCTTGGGTTTTCTTAGACGATCCTGTCTTTTCAGAACGCATCCGCGAATGGCTCAAAGTTCTACGCAAGAAGAACGTCTCTGTAATATTTGCCACGCAGTCATTGGCAGATGTTGCAAATTCATCAATCGCGCCCGCTCTCATTGAAAGCTGTCCGTCTCGTATATTTCTGCCGAATGGAAGAGCGACTGAACCACAGCAATTGGAAGCCTATCGTCGTTTTGGCCTGAACGACACGCAAGTTCAGCTCATCGCGCATGCCACACCAAAGCGAGATTATTATTTTCAGAGCCGCGCGGGAAACCGTGTCTTTGACTTAGGGCTTGGACCCATCGCTTTGAGCATTTGCGGCGCGTCCTCAGTCGCTGACCTAGAAGTCGCCAGCCAAATTCATGAAAGCTCTGTCTTCCCTGATTTTGCCAGTGAATGGCTTATTCGGCGCGAGCTGGAATGGGCAGCAGATCTTCTCACGACACACCCCGAATTCTCAACATCCAATACAGGAGCTGCCTAATGCGCCGCACATTTAAAAAACTTCGTTCACTCATCCTCACAGCCGCAATCATTCCTATGGTTTTCGCGACGCCCGCACATGCTATTTTTGGCTTTGGCGACATCGTGATTGATCCTACAAATCTCATTCAAAATGCTCTTACGGCGACGCGCACTCTACAGCAGGTCACAGACCAAGCCCGTATGCTGCGCAACCAGGTCACGCAAATGACGCGGCTTGGGATTTATGTTGGGGAAGACTTTGAACGTACCCTCTCAGAGTTAAATCGTCTAACCCATCAGGCGCGCGGGCTGACTTATCGCATTGATGAGATTGAGCGCGTTTTTGAGATGCATTTCCCGGACGCTTATGCGGACTGGTCCGTAACTCAGCAGGCGCAAATTGCAGATGCCCAGCAAGATGCCGCCATCATGGCCTTTCGCGATAGCATCCAAATGCAGGCGCAGATTGCCCAAGCTGTTGAGCAAGATAGCCGCCAGTTAAATGTGCTGATGAATGCCTCCCAAGGGTCAGCAGGAGAGCTTTCGGCAGTCCAAGCGGGTAATCAAATTACTGCGCTTTCCGCCAAGCAGACCATGCAGATGCAAACGCTTATGGCTGCGCAATATCGCGCCGAAGCGATTGAACGCTCACGGGCGCTCTATACCGAACAAGCAGGCGCAGCCCGCCACGAGGCCTTTATGGGCCGGGGTGGTTAAGATGCTGCCCATTTTACAAGTAACGCCGCCGGTGCCGCCGCCATCAGATATGTCGGTGATCGACACTTTCATGGATACGTTCTCGAGTTACATCGACTCTGGTTTTGGCCTTCTTGGCTCCGAAGTCGATTTTCTGGTCGCCACGCTCATTGTGATTGATCTCGTCTTGGCCGGTGTGTTCTGGGCGATGTCGTCCGATGGCACCATCATGGCGCGCTTCATCAAGAAGGTGCTCTATATCGGCGTCTTCGCTTATATCATTGGCAACTTCGCATTTCTGGCGACAATCATCTTCGATAGCTTTTCAGGGCTTGGATTGCAGGCCACGGGCACAAGCCTAACGCCCGCTGATCTCATGCGCCCGGGCTTTATTGCAAGTACGGGCTTTGATGCGGCATCCCCAATCCTCGACACGATTAAAGACCTAACAGGACCTGTCGCGTTCTTCGTGAATATTGTGCTTATCGCCGTGCTGTTTCTGGCTTGGCTTATTACGATCTTCGCGTTCTTCTTTTTGTCGATACAGCTCTTTGTAACGATCATTGAGTTTAAGCTCACTACCCTTGCAGGCTTTGTGCTCGTGCCATTCGCGCTTTGGAACAAAACCTCATTTTTGGCCGAGCGCGTTCTTGGCAATGTGGTCTCATCCGGCATTAAAGTTATGGTGCTTGCCATCATAATTGGTATCGGTTCAACGCTCTTCACGGAGGTTACATCAGGCCTTTCGGGCGACGTATCCCTTGAAGATGCAGGCGGCGTTATTCTCGCAAGCCTAGCGCTCTTTGCTCTGGGTCTGTTTGGACCGGGTATTGCGACGGGTCTTGTCACAGGCGCGCCTCAACTCGGTGCAGGTGCAGCAGTTGGCACAGTCGCCGCCGTAGGGGCTGCGAGTGCTGCGGGAGCGGCAGGCGCGCTCGGTGCATCCAAAGCGGCAGGTAGCGCCGCAATGGGCGCAACAAAAGCGGGGGCATCCCTTGGCGGCGGCGCGAGCATGGCATTTGCCATGGGCAAAGCGGCTAGCGGCGCGGGCGGCATTAAAGGTACTGCGGCGGGTATGAGCGCCGTGGCTCAAGCCGGAGCCGGCACAGTGGCCAATGCGGCTAAAGGCCAAGTCTCTAAAGTGAGCGGTGCAATTAAGTCCGCCTCTACAAAAGGCGCGCGCGGCGCAATCACAGGTACTGGCGGCTCTATGGGGCCAGCCAAAGGCGGCGCGGCTTCAGCGGCGGCGGATGCAGCAAGCGGCGGTGCTGACCAAGCCCCGGATTGGGCAAAGAAAGCCAAATCCTCTTCCAACTCTCACCGCGCGGAAAGCGCAGCTCTTCATGCCCTACGGGGCGGTGATAGCGGCGGCGCATCTTCAGGCCCCAAACTCAAAGATGATGAATAAATAAAGGAGACTAAAATGGTCTGGAAAAGACAACAAAATGCGTTTGGGAAAACCCCTATCGCAACCACCCCCTATCAAAAGGCGGCGCAGGTTTGGGATGAGCGTATTGGCTCAGCCCGTGTGCAGGCTAAGAACTGGCGGATCGCCACGCTTGCATCGCTTGGTGTATCGGCAGTCCTGGCTGGAGGAATGCTTTGGCAGGCCACGCAAAGCCTAGTCACGCCCTATGTCGTTGAAATCGACACAACGGGCGAAGTGCGCGGCGTAACGCCAACGGTGCAGGACTATGTACCCTCTGATGCGCAAATAGCGTTTCAGCTCGCTGACTTCGTTCGTAAGACGCGGGGGATTTCATCTGACCCCGTGGTTGTGCGCCAAAACTGGCTGGATGCATATGACTTTGCGACGAGCCGCGCGGCCGTCACACTATCTGATTATGCAGCGGCGAATAATCCATTTGCTGAAGTCGGTGTGCGGTCTGTGTCGATTGATATTGAAAGCGTGGTTCGCTCTTCAGACTCAACGTTTGAAGTGCGCTGGCGCGAAACAGAATTTCGGACAGGCGTGAAGCAGCGAAGCTCGTCTCATACGGCGCAGCTCACTGTTGTGACTGATCCGCCGCGTGATGAAGCCACACTCCAGCGCAATCCGTTGGGCCTCTATGTCCACGCTATCAACTGGTCTCAAGACCACACAATCCCAACCCAAACAGAAGGAGGCACGCCATGAGAGCTTTTGCCTTAACCCTTATCTTATCGTCAGCCGCATTGAGTGGATGCTCCCATTTATCCAAATCATCTGTACCAGATTTCAAACTGGATGACGCTCAGTTCGAACCTGCAATCATTCAGCCGGAAGAAACAGAAGGTACGGATGCACCTGCAAAACCAGAGACAGTAATTGTCGAGCGCTTTACGGCTGTGCCTTTGCCGGGTCAGATGAAATTGCGCGAAACTTATATTCCGCGTGCTCATCACGGAGGCAAACCACATGAGGTCATCGATGCCGCAAATGCGGGCGCAAAGGTCGGGCCTAATCCTGATGCTTATGTAAACGCGATACAGGTTTATCCCTTTACGAAAGGCGCGCTCTATCAGGTCTTCACAGCTCCTGAGCAGGTGACGGATATAGCGCTTGGATTGGGCGAGCGGCTTATCTCCGTATCAGCTGGAGATACTGAAAATTGGATATTAGGGGATACGCTGTCTGGCGAAGGAGACACCGAACAAGTTCATATTCTGGTTAAGCCTATCAAAAGCGGCCTGACCACCAATCTCATTATCACGACATCAGAGCGGGTCTATCACGCCGAGCTAACCTCTTATCGCGAAACTTATATGGCCGCAGTCTCATGGCGCTATCCGCGCGAGGGGTTTATCAGTTTGTCTAAGGCAACCGCGGGCAAAGCGCGGAACTCTTCATTTGACGGTTCAGAACCAGCTGCGCAGTCTTCGTCTATTCCGGCGGGGCTATCCGTGGACGCATTGAAGTTCCGCTATGAAATTGACGGCGACAGGCCGCATTGGCGTCCGCTGCGAGCCTTCGATGATGGCCGAAAGGTCTACATCCAGTTTCCAGCGCGCATTGATCAGGGCGAAGCGCCGCCCTTATTTGTGGTCAGCAGTGAAGGCGAAACACAGCTTGTCAATTACCGCGTCAAAGGCCGCTACTATGTGGTGGACCGTCTCTTTGCTCGCGCAGAGCTACGCTTAGGCGAAAAAGACCAACAGGTTGTCCGTATTGATCGGACTTCGTCATGAGTGGGGCAAGTCAGCCAAAATCAGCGGCGCTCCAAATCAAAGGTAGTCCACCCTTGGCCAAGCGTTTTAACAAGCGCGTTTTAGGCACGCTTTTGGGCGGGTTGGCCTTGGCAATTCTTTTGGCGGCAGGGTTTGCGCTGCGCTCACCGGACAGCAAGGCGGTCGCGCCGCAGGAGCTTTACAATACAACGAGCAAAACTTTACCCGATGCTTTGAACGCGCTTCCGGAAAACTACAATGAGGTGGAGCCTAGCCCGCAGCTTGGTATTCTAGGGCCGCCGCTGCCGGGTGATATTGGTGCGGGGCTTTATGGAAAGCCCAAGGAAATCCCGACGGATAATCCTTTTCGGTATCAACCACCGTCTTCATATGCTCCGGCGCCATCGCAGCGCTATGGAGGTACGTCGCCTGCAGCCGTTCAGAACGCGCCATCAGCACGAACGTCCAATTTGTTTTTTATCGCAAAGGATGGCGGCGGTGACAGTGCCAAGGGTGCTGACACGAGCTCGCTTGCTTTTGCGGACCCCGGCGTTGCGGCATTGGCTGCTTTGCTTGGCCAAGGCGGAAGTGGCTTGGTTTCCCAATCTTCTTCCAATGGCGGGGTAAGTCCTGCCGCGAGCAATAATCGTGACCCTTTTGGGTCTGATTTAAGCGATACTGAAATTTACAATCCGCATGGTCTGCAAACCCCTGTGTCGCCTTATCAGGTCATGGCGGGGACAATTATCCCGGCTAGTCTAGTTACGGGCCTGAATTCAGACTTACCGGGACAGGTCATCGCGCAGGTCACCGAGAATGTTTATGACACGCCTACGGGTCAGCATTTATTGTTGCCGCAGGGCACTCGACTGCTCGGACGCTATGATAGCGATATCAATGATGGTCAGTCCCGCGCTCTTGTTGTTTGGAATAGGCTTATACGCCCTGATGGTTCATCTCTCGTCATTGAGAATTTACCTGGTGTAGATTTGGCAGGGCAGTCCGGCTTACGTGATAAAGTTGACCGACACACAGGCAGCCTTTTTAAAGCCGCTATTTTGTCCTCTGTTCTATCCGTGGCGGCGGAACTCGGCACTGATGAAGAGGATCAGATTGCGGAAGCAATTCGTTCAGGCGGGCAAAACACAATCAATCAGGCGGGTCAGCGCGTTGTGACAAGCGCTTTATCTCGGAAGCCTACGCTACGGGTGCGACCAGGGTGGCGTCTTGGCGTCATCGTCAATCGGGACCTTATTCTCTTACCATACAATACCAATAACGGAGGCCGCTAATGGCTAAGCCAGACAAACCAGTGCTTCGCATTGCGAAGTTGCCGAACTTAACGCCGATAAAAATGACCGTGAGTTTGGAGCCCGAACTCCATAAAACGCTTGAAGACTACGCCCAGATTTACAGTGATAGCTATGGCGAAACCGTCAAGCCTGCAGAACTTGTGCCGTCGATGATTGCCGGGTTTTTGGCAACAGACAACGGATTTAAGCGCGCTAGGAAAGCGCTCGTATCTCCTTAAAATGTTGCTTGGCGCCACCACTGGCTGACAGTGCCAAGTAAATTTATTATTTCTGCAACGATGGCAAAGCATACATTCCGTATGTGATATTAAAGTAGGATTGTGCGCTGTTTAGTTGTCTTTTTAAATCGGCGTACTGCTCTGGTCTTGCATTTGGATGTTTTTGCTAACTGAAGTAGCATTCTCAATGATTCGCATGTGAATGGAGCAGGCTGTGAAAAGATTAATTTTTTGCTTTGACGGCAGTTGGAATAGAATCAGTGAAGATGGCCTCACAAATGTTGCCTTGACGGCATCTGCCGTAGCAAAAGAGCAAGTGGTTCAGGTGGATGACGAAGACTTATTGAAGAGAGGCTTTTCCATAGGAGATGTTATACCCCAAGTTGTCCATTATGATGAAGGCGTTGGTACCAACCGTAACGAAAAATATGGCGGCGGTATGTTTGGCAAAGGATTGTACGCAAATGTGCGCGAGGCTTATTTATTTTTATGCCTAAATTACGAACCTGGTGATGAAATTTATCTTTTTGGTTTTTCTCGTGGTGCTTACACGGCGCGGTCGTTCGGTGGATTGGTAGGAAACTGTGGCATAATGCGTAGTGAATATATCGAGAAAGTACTCGAAGCTGCGAGACTCTACAAAGCACGCGGAGAAGCTAATACCGACGCGAAGCGTCTAGAACTCCAAGAAGACCTTTTCACGCTAATCAAGAAATACGGCCATCCTGTCACGACTTGCCAAGCAGAACATGATTGGAAATTGTGTCAATTCGGATTAGAGGAACATAACCACCCGAGAGTTGATTTAAAATATATTGGACTCTGGGACACTGTTAAATCGATATTCACGCTGAGACAGTCCTTAGGTCTTCCCGATCCAAGTTCTGAGTTTCATGATGAAGATATTCCAGAATGTACATCATCTGGAAGACACGCTGTAGCTTTGGATGAACATCGTAAAACATTCGACTTCACACCTTGGGAAAATTTAGATCAAGCAAACAAAAGAGTCTTCGAAAAAATTAATTGGTCTGGTAGTTTTGATGAATACAAGACCTCTAAGGATCGAGCTTTCAAAGAGGTTTGGTTTCCTGGAACCCATGGTAGTGTAGGCGGAGGTGGCGAGAGACGTGGTTTATCTGACACGTCGCTTTTGTGGGTATTGGACGGTGCAAGAGCTGAAGGGCTAAAAATCAATACTGATTCTGAATCTAAGGTTTTTCAACTTAAACCCACCCCTATACATTATCTTGATAATACTGAAAAAGATGGCGTTATGGAGCAGGTCTCAGAATTTAAAAATGCCGTTCCATTTCTTAAATTTACTAGGTCGGGGCCCAATCACATTTCAGAAGTCTCAGACAGCGCACTTGCCAGATATGCCGCACCACCGTCAGTTCTTCCAAAAGAGGAGGAGCGCAAGTCTGAAAGTTCTTACAGGCCGGACGCTCTCAAAAAAATAGAAAATGAGGTGAAGGCTTTTGTTGATAGCCACTATACCCAAGAAGACTTCGAGCTTTACAATGGCTATGCAGATAGTGACTGGGAAGAAATGGAAGCCAAAAGGACCGTATCTGGCTGGGAGTACGAATTATATACTGTCAAGCAAGACGACACTCTTTCAAAAATTGCCAAGTCAGAAATTCAAAATAATAGTTACAAGGCTCTTCAAGCCTGTAATAAAGTAATGGTTCCAAATTATAATATGCTCCACCCAGGGCAGGTTCTAAGTATTCCAAAACGAAAAGTATGAAAATGTTGCCACTACCAATTAGGATAGGTTTTGATGAGTGAGGAACTTCAGGTTCCTGAGGACCGCAGCACAATATCTGGTAACTCTCAAGTCGCATTGCTTCTCAGAAGAATGGATGAAGAGATGCGCTCCAAAACAATCTACAATGGTTACATTGATGAACTTCAAATGCTTGTTTCCAACAGAGAGAACTCCGAATTTAAAGGACTCGAAGAGAAGCTTGAAGCAGTTGGTCGTAAAGAAGAACTTGAAGATGCGGAGTTCGACTTACAGATATTTGAAATGATTTTAGACAAATTAACCCATTACCCGTCAGCCCAGAAACTTTTTTTCTACTTCCTCTCTAGGATTTTAAATGTTTTCAGAAGTCAGATAATGCCTAAGACGGCAAATTTAGATAGATCAGAGGTCGAAGCCATTATCGAGGAGCATATTGTTAAGCCTACACTTGCCGAAATGGATGATGTTGGAGGGTATGAGCACTTATTGCTTACGCATAGCCATGTCAGAGGCATGATTTATTGGCTTGCAGAGCGATGCCATATCAGGTGGCAAACATGTTGAATCTCTCTTATTCTGCTTGCTATGATCCTTATAATACAATTTTTCGAATGTCCGTACTGCTAAGCAAAAGTACTACAAAGTCCATGCTGATAGAGACATTGAAGATCGCGGATTTCTTTCTTTGCTTCCCTAGTCGATTAGAAGAAATTAAACCCCCGAATTCGGTCAAAGGCATGCGCGGGCGTTGTAACAGAGTCTTAAGAGATCTAAAAAAAAATCAATTCGAAATCCTTCCCGCTTCAGAGGTTCTCTTTGATAGAATGGATATTATCCAAGAAACTTCAATAAGCGCGATGTATTCTAAAGAAATCATCACAATTTCAGGTGAAGGCGATAACCGTGAGCTATTTTTAGCCTTTGATATGTTGTCTAGTCCTCTAACCGAAAAAATAGACAATTTTTCATCTTTGAATACGGAGCTTGTGAATTTACTGGCTGTTGATTTCAATAAAATACAAGTTCTTGGATCAAACGGGTTGAAAGCTAGAACAGGCTTGGGGGACTACGTGTATGACACTGTTTAAACCAAATCTGAAAGTAAATGAGCTAAAAGTTTTCTACGGCGGAAATCCGGCTTTCTCCGAAAAATTCCACTCAGGCCTTAATATAATTAGAGGTCAAAATAGTTCTGGCAAATCCACAATAATGGATTTTCTATTCTACGGTTTGGGCGGTGACTTATTGGAAAGCCAGTGGCGTGAGACTGCAGTCAATTGTGACAGTGTGATGTTAGAAGTAAACCTGAACGGAAATACGGTCACTTTGATGCGCGAAGTTGCACCAGCTTCGAGACGACCTATGAAAATATTTTATGGGAATATTGATGATGCATCTAATAATGCAGTTGACGGATGGGAAACTTACTTATTTTCAAGAAGTGCAAAAGAGAGTTTTTCCCAAGTAATATTCCGTTTCTTAGGGTTGCCTCAAGTTGAATATGGTGAGTCGAACGCCAGGCTGACTGTTAATCAACTTCTAAGGTTGCTCTATTCTGATCAAATGAGTTCAGTCGAAAAAATATTTAGACCTCAAAGCTTTGACTTGGCGATAACTCGGCAGGCTGTAGGTGATCTACTTTATGGCGCGTATAGTGATGGGTATTACAAGGCGAGATTGAGGAAGAAAGATGCGTTAGAGGAACTCAAGGTAGTTAAATCCCACGTTAGTTTTCTTATTAAAACGCACTCGCGGGATGGAGAACCACTAACGGAGGAATGGTTGGCCGCAACTGAAAGTCGTCTCCAGACAGACCTTAATGAGCTAAATGAAAAAATTGATGCACTTGAAAGTGAAATATTTGATGCAGAATATGATGACCGCCTTTCGTTAAATGATCAAAAAGCGGCTTACGAAAGAGTAGTTGGTCTGCAAGAGACTATCGGGTCTTATGAAGAGAAACTTACTGCCGAGGAACTGGCACAAAATGATGCGGACGAATACATCGCTTCTTTGGAAAGAAAATTGGGTGAGCTTCAACAGTCAAGTGTTGTGGTGGAAGAATTGGGCGGTCTGAGTTTTAAATTCTGCCCATCTTGTCTAGCTCCTGTAGAGCAAGAAGAAGTTTATGGTGGATGTACTCTTTGCAAATGTGCTCATGATACTGAACAAGCCCAGTCTCGTGTTCTTAAATTAATCAATGAATATGCTCGTCAGAAAGAGAGGGCGATTTCTATACAAGCCAAAAGGAAATTTGAAATTATCCGATTGAACTCATTGGTAAGAGAAACCACAGAACTTTGGGAGCAGGCTTCACGTCACTACACCGTTTCACTCAGAAACCCTACTTCTGAAATGCGTACAAAGCTTAGAAAGCTGAATCGGGATGCAGGATACGCTTACAGAGAATTAGAAGAGCTTGCGCATAAAAAAGCTGTTATCGCAGAGATCGCAGCTCAAACTCTTGAACGAAATAAATTGCAAAAAGAAATAGCTAAGCTCGATATCGCAATTGCGAACGGGTTAGCATCTCAAGAGAATAGGGTTACAGCTGCAAGAAACTCAATAGAAAGTCATGTTTTGGATTTTCTTAAGAGAGATCTTTCAAGGCAATCGACGTTCTCATTAGCACGACAGGTTGGATTCGAATTCGATAGTGACCGGCTTTCTGTAAATGATGAATCCTATTTTTCGGCAAGTTCAATGGTCTATCTTCGCAATAGCTTTTTTGCTTCTTTCTTGTTCGCTGCAGCAAACGATCCAAAGTTTTTTCATCCTAGATTCTTGATGATGGATACTATTGAAGACAAGGGCTTAGAACCTGAACGCAGCCAAAACTTTCAAAGAATATTATTCGAGAAGTCAAAGTCGGCAAAGTCAGAGCATCAAATCATCATTGCCACATCTATGATTGCTGAGGAGCTAAATATCCCTGAAATTACTGTTGGTGAAGAGTACACCCACCGTAAACGTACTCTTTCGCTCTCTAGTGTTTAGGTAGGACAATGACGGATTCCCCATCATATAAGCCCGACGATTTTTGGCATAAAGTTTTCAACTGGGAATTAGTTCGGGGATTCGGACAGTCGCACATTGGTTCAGCTTCTATAGCGATGCCTTTTATTGGCTTTGCCTTATTGTATCATACTGAACTGCAGGTCTTTTTAGGTGGTCTAGGTGGTTCACTCGGTGTGACGGCTGAGTCAGCGGGGGAGAATAAAATCCTTTCATTTAACGCGAAGCTAAACTTGATATACTTGGGTTCTTTTTGTGTCGGCATAGGCTCAATTGTCTACAGATTAATGGCCCCTAAAACGATAAAGGAATTTTCTTCAATTTCCCAATTTGCGGAAATCGAAATCTCGAGAGCTACTGCACGAAGGTTGAGATCAATGATGACGACCATATCATCACGTCGCCCAGAGATTTCTAACGATTTTCGTGCGAGAGCTGCTTGGCTTACAAGCTCTAACTGTACGCTTAAATCAGCGGCAAATGAGCTTAGAAACTTAAAAGATGACCAACTGCAGAATGACGTCTTGAGTAGTTTTTACAATGTTGAGAACCGTTACACTGCTCGAAAAAGTCTTTTCTTTGTAACGTTATTTTACGCCGTAGGATTTTTGCTTTTATCTATTCCCGGTTTGGTTTTTACACTTCGAGTTCTCAAGTTGATATTTTTTAGTTAAGCAGACTACATCTGTTTTGCAAAAGCAACTGACTTGAGTTGGAGTTGTTCTTGATAGTTACTATGGCTCCAGAATGCATTTTCTGACGGCCGCTGTGGGGATATAATTCGCTAGAATGGCGACCATATCGTATTTCACCTATCTCTCCATTTGACACACAAAATCTCGCAAACCTCAGATTACTTCAGTTTAATACCCTTATGAATATTGCAGACTTCTAGTAATCTTAAGTGTGACCGATAAAGTAACAGAAATACAAAAAGGCTTGGCAAAACTCACATGGGTGATTGAAACCCATAGCGAAGACGCATGGCCACTTTTCGAGCGTCTTGAAAAGGAGCTACTTCTGTTAAATTCACGGCAGGACCAACTACAGAAGTATCGTCAGAAGTTTTGCTGACTAAAATCAAGCGTCATTTTGGCCAACTCATCTCGTCTGAACGCGAGTGAACCACCATCCCCGTACTCGGGCCGATTATTATAGTGCCCGATCAACTTGCATCTAAGGCCATAGTCTAGACCTGCTTCTAGCATCCGTTTCTCAAAAGAGTGCCTAAAAGAGTAAATCCTGTGATTAGCCGTTGGCATTAGCTTTCTCGTCTTGAAGTATTTGCCTAGCGTCGCAGAGAGGCTGTTGGTTTTCTCTCGGTAACGTGGAAAACCATTGGGGCATTGTTTCATAGCTTCAAGTGAAACGCCCAATAAGGGTATGTCACGTTTAGCGGACTTGGACTTCAGTTGACGGTTTTCCTGCGGCCGTATTTTTAGATGAGGCACATCGTGATCTAGAACGATGTGCTCCGGCTTAAGATTGGCAATCTCACTCGGGCGGCATCCTGTCTCGACAAGTGCTAGCACAATGCACCTCGCTTCAAGATTTAAGTCATCAAGAGCGCCAGGAGCCAATATCTTATTTTCAATCCAATCGTTCTCGAAGGCAGGTATGTCTTTGTAGACAACATTCTTGAACCGTAGATTTCGAAATGGGTTGTCCCGTTGATCCTCGCCTTGGTATTCCCAGAAGCGCTCAAACAGTATCCGTAAGTTGGTAAGGTCTTTGTTTGCAGAATTTGCGTGCAGAGGTTTTGAACCGTCTGTTGGATTTACGCGTCCACTCCACCAGTCGAAGATTGACTTTGCATGAGTGCGAGTAATGGCATCCATCGGTAAGTCTCCGCAGACGGCAACAAAATTATTCACGGCCCGGCGTTTCACTTT
>ENA-ORXT01003983-ORXT01003983.1-marine-metagenome-genome-assembly--contig:-NODE-3983-length-15669-cov-5.094407_pt1 | contig 15669 bp, 11 predicted proteins | sample MGYA00237868_ERZ511482 | MGnify/ENA metagenome assembly ERZ511482 | reverse complement strand
GCCTCGCCTACGTCTCGGTACGCACACCGCCCATGCCGTACAGCCAGCTCATACTGGCTGACTCACGTGCGTAACCAAGTGCGCTCAAGTTGGCAACGTGTCTGCGCAAGCTTCAGGTTGCCGGCCGGATCGGGTTTGTCTTCACGCACGCAGGGCACGAGTGCCGCTGTGCGAGCTGACCGGTCATTCCCGCGCACTCGGGGAATGGCCCCCAACCGCGCAACGTTGCGCGGTTTCATCCGGTTCATTCCCGCGTGCGCGGGGAACGGCAGTGGTACCCGCAGTCCTCGAACCGCGCGCACGGTTCATCCCCGCGTGCGCGGGGAACGGGTCGAGCACGAGGTGCAGCAGCACGCCCGAGTCCGGTTCATCCCCGCGTACGCGGGGAACGGGCGGGACCGGGCTGCAGCTTCCGCCCGGGGCGCGGTTCATCCCCGCGTGCGCGGGGAACGGAAAGCCAACGCCGCATCAACGCCGCAGCAGTACGGTTCATCCCCGCGTGCGCGGGGAACGGGCCTGTTCGCGAACGCCCGACCACCGCGCAGGCGGTTCATCCCCGCGTGCGCGGGGAACGGTCGGACAGCCCGGACGAGGACACCCCGATGTACGGTTCATCCCCGCGTGCGCGGGGAGCGGGCGCTCGGTGCCCCACTTGATCGCCATGCGGGCGGTTCATCCCCGCGTGCGCGGGGAACGGGTGTGCTGGTGGGTGCGTGGAGCTACAGCGAGCGGTTCATCCCCGCGTGCGCGGGGAACGGACGTAGAACTCCTCGAACATCCCCATCGGCGTCGGTTCATCCCCGCGTGCGCGGGGAACGGGCACGCACTGCGCAGGCGGGCGCGTAGCTCGGTCGGTTCATCCCCGCGTGCGCGGGGAACGGGGTGAGTTGATCTGCATCCGCGCGCGTGCCGACGGTTCATCCCCGCGTGCGCGGGGAACGGGACCTCAGGTCATTTTGCGAGCGAGTACATTTCGGTTCATCCCCGCGTGCGCGGGGAACGGTCCTCGAGCAGCTCGTCGGGCAGAACCACGTCCGGTTCATCCCCGCGTGCGCGGGGAACGGCAGGACCAGAGAGCAGCAGGGTGCTAAAGACGCGGTTCATCCCCGCGTGCGCGGGGAACGGCCGATACGAAAGACGCGGCCCTGTTCGCAGCCCGGTTCATCCCCGCGTGCGCGGGGAACGGCGCCGTGCTGTCGAAGCCCAGGTCGGCCGGGTCGGTTCATCCCCGCGTGCGCGGGGAACGGCTGAGTGACTGCCAGTGCAGGAGGATTGATTGCGGTTCATCCCCGCGTGCGCGGGGAACGGGACAGCATGGCCGAGCCGCTGCGCACGCTGTACGGTTCATCCCCGCGTGCGCGGGGAACGGGCGTGCCAGCTGGCGCACATCGCCATGAAGAACGGTTCATCCCCGCGTGCGCGGGGAACGGGCCGCGTTCAATTTCGCCGCGGCCCGGTCCGCCGGTTCATCCCCGCGTGCGCGGGGAACGGGGGCGCTGGCCTTTCGCGAGCACGAATCGAGGCGGTTCATCCCCGCGTGCGCGGGGAACGGCTCAGCGACGTCCCGAGCACAGCTCAGCACACCGGTTCATCCCCGCGTGCGCGGGGAACGGGAGGCCCTGACCGTGAAGCCGCTGCTCGGCACCGGTTCATCCCCGCGTGCGCGGGGAACGGCGGGCGACCGAATTCGTGCTGACGCCGAAGCGCGGTTCATCCCCGCGTGCGCGGGGAACGGTTCACCGCCGCCGTGACCGGGCCCGTTGGGTTCGGTTCATCCCCGCGTGCGCGGGGAACGGTCAGCCCAGCGCCTCGTCGAACACGTACGCGACGGTTCATCCCCGCGTGCGCGGGGAACGGTGCCCAGCGAAAGAGGTCAGCATCGACGTCACCGGTTCATCCCCGCGTGCGCGGGGAACGGGAAAAGGCCGAGCGCGTGTTCGCCGCTCAGGGCGGTTCATCCCCGCGTGCGCGGGGAACGGGAGTATGTCGAGCCGCCACCCCCGTGCGATGACGGTTCATCCCCGCGTGCGCGGGGAACGGCTCGTGATCGGCACGGTGAGGATCTGTGCGAGCGGTTCATCCCCGCGTGCGCGGGGAACGGGTGACGCGCTGTCGGCATCCCTCGGGCCGTGCCGGTTCATCCCCGCGTGCGCGGGGAACGGGGCTGCAGCCGAGGCGACACCCAGCACACGGGCGGTTCATCCCCGCGTGCGCGGGGAACGGGTGGATCGCACGGACGCACCCGACGCCGCAGGCGGTTCATCCCCGCGTGCGCGGGGAACGGCGCTGGCGTCGGCGATGCGCGAGATCGAGACGCGGTTCATCCCCGCGTGCGCGGGGAACGGAGCGCGCCCACCTCCTCGATGTGCCTCCATGCCGGTTCATCCCCGCGTGCGCGGGGAACGGCAGCGCGGACTTCTCGTTGACGAGGTTGCTCAGGGTTCATCCCCGCGTGCGCGGGGAACGGGCACTGTCGCCAGGCGTCCAGTCGTCGAGTGGCGGTTCATCCCCGCGTGCGCGGGGAACGGACACCCTTGCCGCGACCGTAGTCGTCGGGGATCGGTTCATCCCCGCGTGCGCGGGGAACGGCGGGTCATCGAGGATCGCCTTGGACGCGGGGTCGGTTCATCCCCGCGTGCGCGGGGAACGGGCGGCATCACGCAGCTCGGCGGTGCCGGTTTCCGGTTCATCCCCGCGTGCGCGGGGAACGGGTAGCCGTGGTCAACTCGACCATCGAGGTCTGCGGTTCATCCCCGCGTGCGCGGGGAACGGTCCAACTTCAAGTTACTGAATTTCTGAAGAAATTTGAGCACGACAAATTCTACCGATTTTCATCGATCAAAACGGTACCTTGAGGAAGCTCGATCGCATCCGGTCCGAACTGCACCAGACGTAGCCCATCGACATTGATCGGATGGCGTCGATTCGGTCCGTGGGTAACAAAATCGAACCCGCTCTCGTTGGTCGCGGACCAGCTCATCACTACATTGCCCGCTCCGGCGAGTCCCTCGACCTGCTCCCAGATCATTTCCCTCACGCGCCTTGAGACGTCCCCTACGTAGACGCCGGCCCGGATCTCGAGCAACCACACGGCCAGCCTACCTCGCAGGCGGGGAGGTACGGCTTCGGCGACTACTACCAGCATTGCCATCACCCGCTCCTGTGGCCATCGTCGCCGACCGATGTCGGCTCGGGGATAGCCGGTGGAACGGCGTCGACATACGGCTCGGGGGGTGAGATTTCGCCCGCTGCCAATACTTTCTCAATGAGTGGGATCAGCTTGGCCAGAGTGCCTACTCGACGAAACTCGTCCCGGCAGCGGTGGCGCACGAAACGGTCGGGATCTCGCGGTGACTTGGCAGCCACCTGGAATGCGATCGGGACGACCGTTTCGAACTTGTGAAGATCAGCGATATCGTAGACGAAAGACAGCGGCTTGCCGGTGTGCAGGAATCCTATGGCCGGCGCGTACCCCGCTGCCAGTACCGCAGCCTCCGTGACGCCGTACAAACAGGCCGTGGCCGCGCTGAGACAACGATTGATCACATCGCCCGAGTCCCAGTCCTTGACGTCGTACTTGCGTCCTTTCCACTCGATGCCGTACTCGGCGGCGAGCAGCTCGTACGTCCGGCGCACTCTGGCTCCCTCGATACCCCGAAGCTGATCGACCGAACGTCGGGCAGGCGCCGGTTCGTCGAACCGGATCTCGAACATCTTCCTGACCACCTTCAACCGAAGATCCGGGTCCAGTGCAAGCTTTGCCTGGTACAGCAGCCGATCTGACCTGGCCCCTCCTGGCTGACCGGCGCTGTACACACGAACACCCGCCTCGCCCACCCAGATAAGCAGCGTACCGACAGCCGCGGCGAGCTTGATGGCCGCATGACTGACCCGGGTGCCCGGCTCGAGCATGATGCAGGCGACCGAACCTACCGGGATGTGGGTCCGGATCTGGTCCTTCTTCTCGACGACGACGAAGGCGCCGTCCTTGACATCGATGCGACCGTTCGCGACGAACATCAGGGACGACCGGTCCTTGATCGGAATCGGCTTGAGCGGCATGAACTCTTCGGCCATCGATATCGCTCTCCGACTACGCCTTGAGCAGCATGAGACCGCAGCCGAACGCTTTCGCGCGGCCGAAGCCTTGTCCGATGCGGGCAACGAAGCGCTCGGGATCGAGAACCTTCAGCGAACCTTCGATGTCGAGCACTCCGAACCTCGCCTTCTTCTTGCGACCGCGACCGAGATCAACTGTTCTGTAGGTTGTGATGCCTAGCGTGTCGAGAGCGAAACCCGATGACTCGCCAATCCTCCGCAGCCACTCGCTGGATGCTCTTGGAATGGCAAGTTCGCGCGCTGCAGCTCGATCAAGTTCTGGCGACTGATCCTGCAATTGCCGAAGGGTATCCATGACGACGTCGTGACGGCTCTGGCGTCGCGAACCGTCGACATTCTCCGTACGACAGACGGTGGCATTCGCCCGGAGTCGGAAGACGAATTGCTCGTCCCGTTTCAACGAGACGTCGAAGCGGCGAACGTCAAGATCGAACAGCGAATGCGCGTCCCGCGGTATTTCCTTCGACAGAATGATGAAGCGGTCGCCATCGACACGCCAGAGGAAGTCTCTCGCCGCATCGGGGTGTTCGTCGTCCGCGAACAGACTCCAGACCAGCTGGTGGTGGGTGTCCATCGCACGGTCTGGATCGCTGGGAGACAGCGCACGGATCATTGCCCGCGCGCTAGCGTCCCGACGCAAGCTGGCAAAGCTCAAGTAGTTGTCAGTCATCGTGATGTTTCCTCGCGACCGCCGACCAGCACCGACTCTCGATCGGCGAACGTCCATCGTTCGCGGTCGATGACACCATCCCGCCGAACGATCGTGCGACCAGTGACCGAGTCCGCATCGATCATCCGCGGATCAAGTAGAAGCTCGATGAAAGTCGTCGATCCGCTGAGTGCATTCGATTCGCGGTACGCCTCGAGTGCAACGGTCGTGTTGTCCGCTTCGATCAATCGTGGTGATACGGGTAGGTCGAGAGGACAGGCCTTGCGACCAAAGTAGAGCACGTAGTACGGTCGCTCCAGCGCTTCGAGCAGCGCGTCGAGTGACCATCGCGGTGTTTCCGCTAGAGTCCTGATCGCCACGTCGAACATGCATTCCTGATGGTACTCACGCTGAGTGATGATAGTGCCAAGAGCTCCTTTGGCCCTGCCCAGGGCAAGCGCCTCTGCACGCGATGATGGGCGCTTTGCTGCTGACGTAGGCACGGTCTGAGCGGTGTGGTAGTCGGTCAGTATCGAACCGAGCCGAAGCCGTGACAACCCGATCGCGTATTCCGTCTCCAGGCTGCGAAGCGAATCTCGGTCCGAACGCTGCACTCCGAGGGCGGCGCCGAGCATGCCCGTGATCGCGGAACGTGCCGGCCAGTCGTCAGTGCCGCGTCGCTCGTTGCCGGCGAGCGTACCCATGGCGCCGAGCGCCGCCGAAAGACGGTAGACAAGATGTGTCGTCGTGCTCATCGCCTGGCAGCGAACGAGACGATCTCGGCGAGCGAGAGATCGCCCAGCTTTGGCACGATACTCATGGTGGCGGTCTCATCTGCTGCGCTGCCGTAGATGCCGTCAAGTCGATCGCGATGATCGACCAGCAACTCGGCAGATCGCTCCAGCAGGTCTTCGCCCTTCACCGGCTTGAAGAACGCTCCAGCCAGGCTGCGCGGTTGCTGTGAACCCTTCTCCACGAGCAGATGACTTGCCACGGTCTGGTGCGCGAACGCAGCGCGCTTGCCGGAAGGGGTGGATCGTGTGACCGCCTCCACGAAGGCCTCGATCGCCTTGCCTGCCAGTGCCTCGTTCCCGTCGAGATTCTCCAGCAGCAGATCTTGGTCGATGCAGGCATAGAGGTAGAAAACACCGGACCCGAACCCTGCTTCGCCGACGAACCCCGCGCCAGCGTCTTCCGCGTCGGTCTTCCGGTCGTCCACTGCGGTGTAGAAATCATCCTCGACGAGCGCTCGGTGAGTGGTGAACGCGTGTGCCACCTGTACTGCAGCCTCGCGGTTGTAGTCGGGATCGTCCGCCAGCATTCGGCCGAACATGGCGATGTCAACGGCGCCATCGGCTGTGCGCAGTACCGCCTTCGACAGCTCCTTGTCCTTCGGCATGGGCTCTCCCCGTGCAGCGGCCAGAGCCAGTTCGATCGCCTTGTCCCTTTCATCCGGCGAAATGAACGCAAGCTGGCGGGTCAGAACGGCAGGTGGTCTGGTCTTGTCGCCCTTGAGACGCTTGTCGTCGATCTTGCCGAACACGTCGATAACCTCGGCGACGATATCGCGACGCTTCTTCTCGTCCGGCTCGACTTCCATGAGGGCGTGGTCGACCTCCTCGCCGATCCGCTGCGTGCGCTCGCCGAGGCTACCTTCCAGACGGGTCTGGAATACGTTGGACGTACGGATGGCTCGCTTGATGGACTGGCTGGAGAGCCGCAGTCGCGGTGCACCACCGTATTCGGCCGTCTTCGGCCGACCGGTGTCGTCCCGGTTCGGGTTCGACAGCGGGTAGACGGTCAGGGCGTGGACCTGCACGAACTTGATCATTGCGTCGATTCCTCTATCGCGATTCGGGAAGGAGTGGGGGAGTCGAGCTCGGCAACCGAACGCACGTCTTCGTCGTTCGCTCCTACGTAACGGAACATCCAATCGGCGCGTATGCGATCGCCGGTATCAGGGTGATCCCAGAGCAACCAACCGGTTGACAGATCGGCGACGTTTGCGACTGGTGCGAGAAGGCGCAAGGCGCGCCGAAAGGTGGTGAGTCTCTCCTCACCGGGAGCGGCGAGCATCAGCTTGCGAAATCGCGCCGGCTTCATGAGACGTTCATCTGGATCGCGACCACCCAGTCGACCAGCGACAGAGCGAGAAGGGTCGTCCTCGCGCACGTGAGCCAGTACCGCAGCCAGTCCGGCAACCCGCTCCTGTGACGAAGACGATGCGCTGGGAGCAATCCGCATGATCAGATCGATGACCTCGGTATGCATCATCGCCTCGAGAGGTGAGCGAACACGACGTAGTCTCGCCAGCACGCTCGAATTCGCAGGTCGCCCATCTGCCTTGGCGGCGAGTTCGCGCCACCAGTCTCTAGCGAGTCGCGCCTGGGGTGTGATGTAGAGGTTCATGCTTTCATCATCTCCGTGTCCTTCGGCTTCTTGCCTTTCTTCTCGGGCAGCGTCAGGTCCAGTAGCCCGAACAGCTTCTCGCCTGACTTCGAGTACCCGGTACCGCTCACGAGAATCAAACGTCGCGCATCGAGAATCTCGCGTGCGCGCTCCGGTGCGACGATCGGCACGAGATCTCGTGTCGATCCGTCAAAGAATGCAAGCGCGATGCGCAACAACGCCTTGCGCCAGAGATCGGTGGCGGTAAGATCGTCTGGATCGTTCGTCAGCGTTCGCAGCAGTTTTCGGAAGGCATCGTCGCTGTCCACGTAGAAGCGGCGTCTGATTGACGAGACGACATCCGTCGCCTTCGGCTCCACTCCCAGTGCGTTCTTCAACGCGATGGAGAGATTGCCCGCAATGATCTCCGCGCCCTCGATGGCGCGTACGACGCGGCCCTCGGCAAGCTCGGACAAGCTTGAGAGCGGAGCCGGCTCTGCCGACAGCACGAAGTCCAACGCCTTCATGTTGTCCATCGCCCATCCACCGACGATCAGTCGGGCAGGTTCGCGTCGATCATCGCGCTCCCTCTCGTAGGTCTCGACGCAAGCGGCTCGCGTGCGCAGGTTGGAGCCGTGATCCTTGAGAACGATGCCGCGGTACTGACGGTAGCCGAACCGTCCGGCTTTCGGGTGGACCGCGAGTGCCTCCGCACCCTGTTTCATCCGGTAGTATGGCGTACTCGGGTGCGTCCACTGACCATAGTCCGGGCCGTGCTTCAGTTGACGGAAACCGACGGCCGGGCGGTCGTCGCTGATTCCGGTCAGCGCGCAGTGCGCGGACTTGTCTCCAAACTCGACTCGGATGCGTCGTGGCATGCCGAAGTAAACCTGGGCACACGGGGCGTCGCTGTTGGATTCGGGCTCATGGATCTTGGAGTTCGGCGAACCGGACGTACGCGTCGGTGCGGTCCAGGGTAGGGCAGCCGCCACCGCTGCACCATCAGTCGGATCGAGCGGGCGACCGTTTGGAACGTTCGCCCACACGATGTCCATCAACGATGCACCGGCCTTCGGCTCCACCAGTGTCACCATCGGGCCGCCGCCACGCATGGAGGTGCGGTTGCCGGCCCCGCCGGAGGGTGCGAATTGCTGAAACGCGTAGAGCGCGATAGCCGCAGTGGCCCTCGATAGAAGAAGACCGGGCGTTCGCTTGACGAGAAGGTCGCCGTTGTCCCTGACAGTCTTCTCACCGGGGGTGTCGATGCACAGACGCTCGCACGGCAACACGGTGCCACCGAGTGGTTCGAGATCCTGCAGGAAGCGTGGACCCTTGGACGCGTCCAGTGAGAACCATGGCGCGAGCGGCGCTAACCGGTCAGCGAGTTCCTCTTCCCGGTGAGTGCCGGTACGCTTTCGCCAGTCATCCGAGTCAATGGGCGGGTCCGCAAGATAGGTCAGTCCGATGAGCAACTCGAGCCCCGCCAGGTTCCAGTCGGCACGCGCGAAAGCGAGCCGAGTAGGCGGATCATCGAGCCTTGCAAGACTCGATGGCGCAACTGTTCCGGTCTCTCCCGAGCGAAAAACGACAGGTATCCAAACGTCGGTGATGATGTTCATCTTACCTGAGGTATCAACTTGCGATAGGCGATCCTATTCTTCGTGGCGACGGGATGTCAAGCAATCAGAATGCCCCTTCTTTCAGGAGACGGGATGCATCGAGCGATATCCCCGCGAGTGCGGGGAACGAACGCTCGCTAAACACCTCACCTGGGGTATCAACGGGCCATCCCGGACAGAAGAGTCATCTGCCTGTATCGGGAACGTTACGCAGACCGCTAGTGCAATCGTATCGTGCTCCGCCACCGACCCTGCCGTCCTCGTCGACGACAAGCATGCGCAATGCCTCCCGGCGCCACGCGGGCCAGTCGATGGCAAAATCGGGTAGGGAAGTCAATCCAGACGCTCCACCAAGCTCCACGAGCTTGTCGTAGCGATACCGGCGCAGTCCGATCTCCGAAAGTGCCACGGTCGGATCGTCTGGAATCCAGGTGACCACCCGCTCGTTTTCCCACCGCACGAGCACCACCCGGCAGCTGTCCGTGTCTGCCCGGGTCGGGAACGAGGCATCCGTTCCCTGTACGGCCGAACCGAGGTATCCGGCTGACGGTTGCACCGCGTTGCCGCGACTGCGCGCCGCGTCGGCGTACTCTCGACCAAGCAACTCGTTTTCGGCGGGATCCAACACTGCTGGCACGTCCGGCCGATCCTCACCCACCACCGCTTCGAGCAGTGGACGCAACCCGTCGGGCGCATCGATCTGACCGGTATCGAACAATGCACGGGCGCTACGCCACAGTACTGACGGACCGTAGACGAATCCGCTGCCACCGAATTGTTCGCGTCCCCAGCTGGCATCCTTCACGATGTCCGGATCCGGCGACAGCACGTGCAACACCGCTGCGGACACCGGTCTGGCGCTGGCCGGTCGGAGTTCGACATGACGCCAAAGCCTGCCTGCCCTTTGAATCAACGAGTCGATGGAGGCCAGATCGGAGACCATCACGTCGAAGTCCAGGTCGAGTGACGCTTCGATGACCTGGGAAGCCACGAGCACGCGTCCTCGCCGGTGTTCGTCCGGCACGTCACGTCCGAAACGGTCCAGCACGCGCCGCTCCACCTCTAGCCGGTCCGCCATCGCGAATCTGGCATGGAAGAGTTCGACATCGCACCCGCCGACCGTCTCCAGGGCGGCTTCGATCCGGTCATGACCTTCGATCACATCGTCCACGGTATTGCGTACCCACGCCACGGCAGCACCGGCTTTGGCGCTTTCGATGATGAGCGCGACGGCCTCGTCGATCGAAGTCAGTCGCCGCACGGGCAGGTTGCGCGTACTCGCCGTGCAAGGCGCCACCGGAAGATCGACGCAGCGCTCCTTCCGCGAGCGAGCGACGGTCAGGGACGGGTATCGCGCAGACGGTGCGAAATCGTTCATATCGACGCCCAGCCCCCGACGGTAGGCGCTGACGAGCTTTTCGCGCAGCGCCTGTGTCAGCGTTGCAGTCATGATGATCGCGGAGCCACCGAGCGTTGCCTGCATCTCCAGAAGCCGACACAGCTCGGCCTCCATGTAGGGATCGCAGGCATGCGCCTCGTCGACGATCAGGATACGGCGGGCCAGTCCGACGAGCCGCAGCACCGCGAACTTGACCGGCAGAATGCCAAGGAACGCCTGATCGATGGTACCTACACCGACCTCGGCGTTGAATGTCTTGCGTCGGTCATCGGCGATCCAGGCAGCACAGAAAGCCGCCACGTTGGTGTCCTCCACGTCTGTTCTTGCTCCGGCGTCTCGCCCTTCGGCAACTTCGAGCGCGCGAAGTCCGGCGGCAACGGCCTCGTTGAAACGTGGATCGAGGCCACGGCTGCCGTGCGCCAGCGCCAGCGATGGGCGGGAGCCGGTGTCGAACAGGCCGCGGTAGCTGTTCCCGAGCCTGCCGAACATCGCACTTGCCGTGGCCATCGTCGGCAGAGCCACGTACACCCCTTCTCCAAGACCGTTCGCCATCATGCGCTGTGCGAGCAAAATGGCACTTTCCGTTTTCCCGGAACCTGTCGCGTCCTCGATCACGACCATCGTGGGTTCGTTGTCGATGTCCACGTCCATGGCAGCCGCTTGCATCGGGCGGGGCGTGTCGATGTCGAAAAGCGATTTGAGCGAAATTGAAGACGCCACCGGTGTGCCGCCGACACCGGCGCGCTCGACAGCAATCGCCGCTCGATCTTTGGTCTCCGTCCAATACTGTTCCGTCGGGGTGCTAGAAGAACAGTAGGGAAACCAGTCCGAGTTCGAGCCGATCCAGTCCGCCAGCACCGTCAGGCCGACCACCGTCCAGCTCAACCGCTTCGCGGTGGCCTCATCGATCTCCCAACTGTCGTTGCCGGGCACGAGACGGGAAAGCTCGTCAACGAACGACAAGGCGTCCGGCACGCCGTCTACATCGGCAAACCTATGTGACTTGTCATTGGTCGGCGGGCGGCCGTGGTGCCCGGCAGTCGCAGCGTACAGCTGGCGCTTCGCGCCTTGCGACTCGATGCCGAGCAGCTTGCTGACCGAGGCGTTCAATTCGCCAAGCAGCAGCTCGTAGCTTGCCTCCCAATGGCGCATCCCGGTCCGGGCATGCCTGATGGGCACTGGCGGCTCGTGTTCCAACATTTCGCAGAACCCACGTGTCAACTTGCCGATGTCGTGCAACGCGACAAGTCGAACGAGCAAGCGTAGCGTGGCCGGTTCAGTCGCCGAGACACTCTTGGCGATTCGAGCGCACCATGTGGAATTGCAGATCAACAGTCGCTCTGCAACGGCAGCGACATCAAGACAATGGAACGTTGCCGGATGCCATGTTGGCCCGTCAAGGCGGGGATGCCGAGACTTTCCAGGCCACCGTCGATGGTCAGTCATTGGCTGGGATGTTCCGGTTGCTCGCGCTGAACACGAGAAGGAGAGATCCTCCCACGAAACGTTCTCATGTCTTGGCGCAGGCCATTGTTCACCCGGGTCCGGGATACGTGGCGACTGCTTCCGAACAATCTCGTCAACCCTGGTTCCATAAGCCCGGTTCGCTGAAGTCGAGTTCGATCGCGTACCGACATCCGACGACACCACCCGGTTGGGCTGAGGGCCTGTGAAGGAATAAAGGGCGACAGGATGTACCCTTTATTCCTTCACAGGCCCTAAGGTAGGCGCTCACGCGCGCCGCGTTCCGACGCGACGCGACACGTCACACCGGACAGTCCGCAGTCATGGCACAGAAGGGCCCCCGCGGCGTCACCATGAAGACGATCGCGGAGCATCTCGACGTGTCGCTGTCGACGGTGGCGCGCTCGTTGAAGGACGGCGCACGCATCAGCCCCGAGACCGTGGCGCGGGTGAGGGAGGCGGCGACGGAGCTTGGCTACGTGCGCAACCTGGACGGGGTGCGGCTGCGCACCGGCAAGACGTTCGTGCTGATGGCGTTCCTGAGCACCGCATCGGAGCAGGAGATCGGCGACTCCGGTTCGGTCGGCCTGCTGCACGGCATTCACCGCCGCATCGCGAGCTCCGACTACGCGGTGCGCACCGTGCCGATCGAGCACGGCGAGGACGGCCTGGAGCAACTGCAGGCGGTGGTGTCCGGCAACATGGCGGACGGGGTGGTGCTCGATCACACCCGTCCGCAGGACCGGCGGGTCAAGTACCTGCTCGAAGCGGGCATGCCGTTCGTGACGTTCGGTCGCACCGAACTGTTCAGCGAGCACGCCCATTTCGATCTCGACAACGAGCACGCTGCCCGGTTGGAGACGTTGGCGCTGATCGAGCGCGGCGCGCGGCGCATCGGCCTGCTGAACGCGAACGCGGAGTACACGTTCGTCAGACAGAGGCTGGCAGGCTATCGGCAGGCGCTCGCGGAGAACGGTATCGCCTTCGACGAGAGCCTGGTGCGCAACCTGCCGATCGATGCCCGGGCGGCGCGCGCGGCCGGGCGCGAGCTGATCGAGCACGGCGGGGCGGACGGGCTGGTGTGCGTCAACGACATCGTCATGCTCGGCGCGCGCGCCGGGGTGCGCGAACTCGGTCCCGATACCCTGCAGCGCATCGGGCTGGCGTTCCGGACCGGCACCAACATCGTCGACTACCTGGGCACGCCCGCGGTGGCGGCCTACTACTCCAGGAGCGAGGCGGGCTGGCATCTGGCCGATCTGCTGCTCGGCGCGATCGACGGGCGGGACGTTTCCGAGCTGCAGCAGGTGGTGCGGTGCACGCTGAAGGACTTTCACGGCGACGGGGTCGCCGGCGGCTCCGGTCGTCGGTAGCCGGTGCGGGCCACCCGGGAGGGGTGGCCCGCCTTCCTGACGCGGTCAGGGACGGTGAGGGACGGTCAGGGATGAATCAGCACTTGTCGGACACGGTGAAGTGGGAATTGCACGCCAGGCGGCGGAACGCCTGCAACGACTGGGACGATGTTCTTATCGAGTAGTCGTTGCCGAGCGGTGACTTGGAGTTGTAGTACACGAGCGCCTTCACGCCGACCCACGAGCCCGAGATCAGGCTGCGCAGCTGGTTGAAGAAACCGGCCTTCCATTGCCTGTCGCCCGGATTCTCGCGAAGACCGACCCACAGCATCTGGGGCTTGCCGATGTTGACGGCCCACTGGTTCCACGCACCGAAGATCGTCACAGGATCGGAGTAGGAATTGATGGGCACGGCCGACCCGCCGATCCAGTCGACGAAATCGGAGCCGGGGTAGTACTTCTGGCCGACGTTCTTAGCGAACGAACGGGCTCGCGGCGCCCACACCCATTCGACGTTGGTCACACCGCGTCGCTCGAACTTGCGGTGAATGTAGCGCCAGGCGGCGATGAACTCGGACGGCGTCCCGATGTACTGCGGGTCACCACGGTCCTGATCCATCTCCCAGTTGAAGCGCAGCATCACCGGCACTTCCAGGTCACGCATCGCCGTCGCCATCGCATCGATCTGGCGGTCGAACCGGCCGGCGACGATCTTTCTCGCCCGTGCAGGGTCGGGCTCGCCACGCTTGATGCCCGCGTTGTCGGTCGCACGCCACGAGATCATGAGCGTTTGCCCGTCCTCGATGTGCTTGCGATCCCAGTAGAAGCCCGACGTCAGGGCGGCCGAGAACTCGTGGTAGCGGTGGACGATCCCCACGTCCCGGCCTATCGTCCTTTCGAACGCACCGACGGAGTCGTAGCGATTGCCGGTACGCCCGCGCATGGGGTTCACGCCCAGCAGCGTACCTTCGGACGGGGCGATCGCCCGGATCAGTCGGTTCTCGGTGACGGGATCGGGCGCTTCCGGTGCCGCCCACGCCGCGGCGGCATCGAACAGTGCCCAGCCGTCACGGTTGGCGACGGTCGGTTGCCTCTGGGCCATGTAGAACCCGACCCGACGGCCCTTGGCGATACCGCCGGAGGCCAGTCGGTCACCCCGGTCGTACGAGAATATTGCCGCGCGATTGGTCGAGCCCTTGAGGGTCGCTATCACCTGAGCGCCCGAGCCGGGCACGCCGTAGTTCATCGGCTTGGCCCTGGTGGCGACCGTCACGCGGCCCCGGAGGTTCGCGGCCAGGGGACTGTTCGGGCGCTTGATGTCGAGTTGCTGCTGGCTCGTGGAGGTCCCTCGACCGCTGGAGACGAGATGGAACGGCCGGAACAGCGCGGGGCTGGCGACGATGATCGGCTCGGGTGCGTCCCGCAACCGTCCCTCGATGCGGCGAGGGTAGACGCTCGAGCTGATGACCACGAGGTCGTAGCCGGCTACCACCCTGCGGCCCGAGTCCCTGATCCTGTCATCGTCGACCAGCGTGACGTCCCAGCCCCGCCGTTTCAGGTGGGAGACGTACGCCGCGTCCGCACTGGGCACCGGCACCGTTCGGGTCACCAGCGCGACGCTGGGGGCTGCCTCGGCGTCGGCGTGTGGAAGGCTGAAGAGCAGCAGCGGTGCGAGCAGTGTCGTCACCGCTGCCTGTCTGAGTGATCTTGCCACGCAAGATCGAACGTGTCCGACTGGCAATTTCAAGAACATGCTCCTGCATTTGGACGGTGTGTGGGCAGGCACCGGTCGTTGCTCGCACCGGGTCACCCGCGAAGCACCGTACCGACTTCGCGGTTCCGTCAAGACTACAATCGGGCAAGGTGGGTCCCTGCCGGACATCGAACCGGGGGGCGGGCCGTCGTCGGGCGAGCCGTCTTCGGGCGGGAACGGGCGCACGTGCGACGCCCGACGGATCACTACCCCATGCCCAGCTCCTTGATCTTCCTGGTCAGCGTGTTGCGCCCCCAGCCGAGCAGCCTGGCCGCGTCCTGGCGCCGGTCCTGGGTGCGGTTGAGCGCGCAGGTGATCAGGGTGCGCTCCACGGTCGGGATGACGTTTCCCAGCAGGCCCTCGCCGCCCTCGTCCAGCTGCCGTACCGCCCAGCTGCGCAGGGCCGACTCCCAGTCGCTCTCGCGCCGCGAGCGCGCTTCGCCGTTCTGGCGCGGCAGGTCGTCGATCACCAGCTCCCGGCTGGCGGCCATGACGGTCAGCCAATGCGCGGTGTTCTGCAGTTCCCGCACGTTGCCGGGCCAGGGCAGGGATGCGACGTGGGCGGCGAACGCGGGCGTCATCCGACGGGTCTGCTCGCCGAGTTCGGTGGCCGCGCGCTCCAGGAAGTGCTCCAGCAGTACCGGGATGTCCTCGCGCCGTTCACGCAGCGGCGGTGCCTCGATGCGGATCACGTTCAGGCGGTGGAACAGATCCTCGCGAAAGCGTCGCTCCTCCACCAGCGCCTCCAGGTCCTGGTGGGTGGCGGCGACGATGCGCACGTCCACCTGGATCGGCACGTGCCCGCCGACCCGGTAGAAGCGCCCGTCGGCCAGAACCCTGAGCAGCCGTGTCTGCAGGGTGGCCGGCATGTCGCCGATCTCGTCCAGGAACAGGGTGCCGCCGTTGCTCTGCTCGAAGCGTCCCAG
>ENA-ORXT01003982-ORXT01003982.1-marine-metagenome-genome-assembly--contig:-NODE-3982-length-15670-cov-62.608350_pt1 | contig 15670 bp, 8 predicted proteins | sample MGYA00237868_ERZ511482 | MGnify/ENA metagenome assembly ERZ511482 | reverse complement strand
TTGGCACTTACACACTGTCGCCGTGTGAGGCCCTCCTAGAAACGCCCTCGAATACCAAAGAAGATGCGGGGGCCGTAGGAGTTAACCTCATATTGGTTGTCCTCAACCCACTGAAATTGCTCTTTCTCTGCATCGAACAAATTAATTGCCTCTACAGACACACGGAAATTATCGTTTATTTGGTATGCTGCACGCGCCTCAAAAACACCGACATCACCGATGTAGCGCAAGCGTGTTCCATTTGATGTAAATGGCTGGAAGTAATTATCACGATACTTGTATATAGCGGAAAGGTCTAAACCTCCGATTTGATAGTAAACCGTACCACTAAACACATTTTCAGATAGCCCCGGTAATCCGCCGGGCGCAATAATGCCATCGTGAGTCTGAATAGTTGTTCCATCAAGCTGACGCTGGAAGCGATCCCCATAGATACTGTCCTCAAACTCGAAATTAGAAGCAACATGGTTGTAGCTGGCCTTGACACCAAGACCACTCAAGTAACCCGGAAGGTAACTAAAGCGATGTGACCCCGTAATTTCGACGCCAAATAGGTTACTTTTATTGTCAGTAACCTCCTGAAGCCCGCTTACAGGACGGGTAATCTCTTGCCCATCGACAGTAAATGTCTCGTTTTGTATAACATTTTCGAAGGCACCGGAAAACTGTTTGAAGTACGTGCTCACCGCAAAAATGGAATCGGCGTTTGGATACCACTCGTAACCCGCATCAATATTCCAAGATGTCAAAGGCCCGATGGCGGGGCTGCCCGACGCAGAAACTCCACTTACCAAATCATCAGGGTTGGTTATTGGCTCACCATCTACATCATTTTGAGTCGAGAAACTACGGCTGAACCCCATATCGGCCGGGTCAGCTCGAGAAAGAGCCCGGAAAGCCCCAAAACGGAACAATTTATCATCGGCAATCTCTAAAATCGCAGTCGCACTTGGTAGCCAAGTGGTATAATCAGATGTTGTACTCACTGGAATGGCGTCACCCACTTCAGCAATTGTGAATTCACCGTTATCTTCCGTTATCTCATATCCCTGACGGAAACTGCGAGATGTGACCTCTGTATTTACAACGCGCAATCCAACGTTACCCCGCAAAGGCAGACCATCGAAAGTCGTGTCGTAATTTGCCATCGCGTATAGCGCTAACGTGTCTTCCTGAACGTCGGTCGTTCTGGAATTATCTCTCGATAATGTCGGAATATCACCGGATATTGCCGAGAGCACGCGCGAATTACTTCCATTCGTATCGATGGACAGCTGGTTTAGCAGTCCAGTGATTTGATTGAGTGCAGCGATTGACGTGTCCGCGACGCATTGAGCATCAAAAACACCCCAGCTGTTTGTCGTGCTAATGACATTACCATCAACGTCCACATTGGTTACAAGATTATCATCACCCCCGCGAAGGTTAGAGAGAAAGCTACTCTCCGGGAATTCACCGCGACAAGCTTGGTTCGTTGCCGCAATAATACTTACAAAAGGAAGTGCGTCCGCGTCGCTAGAGTCGTCATCAACGATTTCCGTGTTATTGAAAGTGAACTCACCATCATTTTCAATTTCAAATGATGTCCTACCATTCGTACCGGCAAAGGTATCAGACCCGCCCGGAGTTGAAATATAGTCCTGACGACCGAAGCGAACACCTGCCTCGATATTGGTGAAAATCCCCTTATCAAGCTTATAATCGAAATCTAGACGGCCAGATTTAAAGGAATTTTCACGCTCTAAGTCATTATCGATCCGAACCCGTAGACGGTCCACGTAATTATCATGGTCGTTTACATCGAATTCGCCATCATAAAGCGTATATAACGGAATTCCGGTTGATGTGTTATACTCGATCGTAGGAGTCGCGTCAGACTGAATTCGAAATTCAATAGCCTGCTCATTACGCTCAACCTTAGAGTAAGCCACATCAGCCGCAATTGTCAGACGTTCACTAATGTCATAAGAGCCGCCAATTCCGCCTCCAATAAATGTTTCTTCCCGCTGCCAGTTACCACCCTGCACCTCGATAGTGTTATCAGTGAATGCGCGCGTAATCGCACCAGTAGGTGTGTATTGAAGTAAATTCACAGATGCGGGATCACTGAGTCCTGCACCTTCAAAGTCCGGAAGCCCCCCCAACCCCTGCTCATTTCTCTTCCAGCCATTGAACGTTAAATCATTACGCTGCTCTGACTGCGTACGCTTGGAATATTGCGCATCCACATTTATGTCCACACGATCATTCGGCTGCCACTGAATGGCCCCAAAAAGGGCATCCCGCTTATCTTCCGAATCATTTTGGCGATAATGGCGCTGACTTGGTACAAAGACGTAAGGAGCTCCGAAATTAATTGCGTTCAAGCGATCTGCATCTTGCTGATCGAGCGTAACGCCGTAACCGACGGTGTCTCCGTCTTGAAGTGTGCCGATATTTGTTACGACACCGACATTGTTAATATCACCGCCCACACCATTTGGTGCGCGCACATCTTCACAATCCCGGTCATTTTCTACGGGATTATCAGAAAAGCCAATCGGTATTGTACTAACGCTATTTGGCCTCACGATACAGGCATAGCTAGAGGAACCAGAATTTGAAGTTGAACGAATCTCTGCCTCAGGCTGAGAAATTTTGCTGAGCTGACCGCCGATAGAAAAACCGATGTCACCAGTCCCGACTTCAAATTGATCAACATAGCTAAGCGTACCACGATAGCCGATATCACCGACCTGTGTGTCGTCTTGATTCAGTTGATCCGGGTTGATGTTCCCTTTGATCTCGCCTTGAATCCGGCGCTTGCCATACTCAAGAGGCTTCAGCGTGTCGATCTGGATCTGACCCGCAACACCGCCTTCAATCTGGCTGGCATCTTGTGTTTTGAAAACAGCTAGTTTGTTCATGAGCTCAGATGGAAACTGCGAAAAGTTGACTGAACGATCACCGGAGCCGTTACCAACCAGACGTCCGTTGATAACAGTTGAAGAGAGATACGGCCCAAGACCGCGAATTGACACTTCCGTCGCGCCGCCATTTTCACGATGAGATGCGACGCCCGTGATGTTTTCAAGCGCTTCACCAATTGAAAGCGCCGGAATATCGCCGATTTCATCTGCGGACAAACCGTCAACGATTTGCGTATTGTTACGCTTAAGCGCGATAGCGTCCTGAATAACCTGACGTGAGCCCGTCACGACAATTGTGTCATCGTCTGTATCCTGCGCCACAGCCGGCTGCGCCATTAAACTCAAAGCTAGAACAGACGTGGAAGCCGCAAAGCTTTTTTTAAGACCGGATTGAAACCGTGAAAATCTCACGCCCTTTTGTAGAATATAGGCCATCTCGAAATCCCCTTTGATGATGTCAATTTTGACTTTTTGTTAATGTTTGAACCAATAAGACCAATGCAGTCAACCTAAAACTTATACCAAAACTATTTTATTGGTCAGACCATTTATTTTTGCATCACGCCACAGACTATGGGTAGAATTGGTCAAGTCCGGAGACGACTCGTCTTGAACCGTTTGGCTTTCAACGCCCACGCGCCCCTTTGGATTTGGCAATAGGCGACACTTGGTTCACGAGATTATCCAAGCTTGAAACTGCCACAAAAGCCCAAATAACCCTTGGTTTTTGTAGAAAACTCGCCTCCTAATGACGCCAGTCGAGTAAATTTTTAAGAATTCCATTTTCGCGCTTTATCTGCATTCCTCATTGGTATAGACCAATCTCGAGTATTGGCCCAATAGCCTTGGCCAATTTGTATACCAATTCTTTTGGAGTTAGAAATTATGTCGAAACCAACAATTGGTTTTATCGGTCTGGGCCTAATGGGCGGCAATATGGTCGAAAACCTGCAAAAGCGTGGATTTGAAGTCGTCGTTATGGACCTGAACCAAGACGCGGTGGATGCCGTTTTGGCTCGAGGCAATGCGACACAAGCAAGCTCGCCAAAAGAACTGGCTGAAAAAAGCGACATCGTTGAGTTCTGCCTGACAACCTCCGCCGTGGTTGAAAAAATCGTTTACGGCGATAACGGCGTATTAGCCGGCATTAAAGAAGGCTCGGTCCTTATAGACTTCGGAACGTCTATTCCGGCTTCGACTCAAAAAATTGGCGCAGACCTCGCCAAAAAAGGCGTCGGCATGATCGACGCCCCGCTGGGACGGACGCCCGCGCACGCAAAAGACGGATTGCTGAACATTATGGCGGCGGGCGATAAGGCCACTTTCGACAAATATGAGCACATTCTCAAAGAGCAAGGCGAGAATGTTTTCTATCTCGGCAAACTGGGCGCGGGCCATACCACCAAACTCATTAATAACTTCATGGGCATGACGACCGTGACGGCCATGTCGCAAGCTTTTGCCGCAGCGGAGCTCGCAGGTGTCGATCGTCAGCAGCTCTATGATATCATGTCCTCCGGTCCGTCCAATTCGCCGTTCATGAAATTTTGTAAGAACTACGCCGTGGACGGGGTCAGTGATCTGGGCTTTTCCATTAACAACGCCAATAAAGACTTGGGTTACTTCGCGCAGATGGTCTCCGATCTGGGCTCTCAGTCATTGGTTGCGGAAGCGACATCCAAGAGCCTGCAAGCCGCCGTTGATGCCGGTATGGGCAACCTCAATGTTCCCGAAATTTACGACTACTTCGTCAAGCTGAAGAAGTAGCTCACGCGTAACTGAATTTCGTCAGTGCGCGGCCTTCGCGCACTGACCTCAAAGGTAAGCTTTCGCCTTTTCAAGCCAACAGCCGCTCGCCCGAAAGTTAGGGTCACCAAAGTCATTATTAGACTTTATTAAGCGCTTTGCGTGTCGTGCTCCCGTGCGGTAGCCCTGCGTGTAGGTCAGGCCAATAGGGACCGTGAAACGCGTGATCCGCCTGCCTGATCTTAGCAGATCTATTGCATAGCCAATGACCTGCAGGCGAGAACACTCGTCCGGGCGTCAACGCATTCATCCCCTGAACGCCGCCCGCATTAGGCACCGCGCCAAATATCGACATGAAATGAACACAGGCAAGTCGTAATGGCGACCTCGGTTTTGTCTTTGAGCTTTTCGCCTGACGACAGCGTTCCTTGCCTAAGTTTGCGCTCACCCCCGCCCCTCAAAGCAAAAAAAAACGCCCCACAGAAGTGAGGCGTTTCTCTAATTGTCCAAGCTACGCCTTGCGGCGTTTTGCTTTTAGAATGTGTAGCTGGCACCGAAAACGATACGGCGATCAGGGTAGCCGACAAAACAGATTGGGCCGGTGTCTCTGACGCACCGCTGAACCACATTGGATTTTGTCAGGTTTACCCCTTCGACACCAACATTGAAATTATCTGTAACGTCATAGTTGATGCTGGCATTCAGCTGACCCCGGCTTTCATTAACTACCGGGAAACTGAATGTTGAGTTAACGCTGGCTCCACCACCAAAGTCCAATGTCCTATACTGTTCACGCCAAGTGTAACGCGCCCGAGCTGACAGGCCATATTTCTCATAGAAGGCCGTGAGGTTATAGGCATTCTTGGAGTTATCCAACAAACCACGCGGCAAAGATTGCGGGCCTAACACTGTAAGACCGCGACCACCCGTCGTATCGTTGATCGAACCACCGCCGAACTTTTGGTAGGTGTAGTTGGCAAGGACGCCGAAGCCTGAAGCCCAACCAAAGCCGCCCATGCTGTCTTCATAGTCATTTAGCGTATGCTGGAAGGAGACTTCGATACCCTCTTGCGAGATAGAGGCGGTTTCATTGACGACCGTTACGAGATCTACGCAGTAGCCAATTGTCCCAGACGGCGCAAATTGGTTTGCCTCGACAACCGGATTAAATATACCGCCGCCTGGACAATTTGGGTTCGTCTCACGCACAAGGCCCGACCCGGAGTTGCCAGGACTAAGTGAAGCTTCGTCCGTAATTTGGCTGATAGTAGAGTTTCGGCTTTTGTTAAAATATCCAATGCTGAAATTGGACCCAGGCGCAAAATACCAATCAGCAGACACGTCAAAGGAGTCTGTAACCGAAGGCTGTAGGCTAGGATTACCAATTCGTATGGGTGTATTTTCATTCTGCGTGAATGTCGTCGCTGTATTGATATTACCAAATCCCGGGCGCAGTATATCCTGATTATAGGCTGCGCGGATAAGAACATTCTCGACCGGCTCGACCAAAAGGTTGGCACGCGGCAGGAAAAAGTCATAAGAGCCCGAGGTGGTCTGAAGTCCCCCACCGCCGTTCGGCGCAGGTACGAATGAAGTCGAGTCTACATCTGTCTCGATATATCTCGCGCCAACGTTACCGCGCACCATACCAAAGTCAAAATTCGCTTGCGCATAAAATGCATCAGTTGACTCATCGACACTGTAGGATGAACCTTGAAGAAGCTGCACATTTGCGGTGGTACGGCCATCAGCTTGAGGCTCAAGCAAGCGTTGCTGAGCGAACGCATTTTCCAATATGGCCAATGTGCCATCGGGATCGTTGAATGCACGATCCGGATCAATCAATAGGAAGTTCGCGACAAACAAATCACGGCCATCGGCATCTCCAAAGTTGTTAGGACCAGGGACGAGAAGTTCAGAAAATAAACGTCCGTTCGGGCTATCCTCAAGACGGCTAAAGCCACCAATGCGGCCCTCAACACGTCGGAACTCGGTAGACCGGTCATTATTGCGGTATCCGACATCAATCGAACTCAGGACAGTGCCAATTGCGCTATCCTCAAGGTCATAAGAGAGATCTAGACGCAATGATTCTTCTTCATTATCTGTTGTATTCCGCCCAACTCTAACATCGTCGATTACGACATTATTGGGATCAAGAAGCTGCGCAACTGTCGGCGCGAATGGCGAAGAAAAATCAATACCAAAAGAGAGAGACTCGCCGGAACGATCAAAAATAAACGGCACAGAATTGTCGTTACTCGTGCTCGGATCGCCCGTCGCTCCGCCATCAAGCGGCGTATTCGGGTTGATGAAGTTCAGCACGGTGCTGAGATTGGGGTTTTCTGTTTCGGACGTCGTATTTGCCCATTCCGCGCGAGCCGACAGGCGATCTGTAATGTCCCATTCACCGCCTAAAACGAACAGGTTATTAACTGTCACACGTGCACCGGTATCACTGGCGAACCGAAGATTGGGGTCATCATCGTCAACACCGAGATTGACCGGAATTCGGCCGGATACAGCTGCCTCGGTTACCGTACCGGGAAAACCGAAGTCAATTGTTTCAAATGTGTCAATTTCAGCAACTGAACGCAGCGAACTTACACCGGAGGCCTGAACACGATAGGAGTCTTGTGCCCGTTGTTGATCATTGACGGTCCCATCAAAGTACAGCTTGATATTATCGGTAGGCTTGGCCTCGATCGTGCCGGCAAGGTTGATTGTTTCATATTCAAAATTTTCCTGTTCTTGAAGCAGGAACTGAATGCCAAGGAAATCCCTGCCATTAACTGAGCGGAGCTGGTCGACATCGGCACGCGGACGGAAGGACACCGCATCCTGTTCCGTGTAAGAGCCACTGAGAACAAAACCGATTTCTTGACCAGAGGCGTTATCCCACTTCTTTCCGAGCGCGCCGGATACGCGAGGCTTGATACCTTCCGTGCTTAGCTCGCTATATTCACCTTGGACCCGAACTGAAGCAAGTGTCTCTTTGAGGTCAAGCGGACGAATGGTTCTGAGATTGACAGTACCGCCAACTGAGCCCTCAATCGTTGAAGCCTCAGGTGCCTTAATGACCTCAACACCGGCGATAATAGCCGGATTAACATCTTCAAAACTAATACCGACACGACCGGAACCCGAACCTACAGTCGACACGCCATTAATTTCTACGCGGTTATCATTTGTACCGCGAATTTGAACGCCTGTACCCACACCGGCTGTCCTCGTGATCTGAATACCTGTGACATTTTCAAGGACCTCAGCCAAGTTTTGGTCAGGAAGCTTACCGATATCTTCCGCTAAAATAACTTCAACGAGACTATCCGCACTCCGCTCTTCAATAAGAGCCGATTCTAACGCTTGGCGAATGCCCGTTGCAATGACGACATCGCCATCATCCTGAGCAAATGCGGACGGTGCTGTGGCAAGCATGGAGACGCTAGCGCCGAGAAGGAGCGAGCCTTTTAGCCACGCCATTTTGTTTTTGCCGGAGTCGGCCGTGCGGTGAGTCATTTCTTCATTTCCCCTGAAGTTAGAACTGGAATCGTTGATACGCTTTTTAAGAGTTGAAAAGAACCAATGTTTCAAGACATGTCAAGCCAATATCTTGACCAATTCTACTAAATTGGTAATACCAATGTGATTATTCCGTTTACTGTAGTAAATCCGCAACACTTTATGACCTGCGTTATCACTCTCCAATTTCTTTGGAGCCGACGTTTCGCAATGCATCAAGCATTCCCTCGACTACTGCGGGTCTCGTAAGAGCCCAAAGGCTTGTAAGCGGTGCAATAGGTCTGTGACCATGTCTGGCGAAATCAAGCTGTCCATTGGCTTATGTCGCGGAAGGTGGCTTCTCTTGGTGCTTTATTAGAACGGCTCGGCGTTATCTCGTGCCGCCGTTGCTCGTCTTCATCGGCGCAAATATCCAGCAGCTGACAGGCAACCTTGCGGCTATGTGTATCTAGCGAGCGACATATCAATGTGCGGTCGTCTAATCACCTTCACCCTGCCATCTCCGTGCAGCCCTTTGTAGGGCAAGACATGAGGCAAATCGCGTAAGCTACTACAGGAAAGGCAAGGAAGAATGAGGTTTTCCTAAGCTTTTCAGAGCCTTACGCTACTTGCTATGTTAGGAAAATGGTGCCCAGAAGAGGGGCAGCCATTGTCCTGAATATCTAATTATTACAATACTCTACGATAACCTGCAAGACGTTTGTTAGGCAAGAAGTGAGCTATTTGTGAGGCAAAGAACGTTTGTTCATTTCGCCGCATCATCGCCTGATTGATACTATTTAATTAAAACTTGGCCCGCCGAGGAAGGGTCAATAGACGTTATTTTAATCAACGAAAACAGGGAGTTAAAGGTGTGTGATTGCAAATCTGTCTTACGACCTGTTGCATGTATGGTCTCGTAAAAAAACCTACTCCGAGTCCTAGCTCCGCTTCAGCGTAAACAATGGGTCCAGCATCCATTGCATGAGGGTGCGTCGATCCGTGATCAAATCACCCTGCAAAGTCATGCCGGATTTAAGCGGGACTTCATTGCCATATGCAAGGACCGTTTCCTTTTCGAGATTTACTTTTATCCGATACACCGATTCTTGGTATGCAACGGGCGTATCGAGTTCTCCCGGACGAAAAGGTGTGGCGGAGATGTCGCTTATAACGCCCTTCTGAACGCCGAATTTTTGATACGGGAAGGCATCGATCAAGAGATTTACATCTTGCCCCGGCTCCAAAAACGCTGCCGTTCGCGTAGGGGCAAGTAGAGTTGCTATAATTTTGGAGTTTTCTGGCACAATCATCATGACAGGTGATTGAGCGATAATCGCTTGGCCGACTTGACCCTGCAGGGCGGTAATAGTTCCGGAAACAGGGCTTCTCACCACATAACTAGCTGAGGCCTCAAGCGCCGTACGGCTTTCTTCCAACTGGCTTATTTGAACATCAAGCTGTGATATTTCTTGGGCCTCTAAGCCACCTAAGCTGCGTAGGGAAAAACGAGTTTCTGACAAATTTCCTTCGCGCCCAATGAGCTGTTGAGTCACGGCCTCAAGATTCAGAGCTTCATTTATATTTTGTGCCTGAGCATTGTTATATTCTAATTCCGTCACTGTCTCATCTGCACGCAATCGTTCGAATTTTTGAAGACGTTCGAGAGAGATTTTCGTGGATTTTTCCTGCAAATTACGGCGACTTCGGAGGGCCGCTATTTCGCGCTCCATATTATTAATTTGGGAGCGCAGACGTTCGCGATCCAATTTGAATCGGCGCTTTATTGCCCCTTCTTGTTCTCTTAATTCAAGAAGACGGACATCGGTATTTTCTAAGCGGCGTTCCGCAACAAACCCGTCTTCCGTTCCGACATCTACCCGGCTTTCAAATAGGACCTGCCCCGCAACGACCTGATCTCCTTCATTGACAAAGACTTGGGTTAAGCGACCGCCTTGATCCGCGCGGATAATAGAAAGACCGTTGGAAGGGTTGATGTAACCTAAAACGCTTTCTTTGCGTAGGAACTCACCCCGCATGAGAAACACCACAATAATCATTGTCACAAAAAAGAAGACCGCCGTGACAATGAAAAAACTCACGGGCTGAACGAATATAACTTCGCCGTGAAGTTTACGGCGTTTATGATCTAGCGATTCTTGGCGAAAAAGTGACATCAGTTAAAGTAACCTAGCTTGTACAAGAAAATTTGGCTGTATGACCTGAGAGCCATACACTAGTTTAATCAATGCGCGCGTATCTAATTTCAAACAAAACACGCGTCTCTTTTAATTCAGGCCATCGATTTTCGATGACCGCTCGATCAAGCGGCTACTCGCGCATGAATTCTTCGATGTTTACTGAGTGAAGAACAGCGGGCATTCTAAGCCTAAAGTGCCGTCGGGCAATACGCATTGTCCATCCCCTCAATCATTTTCAAACGGCTGAGCTTATGGAGCCAACTCGTTCAAAATTCCCGCACCCCGAAATTCCGTAGCTTCTTTTAGGGGGTTAATTGGCTGAACTGTCAAGCATAAAAAAGAGTGTGTTTTTGCGGTAGTTAATTAACTCCGGACTCCCGCGCAACTCTTGAGTAGGCCCTGTCCGGTATTGCCCTCATCCACTTCATTGACAAAAACTTGGGCTAATCGCCCGTCTTGATCCGCGCGGGTGACGGAAACCCGTTTGATGGATTAATGAATCCAACCACGCTCTCTTTTCGTAAAAATTCGCCGCGCATGAGAAACACCACGATAATCATCGTAACCAAAAAGAATACCGTCGTAACAATAAAGAAACTCATAGGCTGAACGAAAATAACTTCGCCGTGAAGTTTTCGAACCCTATGGTCCAGAGCTTGTTTGCGAAAAAATGCCATTTGGTACCAGTCTTTTTATGACGTGTACTATTTTTGCATAATACGCGCGAGAACTAGTCCTGAAAGGCTGACAGCGACAACGATTAGAACCAATCCCAGCCAGAAGTTAGTATCTGGAAAAAAAAACTTCAAAATAATAACATATAACATGCTAATCATTACGAGGATAAACTTAAACTTGTTAGACATCAGATAACCCTTTTTCTCTTTCAAAACTAGAGGTGAGCGGTAAGCTCACCTCTTTGTTGTAAAATTTTACCAAGGGCAATTATTAGAACATCCCTCCTGCATCTCATCATTTATCTCCGATGCTTGATCGAATACAGCCTGTCTCTGCTCGTCCGTCATACTAAACCAGTCATTACGAACGTCGTACATATGATTTAGCCAAGCGTTTCCTGCTGCCTGCCCAGTTTCTGAACCAACGTATACCGCACCCCCAACACAAGCACCGTAAGCTGCAGTTGTGCTGACGCAGGCAACAGATGAAATTGCCCCGGACACGACAGCTCCAACTAGGCCTCCAGCAGTTCCGAAAAAGTAACTTTCCCCACTAGTAGGTGCTATATCGCCATTTCTGTCCCGAGCCCTTTGCCTGTCAGCTTCATTATTGTCGAATCGCGACCCGCCCCCACTCACCATTTTCATTTCAGTTAAATTCAGTTCCCTTAGCATGGCTATATCCTTTTCGTTGCCATTTGAGGCGGAACCATGTTAACGGAACTCGCCTTTGTGCAGGAAGGGGCGTGTGCTTCTGCGTTCAAACAAAACACGCGTCTCTTCCAATTCAGGCCATCGATTTTCGATGACCGCTCGATCAAGCGCTACTTGCGCATGAATTCTTCGATGTTTACTGAATGAAAAATAGGCTTATTTTTAAGCCTGAAGTGCCGTCGGGCAATACGCATTGTCCATCCCCTCAATCATTTTCAAACTGCTGAGCTTATGGAGCCAACTCGTTCAAAATTCCCGCACCCCGAAATTCTGTAGCTTTACTTAAAGAGTTTATTCAATCCCGATGTCAAGCTGAAAAATAAAAAATGCAATTAATTACTGTAATTAATTGACTTCCTATCTTTCCGCTGGCTCACTCTTCTCGGGGTGAGACGTAAACGTGTGGGAACAAGTGAAATCCAATAAGTTCAAAGACATAGAGGGTGCAGATGCCTTGCATTTGTTCAGGTGGAGCAAGCTGCCTGTTATCCTCCAAGCTGAAGCAGCTGAATGCGGGATCGCGTGTTTGGCGATGGTTGGGGGATTTCACGGGTATCAGACAAGCCTGACGGAACTGCGCCGCAAATTCTCTGTCTCGCTCAAGGGGGTAAATCTCCGGTCCCTGTCTAAAGCCGCTGACATGCTGGGCCTGTCTGCTCGCGGTCTACGCTGCGACATGGAAGATTTGAAACAGTTAAAAACACCCTGCATCATGCATTGGGGCTTAAACCATTTCGTTGTTCTCAAAAAAGTCGGACGAAACAAAATTACCATACATGACCCCGCTCGCGGCAAACGGACATTGATTTTTGCCGAGGCGTCGAAGCATTTCACGGGCGTCGTTTTAGAGCTAACACCTACCCCTGACTTTGAGAAAAAGGACGAAAAAGAACGCGTTCGGATCATTGATATGTGGTCCAAGATGACGGGCTTCATTCCCGTCATCTTGCAGATCATCGGTATTACGGTAATTTTGCAAGTGTTTGCGGTCCTGTCGCCGCTCGTGAATCAATTGGTGGTGGATGAAGCGATTGCGAAAGGGGACGTAGATTTTTTGAAAGTCATAATTTTAGGCTTTGCGTTATTGCTTTTCGTGCAAACTGCAATTGGTGTGCTGCGATCTTATGTGACGATGTATTTTGGAACTCTGCTGAGTTTTCAAATGCGATCGAATATGTTGCGGCATATTCTAAAACTCGAATCTGAATTTTTTGAGAAGCGGCACATCGGGGATATTATGTCCCGTATGGGATCGCTCCAACCCGTGCAAAATCTTTTCACCAGCGCATTCGTGACTGTGTTGCTTGACGGCATTATGGCTGTGGCGACCGGTGTTATTATGTTTCTATACTCGCCACTGCTAGCGGGCGTGGTTTGCGGAATTATTCTTCTGTCTTTTCTATCTCGGCTCGCGACTTTTCCTTATGTCATTCGCGTCACTGAAGAACAGATTCAAAGGGATGCAGACCTACAAACGGTTTCATTGGAAACAATCCGCGGCGCGCGCGCGATTAAAATTTTTGGCCGCGAGCAGGAACGGCACTCTTTTTGGCAGAACAGCTATGCAGATAGCGTCAATGTAGGTTTGCGGCTTCAGAGATTTGGGATCGGTTCGGGGGCAGCAAATGGAATCGTATTTGGTTTGCTAGAGCTAGGGATATATTACCTAGGCGCGAAACTGGTGATAGATCAGGCTCTGACCTTGGGCATGTTTTTTGCGTTCCAATCCTATCGCGGACAATTCAGCGGACGGATAAACTCACTCATTGGTTTGTACTTCTCTTTCCGAACAGTGGGCCTTCATCTCGAACGGCTTGCGGATATCGTTTATGCAGATCAAGAAGAGGGCGTCGACTCGCCTTTGATGGTGGGCAAGGAGCTTTCGGGCGATATCCGAGTGGATAAATTACGTTTCCGATATGGTGACAATGAACCTTGGGTTTTGGATGGGGTAAGCCTCGATATAAAACCGGGGGAGCGCGTGGCGCTTATTGGTCCATCAGGCGGTGGGAAAACGACGTTATTGAAAATTCTAATCGGCTTACATAATCCACAAGAGGGTGAAATTTTATACGACGGACGCCCCCTTTCCACGACTGGGGTTCGCGCTATTCGAAATCAGATTGGCGTTGTTATGCAAGATGATCGTTTGCTGTCAGGCTCTCTTTACGACAACATAAGCTTCTTCGATCCTGAGATTGATGAAGCGAAAGTTGAGTCCTGCGCACAGGCCGCATTCGTTCATGAGGATATCATGAAAATGCCGATGGGCTACCAAAGTCTGATAGGAGATATGGGGTCTATTTTGTCCGGTGGACAGAAGCAACGTGTCTTACTTGCGCGAGCACTATATAATGAGCCGCGCATATTGTTCTTAGATGAAGGCACGGCCAATTTAGACCCTCAATCGGAACGGAATATCGTGAGCGTCTTGGCACAAATGCCCATAACGCAAATCGTCGTGGCGCATCGTCCCGCCGCGATTGAAACGTGCAATCGAGTGTTTCGTGTCGAGGATGGGAAGGTTGTGGAGATGACTCCTTCAAATTTATTTGAGGCAGATTAGTACTTACCACGTTGTAGAAACCTAACACAGATAAATCCTATCGCCCAATTCCCCGCGTCCGCCCCGTATCCCAATCAATACCGCCGCCGCTCAAAACACGCCCTCTGATGCGCTTGCCCCAAGTCTGAGCATGAACACTCTCCCACGGTACCAGATAGAAAGCCCGCTGCGTCTCGATCATCGCATGGGGGCCGTGAGTGAGTTCAAACTTCTGCGCCACTGTGCCTTCAATCAATCGCCCCGCTTGTGCCGCAACATGGGCTTTACCCGTCATGCTCTCCAGCTTTTCGGCGGCGGCGTTGAAACCTTCCTCCTCTAACGCTTTCACATAGCCGCGCTGAAAGGTGATATAGCGGCTCGCGCCTTCTTGGCTGCGCTCCGCATAACCGCGCTCAACCAGCCATTCGCGGCGCTGCTGAAACGCTGCGTCCACCTCTTTAGCAAATACACTCGTCCTCGTGCTGATACCTGCAAGGTCGCCTCTGCCCCAGCTGACCTGCGAACGATCAAGCCACGTCGCACCGGGGCTGGCGAGCTGTGCATTCAAGTCTAGGCGGGAAAGCAGTTTCACACCTGACGCGCGGCCTTGTCTCAAGTCGAGTGCGATAGCCCGCTCTTCAAAGTCCTCCGGCACTTTCCACGCTAGAGCTTTGCCATCACGACTGCTGTGCTCAACGGCAGTGACAACACCTGCCTTTGTCAGATTTGCCAGCCGTAACTCGTGAGAGCGCCGATGTGCTGCAAGCTGCCGATCACTTGGGTCATGGCCGGGCCTGTAAGCGCTCATGTCGATTTCGAAAATACTGACGTAACCGTTGTTAGGTTTGCCCTGATAATCTGTGCCTTGTGCGATGTCGCGGATAGAGCGGTCAACTTTGCGAAGGCTTGGCGGCGAGACTTCGATAACAGAACCGACCTTAGCGGCTTCACCCGCCCGCGTGTCCATGCCCGTCTCAACCGTGCTGACATAGCCGTCAGTGCCGTCGATGATGAACCTGACTTTCCCACCGCCTCTGGCGTCAGCGTCCATGCCTTCATCACGTCCGAGCGTCTTAGCAATCACGCGGCCAATGACTCGGCGATTGGACAAGGTGCCATCAAAGCCTTCACGTCCATCATGAGGGCGTACAGGCCGCTTGATATTTGCGCGCTCCATTGCGTCGTGAATTTCCTTAGTAAGCTGCTCGCGCTGCTCTATCTGTTCAAGGGCCTTGAACGCATGTTTTTCGACCCGCCACAGCCCATCGCACTTTGATTCCGCCAAGCCCATTTTCTCAAGGTGTTTCATCCGCCCAATTAGGATATGCCTGTTCATGGATGAGTCGGCAGGGAAAGTGCTCGCCGAAGAGCCTGCGC
>ENA-ORXT01003979-ORXT01003979.1-marine-metagenome-genome-assembly--contig:-NODE-3979-length-15677-cov-13.400256_pt1 | contig 15677 bp, 11 predicted proteins | sample MGYA00237868_ERZ511482 | MGnify/ENA metagenome assembly ERZ511482 | reverse complement strand
CTTGTCACGTAGCGCTTGTATCTGTCCAAGAACAAATGTCAGGTACGTTCGACCTGGACGGAGAGCCTTGCACGAAAGCGCTCTCTCAGGGGCAGTCCGCATGGATTGGTAGGCTACTTCTGAACCAAGCGGCCCTGGAGGCCTCGGCCCTTTGAATGCCTCTAGCTCGGTTCGGCACTGCACAAAAAAAAATGAGATTTCTAAAGTAAAGCGCCACACTTGGCGTCGCCTAAACTAATGTAGCACCCGTTTGGCACCTCCATATTCAATGTGTCAAGTACAGAAGGGGGGCTTTATGAAAGAGGTCAAGGGATCTAAATCATACAGGGCTCGATTTCTATTGATTTAATAAATAAAATCAGCTTGATTTAAATCACATTGAAGTCACTTAACATGTCTGAAGACAGGGCAGTAGTCATGTAGCACCCCTTTACACATCCGCAACTCTCTCGTTTCGAATTTGTACTCCGTCTCTCTGGCCCCACCGGTGCAATTCGGCCCCAAATGTCCCTCTGACCAGCGCAGATCCTTTATTTTTTCTCTTCAAGGGTCGTTCGGGCCCGACCATCAGTACAGGCAGACGGCTGCGACCGCTCCCCCGCGATGCCGGGGAGACACTAGTGCTGCGCACAGAGCGTGGCGATGCGCGCTGACGCGGCCCAGACGCCGCGAAGGGCGCGATGTGTGCCAGAGCGCGGGCGGCGGCATGGCACGCAAGGGAACAATGGCGGTTGTCAGTGCAGGAAGGACTTTTGGGGAGGTCCGCACACGCGAAGAGGGGGTCGAGCGCCTTCGAGAGGACAGCGAGGGATGCGGGGAGAATGCTAGCAGAAAGGAAGAAGGGGAAGGTCCATCGACGAGTGCTGACGAAGAACACTGGCGCTGTCGGTATGGACGTCCTCGTCGGCATCACATACCACGCGCCACGAATATGGGTAGCGCTGCGTGTGCTGACCCGGGCGCGACGGGCAGCACGCCCCCATGCCCTTCATCTCTTCATGGAGGTAGGGGTTCGAGCGCCTGCTTGGGGCTTGCACAATCTTGGCACCTTTTACGGGGGCTGCCTCGAACAACGAGCGCCTCTTCATGGGACTGCACGATGCACTAGGAGCCTCGTTTAGAGGCAGCCAACCATCGAGCGCCTACGATTCTCACGGAGCAGCCTGGTTCGGGCCTAAAAACACCTGATGCTTCCTTGGCGGAAGGACTTTGAGTTCTTTCAACCAGTACGTCTCCCACTTCCTTTCTCAGCGCGGGTTATGGGTCTTGCGTGTGAGATGTGGTATTGGTACCAAGAGTTCTGCACTCGTGCTGTCAGTGGCCGACATGACGGGGGAGGTGGGGGGGAGCATGAAGAATGGCCGCCCCGCCGTCGGCGGGCCGGCGCGGGAAGGTTCATTACCGTGGGCAGCGGCGGCAGCCCAAGCGGCGTGGGCCGCCGCCGCATCTACCACCACCGCCGAAGCTACTCACCATGGTGCACGACTCTGCCACGACGGGCGCAGCGCCGCCGCGCGCATACTGCGTGGGTCCGCGGTTCGGCGCCCCCCCCCCCGCGCCACGTTTGCGTCACGCGGCAGCAGGCCGGCCTTGGAACCCGCGGGCGGCGGCCGCACTGTCCCCCCCAGTCCCCCGGTACGCAGCCTCTTTTCCTTTTACTTGTTTTTGTGCCACACCTCTGTACTGGGTTTGAAGAGTTTCTCCCCCTTTCGACATCTTGCGCAAGAGATATGCCCGTCGCCGCACCCCCAGTGTCAATCTTAGAAATTCCCGCCCTAACCCCCCTAACTTTCCACAACCGACGTTCAGTACCAACTCCATCAATCCCCGAATGAAAATGCCCTTTCCCCATCCCACCTCCCCTCGTCCCAACAACCCTCGAGCTCATACTCGACATGCATTCCAGACCTCCTCCACGCCTTCAACCCGCTTCCGTCAAGATCCGCGACGTTCCGCATGGTCGGCGTGCCCATATTCGTCGTACCGCGAGAAGCACCAGAAGTCACCCCATCGACGCCTGTAAACGGAGCTCCCTTCTACCTCGTCACACCTCCCCGTTGACCTATGGATCCCCACTAAACCTGCAAAAGTTTCCGCTCTAGCGCCTCTCCCCAGCAAACTTTATGGCCCAAAAACCAACACTCATCACTAACTGCACCCCTCACCCCCTCCTAGGTATGCACCACAAGTCTTTGACACCCCATCCTCCTGGCCTGTCTATGAAGCCCAGGCATGTACAGTCTTGCGCGCCGGTGCCACCGACGTCCAGAGATACGCCCGCAAAACCACCGTTCGACGCTATGACACCCCGGGTCCCCCCGAATTCCACGAAGCCGTACATCTGCCACACTGTGCTCTTCTTCCTCACCTCTACAATAGGTCTGCAGAGTAGTGCCCTCTTCCGCACTTTTGCGCAGAGTTATGCCCGTCGCCGCACCCCAGTCTCAATCTTGGAACTTCCCGCCCTAACCGCCGTAGCTTTCCCTAACCGACTTTCAGTACGAACTCCATCACTCCCCAAATGGAAACGCCCCTTCCCCAGCCCACCCCCCCTCGTCCCAACACCCCCTGAACTCAATCTCGACATGCATTCCAGACCTCCTCCACGCTCCCTACCCGCTTCCGTCGAGATGAGCGACGTTCCGCATGGTCGGCGTGCCCATATTCGTCGTACCGCCAAAAGCACCAGAAGTCACCCCCTCGACGCCTGGAAACGGAGTTCCCTTCTACCTCGTCACACCTCCCCGTTGCCGTATGAGTCCCCACTAATTATGCAAAGTTTTCACCGCAGCGCCCCTCCCCAGCCAACGTTATGGCCCAAAAACCAACACTCATCACTAACTGCACCGCTCACCGACACCCAAGATACTCCTTTGCATCCAAATATTGGGTTTCTAGTCACTTGAGCCCCCCGCAGCGCCCGCACTTTGCTGACTTGGGCCACATGCGCCAAACTGCCGGCATCCCCGCACCAAGGCGATCAAAGCTGCAGAGTTTCACGGACGTTCACTGTCTGGGCCCAGAAATACTCGTTCGACTCCGAATATTGGGTTTCAACTCATTTGAGCCCCCCGCAGCGCCCGAACTTTGCTGACTTGGGCCCCATGCGCCAAACTGCCGGCATCCCCGCACCATGTCGATCAAAGCTGCAGAGTTTCACGGACGTTCACCGTCTGGGCCCAGAAATACTCGTTTGAATCCGAATAATTGGTTTCACTTCACATGAACGCGCCACAACGCCCGAACTTTGCTGACTTGGTCAAGCTGCGCGACGCCGCAAGCATGACCAATTCAAGTCGATTGGAGCTGCAGAGTTTCACGGACGTTCACTGTCTGGGCCCAGAAATACTTGTTTGCATCCGAGTATTGGGTTTCAATTCACTCGAGCCCCCCGCAGTGCCCGCACTTTGCTGACTTGGGCCACATGCGCCAAACTGCCGGCATCCCCGCTCCAAGTCGATCAAAGCTGCAGAGTTTCACGGACGTTCACCGTCTGGGCCCAGAAATACTCGTTTGAATCCGAATGATTGGTTTCAATTCACTTGAGCCCCCCGCAGCACCCGAAATTTGCTGACACAGCCAACCTGCGCCATACCGCCGTCATGCCCGCTTCATGTCGATCAGAGCTGCAGAGTTTCACGGACGTTCACTGTCTGGGCCCAGAAATACTTGTTTGAATCCGATTATTGGTTTTCAATTCACTTGAGCCCCCCGCGGCGCCTCAACTTCGCTGACTTGGGCCACATGCGCCGTACCGCCGGCATGCCCACTCCATGTCGATCAGAGCTGCAGAGTTTCACGGACGTTCACTGTCTGGGCCCAGAAATACTCGTTTGAATCCAAATATTGGGTTTCATGTCACATGGACGCGCCTCAACGCCCGAACTTTGCTGACTTGGCCAAACTGCGCCATACCGCCGGCATGCACGCTCCATGTCGATCAGAGCTGCAGAGTTTCACGGACGTTCACCGTCTGGGCCGAGTAATACTCGTCTGAATCTAATTATTGGTTCTTAATTCACATCATCCCCACATATCCCCCAAACTTCGCTGCATTGGGCCACCTGTGCCATACCTCCGGCATGCTCGCTCGATGTCGATCAGAAGTGTACATTCTCAAGGTCGCTCCCTCTCTGGATCCAGATATACTTGTCCGAATCTCATTATTGGGTTTCAATTCACTTGAGCCCCCCACATCGCCCGAACTTTGCTGACTTGCGCCACCTGCGCCACGCCACCGGCTTTTCCCCACCACGTCTATCAGGACTGCGGAGCTTCAATGACGTTCACCGTCAGGGTCCACACAGACTCCGGGGGCGAGCACGCCGCTCTTGCGGATACGTGCTGTTTGACCACCCATTGCAAATGACCAATCTGGGGCACCTTGGGGACTCGGTCGCAGCACTATCCCACCAAGTCAGAACCGTCACGGAAGCACCTTTCCTGTATGATTTTGTTTCTTGCCTGGAGAACGTTTCTGCCATGATTTCCGGTCATGGCAGACCGTTCCCCATGCGGGGGTCAAAATCATGGAGGAAACACCTTTCCGTCATGCTTTCTGGCGATCCGTCGCGACCCGACCCTGGCCGACCCAGGCACCCCCCGGGTTGTCACTTCTTCGCGTTTCCCTTTCCATTTTCTCTTTCATCCTTTTTGCAGTATAGAGGCTGCTATGTTCCGGCACACCCGAAGGCGGATTGTCTAATAATCTAGAGATATAGTGTCCAGATTTAGCTTTGTTGGCAGGCCGATTGGACCCGTGGCTTAGTGGTCAAGGTACCTGACTTCAATGCGGAAAGTCGCGGGTTCGAGACGCTACCCTCAAAGATCTACCTTTTCGAGAAATTCCTGGCGGCTGACAGTAGCGGATGCTTGTTCTGTCACAATCGTCTCCCCTCCGTCTTTGTTTGACACGCCCTGATATACGGTCGAGCGGCGCCCAATGCACCGTGTCACCCAACGGGGGCACGCGTGAGGGGCGGCACGTTCTCAACCATCACGGGCCAGAGTGATTCGTGATCAGCGTCTGGACGCTATGCTGTGCGTTGAGGTTTACGCCGCGGCCCCGTTTCCGGGGGCGCTGGTAACCCAGGACTGCCTGGCTCGTAACTAGACGGACATTTTCACCGCCGTTGCCGCGCTCCGCGGCCATCTGCCGAATGGGCTCTTTTCTAACCCGTCGCCTGTTGCAATGCTCTGTGTCTTAGTGTGTCGCCCTCTGCTTTAAGCTTGTGCCTGTTATAGGAAATAAAGGTCTCGTCCACTGCACTGCCGCGTACACCTCAGCAGCTACGTCGACCCTCCACGTCCCGTACCACCCCCCGGGGCGCCTTGGCCCCTGCCCCCCCCCCCCTGCCCCCCATCCGCGTCGACGGCGGCGGGCGGCGCCCCCCCTCCCTCGAGCGACGGCGTCATGATTATGGCCACCGGCATAGTTTGCGTGCCGACAAACGGCACGGCGGCGGCGAAGAGGCCGCGCCCGCCACCACCCTCGCGTGGGTGCCCGCCACCACCCCCAGCACGACCGCAAACGCGGCGAGCGGCACGCCGAGGAGCAGCCGCTCGCCGCCGCCGCCAAGGCGCCGCAGCAGCGCCGGGGAGCACTCCGCAAACGCCAACCCGCCGACTGCCTTGACGATCGACGCGGCGGAAAAGATGGTGACGCCCCGCTCGTAGGCGACCGCCGCCGGCGTGCCGCGCACTGCCGACGGGATGCCGCAGAGGACGAAGGTGCCGAGCCACGCCGAAACGCAGGGGAGGGTGCAGAAGAAGCTAATCCAGGCGAGCGCGTAGACAACAATGACACGGCCGACGGCGGGGGGGAGGGCCGCCATGAACGCGAGCGTCGCGGCAACGACGGACCGGCGGCGGGCGGGGGCCACAGACGGCTGCGCGGCGGCGCGCCCGCCGCCCGCGGCCCCGCCCCCGAGCGGGGCGCCGCCCAAAAACGGGGCCGTCGACGCTTCCTTTGCGTCCACCGGCAGTGGCCCTGCCCACCAGGCGTCCCCCCCCACCACCGTATCTATCTCCACGTCCCCCATCATCGGCGCACGCCCGTCCTTCGGCACCTCCACACACAGCACGAGCGACACACACGTTGTGAGGGTCAGCACAAGCGCCCCTCCCGCAAAGATGGAGCGGATGGAGCGCACCGGCTCGGCCAGTCCCCATACGAGCCCCCCCGCCGCGACTTTGGCCACGCCCGCAAGCACCGCTGCCACCGCCTGCACCCGGTGCTGCACCGCCCGCTCCGCCGGCAGCATGTCGGCGAGGAGCGCGCGGCTCGGGAAGAGCGTGGCCTGTAGGCCAACGTTCCACACGCCAAAGCAGCCAAAGGCGGCGGTGAGCGCGGCGCCGTGGCGGGCGGGGAGGAGGCGTGCCGCCCACGCAAACAGCGTCATGCCGTCGACCGACGCAGCGGCGCCGACAGCGACAAACGGGCGCCGTCGCCCGTAGCGGCTGGCGGGCTCATCCGACAGCGTGCCATTGAGGGGTGCGAGGAGGCCTGTCAGGATGCCGAGCGCCCGTAGCGCGTGAGCCACGGGCGGTGACGCGCCCCGCGAGTGAGCGGGGTGGGGGGTGGCAAGCGCGTACTTGAGCACCAAACAATAGAAGAGGCCGAGGTCGGCGGCGAGCATCGCCGCCAGCCGCAGCGTCGACAGCTCGATGGGGGGGGGGCGCAGCCGCGGCGCGTCGGCGTCGTCTGACGCGGTGACAGGGGTGGGGGCGGCCGCGACTGCCTCCGCGTCAGGCGGGGCGAATCGGGAAGCGGCGGCAGCGCCATTTCCAGCGGCCGCAGAGGCGAAGGAGGGGCGGCGCCGTCGGGCGCGGAAAGCCCGCCGACAGAGCCGCCCGGCGGCTCGCCGACCGTCATTCCAGACCCAGCGGCAGCGCCAATGCCGCGAGCGTGGCCGACACGCGCTGGTACGCCCGCGTGGGCGACGCGCAGGTGTTAGCGGTGCATCTCCAAGCGGCCGCCGTCGACGCGGCACGCGTGGTCGGTGCCGGCGCCATACGCACGCAGGCACCAACACGCCTGCCCAGGACGGTCGAGGGGGCGGCGACACGGTGACCGCGACAGCACGCAGTGGTGTGCTTAGTCTTGTGTCCGCGGCCGGCAGGTGGCCAACTGTCCTCGCGGGCCGAGCGCCAGCCTCGTTGCTGGCCGCAAGTCAGCCGATAAACACCAGGTTTCCTTGAAGTGGGTGGTGGTACATCCAGGTCCCTCTGATTGCCAGCCAAAAGATCGATTCCAAATTGATCCACGTTTTCTTGTCCTAGACGGGCAACCGTATGTGGCTCTGTACGCAAAATCAATATTGAAACTGAAAGCGCGTTCGCGAAAACACCCTGGACTTGCGAAGCGACAAAACCATTTTCACGCGACGAAGAAGTGGCAGGAACGTCACGCGCATCTTCTGAGGGTGCTCTGACAAGAGGCAACGCTGCTCAGACACAATTCCACCTACACCTACGCCACTGTCTCGCCACACCAAAACAGCCTCTTTGTTTTTTTTCCACCCCTTCCTCACCCACACCACAGGGCGGCCACCGCGGGAGCCCCGTACAATCGCCGTGGCGCAATTCCCGCCACGCAGACCACGCGAGTGGACGGCGGACCAGCGGGGCGGCCGTGGGGAGCTTTGAACACCTCCTCACCCTGTCTCGATGCACTCCCACGTCCTTTGCGCCAGAGTAAGCCCCGCATCCCCATCGTCGGCGTCGCGCTCGGCGCCGGCGCCCGTCGCGCCGCCGTCCCCTCACCGAGCTGCCGTCGGCGTCGCGGCCGCGGGTGCGCGGCGGCGGCGGCGCGCCGCTTCCGCCGCGCCCGCGCGCACGCGCGCGACGCTTCTGTCCGGGAGGCGGGTCGGGGTGCGCCCGAGCGGGGACCCCCGCCCCATCGGTCGGCGGGGCAGCCGCTGCGTGCCCGTCGCCGCTGCCAGGTGGGGAGGGGGGGTGCCGTCGCTGCGGCAGCGGCGGCCGTCGGGCCGACCGCCACAGGTCGCCCCCACGCGTGCACACGCGCAGCGTCGAAGGGGCGCACCCTCCGGAGGGGGTAAGGACCACCGACAGCTAGGGGCAGGGTCGGGAGTGATCCAACTCTGTCCCGGCGCCACGCCATCGGGCGGCGGCGCCGCCGCCGCTGGCCTGCCTCCGCCGCGGCAGTCACGCGAAACCCTCGACGCCACGGCGGCGAGGCAGAAACGTAGCCGTAGCTTCGGCCACCGCCCTCATGGGCACGCGTGTGGACGCCGCAGCGCCGGCGGTAGCGGCAGTGGCGGCAGGGCTCGGCGGTTCGGGCGCCATCAGCTCGTCGCGGGGGCGTGTCGAACGGAACACCAGCGCGGGACGAAGGCTAGCCCAACGGCCCGGCGAACGGGCCGACGTCGGCCAGCGGAGCGGGCGCATCGCACGCTGCTGGCGGGGATGTTGGCACACCGCCCGCCACGAGCGCGTGAGGGGACGAGTGGCACCGAGACGAGCAGCACCTGGAGCCGATCCAAGCGTGAGCCCCGTTCAGGGAAAGGGCGTTGGGCGAGCGGGGCCCCCGCAGAGGAAGCTGCCTCCAGCGTGGGCTCAATGGAGCCGTGCTATGGCCGCGGCCTTGGGCGGGAGACGAGTGATGCCGCGCCATGGCTGCGGCCTTTGGAGTTGGACGAGTGGACCCCTGCGGAGGCTGCGGCTGGTGGAGGGGAGGACAGGCTGGGACCCACCTGGGTGCGCCCCGAGGGGCGCGCTGGGTGCGGCTGGCGCGGGTGAGCGGGACGCGCGTGTGTACGGTGACGGACCCCCTTTGGGGAGGAGCGCCAGTGGGGGCAGAGGCCAGGAGTCAGTACATAGAGCTGTGCGGGAAGAGCCTGGGAGCCGGGGGGGAGAGGTAGAGTAGCAGAGTAAACCATCCCCCTTAGCATCCTGTACTCTCGGGTGTGGTGCGGGCAGTGAGGACATCCTCCTCCCCCCCCGTCCGGCCTGGGGTTTGCCAACAGGGCGCGCCTCCCCCCGCGCCCAACCGCCCCGGCGGCCGCCGCGCGACGGGCCGTGGTGGCTGCCGCGCCGCCGCCGCCGCCGCGCCCGCACCCTGACGCACGGCCGGGCGAAAGAGATAAAGATCGGGATTCGGCCTGGCACGCGGTGCACGGTTGGTCGGTGCACGGGTCCCACTCGTCACGTCGCGCGCCTCGCATAGACCTGCCTTCAAGCGTTCGACTGCAAGTAAACGTCCTCAGAGCCGTATGAGACCGCTGCTCGCAAACTACCATCGACATTACTCTGTGCCACACCGCCAGAGGGCCCCATAGACCGCGCACCCCGCCTCACGACCCTTTCCATCCTGCTTCTCGCGCTATGAACACTGTCGCGAACCGTACGCGCGAGCAAAACCTCACAATGGCGTCCATCTTGGTAGGAGGCACCCGACCTCCCGCACCAACGTTCCAAGTGCAAAGAAACGGTTGCGAAACTTTCAGCGAGAAGGATGGGTTTTTAGGTTTGAATAAGTACGCCCGCAACGTGCACTATCTCTCAAAGAATTGAAAAACAGTCTTCACCATGTTGGTAGGTACCATGACTGGATGGGCAGGGAAGTACCTTGAACTGAAAGCGCGTTCGCGATAACACCCTGGACTTGCGAAACGACCAAACCATTTTCACACGACGAAAGATAGACCAGTGAGTCACGAGCATCTCTTGGGGATGTGCTCCAACAAATGGGCAACGCTGCTCAGACACAACAATGTCTTGCCACACCAGCAGAGCCTCCATGTCTCTATTCCACCCCTTTCTCACCCACATTACAGGGCAGCCACCATGGGAGCCCCGAACGATCACCCATACGCCATCTGCGCCGCGCGGACCACGTTCGTGGGATGGCGGACCAGCGGGCCGACCACGGCGGGCGTCGACTCCCCCCGCAATCCGTCTTCACTCGTTTTCACCCACGTGGTGCGAGAAGTAAGCCTCGCATCCCCCGCGTCGTCGTGGAGCTCGGCGCCGGCGCCAGCCGCGCTGCCGCACCCCAACTGAGCCACCGTCGGCGGCGCGTCCGCGCGAGCGCGGCGGCGGCGACACGCCGCTACCATGGCGCCGGCGCGCACACGCGCGGTGCCTCCGCGCGAGGGGCTGCTCGGGGTGCCCCCAAACGGGGGCCCCTGCCCCATCGGCTGAAGGGGTGGCCGCCGCGTACCCGCCGCTGCTACCACGCGGGGCGGGGGGGGGGCGACGCTGCGGCGCCGGCGACCATCAAGGTGGCCGCCACCGGCCGCCCGCACGCGCGCATACGCGCAGCGTCGACGGAAGGCACCCGCTGGCGTGGGCGAGGACCAGCGGCGGCGGGGGGCAGGGTCGGGCGTGCCCCAATTCTTGCCGGACCCCACACTGTTGGGGAGGGGGTCGAAGCCATCGCTGTTGCTGCCGTGCGTCGTCCGACGGTGCCCCACCACGGGAAGCGGCGGGGGCGCCAGCCGGCCGGGCGCCGCCGCGGCGATCGTGCGTCACCGCTACGACGGCCGCCACGCCACGGGCGGCGGCGGCAGCGACGCCGCTGTCGCCGCGGAGGTGGCCACGCAGCCCATACGGCAGCGGGGGTCGCGTATCCGACCGCGGCAGCCGCGCGTGCCGGCCGACATATGACGCCCACGCGCCGCCACCGCGGGGGCCACAACCGCCGCCGCCGCCGTCGCCGCCGCCGCCGTCACCGCCGCCGCCGCCGTCGCCGCCGCCGCCGCCGCAACTGCCGCCGCCGCTGCTACCGCCGCGGCCACCGGTCGCCCCTGCGTGCGGGCGCGCGTCCCACGCGTGGTCGTTCAGCGCCCACCGCCTCGTCGGCGGCAGGCGCGGCGGCAACGCCTCCAGCAGCGGTGGCAGCCGCTCCCACCCGCCGTACGCGGGTGTGCCGCGCGTAGTACACCGCGCGCAGCCGGGCGGCCGCAAAAAGAACGGACGGGCGGCACGGCCCACCACAAGCTGTTCGCCTCGCCGCCTCTTCCGCCGCCGCCTCGCTCAGCCCGTGACGGCGTCACTAGCGCGGAGGCCGACATGTCGCCGCCGCCGCCGCTCCTGGCGGCACTCCCCCGTTTCACCTCCACCACCGCCTTGCATGGCGGATGACGTGCAGAGGTGGTCATCTCCACTTGACCCGCCGCCCCGGCCGCCGCCGCCCCGCTCGACGGGTGATGGCGTCACCGCCGCGGCGGCCGACAAGTCCCGTCGTGCTAGGCGGAGAGGGGGGAGAGAGGGAAAGTGTGGCTGGGGGAGGCGACGACGGAATGACATGCGGTCTACGTCGACCACAACCACAGCGCCCCCACACCGCGGCCTGTGCCTGGCCCCCGGCGCCCGACGTCGCCGTCTCGCCCAGAGGGTGGTGGCGTCGCCCAACACGTCGCCAGCCCCGCCGCCTCCCGTCGCACACCGCCCCCACCCCCCCAACACCGAGCATCCTCCCACCCCGACCAGCTTTCCATAATCAACGTACCCACAAAGAACACGCAGCTCTTCCTCCAGCACCTACACCCTGGAACGCCCGGGCTCCGTCGGGAGCCGCCAACTTCGCGATCCAGTCGACCATGGGCAACGGGAACGGCCGCAAACGCTCGAGCAGCCACGCAATTCGTGACCACACAACTAGAGGTATGCAGTCATTCGCAGAGAAAAATGACGTCTTTCCTTTCTCTTCGGATGGGCGTCAGGCCGTCAGAAGGGCGTCGAGGGCGTTTCCCCGTCCGTGAACAGCAACCATTTAGACCTGACAGTAGCTTGACAGACGGACATCCAACCAATCACAGCCGGGAATTTCTCGACAGTCCTGGGTACTCGTTGCTGCATCGACCCGTGCGATCGCCTGTCGATGTCACCACGACGGACAGATGACGGCCTGCGACGACGGTGATCCTACCTCCCGGTGACGTGCTCCACTCAGAGTGAGACACGTTTGTAAGACGGCGTAAGAATTTCACGTAACGTGAAAGACTCGCAGGAAAGCGTCAGTGAGAGGGTCTCGAAATTTCATGCGAAATGACACGACGTGGCGTCAGATTGTACATCACTACACCAGGGATGGAAAAAATCGCGATTTTTTACATCCCAGATAGATTAATCTATAGATTAATCTATTAAATCACGATTTTTCAATTAATCTATGGTTTTATTGCTGCCTACGGACTTAGGCTGGGGGCTGTGGCTGACCATCGCCGTCGCCGCCGCGTCTTCGTGTCCGAGGGTGCTCGCTTGCCTCGGTGAGTAGCGGACTTCCCCACTTCTGGCTGCCTGCACGAGTCCCCCCACCCCTTTCCACCCACCGTCTTACCCCCCACACGCGCCATTGCCTTGTACGATGCCGCCACCCGGTAGCACCGCGGCCGCGGACGCTGACGGTCCGTCGAGCGCGACGGAGTCAGTGGCGGCGGGTGGGCCGTCTGCTTCTAGCCGCACCCCCCGACGACGCGTGGGCCGCAAGGTCAGCGACACTAAGCAGGAGTTTGAGGTGGTCCTGGACGTGGGTGCGCGGTGCCGCCACTGCAGTCTACTGGTGAGAAGCAAGAAGCAGAACGGGACACTGTTGGCCAGCCACCTCTTCAACTGCAAGTCGGCCTCGTGGTCTGTGAAGCAGCAGGCGTGGGACACCTGCTTGACGCTGCGCAACACCAAGCCGCGGCCCACCGACCCCGCGGCGGCAAGAGTGAGCCCGGTGCTTCCGCCGTCTGGAATTGGGGCGGCCGGAAGCAGCAAGGCGTCCACGCTGCCGGCCCCGGCGTCACAAATCTCCTCCCCAAACGTTCTCAACTACATGGACCGCATCACCTGCGACCAAGCGGACGTGATTGACGCGGCCATCATGAACTTTTTTGTGCTCAATTGCGTGCCCTTCTCGACGGTGGAGAGCGAGTCCTTTATCGCTCTCCTCAAGGTGCTGCGGCCGGCCTACGTCGCACGTAAGAAGGTGCCCTCCCGCAAGAGGATGGCCGGGACCATGCTCAGCCAGCTGCACGAGACCACACGCGAGCAAGTTCTCCGCGCGCTGGCTGATTGGTGCAGGCGCAGGAAGGCAGTCCTCATGCTGGACGGCTGGGAAAACGTCAAGCACCACCACATTGTCAACCTCCTTGCTATGATCGGCGACACGGATGTCTTCCTCGACTCCATCTACTGCGGCGACGACTGTCAGGACGCCGCGGGGCAGGCGCAGCTGGTGCAGGAGCAGCTTGCAAAGTACGGGGGGATGGACACGTTCAACGCGGTGGCCTCGGACAACACGGCCTCGTGCATTGAGATGCGGCGCCTGGTGGTGTCCGCCCACCCGGGCATGGTCTCCCTTAACGACCAGGCCCACGTAGCCAACTTGCTGGTGGGGGATCTCTGCAAAGTAGGTTGGGTGGCGAGCTGCGTGTCGAAGGCCCTCCTGGTGACATCCTACGTGCGCCGGCACACCCGGTTGCTGGCAGCGTACACGGCGGCAAAGGACTCGTTCAACCGGCAGCAGCCACCGGGTGCAGCGGCCGAAAAGCAGACCGCGGTGGAGTACCCGAAACCCTGCTCTACCCGCTTCCTTTTCACTCGTGACCTTCTCGTCACGTGTGCTCGCAACCGGCCGGCGCTGAGAAATCTAGTCGAGTGCAACAACGGAGCCGAAGTGCCACGACTGGTCAAGATGCGCAATGAGAACAACCGGCAGTCGCAGGCAGCTTTTTTGCGCGTGGCCGAGTCGGCCGCCGACGCCCGGGACTGGTTGGCCGCCAGCCGCATCCTCGACCCCGTCTGCCGCTACCTCCGTCTGTTTGACAGCCAGAGCGGACGCCTGTCACTGGTTCTCCCCGCGACGACGCAGCTACGGCAGACGATGGGGGGGCTAGGGACCTCGCTGCGCGCCACCGGGTCGGCGGGCACAGCATCTGCGGAGGTGTTCTCGCAAGTGACGGCGGCAGTGGACAAGCGCATGTCGGGCCCTGTTGAACGCAGCGTGCGTGTGTTGCTTCTCGACGACATCCACTTCCTGGCGACGGCTCTCGACCCGGCGGTGTTTGATGCACACGCCGATGACGTCACCGACGTGGTGGACCGGGCCTTTGACGCTGTCCGGACCTTCTTTTTGCGTTCCCCCGCGGTGTTTACCCCCTCCCAGCTTGAGAAGACGAGCGACGAGCAGCGGATGATCCTCCTGCGGCAGCAGTTCACCACTTACGCCGGCTTGTCGGGGACGTTTGCGAAAGGGGCATTTGCGGCGCGCATCCCTGGGTCGGCGGTGGGCGTGGCGCACGTGATGGCGTCCAACTGGGATCCTTTGGGGTGGTGGGTCCTGTACGGGAGCTCCGCGCCTGAGCTGCGCGAGATCGGGAAGGCTGTGGCCGGCATGGTACCGTCTTCTTGCCCGGTGGAGCGCTCGTTCTCTGTGCAAAAGTCAATCCACACGTTGGTGCGCAATCGACTGGCGCACGACAAGGTGGCCATGCTCATGTTTTTGCATACCAACCTGAGCTTTTTGAGCGGTAGGGAGGTACTGGGTGACCACCCTGGATTTTTGGAGTCGTTGCTGGATGACGTAGACGACGGCAAAGGTCACGATGAAGGCGGCGGCGAGGGGCACGGGTTTACTCCGTAGACAGTCGTTGAAGGATCATTCTTCGAGCAGGAAGACCTCATCCACGCGCAACATGCCCAGTTCCGCGCGGGCGCGTTCGTCGAGCAGGTCGAGGTCGACGCTATCGGCGCGCAACCCGCGATTGCGCAGCTGGCGCCCCGCCAGCACGGTTTCGAGGCGGTCCAGCTCCCGCTGCGCGCTGGCATGGCGGTCGATCAGGCCCTCGCGCGCGAGGGTGCCGTAATCGCCCGTGAACGTGCGCACGTAGAAATAGCCGATCCCCGCCAGCAGCAGCAGCGGCAACCCGATCAGCACCCCGATGCGCACGATGCCCTTCATCCCGCGCCTCAGCCCAGCGGATGCCCGGCATAGACCCCCATGCCGCCCAGCTCCTCCTCGATGCGGATGAGCTGGTTGTACTTGGCGAGGCGGTCGGAGCGGGCGAGCGAGCCGGTCTTGATCTGCCCGCAATTGGTCGCGACGGCGAGATCCGCGATGGTCGCGTCCTCCGTCTCGCCCGAGCGGTGCGACATGACGGCGGTGAAGCCCGCGCGATTGGCCATGCTCACGGCCTGGAGCGTCTCGGTCAGCGTGCCGATCTGGTTGACCTTCACGAGGATCGAGTTGCCGACGCCTTGGTCGATCCCGTCGGCCAGACGCACGGGGTTGGTGACGAACAGGTCGTCGCCGACGAGCTGGCATCGCTCGCCGATGGCGTCGGTCAGGTGCTTCCACCCGGCCCAGTCGTCCTCGGCCAGCCCGTCCTCGATCGAGATGATGGGGTAGGTATCGATGAGGGAGGCGTAATATGCGGTCATTTCCTCCGCCGTCAGCACCTTGCCCTCGCCCTTGAGGTGGTACTTGCCGTCGCGGAAGAACTCGGTCGAGGCGCTGTCGAGCGCGAGCGCCACTTCCTCGCCCGGCTTGAAACCGGCCTTCTCGATCGAGGCCATGATGAAGTCGAGCGCGTCGCGGGTCGAGCCGATATTGGGCGCGAAACCGCCCTCGTCGCCGACATTGGTGTTGTGCCCGGCGGCCTTCAGCTCGGCTTTCAGCGTGTGGAAGATCTCCGCCCCCCAGCGCACGGCTTCTGCGATGCTGTCGG
>ENA-ORXT01003978-ORXT01003978.1-marine-metagenome-genome-assembly--contig:-NODE-3978-length-15680-cov-7.092482_pt1 | contig 15680 bp, 15 predicted proteins | sample MGYA00237868_ERZ511482 | MGnify/ENA metagenome assembly ERZ511482 | reverse complement strand
CTCCAGCGCCAGCGGCAGGTCCCAGTGGTAGAGGGTGGCGAACGGTTGCAGTCCGCGCTCCAGGCAGCCGTCGATCAGCCGCTCGTAGAAGCCCAGGCCACGCGATTCCACCGACCCGCGCCCGGCCGGCAGCACGCGCGGCCAGGCGATCGAGAAGCGGTAGGCGTCCAGCCCGAGGGAGGCCGCCAGGTCCAGGTCGGACGCCCAGCGGTGGTAGTGATCGCAGGCGGTCTCGCCGGTGTCGCCACCGACCACCTTGCCCGGGGTGGCCGAGAACGCGTCCCAGATCGACGGGCCGCGCCCGTCCTCGCCGCTGGCCCCCTCGATCTGGTAGGCGGCGGTCGCGGCGCCGAACCGGAAGCCGGGCGGGAAGCGCGAAGCGAGGGTCGAGGTCATCGGGCGGGTCCTGTGCGAGTGGTGCCTGAGCGTGAGGCCGGCGCGGAGAGAGCCAGTGTAGACGGCGCATGCCCGGGAGAGAGCGCGACCGGAGCCATCGGAGAGTCTCGACGGGCGCGTCGGCCGTCTGGAACGCGTCCGGACCCTGTTGGCAGTCCCTGGTGGCGATGTTCGAGGATCTTGCCAGCCCCTCGGCGGCCTGAGAGACGCCCCTCTACGTCGGAAGCTGAAAGCGGCTCGCACCGAGCTGTTCCAGCCGGACGTCGCGCGCAGGATCGATGAGCCAGGCGGCGAAGTCCCGAGCGGCGCGCGAGGCGGTCGTGCTCAGGCACAGCGACAGGTCGATGTGCACGCCGAGCGCGGACGGACAGACGGCGGCGGCGAACACGCCCGGCACGGGTGCGATGTTGGTCAGGGGCAAGGCGGCCATGTCGACCTCGCCGGTGAGCAGCGCCTTCATCGGGCCGCCCCCGGCCATCCGCACGATGCGGTGCTCGATGTCGTACCGGATGCCGAGCGCCTCGGTCAACGTGCGGAATTTTTCGCCGCTGGTGCCGGTTCCGGTGATGGCGATGCGGTTCGCGCTCAGCAGGGCCGCAGCGATGTTCTCATCGGTAAACAGCGCCGGGCCGGGCCGGGCGCCGTGCCGTGCCAGGGCCAGCGGTGAGCGGCCGAACGGGCGGTGGCTGCCGGTCCCGGCCTGACGGGCAGCGATGATCTCCTCGACGTGCCACGGGTTCGTCAGGGCGATGTCCCACACCGCACCGCTCGCGATGTGGTCGGGCACCTCGGGGTTCAGCCGGTGCACGATGGCGAAGCGGTGACCGGTTTCTCGCGTGAATTCCGGGGCCAACCGTTCCATCACCTGCGCGAGGGCGATGGGGACGATGAATCCGATCGGGGCGGGCGATGGCATGACACGCGAGTCGTCACGTACGGCGGTCCGCACGCGTGCCCATGATAGGCGTCGGATGCGCTTTGCAGGAGCACGATCGAGACCGGCTCGCTGGCGATGTGCCCGGCGGCATGGGGGAAGCGCATGATGTTCGCACCGGACGGGCAGCCGCCGGGCACGGGTGGCACGATGCGCGGCCATGCCGTGAGCGCGCTGCCCGCGATGCCGAATCGTCACGCGATCGAGCCGGCGGTGGACCTCGCCGACCGGCAACGTGACGGCTTACCCGGAGAATCCCCGGCACATGACGACGTTGGTCAGCAGGAACATGGGCGGCAACACCACGGCCAGCAAGCGCGAGACGCTGCTCGACAGCGCCGAGCGCGACTTCGAGCGCGAGGGCTTTCGCGCCCTGAGCGTCGACCGCCTGCTGCGCGAGAGCCGCATCTCCACCTGCACGCTCTACAAGCATTTCGACTCGAAGGATCACCTCGTGGTCGAGGTGCTCGAACGCCGTCATGCGCGTTACGTCGAGCTGCTGCACGAGACGGTGCGCGATGCCGCCTTACGCGTCGGACGCTCGTGGAAGAGGTACAGCGAGAGCAGTATCGCGAACAGGAACTCGCTCTGGCCGACCGCGTTCACCAGCGCCGGGGAGGCCAGCGCGAACCCGACGAACCAGCAGGCCGATCCGCACACGCTCATCAGGCCGGTGAACGCCACCACCCGGTAGCGGCGGACCAGGTCGCGGAACCCGGACGCGTCGCGTACCGCGATCGCGATCGAACAGGTCACGAGTTGCAGTGTGGCCAGGACCAGCAGGCTGGTCATGGCGCGCGCCACGGGTCCGAGCGTATTGTGCTGCAGCGCCAGGTCAGCCTCGCGCAGGAAGGCGCCACCGCAGGAGCCGAGCCGTATCCACAGGTCGGGCAAGGCGGGACACCGGCCGAGGGAGGGAACCGGCGATGATGTCGCCAAGCGACGCTGGTGCTGCACGCCTCCGAGGATCGCGAGGTGGCCTTCGACGAGGCTCGCGCTCTCGCCGGCGCCGGCGAGTTCGTCCGGCTGGAGCCGATCGACGGGGCGGGGCACCGCCGCATCCTGTACGACCCGCGCACGGTCGAGGCGGTGGCGGGGTTCTTCGGCTGAGCGTGTCCCTTCACCGGAAGCGCAGGTTGTCGGGCGACAGGTCGGCGATGCTCTTCGCACCCATCAGGCGCATGTCGCGATCGATCTCGTTTCGCATCAGGGTCAGCGTGCGCTCCACGCCCGGCTGCCCCGCGGCGGCGAGTGCGAAGAGATAGTAGCGGCCCACGCCGACCGCCTTCGCTCCGAGCGACAACGCCTTCAGGACGTGACTGCCCCGGTGGACGCCGCCATCGATGATGACATCGATTCGATCGCCCACCGCCGCCACGATCTCGGCAAGCTGGTCGAAAGGTGCACGCGAGCCGTCGAGCTGGCGGCCACCGTGGTTTGACAGGATGATGCCGTCGCAGCCGATATCGGCGGCACGACGCGCATCATCGGCGCTCATGACACCCTTGAGGCAGAACTTCCCGTCCAGTGGGCGACCATCTCGGCCACGTCCTCCCAGGACAGGGAAGACTCCAGCATCTCGGTGAAGTAGCGGCCGATGGACACCGCACCACCGCCCATGTCCACGTGACCGTCGAGCTGTGGCAGGGCGAACTTCTCGTGGGTGACGTAGTTCAACCCCCACATCGGTCGCCGCGCGAACTGCGCCATGCCGGACAGCGTCAGGCGGAACGGGATCGAGAATCCCGTGCGCAGATCGCGTTCGCGGTTGCCGCCCGTGGTGCTGTCCACGGTCAGCATCATGACCTCGACACCGGCGGTGCGGGCGCGATCCATCATCGCCCGGTTCAGGTCGCGGTCCTTGTGAAAGTAGAACTGATAGACCTGGGGTGTGTCGTGGGCTCGCCGCACCTCCTCGAGACTGACGGTGCCGAGCGAGGAGACGCCGAACATCGTGCCGAACTTCGCTGCCGCCGCGGCGACCGCATGCTCGCCACGGTGATGGAACAGACGCTGCAGCGCGGTGGGCGAACAGTAGACCGGCATCTCCAGGCGCTGCCCCAGCACCGTGACGGACATGTCGATCTCCTTCACACCGCGCAGCACGTTGGGCACCAGGTCGCAGTCGTCGTAGGTGGCGCTGTTCCTGGCCGCGGTCACCTCGTCGTCCGCCGCGCCGTCGATGTAGTCGAAAATCGGGCGCGGCAGGCGCCGCTGCGCAAGTGCACGGAAGTCGTGGTGGTTGTGACAGTCCTTCAATCGCATCGAGGGTTTCCCGGGCCGGCGGCGCACCTGGCAACGATACCTCGTCGGTGCCGGCTCGCCCCGGGTCGCGGATCCGTTTCGTGCGCGTGCAACGTCCGCTTGCCTGTCTTGCCGATTTCGCACCCTGCCTGTGGAGGCGTCCGAGCGTCGTCCGCTCGAGCGCACCCGTGTCCACATGCTTTCCGGCCCTCCACCCCCCGGTGCCCAGCAGCGCCTCGGCCGTGGCGCTGCAGGTGACCGCGTGGGTGGCGTAGCCACCCCGGATCGAGGCACGCATCGCGGCGACCCGCTCGGCGCCGCTGGCGATCACCAGCCCGACGTCCGGGCCGCGCAGGTCGGCCAGCGACACGCCCGTGATGCGCCTGGACAGATCACCTTGTTTCACCGGGTGAGGGCGGCGAGCTGCGCCTCGATGATCGGTTCGCGACGCAACCGGGTGGCAAGTTTCGCTTCGCTCAGCACCGCCGGTACGTGCAGGTTTATGCAGGTGGCGGACAGCTTCTGGGCAACGACGGTGGAGCAGGTCTCGGCGGCGAGCCACGCTTCGTGGGTCAGCCCGCGTTCGAGTTCCTCAACGACGGCGGCCTTCCCCGATTGCAGGGCGGGTCGGCTTCCGCGTTACAACTTTCGAGGCCTGCTCGATGTTCACTACACGTTGCGGCCTGCTTGCTCGCTGAACCCCTTGAAGAGTTCTTTCGCCGAAAGCTTCAACCCACTTGCCGAAAGCTTCAACCCACTCCCTGCGAATTGTTCGGACACTACCGGCTGGAACGACCCTTGCCGGGCAGGAATTTCACCTGCTGAGAAATGGCGCCTTTCCACGGCGCACCCGCAACCTGGTGCTAACGCGACGGCATGGAATTGGACGTTCGGACATGGACCCGTCGGCTCGACGTCGACTACGGTCTCGCCATGCAGCAGTCAACATAGATGCCTTCTGGCCGCAGGACGCTCACGCCCGAGCGCAGGTCGATCAGTGGGCAGAGTGGTCGAAAATTAACGTTCCTCAACGCTTCACGGCTCCCCCGGACCGCCACCCTCCATCCGCAGGATCGGGAGCGGGGGCCGCGCTCGAGGTGGACTCAACGCACCGGCAACGGCATCCAGTCCGGCACCGCCACCTCGGCGTGGGCGAACTGGGGGAGCCTGGCCGACAGGTCCTGCATGCTCTTGATGTCGTTGTCGAACAGCATGGGCTGCGTGATCAGCGTCGGCGGCACCACCACGCTGGCCCCCGGATCCTCGCCCGCCAGCAGCATGGCCAGCGTGCGCACCGACACCTCGCCGACCACCGCCGGATTGGTGGCCGCGGTGGCCACCCAGGCGCTGTCGGGCTCGCGCATCGCGGCGATGTCGGCGGTGGAGACATCGGCGGAATAGATATCGACGTCCTGGCTCATGCCGGCCTCGTCCACCGCGATCTTGACCCCCTTGGCGAACTCGTCGTAGGGGGCGAACATCACCGTGATGTCCGGGTTGGCGGTCAGCACCGAGCGCGCTTGGTTGGCGTTGGCGTTGGCGATCGGATTGTCCAGCGTGCCGAACTGCGCGACCTCGTCGATGCCCGGGTAGCGCTGCTTGAACTCCCGCCAGGTCTCGTCGCGCCGGTCCAGCGGCGCGATGCCGGGCACGTAGACGTAGCCGGCGGTGAAGCTCTCGCCGTGATCGGCGATGGCCTGCTCCAGCGCCAGGCGTGCCAGGTCTCGGTCGGATTGCTCGACCTGCGGGACCGCGTCGTTCTCCACGTCGACATCGAATGCCACCACCTTGATGTCCGCATCCAGCGCACGCTGCACGGCCGCCTGCATGGACTCGGTCAGCCCGTGCTGCACGATGATGCCGTCCACGCCCAGGGCGATGGCCTGGTCGACCATGTCGGCCTGCAGGGCGGCGTCCTGGCGGCTGTCGAGCACGCGCAGGTCCACGCCCAGCGCCTCGGCCTGGCGTTCCACCCCGGACAGGTAGGCCTGGAAGAAGTCACCGGTGGACAGGTAGCGCACCAGCGCGATCTTGACCTCCCCCGCGTCGTCGAACGGGGCGGGCATGTCCTGGGCCAGGGCGGGTAGCGCGACGCTGGAACCGCCGAGCGCGAAGGCGCAGGCGAGCGAGCGGATCGGGTGTCGTGTCGGCATGTGTGCCATCTCCGTGCGGGTGGGGATCGGGTGAGCGGATCGGGTGGGCAAAGGTCGGCGAACTGGATCAGCGGGTCGCGTCGCGACGCGCGGACAGCGAGAAGGTGAACATCAGCGCCAGCACCAGCACCGCCCCCTTCACGAAATCCTGGGTGTAGTACGGCGCGTTCATCATCGTCAGCCCCTGCAGCAGGATGCCGACGAACAGCGCCCCCATCGCGGTGCCGAACGCGTTCGGGCGAGCGGCGCCGAGCACCGCGTAGCCGATCAGGGCGGCGGCCACCGCGTCCAGCAGCAGGTTGTTGCCCGAGGCGATGTCGCCGCGTCCCAGGCGTGCGGCCATCAGCATGCCGCCCACCGAGGCGAGCACGCCGGAGATGACGTAGGCGAGCACCTTGTAGCGGTCCACCGGTACGCCTGCGAGCCGGGCGGCGCGCTGGTTGGAACCGATCGCATACATCAGCCGCCCGTGCCGGGTGAGTTCGAGGAACACCCACACCAGCACCGCGACCACCACCAGCACCACCACCGAGACCGGCAGCAGCCGCTCGATGACCAGATCGAAGCGGTGCCGGCCGAGCGCCAGGAACACCGCCGAGAACGTGCCCTCGGCCACGCGCCCGTCCGGCAGGGTCATGCCGGTGGCGATCGAGCGGCCCTCGGTCGGGATGCGCTGCAGTCCGATCAGCAGGAACATTATGCCGAGCGTTGCGAGCAGGTCGGGCACCTTCATGCGCACGATCAGCAGCCCGTTGACCAGACCGACCAGCGCGCCCATCAGCAGGCAGGCGACGATCGCCAGCGCGGCGCCGCCCTCCCACACCACCATGACGTAGGAGGACAGCATCAGCGCCGAGGTGGCCACCGCCCCGATCGACAGGTCGAACCCGTCCACCACCAGCGTGCAGGTCACCCCCAGCGCCAGGATGCCGGTGATGGCGACCGACTGGAAGATGAACACCGCGCTGTGCGGGCCGGCGAAACCGTCGGCGGCCAGGCTGAAGAACAGCACCAGCCCCAGCAGCAAGACGATGAAGCCGAAGCGGATGGCCAGATGGATCATGCCGCGTGGCGCTCCGTTGCAGGAGGAGTGGCGATCTGTCGCATCAGGCCCGGCAGGTCGACGTCCCGGTTCCGGTGCTCGCCCACCAGCGTGTGGTTGGCCATGACCAGGATCCGGTCGGCGATCTCGAGCGCCTCGTCGATCTCCGACACCAGCACCAGCGTGGCCCGTTCGACCGCCTCGTCGCGCAACCGTGCACCGATGTCGCGTCGTGCGCGGATGTCCACGCCCTGGAAGGGTTCGTCGAGCACCAGCACGCGCGAGGGCTCCGACAACCAGCGCGCGATCATGACCTTCTGCTGGTTGCCGCCGGACAACGTGCCGATGCCGTCCCGCGGCGAGCGGCACACGATGCCGAGCCGTTCGATCAGCGCGGTCGCCACGCCGCGCTCCGCGGCGCGGGACAGGAAGCCTGCCCGCGAGCGGCGCGCGGTGAACGGCAGAGACAGGTTGGCGGCGATGTCGAACGCCGGCACGACGGCATTGCCGGCCCGGTCGCGCGGTACCAGGAATACCCCGTGCGCGATGGCGTCGCCGATGCCGGACGGTGCGTAGGGCGCGCCGTCGAGACGCATCGCGCCGGCGGCGGGACGGTGCAGGCCGGCCACGATCTCGGCCAGCGCGCCCTTGCCGCTGCCCACCAGGCCGGTGACGGCGACGATCTCGCCGCGCCCAATGCGGGTCGTGACCGGGTCGGAGCCGGGCAGCAGCCGCAAGGCGTCCAGGTGCAGGCCGGGATCGCCGGGATCGTCGTGTCCGTCCGGCCCGGCCCGCACCCGTGCATCGGCCCGCACACCGGTACCCGCCGATGGCGTCGCCTGCCCGAGCATCGCCTCGAGTGCGGCCGCGGTGTCCAACGGACGGGTCTCGAAGGTGCCGGACACCGCACCGTCGCGCAGCACGACGATGCGGTCGGCGAGGCGCTCGATGTCCGACATGCGGTGCGAGATGTACAGGATGGACACCCCGTCGGCGCGCAGCCGCTCCACCAGCACGAACAGCCGTTCGGCCTCGCGCGCCGACAACGACGAGGTGGGCTCATCCAGGATCAGCACGCGCGGGTTCGCCGCCATCGCACGGGCGATGGCGACCGTCTGCCGGTCCGCCAGCGCCAGTTCGCGCACCGGGCGCGACAGGTCGAAGTCCAGCCCCATGCGCCCGGCGATCTCGCGTGCCCGGTCCCGGGCACGGCCACGGCGGTACCAGAAGCCGCCACGCCCGCTCGCCATCTCCTCCAGCATCAGGTTGGCGGCGATGTCCAGGTCCGGCACCACGCCGTCGTCGATGCTCTGGTGCACGGTGACCACGCCGGCGCTGCGCGCCGCCAGCGGCGAGCGGGGCGCGAACGGCCGGCCGGCCAGCGACACCCGGCCGGCGTCCCGGGCGTGCACGCCCGACAGGATCTTCACCAGCGTGGACTTGCCGGCGCCGTTGGCCCCCATCAGCACCGTCACGCGGCCGGCGGGCAGCGCGAGCGTGACGTCGCGCAGCACGCGGTGGCTGCCGAAGGCCTTGTCGATGCCGATCAGATCGAGGACGTCGGGCATGGGAACCTCGTGCGATGGCCCGCATTCTGGGCACGGAACGCACAAGAGTCAATCTATCGTGACAGTTGACTAAGCGTCCGGTGTGGCGGATCGTGTGAGTCTCGACGCCGTGCCACCGAGCGTGCCACCGATCATGAACGATACCGATTCAGGGGCGGGTCTTCCGCCGGACGAGCCACCGGCCGGCGCGCCGGACCCTGCGACGCGGGACGCCTACGCGCCGCTGGACGTGCAGAGCCTGCCGCGCCGGCTGGGCACCTTGCCGGCGTTGAGCGAGCGGCTCGCGGGCGCACCGCAGGACTGGCGGGTGCGCGAGGTGGGTGACGGCAACCTGAACCTGGTGTTCATCGTCGAAGGGGCACGCGACGCGCCAGGCGCGTGCGGGGCGGTCATCGTCAAGCAGGCGCTGCCCTACGTGCGGCTGGTCGGCGACAGCTGGCCGTTGCCCCTGTCGCGCAGCTTCTTCGAGTACCACGCCCTGACGCGTCAGGCGGCCCGCAGTCCGGACACGGTGCCCGAGGTGCTGCACTTCGATCGAGGGCAGGCGCTGATCGTCATGCAGTTCCTGACCCCGCACCGCATCCTGCGCCAGAGCCTGATGGACGGTACGCGTCACGACGGGCTGGGCGACACGCTGGGGCGCTTCTGCGCGGAGACCCTGTTCCGCGGTTCGGACCTGAGCATGGCGGCGGCGGAGCGCAAGCGGGACGTCGCGCTGTTCGCCGGCAACGCGGCGCTGTGCGACATCACCGAGAACCTGGTGTTCGACGAGCCGTACTTCGATGCGCCGCTCAACGGCGAGATACCCGCCGGGCTGCAACCGCTGGTCGACGAGCTGCGCGACGACGTGGCGCTCAAGATCGCCGCCCAGCAGCTGAAATCGAGGTTCGCCAACCACGCCGAGACGCTGCTGCACGGGGACCTGCACACCGGCTCGATCATGGTGCACGCGGACGATGCCCGCGTGATCGACCCGGAGTTCGCGCTGTACGGGCCGATGGGGCTGGACATCGGCATGCTGCTGGCGAACTTCGCCATGGCCTGGTTCGCGCAACCGGGGCACGCGCTGGACGGTGACGACCGGGCCGGCTACCGGGTCTGGATCGAGGGCGTCATGAGGGATGTGTGGGAGCGATTCGTCGCACGGTTCGGCGAACTCTGGCACGGCGAGCGCACCGGCATGCTGTACCCGGCACGGCTGTTCGAGGACCGGGATCACGCCGGCGATGCGGCGCTTTCGCAGCGGTTGGAAGCGGTGTGGCGGGACACGCTCGGGTTCGCCGGGGTGGAGGTCCACCGGCGCACCATCGGGCTGGCTCGCATCGTCGAGTACGAGTCGATCGAGGATGTCGCCCGGGAGGTTCGATCGCGTTGGTCTCTTTTCGAAGGACCGATCGAGTCGGTCGTCCGCGAACTCGAGCGGAACGGTTGCGTTGTGATTCAGCAGGACGGCTTCGAGCACGCAGTCGATGCGTACTCGCTCCGATATCCGGAGCACGCGATCGTTGTCCTCGGCAAGACGAAGGGCAGCACGGCGCGCTCGCGCTTTGACGCTGCACACGAACTCGCTCACCTCGTCCTCCACGACGACTCGGTGGCCGGTACATCGACTGCTGAGAAGCAAGCGAACTCATTCGCGGCGTCATTTTTGATGCCCCGCCAGGAAATTGTGCACGAGCTGCCTCAGATCCCTGACTGGGATCTGTTGGTCGAGCTGAAGGTCCGGTGGCGAGTGTCGATTGGCGCCCTGTTGTATCGCGCCCGGACCCTCGGTGTGATGGACGAATACAACTACACGAAGGCGATGAAGACGATGTCCGCGCGCGGCTGGCGAAAGCAAGAACCCGGAGATCGCGCCTTGGGTGCCCCTGAGCAGCCAGCCCTCCTGAACCGTGCGGCGAAGCTTGCTCTTGAGAACGGCGAGACAATCGAGTCGATCTCAGAACTCGCCGCGCTGCCTCCTTCGCTCGTCGAGCAGTTGCTCCACAGCGGGGGAGACTCCAGACCGGTCCTCGTGCTCTGACGTGAACAGACGGCGCAGATACTCAACTCCCGGCGCATGGTGCCTCGGCCTCGGGATGCTCGAATGACGAGTACTGGATACCGACTTTCGTTCACATCTGGCGGCTTGCTGGTCAGAGAGGCAACGGTCGCCGTGGAGTACTTCGAGCGGTTGAACGACTGGACTCAGGTCCGCTCGGCAATCGAAGAGGACAACGGACTTCAAGCCCGGACCGTCTCGACAGGAGCCCGCCTCACTCGCGAGGTCGTGCAGCGGCTTTCAGAACTCCGGGATACTGAGATCGCACTTCTCGCCGACGGCACCGAGAGCGAACGTTCCGGCCTCATGTGGGTCGCAGCCTGCCGCCGGTACGAGTTCCTCAGTGAGTTCGCCGAAGAGGTTGTCCGCGAGCGCTTCTTGCTCATGACACCCACGCTCGATCAAACGCACTTCGACAGCTTTCTCGCTTCCAAAAGCCTCTGGCATCAGGAACTTGCGGGCCTCGCCGAGTCGACCCGCCGGAAGCTTCGCTCGAACCTCTTCCTCATGTTAAGACAGGCAGGCATGGTTACAGAGTCGGGCGAGATTGTGCAGTTCGTCTTGACCGAGCGGATGTCCCGATTGCTCTCGTCCGAAACTCCGAGCGATGTGAGACTCTTCCCGAACAACGAAGTGGGAAGCGGAGGATTCTCATGACCACCAACCGCGTGATCGGCGACGAGGAACATCTACTCAGTGTCATCAGTGGCGACCGATTCCTTCGGATGGAGGGTCTCGGGAACGAGGTGCCGTTCTTCATCTATCCGTTCGATCCCGAGGACGCTCTCGAGGTTGCACAGTCGAAGAAGCGCCTCAAGAACAAGCTCAGCGCCCAGGGCGTCACCGTCTTCGAGATCAACCTCTACGACCTCACAGTTGAGATTCTCCGTGAGCGAGGGGCCTGGGATCGGCTGATCGAGGAACTCCACGGTGTCTCGCCAGTCGGTGTCGATGCCGCCCTGATCGTGGAGGGCGCCGAGGAGGTTGCCGGTGATCGAGCCCGTCGAATCGCTGTCGCCCGAATGGTTGACCGCAACAAGCACACCGCGCTCGAACGTCGGGGCCGAAATCGCGCAGGCGACGGCGATCGACAGGGCCTCCTCGCCGGTCCACCCGCCACCGAGTTCGGCGAGATCGGCCGGCGTCGGAATTCCTTGCTCGCCCAGCTCGCTGCCTCGGTCGACGGCTGCCAAGGTCTCCTCGTGGTGTTCCCAGCCGACGAGCACGCGTCGAGCGACATCGAGCGCATCGGTCAGACCGGCACCGTCGATCAGTTCGCCGACGGCGGTCGCCAAGTAGCCCGCCGACAGGTAGCCGCATGGGTGCCCGTGGGTGGTCGAAGCGATCTCGCAACCCAGCTCGAACCGATCCTCAGCGGGCATGTTGACGAAGCCCACCGGTGCAGCACGCATCACGCCACCGCAACCCTTCGAGTCGTTCGGCGGTTCTGCAACCGATCCGTTCCCACCACGTTCGAGCTCACCAACACACGTCAGCCCCGGCGCACGCCGATGCAGCAGACCCGGCATCTTCACCAGGCAACCGTCGGGCAGGTCACCGCCGCCACCGAACGCCCGCTCCAGCGGTCCACCGTTGCCCTGAGTCCACAGCCAACGCAGGTAGGCGTGACGCACCACGGTGGGCGGATGGCAGATCCCCTTCGTCCGGCCGCGCACCGAGGCACGCATCAGACCCTCCAGCGTGAACAACGTCATCTGCGTGTCGTCGGTGACCGCCCCGACCCGGCCGTACGCCTCGTTGAACCCGGTGACACCACTTGGCCCGTACTTGGCCTCGATCGTCTCCCAGGAGTCGAACTCGATCGGCGCGCCAAGCGCATCGCCGATCGCCCCACCGACCAGACAGCCGATGATGCGATCGGTCAGGAACTCGAACTCTCGTTGGTCATCGCGGGTCACAATCCGCACGCTACGCCTGAGTCGTCAGCCAAGGCATCCCGGGCGTGACTCTCGCCGCCGAACCGTGGGCATGTTCCCGCAAGTTGACGCTCGAGTGGCGCGGACACTGCCCACGTGCGGAGTCTCGGCTCGAGTGCACCTCCACCAGGTCGAAGCATCGGCATGATGCTGGCGCTCTTCGGTGGCCTGACCATTGACGGCCGGCCCAACTTGGATGGCGGCGGCGGACCTGCGCAGCCTTTGCGACGGCCGTGCCGAGGATCTCGGTGCAATTCGGGGCGGAAAACGCCGGAAAACGCACCGAGATTGCTGGCAGCTCAACTCTGTGACACCCCGACCGTACACTTGTTCCCATGCAGCTGACCGGTGCGATCGAGCGTCTCGAGCGGATCACCGCCGTGCGCGCCGACGCCTCCGCCGTGGCTGCCGAACTCACTGAGGCGCTGCGCAGCACCTCGCAATTGCGGTCGTTTCTTGCGTCCGCCGAAGCTGACCTGGCCCGCCGGCTCGCTGCTGCGTCGTCGTTCCCCGAAGCGGCCCTCGCCGACGTGTCGGGTGAATCAGTGGGGCAGGCCGGCAAGACATTGGACCGCAGCGAAACACTCGACGCCGCTCCCAAGTTGGCAGATGCCTTGGACGATGCACGCATCACGCCGGGCCACGTCGATGCGGTCACCCGCGGCGGCAAGGGCCTCGAGCCGGAGCAGCGTGAACGACTCATTGGACGGGTCGAGTCGCCCGGTCGTGCAAGGTCGATCAGGCACCCGAACACCGCAGACCGTTGTCGAGTGCCAATGACAGAAACTGGACATCGGCAAGAGGTTCGGCGTCCATGTACTTGGAGAGCGAAAGCTGAGAATGAATCGCCAGAGCCCCCAGGCCCTGAGCGACACTGACGCTTGGGATACCGACGCTGGTCATGATCGTGCCTCGATCCAGATCGCGATATCGCACAATCGCAGCGGGCTGACGTCGGAACCGAGTGCACTGCAGAGTTGCGCACGAATCTCGGCCAGGGCTGCGGCGTTCGAGTCGAGGTCCGTCGCCAGCGCCTTGACCAGGCCCGGCCAGGCCGCGGTTGGTTTGCGTTGGCCGGTGATCGGCCGGTAGCGATCGACCACGTGGCGGTCGATCAGCGGTACGAGGAACGGCCGCTTTCGGTGCAGCACCTTTGTCAGCAACGTCAGCGAAGTCGGTGATCTGATCGAGGTGTTCGCGCTCGGCTTCGGTGTCGCCAATCGTCGCCTCGTAGTAGCGGAACGCCCAGATTTCTGGACCGCCTCCCGACCACTCGAGTCCACAGAAGCGGCGGATGTCGTCGAGTGCACGAGGGTGCCGATGGCCAGCGAGCACGAGCCCGCCCGTGGTGTTTGGGTTGTTCATGTTGCCTTCCTTTTGCAGCTCCAACATGGAGCGCCCAACGAGAACAACCATTGGGACCGGCAGTCACAGAGTTGGTGGGACGCTCACACACCTCGATCACGCTCCTCGGCGCCGACCGGCCGGACTACTGTCATGGTCCATGGCAGGAGCGGCACGTCGATGGCTTTGGATCGCAGCGCTGGGCGCCACCGTTGCGACGAGTTGCGGCGGCACGAGCGAGGACACGTCGAAGCTGATCCCCGCCGACAACCCGATTCTCGCCAACTTCACCACCGAACTCGATTGGTGGCTCCTGTGCGACGAACTCGCCGAGCGCGATCAAGACACCAGCGAGCTGCGACGCGAACTCATCGACGCCCCGTTCAACGAGACCATTCCTTACGACGCCGATGACGTCGACGATTTTCTTGGCATCACGACGGACCGATGCGCCACGTATCGCGACTCCCGCGACGCCGCGAAAGTCATCGGCGCTCTCACACTCGACGACATGCAGACCGCCTGCAAGCACCGGTCCGAAGCCGGCTCTGCCGACTTCTACATTTCCCACATCAATGACACGTTCGGCGAGTTCGTCGGCAACGAGATCGATGGCCTCATCCAAGAGGCCTGCCGCGACTACCAACCTCCCGAAGAAGACGCTCCCGAGCAACCTCCCGAAGAAGACGCTCCCGAGTCAACGGTGGCCGACGACGATGAGGCCAAGTCCACCGGGCCCACGGTGTCCACGCAGCCGGCCGCGGAAGTCGCCCCGGACGTCGAAGCGCTCCGAACGTGGCTGAGTGCAAACTGGCACGACGTCAACGATGGCTGGACCGTGACGACGCCCATGGCCAGTCAGTGCTTCGAGATCGTCACGACCACCGGCCTCGACCGATTTGTCAAGTGCATCTATATGCCGGCCAACACCCTGCTCGAACCGGTCTGCACCGCTTCATCCGAGTTGGCCTCGTCGCTGGGCACCGCAGGGCGGAGCGCCTGGATCAGCGCCTCCGCAGCACTGAAGAACGCCGTCGACGAACTCGCCTTCACCGCGGCAACAACCACCTTCGTGGAGCCCGAGGGTGCTGTCGAATTTGGCATTTACACCACCGACTCCGTCGAACTCCTGGTGGACGAGGCCGAGTTCCTCTCGCAGGCCGTCCAAGACGGGACCGAGCCATCCGGGCCGATGGCCGAACGAAAGGAGTACGTCGCCAGCATGTTCGACGCCGTGTGTGGCGAACGGATCTATCTCCCGCCTGTCGTCGACCTCATCAGCCAGACCGAACAACGGTACGTCGACGCCGTCGGGGACGACCCACTGTTCCGACACCTCCCCATCGGCCAAGGACAGAGCGGGGATCACGTGCTCCAACTCCAGCAAGCGCTCGTGCGGATCGGCCTCGACATCGGCCAGTCAGGAGCCGACGGCCACTTCGGTCCCGCCACGGCGAGCGCCATCGGCCAGATGAGGTACGACAATCACATCGTCGGCGATGAGGTGCTCGACATCGATGCACTCGAAGTACTGCGGGCCTCGATCCCCGCCGACGTCGTCCGCTCGGATCAGGCAGATTGTCCGACTCCTGCCGAGGTTCAGGAATACCTCGGCAGCACTGTCCGAGAGCTCCCGGAGGGCAGCGTGACGGTCTCAGAATTGCAGTGCATCTTGCTGCCGTCTTGGACTCGCCCACTGATCGCGAAGGTGACGACGCCCGATTCCGTCGGGTACTCGTTCATCACCGAGAGCCATACAGCTTGGTACGAACAGGCCCGAGCCGCGACTCGGGCCGAGCTCTGCATGGTGGTGCCGGACAAGTTGATGCCACACGTCGAGTCCGAAGTGCAGCCGTTCGTCGAGGCACTCGGTTGTTGAGCCGTCCCGGCCGGAGTCCAGGAAACCCCCAATGGTGCTGATCTATGACCCAGTAGTCGCATGCCCGTCCGCCTGCCGGTTTTCCGGCAGCGTCCTGGCTGACGTCGTGGCAGGACGGGCCATGGCGTCGTTCCGATCAGAT
>ENA-ORXT01003975-ORXT01003975.1-marine-metagenome-genome-assembly--contig:-NODE-3975-length-15689-cov-7.341596_pt1 | contig 15689 bp, 19 predicted proteins | sample MGYA00237868_ERZ511482 | MGnify/ENA metagenome assembly ERZ511482 | reverse complement strand
GAGGAGGGGGACTGTGCCCTGGGGGACGGGGCGGGGCGGTTGGCCCGGTCGGGTCGTGTATTAACACTCTTGTTGCTGACGCTTTGGTCAGAGGGGAGGCAGGCGCCGAGCGTGCTGTCCGATGGCCCCAGCCAGTGCAACGCCCTGCGCGCCTTGCGGGGGTGGCGTGGCACGACTGGCACCACCGCACGACGGGCGGCGGAGGGCAACAGTGTCGCAGTTGCACGGCGCTCCTGCTTGCCGGTGCCGGCACCACATGGGGTTCCCAGAGCCCCGGTGAGGGAGGCGGCGCAGCCGCGACCGCTGATCTGCTGTGGACGCGCTCCACGCGGCGTGTGCAAGCGCATGCCAAAAAGAGCACTGACATTCGCAGGGACGGGACGCAAACAATGTGCCACCATTCTGGCTGGCTACCCACCCCGCTGGACTCCGGCACATGCAGATGCGCCGCTTCCGCCTCACGGTGCAACACGCGCATGCGCTCACGTCCCCCCCCCCCCCCCCCCTGCTCCCCACTCCCCACCCGCGACGCGCTCACAGGCTCTCCACGTACGACACCACCTCCTCCACGTGCCCGTCCACAACCACCGACAGCCACTCGCGGGCGACGGCGCCCGCACCGTCAATCACAAACGTCGAGCGGGAGACGCCCATAAACTCCTTGCCAAACTTTTTGCGCAGCTGCCACACCCCATAGGCGGAGAGCATCGGCTTGGCGTCGTCCACGTCCGACACGAGGGGGAAGTTGAGGCCGTACTTGGCCTTGAAGGCGTCGTGCGACGCCGTCGAGTCGGGGCTGACGCCAATGACGACCGCGCCGGCGGCGGCGAGGCGGTCCGCAGCGTCGCGGAAGCCCTGCGCCTCGACGGTGCAGCCGGGGGTATCGTCACGGGGGTCTGTTTGGAAGGGGGAGGAGGGAAGGGGGGGGGGGGGGGGGGGGGGGGGGGGGGGGGGGGGGGGGGGGGGGGGGGGGGGGGGGGCGGAGTGCCGCCCAACACGAAAAGACACACAGGACAAGAGGGACGTCTGGCATGCATTAGCAACTGGGAACTCTTTGCAGTCGCGCTGCAGAGGGCGTCAGGCCACCCAAAGATCCATGCACGCCATCACCACTTGACAAGAGGACGGTCAAAGAGCAAAGCAAGCGCAGAAAGGCGCAAAGACGTACAGAAATAGAGGACGACCTTCTTGCCGGCAAGGTCAGAGAGGCTCATACTCCCCCCCCCGTCGGTCGGCAGCGTGAACGCCGGCGCCGGCTCCCCGACGGTCACGGCCATGGTTGGCAGCAGGCGCGCGGCGCGGGCGCGCGGCGCCGCCGCAGCGGCGGCGGCGGGCGCGACAAAGGCCGACGCCGTCGACCGCAGCGGGGCGGCGGGGCGGGCGGCCACAGCGGGGAGGGCCACAAACGCCATGGAGCGCAGAGGGCGGGTGGAGGGCGGAAAGAGCTAACGAAAGCAGAGGGCCCGCGGGGGGCAACGACGTCGGTGGGAGGGTGGGCGGAGGCGGGGGAAGAGGCGACCGGGAGCGCGATCCCACCTGCGGATGGTCGCGGTCGGGGCGATGCGACCGATGGCGAGGGCCCACGCGCGAGGGGATCCGCACGCGCCACTCACATCTGACCAGATCGCGCTGTGATTGGCTGCACAGCATCGCAGCATGGTGGACTTCGTCGTTGAGAGCGACACGACGTTCGCACGCGCCGAATGGTCCGTTTCCATGATGGACGGCCGATGTGTCCGTGCCGGTCGCAGTGGCGGAAGGGAGCAAAACACTGCGAGGAGGTCTCTCGCTGTGGCACAAGTTGATGCCCATCGACTCTGAAGAGACGAGGAACGATTCCGTCGTCAGGGAGTGCAGCAAGGATGGTCGCTCATGGCAAACAAACCCACTGCTCGTCGTCGACCGTTGCAATCAAGGAGAAGAAGCGGACCACACGACGCTCGATTGGGCGGCACGCGCCCGGCGCATGTGGGTCGGTGAGCAGACCTGCAGCGCACTGCCGTTCGTAATCGAGTTTCTCCACGCGTCGCACCAGCCAAGGGAGAATCGCTGCTCGGTGGTCAAGCCGTCGTTGCCGACAAGGACGCGGCCGATCGACCGAAAAAAAGACGCTTGATCCGCCACAAGTAAAAATGAAGGGGAGGGGCGGCAGCGCAGGTAACGTCCACGGCCCAGGCTATCTAGCTACCAACTTACACGCGCTACCACTCACTGGGGTGGTGGGGGCGGCGGCGGCCGCCCCCCATTCACACCCGCTTGAGGGTATTGCGGGGGCGGGGGTGGCGGCGGCGGCTGCTGCCCGTAACCCCCACCCGGCATCCCCTGCCCTGCAAAGCTCGCGTACATGGCGTAGGCGGCAGCACCCTGCCCGCCGTTGGAAGCGCGCCCTGGGATGGCAGGGGGCGTGCCCGACGCTTGCTGCTGCTGCCGTCCTTGTTGCTGCTGCGGCTGCTGCGGGGGCCTCTGGGACTGGGGGTTGGGGAGCCCGCCCGGCGCCACAGCAAAGCTGTTGTACGCTGCCGCCGAGGTGTAGGGATTGGCCATCCTCTGCCCCGTAGCGTACGGGTTGACTCCATACTGATGCGTCGGGGGCGGCTGTGGCGCCCCCCCGCCGCCGCCATACGCCACCGAACCGTACATCTGCATCTGCGTCGCGTACATGGCGGGGTTGACCGACTGGTAGGCTGCCGCGGCAGCCGTCGGGTCGACAGTTTGGTAGGCGGCGGTGGCGGCCACCGCTGGGTTGAAGCCCCCATACATGCCCGCCTGCTGCTGCTGCTGCGGCTGCTGCATCATCTGCGGCTGGCCTTGGGGTACTCCGCGCATCGACTGCTGCGGGTAGTGGCTCATCTGTGGCACCGGCGCTGGGACATAAGTGGAGTAGGCGTTCCCGTACATCATCCCGGGAGCGCCACCCATTTGCGACGCTTGCGGCTGGAGAGAGACGTTGCCGAGTGCCGCAGTCGTCACGTCGATCGTGTCGGTCGACGTGGTCGTCGTCGCCGTGTTGTACCGCTCCGCAAGCATTGCAAACGGGTCCGCAACGGCCTTGCTGCCGCCGCCACCGCCCCTGCGCCGGCTGGACGCCTTGACGTCCGCGCTGCTGTCCGAGTCGCTGCTGTCGACCCGCTTCTTCTTGCTCTTCTTGTCCTTGCGCGCCGAGGACTTGCCGCTTTCCGCCGCGTCCACGACGACGAGCATGCCCGCCTCCTTCTTGGCCTTTCGCTCCTCCTTGACCTTCTCCTTCTTCCGTAGCTCCTTCTCCCGCTCCTTCTCCCGCTCCTTCTCCTTCTTCTCCTTTTCCCGCCGCGCCGCCTTCTTACGCGCGGCCTCGCGTTCCCGCTCCTCCTCCTCCTCGTCGACACCGTAAGGCTGGAGGACCGGCGGCGGGAGTGGCCGCGCGTCGTAAATGTCGTCGTCACTCGAGGGGTCATCCATATCCGAGTCCATGTTGACGACTGGGATGTGGCTGATTGGCGCAAGTCGGCCCGTCTCCACCGCCTCCCGGTGGATGCTCAACACGTTGCGCAGACGGTCGTTCGTGCGGGAGGCGCGGGCAACCTCCCCATCCCGCTCCATCGACACGGCCAGCTGGTGCATGTTGTCATAGATGACTTGGCAGCGGACGGCCAAATCCGTAAAGACGTCGCCCTTGACCTCCTCCGCGTTCGAGGCCTTCTCAAGCATATTCTCAAAGAGCGTCACCGTGTTTTCTACCTCGGTCAGCGACAAGTTGGGTGGCAAACCTGACGCCGGAGCCGACGTCGAACGGCCGCCAGGAGCCGACGCCGACCGGCTCGGGCGTCCCCGCGTAGTCGCCTCCGCGCTCGGCGAGATGGGGCACACCCAGGGGAGCTCCGACGGGGGCACTGGCGGGAAGGCAATCTTGGTGCGCTTGTTGTTGTAGCGCTCGATGAGGAAGCCCGCGGCCGGGTCGAAACGACCCCGAAACATGGTCGACAACGTCTCGGCCCACGCGCGGATGAGGATGAGCACTCGCTCCGCCGCCTGCGTGCGCCCGCCCGGCGTGCGGCCGTCAAAGACGCTCTTCTTAAACACTTTGCCCTTGACGCTCTCCTTGTAGTCAGGTACCACAAACCGCCACATGCGACGGAACACCTTCTCCGACGCGGCGAAGCGGTAAAAGAAGGGGCATGTGCGCATCAGCTCGTCCAGCAGCGTCAGCGCATTGAGGACGGGCACCTCATCCATGGACTTGAGGCGCTTGCGGATGGCAAACATCACCGCCGAGCCGCCGCCCGGCTCGGCAAGGACGATGCGCACAAGGGCGACGCGCTTCTTCTCCGCCACATCCTCGGCCACCCCTGCCTCGGTCGCTTCATCGACGAGCACCACGATGCGGGTCACAAATTCCTGGTTCCGCACCGACCCCGCCGGCCCGTTCATCCCCGACATTTGCCCGGAGCGGCCGGTGGCAGAGTTCGCGGGTGGGATGTACCCCGTTACGTCGCGGAGGTCGCCGCCCCCATTGGTGCCATCGGGGCCTGCCGTCGACGGGGCAATGTAGGCGGTGGCACCTCCGCCCCCAGACGCTGTCGACGTGTACGAGGAGGAGGTCGGCACCGGCCGTGAAAAGGTGCTGCCGGCAGCAGTCGGAGTCGGCTGCAAGCGCCCACCACCGCCACCACCACTACCGCCGCCACCGCCGCTGCCAGCCGACGTGACGTACGACATGGCAGGGGGGAATGAGGCACAGTCCCGACGGAAGTAGATGCCGCGGAGATGCCGCACCGAGATCCCACGAACACACACCCGCCGCGACGACCAACCACGACCACGTGCGTCCAGGCGTCGCCCCCCCCCCCCCCCCCCCCCCCCCCCCCCCCCCGCCCCCCACACCCCCCCCCCCCCCCCCACGGCCTTACACCCGCCCTGATCGTCAAGTCGTGTACGTCCCCGGTCGTTGCGTCACGTCCGAAGCCGGAGACCACGTCTGCGGCGGTGAGGCGGTGCACAGAGGAGAGGCGGGGGAGGGCGAGCAATACAGCGGCAGGCGGCGTGACCGACCGCGCGGGCACGCTTGACGGCCTACGGTGGGGGGATGGCCGACGCGCTGGCGCGACCAGGTGCAAAAAGAGGCCCACCTTCTGGGGCAGCCCGTTGCGCGGCGAGCGCGGGCGGCAGCCGGGCGAGAGCGGGTCGATTTGCGGTCCAGTGGGTGGCGGAGAAATCATGAAAATTGTACGCTCGAGTTTAAACTGGTCTCATGTTTTTGACGTTTGCAGTGTCGGGACCAGGTCGGGACGTCCACAGGACAGGTCGGGGCGACCCCGTTGCTAATTCGCTGGTCTGACGGAGAAGTGGGGCTCTTACAGTTTGCCAGGGAGCCGAAAGTGCACAAATTATAAGGTTTCGGCCTCTTGCCTTTCATCGCCACCATAATTGTCTGGATGCGTCGTCGACAGATGTCGCAGAGAGATGCGGCACCACCTTACTGAATGTGTACTGTGGCGAGATTGCAAAGCAGGCCACTTCGACAGCCGCCCGTCAGGCGGCTGCCGGCCTTGCAGAGTGTGTGCCTGCGGCGCCGCTTGCCGCGGGCGATGGGCGGCCCCGTCGGACGGCGGCCCAGGTGCAGCTGTGATGCGCCGCGAGCCCCCGCGCCCACGCGGCACGCTCCGTGACCACTCCACGACTGCGGCCGACGACGACTCCACCACGTCGTTGTCGGCCAGCAGGGGGCGGCGGGGACGCCGCCCCACCACTGGTGGCCCGCCTGTGGCGCAAGCAGTCACGCGCGCCCGAGGATGGGCGACTTGTCGGCGGTGGGCGCTGTTGCCCCAGTACCGCTACCCGCTGGAGGGGCGGACTTGACACTCATGCGCGTGCAGGGGGGGGGGGCGTGCGGGGGGCGGACCGCAACTCCAAGGGCCCTACCCGTCGGGGCTCACCGTCGCGCACCGCCGGCCTGACCTGCCACTCTCGGCAGGGCGGCTGCAGAGGTACGTATACAGGTGTGGGCGGCACCTGGCTTGCGACGACGGCGGTCGCGGCTCACGGCACGCGGCGCTGCCTGCATCTGCTACATCATGTAGCAGGGCGCATGATGCGCCCTCCCCCTCCCCCATCAGTCCACAGGACCAACCTCCCTGCGTCGAACGCGTCTGGCCGCCACCCCGCGGCCCGCGCCGCCGCGTCCAAATCACCGACGCCGACACCGACGGCGCGTATTGCCTCCCCGACGCGGCCGCTCAGCCCCGCACGCGCGCCCAACGTGCGTGCCGCTCTTTCGCCCGCCCGCGCCGCCCTCACACCCTCCGCCCGTCCCCCTCGCCAACCCCCACCGCCGCCATGTGCCGCGGCCGGGGGGGGGCGGCGGGGGGTCAAAGCCGCTGCCGTCACCGACTTGCGGTGGCTGCTGCGGACGGCGGAGCTGCAGTGGTCAGATGCTTGGAGGTGCCTAAGTCACTGCTACTGTGGTGGTGCTGTCTGGGGGGGGGGGACGCGGACGGGGAGGCGCTGGCGGAGGCGCTGTCGACGGGGACAGGGGGCCACGCGGGCCTCGTCGGTGCAAGGAAACTTGGAGACACTCGAGCTCTCACAGCCATGACCAACAGCAACAGCCTGTCAGCTCACCGCTAGCGCCACGCGGCGCGCTCGGTGCACAGCTCCGACCTGAGCTGTATCATACAGACATAATGTCCCGCCAAGTGGGGGGCGACCGCGCCCGTGGCGGAAAAGCGACGAGGCCCGCGCGCCGCGCTGCAAGCCAGACCGGCATGGCGAGCGATCAGCGATCTGACGTGGCAAAATCCGCGGACAGTCGTGCGTCCAGCCGTCAAAATTCAATGGAGCCTGCCGCGTAGCGTGCGACGTGGACGTCACATGACACCGCCACGCCTGGTCGCCTTCCGCCCCGTGATTGGGTGGCGTCCCGTTGCGCCTCTTGCGCCTCCGAGCTGCCACCCTGTCGGAAAAGGCCCCTCCGAGGCAGGGCGCACGTGGGGGCGGCAGGGGCCCTCGGGGCTCGTGCGCATTGCGTCTGTCGCGACACAATCCAGCAACGACGCAAACAAAGCGGAACAATGCCTCTCGCATGAGGGCAACCGCACTGAGCCACGCGTCCGCAATGCAAGCGATACTGGTGTCGCGCGGTGGGGGTCGGAGCATAAGCCTGAGCGTGGGGTGACTCGCCCCAGTCGATTGTCTGTCGCACAGATGCCCGCCCTTTGGGCGTGACAGGGTGATGTGAGGAGGAAACCCACAAGCACCCAGCGTCAACTCATGGACCGAGGTTGACCGCTGATGCCCGCGTCCAATCCGCCGCCGTGGCAGTGGACGGTGCGTCCGTGGCACAAATTCAGACGGCGTCGACCCGACGCACTTTGGTTGACCTCGGACACAAACAGCGCACGCGTGAACATTGGCGTTGTTCGCGTCATTGGAGCAGCATTGACAGGGTACGACAGCCGTGAAAACATCCGCAAGGCGCGGACACTAGCGACGGCAGGTGCATCGGACTGAGGTGCTGCCGGTGTCACACTGATGCACCCCAGCTCGCCGACACCCATCCGATTCCGCCACCATTGGCCCCATTCGTCTGACACCGTTTGTTGGGAGCTGAGGACAACCCCTCCTTGTCATTGAGCGTGGCGACGGTAGGATTCTCGTCGTGGCGAGTAGAAGCAGGTGCTTGCTGTAGGCCGACGGTCACCTCGGTCTCCACGCGGGCGTGTACTTGAGCTCGGGCCGTCTCGGTTGGGCGGAGAGGACCGCGCCCCTCCCAAGCCACGCACGGCCACCGCCAGCCCCCCCCCCTTCCTACCCCCCAACCTGCCGCCATGACGACGACGCCCGCCCGCGCGGTCTACCGGCAAACGTCGTCGGCGGTCCGCCACGTTAAGCCGTCCCCCGCCGGCCGAGGCCGCCGCAAGGCGTCGCCCGCCCGACGAGTAGCGGCGGTCGCCTTGTTGTCCGCCGCCGCGGCGACGGTGGCGCTGTTGGGCACGAGCCACTCGGCGGGCGTGGCGCGCGCCGAGGGACAGTTGGGTGCCGCCGCCAACGCAACGATGGCGGCGTCAGCCCGGCCCGCGAGTGGCACGACGCCGGCGCCCCTGCGGGTGCGGCCGTCGCAGCACAGGGGCGTCACCTTCAACGCGTGGGCGGCGCCGGAGTTCGCCACCGCCGACGCGGGTGATGGGCTGGGAGGGGGGCGGGGGCCGCCGCCCGCGGCGGCGGCCGATGCGGCAGTGGCTGCCGCGAGCACCCCCGCCCCGCCGCCACACCCTGCGGAGGTGACGGGCGCGGCCGCGGCCGCGCCGCCCGAAGCCGACATGGCCATCTTTGTGCAAGTGTCGGCGGCGAGCCTCCCACTCTTCCCCCGCCTCATGGCGCGGCTACACCACCCCCGTAACAGCTATGCGGTGCACTTTGATTTGGCCATCCCCGACGACGCGCTGGCGCCCACCCTCTCCCTCCTCGCGGACACCCCCGCCTATGCCGCCAACGTGGTGGTAATGGAGCGCGCGGCACTCACCTACCGCGGCGTCTCCCTCGTGCTCAACACCCTCGACGCGATGGAGGTGGCGCTCGCCTCCCCCCGCCCGTGGTCGTATTGGCTCAACCTCAGCGGCAGCGACTACCCGCTGCTGCCCATAACCACCCAGCGGCGGCTGCTCGCCGAGCCCGCCGTCGCCTCCCGCCGCCGCCTCTTCTTGTGCACGGCCGACGAGCCGCGCTCGCACATCATCACGCGCGACCGCGTCAGCGTCCTCCACGTCGACCCCGCCCTCGCGGCCGTTGGCGACGCCGACACCGCCGCCGCCGACGCGGCGGGCCTCGGCGACGCCCTCTTCCCCGTCACCAACGAGCGGCGCGGGTACGTGGCAATGCCCCTCTACCCCGCCATTGCCGGGGGGCTCGTCAAACACGAGGCGTGGGCGGTGCTGCACCGCGACTTTGTCGCGTACGCGGCGCGCGGCGCCGCGTCGCGGCGGTCGCTCCTCGCCTTTGCCTACGCGGCCGACGCGATGGAGCACTACTGGGGGTCCCTCGCGGCGGGCACCGCCGCGTGGCGGGGGGCGGTCGTGCCGCACTGCTTGCGGCAGGTGCACTGGAAGTTCCGGGGCCGCCGCGGGCGCCAACACCCGCTGACCGTGGACGAGGTGGAGGGGGGGGGGGGCGGCGGGGGGTTGCCCGTCTACCCGTTTGAGGCGTCCCTGCGGCAGTCCCCAAAGTGGTACGCGCGCAAGTTTAGTGCGCCCGACTCGGCGCTGATGGACCGGCTGGACGGCGCCGGGGGCGGGCGCGCCGCCGAGGCAGCGGCGCGAAAGTACCTCGCGTGGCTCGTGCGCGCGGCCGACGCGCCAGGCACGTGAGCGCCGAACGGCATGGTGGATCGGGGGCGCCACGTGAAAAGAAAAAAACCGAGTCGAACTGTCGTCAGAGAACGCTGTGGCAGCTTCTCTGAAGAACTTTCCTCCAGTCTCATTGGTTGAACTTGCCAGGTTCTTGCGTGCTCTATTTACGCTTAACAGAATATTATGACCCGTTATGGATACTTGCACCAGGTCTTGGTCATGGATGGCAACGATTAAATTGGTACATTTTATCCGATGAATTAATCTACAACTAATCGACGATTAATACGGAGCCGATCCCATGTATTTATTGCATTTTTTCATTTTATCGCGGTGCCAGCGAGGCGGCGACCTGCGCACCGGGCCCAAAACCGGCGTCAAAAGCACGTCTGCTTTTGCGTGTTTTTGGGCGAACAGACAATCTGCAAACCGCATTGCCGCTCTGTCAAAGCTGCTTTTTTCCAGAAAGGGCGCCAAAATAATCTGTTCGCCGGGATAGATGCCTCTCCACTCGTAAAAAGAGAGACACAGCATAAGACGTATACACTTCACCCTTCCAGAAAGATAGAGAGACGGAGAAGCATCTATGGCCCTGCTAGCAGGCGCTGTGTGTGGAGTGAGGAACGATTCCCGTTCTCGCAAACACAAATATGCAAGGACCTCGCATGGGATGGCCTCTGAGAGCCTGTCAAGGGGGGATGCTCTGTTTTTTGCACGGGAATTCTGTTTCTTCAAACAGGAACACGGGCCTCCCAGAGGCTCAAAACAGGTAAAAACAGACGTGCTTTTGACGACGGTTCTGGGCCCGCTGCGCTGTGATCCGCCCGAGATTCCTCTGCTCAGGCTAGTAGAAGGTGGCGATCGTCTGCCACGTCGCAGACACGACGCACATTCACGACGCGAAGTGGCCGATCGTGTTGATATACGACAATCATCTGACACATGGCAGCCGTTGGACCATGTCTCTTGAGCCAAAGAAGTTTCAGAAGACGAAAGCCAGGCCAAAGGAACGAAGAAGCGATATACGTTTCCCCTGTCGTGAGCAGGCGATGAGCGTCGCAAGCCCGCAAGGCTGTCAGAAGGCCAGGTCGCCTGTCACATGTGTAGCCTTGGTCGTCGCAGCGGCATGCGGCGTTTCAGCAGGCGGTATGACTCGGTTGTATTGCGGCCTTTCACTACTACTGCTGAGTCAGAAGTGAGACAAGGAGACCTTAATCTGTGGAGGGACGAGGCTTGACCCCCTGAAAGAAAGAGACCGTGCCATCGTTTAGTTGGGACTATTTCCCACCGACAACCGATTTGCGATGGCTGCTCGATGGAACCTTTGCGATGGACCTCGATGCGAAGCGATGAGACCGTCGATGGAAAACCTTAGCGGCCGTTGTGGACATCCAGCGCTGACAATCCGTGTATCTGAGAGGTAAAGTGGGAGTTGATTATGCCTTCAGTACATGCCAACAAAGAATAAATTACACACATACTTCTGGCATCCGTCGTCGTCGCGTCGTCAGGTTCGGCGCCACTCGAGTCAACTTCAATCGGTCGCGCTCCCGGCTGCATGCTGTACGCGCCGGTGCAGGTGCGGCCTTTACGAGATGCGCGTGCGTACCGGAGTGCGTCTGAAGGCAGCCTATCGAGACAAGCACTGTGCTAACGTTGGATTTTTCATGCACACGGTGTTCGCAGACCCTTGCAAGGTCGACTGCTGAGTTCCACTGTATCAATTAAACGGAGCCATTGTGAGGCACCAAGTCAGATTCTGTCGGCGTGGACCCTTGCGAAGAAGACGGATGCCATATTGGTCGCGACGGCGGTGAGATGGACAACCCCGCAGCCAACTTAAGCGTTAATTACTACATAAGTTCTGATGACACGATGATCCAAAAGAACGGTCCACATGTCATGTCATGGAGGCAGCGATTGTCCAATAGCACCCGAGCGTCTGTGTCCGGCTGATCATAACTGAAGTTGACCACCCCCCATCGCTTTGTCGACTGCGATGGGACCGTCGATGGTGAAAGAAACGCCCATCGCAGGCCATTTTCCGGGGTGCGATGCGCAATCGCAGGCTTGATGGTGCCTCGATGAGAAATAGTCCAAAGGAGATGATCGAGCGTAAGCAACGGAGCTCGGTCTGACTTCAGTGCGCGTACCTCTGAGTGACGCTGCGAATGGTAAGCATCCATCCGCATGTGGCTAAAGAGACGAGTGACCACGAAAGGATGGACTGGAGTGGCCCGCGGCCTGTGACATTGTGTCCCCAGCCCCTCTGACGAGGCAACCGCCGAGACTGAACCAGCCAATCACACCATTCTTGCCTCGCACGAAGCATCGCTGGCAGATTTTCTACGCCGAATTGATCCGCTGGAACGGCCTTGTGTACACCAATGAAAAGAAGCATTGCTCCTGACCGTGTGCTGCCTGTCCGCCCCGCACCGTTAGCCCCAGATTATGGCGCTGCCTATTGTCACTGACGCGATTCTGGATCAACTACGCCAAAAGTGGATCACCAGAATCGTCGATTCCAGCTTGTTTGCCCTCTGCTTTTTCTCCGCACGAACGCTGTTGCCTCGATATATAGCCGAAAAGGGAATAAACATACCGGCAGGAAGCGCTAGGGAAGACGCTTCTTTTGGTGCCAGTTGCGCTCGTAGGCTCGAAAAAAAAGAGCAGTGATCGATGTGTTGAGCGCACAAAGCGCTTCTCAGCGTCGAAGTGCCCGAAACATTACGCATCAAGTCGATCGATCGGGATCAAGCTCGCACCAGGTGGTGGCAGTCTGCGAGCGTGCGCGCTTTCTAAAGACAGCGTCGGCACATTATGCGGCACTGGCCATTGTATTTCAGCCGACAGGCAAAACGACAGTCCCGCCAGCCGCACCCTCCCGCTCCAAACTTCGCTCCCGCTGGGCCCACCGGTAGCCCGACACATGCTCGAGCTGCTCTGACCCAAGAGTGAGCCCGATGATGGCGCTCGCCTTCGTGTCTCGACGCTTCCACAAAGCCAACTCGCGGCCTTCCGCGACCGTCGGCTTGCCGTCTTCGTCAAGCATATCTTCCAGGTCGCGCAGCGCTAGGGCCATCTTGATGCGCTGACGCAACTCGTGGAAGTTCGTCTTCGTCAACTTGTCGATCTTTATGCCACCCATGCCGGCAGCACCTCCGTCCATGATGTCTTCTTGTCGTAGCGCCCAAGCTTGCCGAGCCTTACGCCTTGACCATCGCGTCCTTGAACCACCTTGACCTCGTCTTCTTCGCACTTGCCGCGACCGCCCCGACACCGACTGCCACACTTTTCCCTTACCACAGCCCCGGCTCTGGGCCCATAACCAGTTGAAGCGCAGTGCGGATAGGGATTGGGGGACCACTGTGAAGTGGTTGAGTGGCTTGAGCTTGTGTGTGTGTGTGCGAACGTGTTTTGCTGATTGTCCTAAGGTTCGTCCGCTTCTCCCAACCGAGAGCACCTCTCAAATAGTTCCCACCGGGCCAAGTGCTCCCCCCTCTCGCGCCCACACCGACGCCCACGCCCTTGCACCAAATCGAATCACTCATCAGATCAAAAGCCACTAGCGCAAATCGAAGATCAAATCCAAATATGCCAAAAGTAACGCCCCAAGATGACCCAACACGAATGCGTGCAACTTGACCACATCTTGCAAATGTACCAGGTGGGTACCACAGGGGTCACCGACCATCATCCATCCGCGAACCGCCAGTGGAGTCGGCGACGAGCATCACAGTCCAACAGGTCACCCAATGGGGCGGCGGCGTGGTCTTCATCGATCCCGGTCGGCGCGGGCACGCCGCCGCCCTCAACCTTCGCCGAAGCCGGCGCCGCTGTCGCTGCCGCCGCCGCCGCTGCCATCGTCACCGCCGCCGCCGCAACCTTCGTCCCCGCCGCCGTTTCCTTCAAGACCAGCGCTCCTGCTCCCACCACAGCCTCGCGGGAGTCCGCAAATGGGAGCGCGCGTAGGCGCTCAGGCCAACAGAGCGGTGACAGCGGCGACAGCACCCGCACGGCCGCTACCGAGCACTCCGAATCAAGCACCGGCAGGCTCCTGGTAGTCCCCATCACCGCCCCCTCCGCCACCGCCTCCCCTACCGCAGCCGCCGCCGCCGCTGCCGTCGCGATCGCCGTTGAACGCGACGATGCAGCCGTGGCCGCCGGTCGCTGCGTCGGCCGGTACCTTCCCCGATTCAGCCGCGGCTGCTGCCTCCTGCCCTTCTGACGCCTCGTCCGACGCGGCCCTTGCAGATCCGGCTGGGATGACGGCGGCACAGGCCGTACTGTCGGTGGCGCGCAAACGCTCTTCAAGTGAGCAGCAGTGGCTTCTGTCAAAGAAGTCGCGGAAGGCGGCGAAGCAGAGGTTTGAAGCAACGTCATCGGCGGTGCAGCTCCTTGCCGTCGAACGCCACGCAGTTATCAACCGTCTAGACCGCCAACAGGCGGCCGCCGAAGCGGAGCACAAGAACGCAAAGCGTAGCTTGAGCCACGCCGAAGTAGCTTTGCGCTGGCTGTCGGAAGGCATGTTCAATGTGAAGGAGTAGCTATGCTTTGCACAGCGGCAGTGGGAGGTGGCTTGTGTACGGAAGCGCGATAAATATAGCTTTCCAGGCGAGAACTAGTCTTGCAGAGGGCGGCAGAGAGAGCTACTCTTGTTTAAACTTTGGCATTGCTTGTGTTCTGCCCCCCCCTTCGCCTGCGGCGGCCGCGGCGGCCGTGGCGATTGCTGCCGGCGGCGGCGGCCACGGCGGCGGCGGCAGCGGCAGCCGCGGCGGCGGTGGCGGCGGCGGCGGAGGCTGTGGCCGCCGCGGCGGTGGTGGGGGCCCTGGGGACCGCGGAGCGTGTTGCCGCAGGCGGGGACCGCGGCGGTGGCCGGGTTGGCAGCGGCGGCCGCGGTGGCCGCGGCGGTCGCTGCCGCCGGCGGCGGCGCGCACCGGCGGCGGTTTAACGACAAGTCCGAGGCTCGGCTGGTCGCCACGCTGCGGGGGGCGGCGGCCGCTGCCGGCGCGCGCTTGGTGGTTGTCCCATGCACGACGGGCGATCCGTTGGAGGAGCAGCTGGCGCCGCTCGCCGACGTCGCCGTCGTCGGTGGCGTCCATGACGCCGCCTTGAAGACGGCGGCAATCGGCGCGTGGGCGCCCGCCCCGGCCGGCGTCGGGGGGCGGCACGCCCCAGACGGCGGCGACGACGGCGGTGGCGACGAAGGCGACGACGGCAGCGGAGACGGCGCCGGCGGCTAGGTTTAGACGGAAGACCTCATGTGCCTCCCTCGGCTCGGTGCCGTCCGGAAGGTTGATGAACATCTCCTTGTCCATCTTGGCACTGAGGAAAGCCGTCTTGACGTCCACGTGGTGAACCTGCCATTCCGTGGCCGCGGCCATCGCGAAGAGTGCGCGTGTTGTTACCGACCAGGGCACTGGCGCCCACGTCTCGTCAAAATCACGCCCCGGTACTTGGTTGAAGCCTTGCGCGATCAGGCGCGCCTTGTACCTCGTCACGTTGCCTTCCGAATCGCGCTTGATGTCGTACACGTACCGAGTCTTGACAGCCTTGCGCTTGTTGTCGTTCTTGATCTTGGACCATGTACCAAGCTTCTTGTGCGCCAAGTACTCTTCATTCTCCGCCGCCTTCCATAGCGGCCAGTCCGAGCGTGCACGCGCCTCCTTCGCGTTGGTCGGCGGCTTGCTCAGGTCTCAGGCAGACTTAGCGCCACCAAAGGGCCCCGCTGCCACGTAAGCCTTCGGGTTGCTCTCCCACCAGGTAACATTTGGTGCCGGCTTGCGCTTGGACCGCCGGGGTGCTTGCGACCCGTCGCCATCACTCTCCGTTGTGAAGTCAGGCAGCACTTGGTGCTTCTATTGAGCCGCCGCGTCCTCGCTGTCGTCATCATCATCACCGTCTTCCGCGTCATGGACGGCCTCCTTGTGCGGCGCTCCGTCGCTCTCTGAAGACCGCTGCGGAGCATACTTGTCTCCGCTGGGGACTTCCGCGTCCAGCATGTTCATCGAACCGTCCTCCTTGTCGCCATCCGTCCACGCCGTCAGGCGAGGACTGGCGCTTGAAAAAGAAACAGACGTCTTTTTGATTGTCTTGCTTGGGATCTCCTCCATGAGCACGTCTCGGCGCTCGAAGATCTTCTTTGAATCATCTTCGAGGATGTGGTAGGCCTTTCCATTAACGGTGTAGCCAGCAAAACGGCCAACATTGGTCCTTGGTTCCAGCTCGCGCTGCTGCTGCTTGGGCTTGAGAGCCCAGTCCCGGCTCCCCCAGACGCGAAATCCCTTCACGACGGGGCGTCGCCCCGTGAGCGCCTCAAGGGGCGTCACATCTTGCCCGGCCTTGGGGGACCGGTTGAGCACGTGGATG
>ENA-ORXT01003974-ORXT01003974.1-marine-metagenome-genome-assembly--contig:-NODE-3974-length-15690-cov-10.209761_pt1 | contig 15690 bp, 20 predicted proteins | sample MGYA00237868_ERZ511482 | MGnify/ENA metagenome assembly ERZ511482 | reverse complement strand
TCGTCCGAGCGGGGTCTAGACCTCGGCGCCCTCCCCGAGCAGCTCGGCCCGGTGGTGCTCGCGCTCGGCTCGGTCATTGCGGCGCTCACGCCCGCCGTGACGGCCGCCTGCGACGCGGCCGCGGCGGCGTGGTCGGCCTTTGCGCCCTACCACCCCGACGAGTTGCTGCCAGCGGTCGGTGGGCTGCTGCTCGTCTTTCTGGGCGGCACCTACGTTACGCTCGTTGCCGCTGTGGAGGCGGCGGCGCGGTTTGGGTGGCCTCAAATCGCGTCCTCTGTCGGCGCCCTGTGGGACGCCGCCACCGCCGCGTCGGCGGCGGTGCGGCGCGACGCGGCGCTCGACGAAGACCACGACGGGCGCGCGGATGTCATCGACTTGTCCCCCGCCGCCCGCAGCGCGCGCGTCGTGGCCGTCGTGGCGCGCTCGGTGGACCCCGTGGAGGTGGCGGCGGCGGCGGAGGGGTTGGCGACCGCCGGCTTGGCGGTCGTTGCCACCCTCCGCCTGCGGTTTGCCAAGGCGCTGACGCTCGGTGGCTGCCTGGGGGATATGGTGGAGGACTTTGCGGGCGGCTTCCTCACCGTCGCCCTCCACCGGGTGTTGCCCCTGGAGTACCGCCGGTGGGCGCCTGTGGTGACGCGCCTCGGCTGCCGCTCGGCGGGCGTGTGGGCGGCTTGGTGGCTCTCCCGCCTCGTCGGCGCCGGCTACACGGCGATGCGCGGCGCGTACCTGTTTGTTGGTGGCGTGTCGGGCTACGCCGTGCGCCACGGGTACGTGCAGCGGGGGTGGGTGGAGCGTGGAAGCATCCCCGCGTGTGTGCTATGGGGGGGGCTGGTCGCGCTCGGCGCAGGGTGGCAGGTTGGGAATGGCTTCCGCACCCCGTTTCCGCTCAACCTGCTGCTCCTGCCAGTGAGCATGGCGGAAGCGGTGCTGGTGTTTGTGGTTGGCGTGTTGGGGTAGGGGGGTTTGGTAGCGTGTAGTGGGAGTGGGTGGGGGTGCATCTCGCCCGGACGCGCACACCAGTGTGGGGGCCAGAGCCGACGCGCCCCGCAAATGCCCAGTGCCACGTACCGTTGTAGTGTGTGACGGGCAGGCTGTCGGGGACCTAAGGTGGCGCTTGGCACGGCGCCCGCACCGATCATTGTCGCTGCGGGCGAGCACCGCGCCGATGGCGGGCACGGCCGGCACCCCCATCCCCGTTGGGCAGGCCTTCGGCCGGCTGGCGGTATCCCCACGGGCGTGCACGTCGGTTGATCTCATTGCATCAACGATAGACGGCCGGACGAGAGTGGCATCGCCAGTAGCAGCTGGCAACACTTGCCGTGGGCGTCATTGCTGCCGCCGCCGACGCCACGGCGATGGACAGCGCCAGGCGTCGCGGCTGCCAGATGCTATCCGCTGCGGTGGCACGATCGCTCGGAACGGAATAAAGTTCCTTGGGCACCCTGCGATGAAAAGAAAAGGTTGGCACGACAAAGCCCTGAGGACTATTCACGGTTTTCTGAGGCAGTGTTAGGGAAATCGGCCATCCGGACCTATTCCAGCCACATCTCACACTAAGATGTGTGAGACTCTGGGACGTCAACGGGAGGTCTTCCAGGATCTAAAGACGTTCACCCCCCACATGAGTTGGCACAGGTTATACAGTGCGTTCTCGTTATAAGAGAATCATTTTCAAAGAAGTATGGGTCGCGAGTCTTCCATTCCAGTCCGTGTAGGCCGCTTGCATTCATATTGAGCTGAGTCAGCTGTCTATTGTATCGAGAACGCACTGTACTGTGGCGGGATGAGTAGATTCTCTATATATGTGTAATTGATTAGAATTCTATTGTATTGCATCCAGGTCCGACACAAGGAAGACGTGCGCCAACGGCCAGCAGCAAAGGCAGAAACTGGCAGCAATAGCCGTGATGTTACCTGTACAGTGCGTTCTCCTTTTAAGAGACGGCTGATTCAGCTGAATATCAATAAAAGTGGCCTGCACGGACTGGAATGGAAAACTCGCGACCCATATTCTCTTGTAAATGATTCTCTTATAACGAGAACGCACTGTATTGCTGATCCACCAATTCTGTCCTCATCGCCCCGGAACGGTAGTGGAACGGCAATGAATGCAGATCTCTCATTGGTTGAGCAGTCCGACAGCAGTGCATGTCCGGCCCGATCTTTACAGAATCTGCCCGTACGGCCCCCAATCGCACAATCGACGCCTTCGTTTTTCTGCACTTTTCTGCGTACAGTATCTCCCAGAAAATCTCGATATCCCAACGATTGCGGGCCGGTTGCTCCCTTGACACTGCAGGGATCGGAAGAAAATCTAAAGAAAAAGAAGGATCTCGGTTCTGCACGGCAGTGGCGGAGGGAGAGCCAATAGGACGCCTCAGATTCGTGCTGAGCAGCTGTTTACGGCTGCGTTTAACCAATAGATGGCCAGTTCCACAAGAACCGTACCGCCAGGAACCGTTCCTGGTCGACGAGGACAGAATTGGGGGATCAGCAATAAGTGGTGCACCAATACCCCGCCTGATTCCCTCCCCTACTATTGCTAACCTCCAGAAAATGGCGGTTGCAGAGAGAAGGGAGGCAGAGCCGACGACACAGCATAGAAGTGAAGTCGGATTGGCTGTTCGACAAGGCACGATCATACTATTGGCTGGGCGTTACCGCCAGTAATCTTGCAAGCCAATCAACGTGTCCTGCAGGAGTCACGCAGAGCCATTGCAACCCACAATGAGATTTCCTGAGATTTTTGGGCCGCTTGCTTGGGCCTTGAGAGGTCATGTCGAAGGTTCTGGGCCAGGCCTCTGATTTCTCATGAGATCAACAAATTTCTTCAGCCTTCTTGAGATCCTGATGTGCGTTTCCAGTGCGCAGAGCTGCATGAGGAGACTGTGTAAGTAACTCACATGGTTCCTTGCCTTTCCATTGGTCCACGTACGCTGTTGAATGATTGCAACCACTCTGCAACCGCCATGTTTTGGAGGTCAGCAATAAGAAGCAGGACGAGAATCGGACATGGTATCCCAGGCAATCACCAGAGGAGCAGGGAAAAGAAAAATCGGGCGTGACTCTCTCTGTCGGCGGTGCGCGGTGTTTCATGGAAAAGAAGCACTTGAGCGCGGGCAGTAGATCACAGTCACATAGAACCCTTGGGCACGAAAAAGAGAAAAACACACGAAAGAGGCGCATTGCGTATGATACACCGGAGCCGACTGTGATCTGCGCAGTAACGTTCACGTCACAAAAGACGTCGTGAGGTGGCGTGCATGGAAGCTATAAGAGTAGAGCCTGAGCGCATCTGGGCGTGTCGGCGAGGAGGGAAGCCGGAGGGGGTAGGCCGGAGGGGGAGGGAGTGAGGAAGACGGAGGGTGCGATTGTAAGTTCGCGTGCCGCGAGAGCCGTCATGTTCCGACTTTGTCGTCATCACGGACTCTGGCGGGCTCTCGAAGGTCGTGCTCGTGGATCGGGCCTGCGGTGGCTTCGACCCACAGCGCCGAACTGCCACGTAACTGGCCTGGGATCACCCCCCGTGGATAGGAGCCTCTGCGGGAGATTGTACGGGACATGATTCGCATCAATTCTGCAAGGCGATGTTTTCGTGCGGCCGCGTTGTGCCGCCGAAAAACAACCCAGGCACAATGATAGCATATCATACGTATTGGCGCGCCCGACCACAGCTGACAGCGTGTGAGCCAGCGTTATCTGGCACATCCCAGCACGACGTGCGCGCTTCAGCGCGTCTTGTTATTGATTTCTCCAAATGAGTACGCTGACACAGAAAATACACGCTGTGGAGCACGTTTTTGCCCGCAATCAGCAATTGCCACTTGTTGCCCCCTCGACTGCTCGAATTCATGGATTGCGTGAATTGGCTTGTGGCACGCACATTGGGGGATATGGTAGTATGCCACCTACCGCCGTCACCTGTCGAAATCCATCTCAACTAGAGGCCCAGATCGCAGAGGGCACGACAGGCCCAGGGTCACTTAACAGGCCATGTCATTGGGATGGTTAAAAAGACGTTCAGTATGTGTCTCAGGTAACGGCTTAACGGGAGACTTGCGATAGTACCGAAGTTCGGAAATATACACCCATATCGGGTAACCGTTACATCTTCCGAATCGTCCTGGGTTTTCATTCTTGGTTAACGTTTTTGTATTTACGCCTTGCTTACTGGGCTTCGTTTGTGCTGGAGCGATGCGTGGTTTACTACCTTCCACTCCCAGTGGGAGTGGGTGGCCCTGTTGGGTCGGGGTGCGTGTCTATGTTGGGACCCCTTTTTGCGTGTTCTGGGCGGGGTCCCTGAGGGTATATGTAATGGGAGGTCTGCGGTGCTGGCCCCGACCCCCTTCGCCCACCAAGTATACATTCGGCTCCAACAGTGCTGAGTCGTGCTCGTCGGGGTGTACCCGGCCAGGCCAGTTGTGTGTTGGCGGTTTCAGTGTTTTCTTCCGGGGTCCTTACTCGGGACTACCGGGCACATGGCACGGTCGCCCCCCGAGCTGGGGGTGGGCGTGCTGTGTTGCCGCAGGGGGTTACTTCCGCATTGTTTTTTTTATTGATTGCTTGCCTATCCTATGCATACCGGCACGCACTGCGATCGCTTGTGATCGGACGGTCGATCGACCAGTGCTCTCGTTTATACCAAACCACCATGGGCCTGGGGTCCCCGTCGTAGGCACCACCCGGCTCCCCATCGGATGCCGTTACACAAAAGGTTTTTCTTCCTCGCCTCCACGGTGATAGAACTCTCTTTATTGCTTGGCTACGGTCAGACGCAATACACAGATAATTGAGCCAACGTTATTGATACCACCTTTGGTGGATCATCAGAGCATACCCTCGCCTACGTCGTGCCTCGCGGCTTCGTGTTTCCGAGAACTTTCTTGTTGCCTCGTGGCATTGTGACGGTGTGGATACGGTCGTATGGCGCGCGGGGCGTTTTCCATCGGCTTGTGGTCATTGTGCCAGGAGCATCGCGATTGTGATCCTCGGCTGGCGCGCGGGGCGCTAGCCACGGCGGAGCGCGTTGTTCTGGTTCCAGTTTGTCTACTGGCGGAATTGGGCGCGGTAGATATGGACAGTTGCCAGCTGGCTTCCGGCCGCCGAGCGAAGGGCATGGAAATCCTGCCGCCTCCGATGCGCCAGCGGACAGATCTCCCACTCCTTCCGTCCCTGCGGCTCAAGCTGCCTCCGAACAGTTGCAGGTTGGGGAGAACCCGAAGGCAGCTATTGAAGCACTTCATCGTCTTCTGAAGGTCGAAGAACAGAATAACAAGTCTTTGGCGCTAGCCCAAGACAAGTTGGTCGGCGACTTCGAGACCCTGCGCAAGGTCGACTCCTACGAGAAGGAACGCCGTGTGGCTAAGTCTCGCCGTCAGTCGGGCAACACCATCAAAAGTGCCAAGAAGAAGGGAAAGGTGACGAGGGGCAAGTCCGCCCGCAAGGACGACCAGGCTGACGCCGTGCTTTCATCATCCTCTAATGATTCTGCCTCTGGGTCGAACCTGACGTCGTCTGAGGACGACAACTCGAACGCGACGGGCAAATCCTCCTCGGATTATGGCCACGGTCCACCAGGCCCACCGTTGCCCCCAAGTGGGTCCTCTCCGAGCAACAGCCAAAGCGAATCTGACGGGACAACGCGCAAGCGATCAACAGTTCCTACCACACGAAGGGAGCGTGTTGAGAAAGAAGACAGAACAAAGGTGGTTCGCCGGGCTAAAAGCCATTTCAAGACCCTTTTCAATCATCGGATTTATGCACTGCTTCGACGTTGACTGACATGCACCTCTAAAGAGGAACAACGATCTCACCGTCTCAACAAGCGTTTAGAAGGGGCATTCCACGGCCAACAGCCGTTTACAGGAGCCCTACCCGTGAGCACCTCCACATTTTTATTGACCTTCCGTCGTGCTTACGATGTAGCCGGGCTGACACACGGCCAAGCCCTTCCCCCCGTAGTCTTCTAACTATCGGGGAATTCTAGGATGGCGTTCTCTAGTGTGCTGAGTAGCACACTCGGGAGAAACACGTTACACCACCCGTACAGACGAGGACGGCGTCTATTAGCTTCTTTCGAAGTACGCGACTCACGCAACAATGGCTCACGCCTACCAAGACATCATCACGCACGTGACTGTGTTCGAAAGTCAACTTGAGCCTCCAGTTGCGATCGTTTCCGCATTTCTGATAAGTGGAAGTGCTGCATTCCCCGCGGTGAGTTTCTGCCTATGCGAGCGTGATCTGATCTGCCCGTTTTTGCAGCCGGGATTTGAGCACGTCGCGTTCATGCGTGCCGTGTTGCCGTCAAAATAGCAGTGCTCGTTTGACGCTCGTTTCACGGAATTGTGTAGCAGTTCACGCCCAATCACGTGCACGATGGCCCGCCATCTGGGCAAGGACTCAGTGCCGAGAACTTTTGCATCGATTGTTGCACCGGTCTCGGCTTGTCATTGGCCAGTCGAGTGGACTGAGAACTCCTTCTGAGACCCATCATACGTCTGCCAATAGCTGTGTTTGATCGAGTCACTCTTCATAAGGGCCGGTCAACAAGATCCCCGACATCTTGCACGCTCAGAGAGGGATGTCACGCAGATGAAGCACTTCAAGCGTGCCTTCTCGATCCTGGTCGCCTGGGTTTTCGAAATGGGACTGGAAACGCGCGACGCGTCAGAAGCACTTGCCGCCGGACAGTGCAGGACACGCCGGGCAACGTGCCAATTCGGTGAGGCAGCGGCTCGTTTCATGCCAGAGATCTGCAGAGGTTGACCGCGTCGCCTCGGAGATAGATTGGAGGTTGAGGAGCTGTGCTGGTCATTTCACCCCAGTGTGGTTTGATATTGCAGCAATGTGTGTGCCAGCTCACGTCCCTGAACGCCTACCGGAATCGGAGTGCAGACGTTTTTGGTTTGGATTTGGAAAGTGGTGGTGCATCGCGAGCGAGAATATGTGACGAGTCCCAGGGTGATATTCAAAGGACATCGAACGGACGCTGTCGACAATCTATATCTCGCAGCCACCACATCCCCCCCCCCCCCCCCCCTCCCGCCCCCCCCCGTCTTGCATTCCCCGCCGTCTCTGTTCGACAGCATTGGCAAAAATTGCGAAAACAGCACCACCACCAATCTCAGAAGAATGAAAAGATCAGGAGTACCCCACAGGAGCGCAAGACTGGAACCTCACAGTTGCTCTTCTATATTGGTCGGCTTGTGGGGCCATCAAAACCCATTGGACGACTACCAATTTGTTCCCACGTGATTTCAAGTTTTGCGGTGTCTCTTAGCATCTCATCGATCAGAAGCCAGCCATGGAATATGCTGCAAGGGAGTCCCTCGCCCAATCTTGAAGTCCACCACCCTTTCCGCGGTGCTGTCGGGGGTCACTTCCCTCCGCGGCCGCTACAGACACACCGGTCATGCGGCTCTCCCTACCGCGCGCATCCAGAGCGCCAACTGGCAAGCTTTATGGTGGTCGGATGAGCAAGGCGCCTTCGATGATGAAATGTACACGTCGCCGCGCTCAGCAGGGAAGATAAAGGAAAATTGGCGATTGGCGCGCACGTCTGGCAGGCAATGGCCGATCGCGCCGCTACACTCCTACCCCTCGCGAGTACCCAATGGCACGCGCACGCTGCACCCCAGGAAGCGGTCGGTGTGGCGGCCCTGGCGCCGCCGCACCCGGTCGGGCCAAGGCACGACCTCGCCCTTCCCCCACTTCGTCATGAGACGCGGCCCGGCGCCGTCGCAGTTCGCTGCACGAGAATCACTACGACCAAGGTAGGGGGCTTTCCACCTGCACAGGAACCATTGGCGGCCGTCGCCAACGCCGGGACTCCGCGTTCTGCCGCGTCGGTCTCCAAGTCTGTCGACGCCCCGGTCCTGGAGCGACGAAGTATCAGAGCACAAACACAGCGTCTCCGCTGGCCGTCCTGGGTCCCGGCGGTCGACCATCCCTCCCTTCGCGCTGCTGCCCTTCGGCACCATTGCCTCCATCGCCCAGGCCGCCGCGGCACTCTGCCCGCTACCCCGCAGAGCCATCTCGCCCCCATGCGACAGGCGCCACCAACCGGCCCGCCCGCAAAAGGTGTCAGTGTCAATCCACTTCCTGCCTCAGCACGCGAACTGGCGACGGGCAGTCGCACTGCCGCCCTGCCAGCCACATCTGGTCAGCATGCAGCGACGGGGGCTACAACCGCCTGCTCGGGGCCAAGGCTGTTGGTACGGAGGGCCGCTAGGGCAGCAGTGACGTCGAGGGCCATCGCCCTCGGGGCCGTCAGGCCCGAAGCAGGTGGAATCGGCAGAGGTTGCGGCAAGGAGGAAGGAGCGCGGTGATCGGTTTGCGTACCACAGCCGTCCGGGGGCGTGCGAAGAATTCCATCCGCGACGCGCCTGTGGTCTGAGGAGTCGGCACTAGTGCACAGGGAGCGGACGTGAGCTCCACCATTGTGGCGCCGCGGTAGGACCACTCTGGTGCCGTCGGCCCCGTGGTGTGTAGGGCGTTCCTTCCGTGGCTAGGTCTTCCTCGCTCTGTGCTCCTCCTCGTGAACGAGGCCCCGCGGGTGCGGCGGCGGCGGCAGTGGCGGTGTCATGATCGTGAAAAATGCGGTCTGTGGATGTGGATTGAAGATTTCCAGCGTTTATCCTCCAAATACTGAAGGCCCGGGGACCGGGCACACACGTATTTCCGGATGTGAGAGCGACTATCAGCGTGCGTTGATCTCTGTGAGAAACAACAATAAGCTCTCGTTGCTTCCGAGATCGCCTCTCAGCCATCCCAGATGTGGATAGGACTTTCATGTGTCACGTGCACACAATGTGAGCCACCATGTGTCCACCCAGCATCCGGCTCAGCGTGGCATATATCTTTTCATAACTTCATGAGTCCACATCCGGTTGCCCTTCTATCTGCAGCCCAGAGTCGCTGGTGCCGACTATGTTACGATTTATTTGCCCCCATTTTTAAATCGGACAGCCCTGCTTCATTCCTGCGCGGCTGCGAAATCCACCTATTCCTATGAATGCTGAGCAAAGGCGTGACGTTGACCCACAACCGCTCCCCCGCGGCTTTCCCTGATGTCCTCCACGAGTCAGATGGAATCCAATGCGCCGCGACGAAAAACAACCGTGACCTCGCCAGTGACTTCTAACACACCACCTCCCGTGCAGGCTTATGCCACTACTCACACCGGTCGACGAGCTCCTCCCCTCAGCAACCCATGGCTGCATTGTTTTCGCATTCTTTGCCTCAGCAAGCTCATTTTTTTCCTGCTCAAACGCAGCATCAAGAAAACTTGTTGTCCCTGCCGAAGGTCAAAGTTTCTTTTTCACGAAGCATGGTCCCATTATTTCAGTACCGCACTGCCATCTCGGCCTCTCTTCGTGGCTGGCTCTGGTATTATTATAGGCCCCTCGGTCTCGGAACGTCGCCTAACGCAGAAAATGGCCACAGACCGGACAAGACTTGCTTGTCAGCGTCGTCAGAAGTTCTGGAAAGTAAGCTGCATTTGTTTGGGGCATGATCCCCCTTATGATCGAGAGGAGCCATGATAAAATTTGTGTACTTCACTCACCTATATTTGTTCCCAATGGCGATTGGTTGCCGGCACTGCTGGAGAGGGCACGAGGCGTTTGCCCGGCTGTCGATTCTGGAACACGTCAACGTTGATGCACCTGTGGCCGTGCACAGCGGTAATGGTGCTATATATATATACATATATATATATATATAACGGCGGCTTCAGTGACACAGCGTAGAGGTCCTTCCTTCATGTCTATTCTCCCCCCCGAAGATCACAGCAGCCAGAACTACCACCATCTATCCACTGGACTTTACCTGTCTGCTGTCCAGCACTCTACGTGGGCTTCGATGTCACATCCTAGGCCCTCTATAAAGAACGACAACACTGGAACAGTCGCAATATGTCAAAAGCACGCAGATTACTTTCAACTATCCCAGGAACCCCCGTGTCCTGCGCAGTAGTTGTCTACAGATATGAGATGCCTCAAAACCACACTGAACCGTCCTGCACAGCTACCAGATCACACACACACTCCCATTTAAGCCGTGCGTACCCTCAATGCGAAGTTATACAGTTTGTGCAATCTGACACCAGCTGACTATCGGTGGCCACTGTTAAGGGCACGGGGGAAGCAACTGATATGTGCAATCCCGTGCCCGCGGCACCCGCCAAGTACCCGCGGATGGGTGGCGGCTCGCGGATAAAACGTCACCCCGATCACATAGAGAGCTACTTATGTTGTGGAAGAGCTGCTGGCGCGCCGGCCTTTTCGGCTGCCGACGGCCGCCGGTCGGAACGGCGGCCGTCGGCGGCGGCGAAGCCGAAAGCGACGAGCCGCGCCACCGCCACTACAAGAAATATTGTCCTGTATATCCCGGGTTAGTGGTCCCTGAAATCCCGGGTCGCTCGACCAGGAAACAGCTCTCAGAAAGCCGTGAGGCACTCGCAATATACCGACTGTCCCGAGATGTTGGTGGGTGGGACGTGCTCAGCAGCACCGTGCACCAGTCATCGCAACCGGAGATCCTACGGATGACAATTCACTCACAAGACGCCACATTGCAAAAATGATTGGCTGAGAAGGGTCCTATCAGGCCACCAAATTGACAGCGGTATGACCCACTGAATGACCATACTCGACATTTTTCAACTGGCCCATGTACAGAACTTCTGTCTGTAAACATCGGTAAGAAAACACTTGACATACCCCCACTAATGCCGTTCTTGTTTGGAATCGTGTACTTTGATCGGTTATGATTCTGCCTTTATTGATTAGTTTGTTTGTTAAATACCTATGTGTTAGGCGACAGCTACGAAATGGATGCAAGAACTTCTTGCGCCGACCTGAAGGCAGGGGCATGGGTGCCATCCTGGTCACGAAGCGCGGTCGGTACAGCAGGTAGCAGTGAAGGTGCCGCTAGCGGTGGCGCCGGCAACGCTGTGACCAGGGCCGCTGGCGTCGGCAGCGAGATAGCTTTGGCATTTTGTGCGCGGTACTCCGCGGTAGGCATGTGCTTCACGCTCTTAACGTGATTGGGAAGTCACGTTTTACGTTATCGCATGCACGTTTTTAACGTAATCACTCATCACGCCCAAGCAAGAAAGGGCGTGAACTGGGGCGAGATCTCAAGCAATGATGACGCCGACGACGAACTTAACATTGTGCAATCCAATGCACTGGAGACTTTGGCAGGGGCGCCCTCCTGCGGCCCAAGACGATCAGCCCGCCGGCTCTCGCACGCCGCCCCAAACGCCACGGGGTTGACCCCCTCCTAGACTGGTGCGCCTCGCACCTTCGGTGGCTGCGGCTGCGACGGTTGCTTCTGCTTCTGCAGCTGCCGCGGTTTTACAGCCGCGGTGGTTCCGAGACTGCCTGGCCGTCGTCCTTCGTCGTACTCCCGCCCTCTCCCGCCCATAGGGCGAAGCCACACGTCTTCCTCTCCAACCTGCTTGATATAGAGTTGTACTTGAAGGATGCCAAGGCAGCCTTCGGTCCGTGATTGATTTGTTTTACACAGCCCCAAAGCTGGTTGCAATGATAGCCGCCCGTCCGAAAGGGGTGCTACATAATCACGGGACAAGTAGGTTCGAGGACAATGGGTGCTACCTTTGCGTGTTTACGCCCCTAAAAGAGCGTGATCAGGGGGTGATCGGGCGTGATCGGGCGTGACAAGCCCTCACGCCCCGGGTTTGGGGGCGTGAAATACAAGCCTACTCCGTGGCGATCGTAGGGAGCCTCAAAAAAACGGCGCACGCTCCCCACAACCTCTAGCAAGCGGGCAGGCGCAGCTTCAGGTCCTCCAGAAGCTCAATAGCGGAGGCCGGTCAGCCCAGCGGATGGATACAAAACGTCGCCTTCTCGAAGTAGGTCGCTGCCCTCTTGTCCATCCAATGCAGCTCCTTCTCGTATGCGGCAGAGCTTTCCAGCTCGAAGGCGTCAACGATCTTCATCCGGTTCACGGATTTGCAAGTCGGCATCGACAAGGAGCGGCGCCCCGCGTGCTTGTTCATGTTAAACTCAACCCCCCCCCGTCCGATGGTGCGCTCCCGGATGTGCTCTGTAATTTTGGGTCGGGAGCGGGCTGGCGCCTGGACCTCGGGTGAAGCGTGCTCACAGCCGGAAATGGCCGCCAACCTGCCCAAAACGTGTCCGCCAGAGGACTGGGAAGTTGCCCCTTGCGTGGTCGGAGACGCCGACCGAACCTCAGTTGGCCGCCGTCGAAGAGGCGGAAGCGGCCGCGCCGAAAATTGGTTAGGCGCCTATGCAGACATGCCCGTAGGGGAGATGCCGATCTTTGAACGAGTTGACGGCGCCGGCGGAGTCGCACGGCGATCCGATCCGGATCCACGCCGTAGATGACGCGGGGCGGTGGGGGGCAGTGGTGGATGTCGCCGTAAATAGGCTCGCGGCTGCCGCCACAGCCGCAGCCAACTCTGCTGGGACACAGTTAAAGAAAGGAAAGAAACCAGTCGAATGAAAAGGAAGGCAGAACGAGATGATAGCAGCTCGAACCATGGCCACACAGGAAGGTGGCAGTGACCATATGCGTTTGAGAATCCTTCCATACCAGGGAAGGTCAACGGTGTGGCACAGAGAGAGAGAACCCGCGCACCAGTACCGCCCGGCCAGCATATGTGACATGTCGTAAACAGGCAAGGTATGCCGGAAAGAGATGAGCAAACAGAAACTGCAAAGCACGAACCTCCGTCAACGTCAGCGCGTGTACGTTTGACCCGGGCCATAGCGGTCTGGACGCCACGGAGACAATGGTGCGGAAGGAACCCGATGCGCACGTGGTCGGTCAAGCACAGAAAAAAAACAGAAACACAGAGCGCCAATGCGGCGGGACGGATTGTGGTGACGTTCCCGGTCGCGGGGCACGTGCCTTTGGCACGACGGCGGGGGAAGTGCCGGGCGCGACGACGATGAGCACGGCGGGCGGTCTGACGGCGTGGACGCGGCTCGCACATCGACGACGGTAGCTCGTGAGGAGCCCTTTAGATTCATTCGGCCTGAAAGGACTGTGGGCAGTCAACCCCTCCGGAAGCGCCCGCGAAAGGCGGGGGTGGACGCTTGCCTCTCGCTCGAGCGATGCGTGCGCCACCCCCTATCGTGACCTCCTGACGAGCCGCCCCCCCCGTGATCGTCGACGAGCTGGGTGGAGAGATATCCCACACGCTCCACCGCGACTCCCACATTCTAGAGCGCAGAAGCCCCCTCGCCCTGGGAGAAAGCTGGATAGATGGCGGCTGCTGGCCGCCGTCGGAATTCTTTAAGAAGAGGTCTTCAAGTCAGATTTCACGGCGGGCTCGAACATATGCGGCACTAAGTGAACAAGCACAGACTGCGAGGTCCTGGATTGCCACCTGTTCAAGTTGCCTTGGTATAAGTGAGTAAGCAGCCACTTGCCAGTTATTATTCGAAACAAACAAGTCCCTTGGCAACACAAGCCACCCTGCTCTACTAAGTGTCCGAGAACGTCTCTGCACTAAGCAAAACGAATTGCACCCCCTTCCGCTCCATCGCGCCGACCACTTCGGCCAAAGCCTTGGTGAGCACATGGTAGCGCGTCCCTCTCAAACCAAAGATGCACTCAAATCCAGACTTGGTCGCAGCGTAATCGTAATGGCCGGGGCGGTCCTTCGCGGACTCAACAGGCTCCACGTGAGAAAACGCCGTCGGGCGCCCATCGATAACAAACTCCTCTTAATGCAGGGCCGCGGCAAACGTAGAAGCAGGCCGCTCTTCCTGTGGGCCCCCTCGACGGCGCACCAGTTCGGTAGAGTTGCTTAGCAGAAGGTAGTTCCTGCGCCGGTGCTCCTAACAATCCGACCAGAGGGGCCGTGACCCATCAGTTTCCCTTAAGCCACCTCCAAAAGGTAGTGTATCATCGCGTGGTACATTTGCAAGACGTTGTCAAGTTGCACACATTTGTGTTGGGTCATTTTGGGGCGTTACTTCTGGCATGTTTTGGATTTGATCTTCGCTTTGCTCTAGTGGTTTTTGATTTGGGGAGTGATTCCATTTGGTGCGAGGGCGTGGGCGTCGGTGTGGGCGCGAGAGGGGAGAGCACTTGGGCCGGTGGGAACTATTGGAGAGGTGCTCTCGGTTGGGAGAGGCGTGCGAACCTTACAACAACCAACAAAGCACGTTCGCACACACACCCACAAGCTCAAGCCACTCGACCACTTCACCGTGGTCCCCCAACCCCTATTACCACTGCGTTTCAACAGGCGAGCCCCAAGTTGGGGCCCGATGGACAGGGGTTGGCGTGAGAACCCTCCCGGGCGCTCCGGAGTGACTAGTGGTGGGGGCGGTGTTAACCTCTTCCCGAATGTCGGACCGCCGACGAGCGGCGACCCACTGAGTCAGAGCGGCGAGGATATGCGTGACCCTCGGCGTTGGTCTTTGTTCCGCCCCCAAGCCTTGCCCGCCGGGCCCAGTGGCGTTTGCCGCCCGGCTGGGGCACCCTCGGTTCGCAGTTATGCCGAGAGTCTCCATCCGGGTGCTGGCATTCTCTTCGGCGGAAGTCGGCCGGCCTGTGTTTTGCGGACGGAGAAGCCGTCCCCGACTCGGGTTGGTTGGACTGTGCCCACTTTGCCACGGGAGCCTCCACGTGGGAGCTCTAGTCGTGCTCCCCGGGGCTCAGAGGGGGTGATAGGTCCAGAGCTGGTGGACGCAATCACACACGTGGTACGGACGGAGGTGGCGCGATCCCTACAGGAGTCGCCCGCGGCGGCTTCGGTTCCAGTCCCCAAGGCCCAAACGCGTCCGGGTGGCAACTCTTACCCCCGTCGTCAACTGGTCTATACGTCGCAGTCCTCAGATGGAGAATATTCAGGGGGAACTTCCCCTACATCCGTACACCCGGCGCCCAGGAGGACTCCTCTTGGACGCCGCGGCGTACCCACGCGTCAATCCCGCGTGGACAACCTAGTAGTGCGGGCGCGGACTATGCGCCCATCCGGGTCAGGCTTGCCTCATCGGTACGAGTTGTACAGTCCAGGATCACAGTGAGCAATCTCCAGTATAAGGATAAGTTTGACTGTGAGACGTACGCGTTCGAGAATAATTCAACTATGTACACGCGCGAGCTGGACCATAACATGGGTCGGCTCAAGAAGGATATCTCACACACCTTCGGGTCCCGATCCGAGTGGGACGGGACCCCACCTCATAAGGTCTTCCAGTTCTTTCGTAAACTCGCTAACGCGTGCGACGACAGTTTTGTTTCAGAAGGCGAGGTCTTCTATGTCCTCCAGGACTTCACTCGCGAGCCACTCCGCTCAGAGGTGATGGCCGTCATGCGTACTCGGCGTGGGGGCAACCCTGCGGAGGTGACCTCCTACTTGGAACTGGTCAACTGGATGATCTGGATGCATGCTGATGAGGCATTTATCGCTCTTCGAGTGGAAGATCTTGACCGAGCGTCCCAGGAGGACGGCGAGGACGAGTTGTCCTTCGCCGAATGCCTGCGCGGGCTGAAAACCGAGTGCGGCTTTCTCCATGATTCGGGAGCCCTCAAGGGGCGCTTCGTGGAGGGCGTTCGCCAGGCGGTGCGCGCCACTGTACATGAGCGAAACACGCCGGCCATGACTTTGGCCGAGCTGGCTCGCCTTGCCCAGACTAAGGGTGACGAGTTTCGCTGGCTCCGCTCTGAGCAGCAGAAAGA
>ENA-ORXT01003968-ORXT01003968.1-marine-metagenome-genome-assembly--contig:-NODE-3968-length-15705-cov-10.506335_pt1 | contig 15705 bp, 13 predicted proteins | sample MGYA00237868_ERZ511482 | MGnify/ENA metagenome assembly ERZ511482 | reverse complement strand
TCCCTTACGTTCAAACAACACCTACTATCCCTTACGCAAGGGACGAACAATCGCGAGGCAGAAAAACGAACAATCACAGGATTTGTCAAAAAACCTGAATTATTAAGTTGAACAGGAGCAAAAAGTATTATATTCAACTATATTAATGACTCAAATATGCATACATATATTGCCTTTCCCCCAATTAACTCTACGAAAGCCTATTTTTTTTCGACAATATGAATATTTCATCTGCCATTCCACACGGAAAAAATACGCTTATTTTGTAGTTTTGTCTATCTTTATTGCAAAATCATCAAAATATATTAATAATGAAATTATATCAATTACTTATCGTTTTGGTATTGGGCTTTGCAGCTTGCAAAGCCTCACCCAAAATGAAAATTACCAAACAAAGTGCTTCTACTGCACCTGCCAAGTCTGCAAAAATCATCCATCGCGTTGATAACCAAAATTTTGCAGCCAAGATAGCCAGCTCACCCGACGCACAAGTCGTGGATGTCCGCACACCCGAAGAATGTACGAAAGGAGTTATCAAAAATGCTATAAATATCAATTATCGTGACCGTGATTTTGCTGAACAAGCCAATGGGAAATTGGATAAAAATAAGCCCGTTATGCTCTATTGTGCTGCAGGAGGACGCAGCGCGAAAGCCGCTAACATACTCAAAAAACAAGGCTTTAAGGAAATCTACGAACTAAAAAGCGGATATGGAGGGTGGAAGTAGTTTAGGGAAGAGGAAGAAAATAATCTACTCCAAATGAAGCCGTTATTTTTTTTATATGTTTGGCTAAATTTGACGCGCATAGCCGAGCTACGCAAGGAGAGTTTAGTGAAACATATAAGAAAAATAACAATTCAGACGGGTAGATTATTTTTTTCGTATTCCCTTATTTGGTTCTACTGAAATAAGGATATTTTTAAATTATTTTATAATAAAAAATATTTATAAATAATTCATTTTTAATAATAAATAAATCGAAAAATAATTTTAATTAATTAAAAAATGGCTATATTTCAGTGTGACCTTATTTAGTTTATAGAGCAGTCGAACTCAATAAACCCTATAAACTTCATAAACCTTGTAAACGCTATAAATTTGGCTATCAGTCCACAGTTGGACAGTCGGCAGTCCACAGTTGTTACAATCCCCTGAATCTCAACACCTTTGCAACTCATTGATTATCAAAGTGTCCAATGTTGGACGGATAGGTATATACTTAATAAACCAAACAAAAAATGAAACGAAGAAATTTTATAAAGAATATGGCGCGTGCTTCGGCGGTCGCGCCTTTTGTGTTGAATGGTGTACCAATGCAAGCCTTTGGTACACAAGATATTACAGGGAAGTTGAATAGCGAATACGACCATCGAAAGTTGGTTTTGATAGAACTGCATGGCGGTAATGACGGGCTCAATATGCTCGTTCCGATTCCGCAATATGGGGAGTATGAAAGTCTGCGGCAGAATATCGCTATTCCCAACTCGGGCCCAAGAAAATACGTCCAACTTGATAGCACTTTGCCTTTCAATCAGCGGATTGGTTTGCACCCTGATATGGGTGCATTGAAGGCATTATATGAGGAGGGAAAAGTACGTGTTGTGCAATCTGTGGGCTATGAAAATGTCGATAAATCGCATTTTCGCGGGCGTGATATTTGGATGATGGGCGGCAATTATAACGAGTATAAAACATCGGGTTGGATGGGGCGTTATCTCGATAATATTTACCCGGATTATCCGACTGCCTACCCGACTGCCGAGATGCCCGACCCCCTGGGTTTGGAGATTGGTAACACGGTTTCACTTGGTTTTCATCGTGAAACGGGTATTCCTGCCGCGCTTGCAAATAGCGACCCGGCTAATTTCAACGCACTCATTTCGGGCTTGGGCAGTGGTGCGCCGACGAATATTCCCGCCAATCAGTACGGCGATGAACTCCAACACATCATTGACCTCTACGCGAATGCCAATCAGTACGCCGCACAACTCGAATCGCGCTATAATGCAGGCTCGAATTACGCCGTATATCCGGGCGCAGGTGTGCAACAATATGCCGGACCGACTGACCCCGATATCGTGGTCAATCCGCTCGCATGGCAGTTGCAGACGGTCGCGCGACTCATCAATGGCGGTTGCCAAACGAAGATATATATGGTGCGTTTGGGTAGTTTTGATACGCATAATGCACAAGCGATTCAAGGTAATACAACTTACGGTTATCACGCAGCACTCCTGTATCATCTTAGTACGGCAATCAAATCATTTATGGATGATTTGGCGGCTTCGGGTAAAGATGAGGAAGTGGTCGGCTGTACTTTTTCCGAGTTTGGTCGCCGTCCTTATTCCAATAGTAATCACGGTACTGACCACGGCACGGCTGCGCCAATGTTGGTGTTTGGTAAGGCGGTAGAACCCGGCGTCATTGGCGATGTGGATTTGAATAGTCTGGATAGTACAGGCAATTTGATGGTGCAAACGGATTATCGACAGGTGTTTGGTACGCTGCTGGTCGATTGGTTGGGTGCAGATGATAGCGCAGTGGAAGCCGCTGAATTTCAGGATTTTGTACATCCTTTATTGCGACTCATAAATGATGATTATCATACGACTACAAGCATAGAACCGCCCGTAGAAGAAGATTTTGAAGGTATAGAAATTTATCCTAATCCGGTGCAATATTCTTTGCACGGAAAGCTACATTCGACAGATAATCAGACGATTAAAACACAAATCATAGATGCAACAGGCAGGCTTGTTCGTGCCGATAAGTTTGTTTTGGAGGAAGGAAATAATACGTTTAGTCTTGATATTTATACCCTTTCTCCAGGGACTTATTTTTTGAAAATCATCACAAAAAGTAATAATAAAATGATGGCAGTGAAGAAGTTTTTGAAGCGGTAGGGCTTGGGTTGGTGTTTTGTATGAATTGCCTTAGTATATCATTGGCAGACTCGAAAATAAAACAAAAGCTGATACCCGAATAAAGAAGCTTTTGCAGTTGGTAAAAGTGGAAAGTGTCGGACAAACAGCCGTCAATAAAGCCGCCAATTCAAAGTTCAAAGACTTTGAGGATGCCGTACAGAATTTTTGTGCCAAAGAAGCAGGACACCAAATCATCGTTACAAGAAACGTCAAAGATTATAAAGCAAGTGACTTATCTACCCTAACTTCAAAAGAATATCTGGCGAGTATTCAAAATATATAATTTACCAAATATTCACCACAAAAATAGATACCTTTCGCTTGCAAGAATAAAATATTATGCGTAAATTCATTGCGATTACCAAATGCTAAATCATCCAAAATATGCCGACAAGAAATGAACTCAAACGCATAGCAACAACAAGATTAAAAGAAGCTAAAGCATTGCATGATAAGGGTTTGTATGACGGGTCGGTGTACTTGGCGGGTTATGTAGTAGAAATCGCACTCAAAGCGAGAATATGCAAAATTCTCAAAGAACCGCTATACCCTGATACGGGCAGGATAGGTAGTTTGTATAAAACGCATAATATGGACGACTTGGCAACATTAGCCGGATTGCGTGTCCAGTTAGACCAAAAACTAAGCATCGAACCTCAATTTCGCAGTAATTGGACTTTGGTTACCCGTTGGAATGAAGCATTGAGATATAGACCAATCGGCAGTGCTACGCAATCAGAAGCTACGAGACTTATTAACGCATTAGAAGATATCAATGAAGGTGTATTTACATGGATAAAAAAACGCTGGTAATATGAATAATAAATTTGCATTCGACATACTTAAAGCCCTCGAAATGTATGCCTTGAGCAAGCAAGAGGATGTACAAGCACCTATCAATAATTATGATTTAATACTCATGATACCTACTGGTCATCATCACGGTAGCCCGAGGTGGAATTTAATATTGCAGGCTAATTCAGATTGGTTGTTGAAAGACGGAATGAGTGAGGTGCTCACGGATTTATTTCCTATTTTTGACGAAAAAAAATTACAAGATTTTTCATCCGAGAATTTTATATATGGAATCAATTTAATCAATGAAAAAGACCGCACAACCGCAGCACTAAAAAGACTCAATTATACCTTCGGAAATGGCTTTAAATACCTCGACAGAGTTTCCAATATCGAATTCAGAGAGGAACATTATAATGAAGCATATATATTGAAATCAAAAATATTAGATAAAATTAAATTCGGAACAAAACAACAACTCCTCCAAAGACAATACGACTCCTACGATAGTGCTTATTTCAGCCTCAATATAAATCCTGATGCCATTCCCGAACACATCATAATAGGTGTTGACGGCTACAACTTACTCGCCTTAAATGAAAAAGGCATTGAAAAATACGACACAAATCAACCTCTCTCCAATCAGGAATTTTTAATGACAGACGAATTTACCACCAAAATATCTCTGTACGACATTTTCGACATCATGCCCACACGAAAACTCGTCAAATCAGCTGCGTAATTTACGACTGTCATTCAGCGTGAAAATATATACTTTTCGCTTGTATGGGTGAGGGATTGGTTGTAAATTTAACGGTGTGAATAGCCTTCTTTTACCTACTAAAAAATAGTTTTACCCAATGAATGACGAATCAAGATTTATTTCCCTTATGTCGGATTATGGATTCAAGGTAGCTTTTGCCGACGAGTCTGATACCTTGTTTTTGAGAAAAGCACTCCAAGCACTTATTCAAAGTGATGTGCCAATTGAGCATGTACAATTTGTGAAGAATGAAAACATCGGATTAACCAAGGACGCAAGAGGTGGATTGTATGATTTAATCTGTGAAGATGAGCGAGGGAGAACTTTTATCGTCGAAATGCAGTTGGGTTATTACAAGCATTTTATCCAACGTACCAAGTTCTATGCTTTCCAGAAATTCAACACGCTCATCAAGAGAGGAAAGTATTATTTCAAGGGTATTCCACCGATTTATTGTATCGGATTTGTAGCCAAAAGTATTTTCCCGAAATCCAAAGAATATTATCACTATGGTAGATTAAAAAACCAAATAGGCGAAGAAATGGATCACCAAATGACACATATTATCGTGGAAATCAGTAAATTTGATAAGCAGATACACGAAATTCAATCACATTTAGATAAAATTATATTTTTTATGAAAAATCATGAATCTATAAAAGAGCCGGATAAGTTCCCCGAATTCTTCAAGGAAGACTGGATTGCCCGAACCTTGAAAAAACTGGATAAAAGTCAAATGACGCCCGACCAAAGATTTCAATATGAAATAACTATGGCGAGAAATGCCTCTATTGCTGAAATGGAAATGGAGAAGGAGGAACGTATCAGACAGGAAGCAAAAGAGGAAATGGCAAAAAAACTCAAAGATTTAGGCACTGAAATACAAATTATCATGGAAGCAACAGGTTTGTCGAAACAAGAAATTGAGGGCTTGTAGATAAATCTACATGACCACCATTCAGCGTGAAAATATATACTTTTTGCTTGTAGGGGTGAGGGATTGGTGGTAAATTTGTTGGTGGTGATGGCTTCGGAAGAATTGGCTCGTCAAATAAGGACAAAATGAACTATAAAGATACTTTAGAAAAATTTGGAGAATGGGTTAAAGTTATCCAAAAATCAATTATTGTTATCGCAGGAATTGAGACGATAATTGTACTTATAATAGGAGTAGCATCAAGCAATATTTATCACGAGAAATATGCAGGATTCTGGATTGGAATATTAATATTTCTTGGGTTGATTTACTTGGCTATTACAATTGCTAAAGTTGCTTATAACTATAAATTTCCATCATCTTTAGTTGAGGAATTAAAAGCAAAACGAGAATTAGAAGTAGTAAGCCAGTCAATTACTCGGAAAAACTCAATCAATGCTTATATTTCGTCGTCAATAAACTCGTTAAGTGAGTGTGAATGTAATATTGACGTTTTAAGTATTAAAGATAACTGGGAAGAAAAATCTGACGAGGATTTTAAGGAAGGAATAAGAAAGGTCACCAAAACATTCAGCAGTACACTAAACATATTGCTTAATACCCAAAATCATAAATTCACAACAGGAGTTTTTATAGATAATTTCCGAGGTATTATGGACTCCGATAGTAATCCAATAAGAAACAGTGGGGTATATCTCCTTAGAGATGACTTCGAAGTTGCTCAAAAAAATAGAATAAAAAATTTGATGAGTACTAAACAGAAAGATTTAGGATTAGAAATCCAAAATCTAATTAGGATATCATCTAATGATGGGAAGTTTATTCAAAAAACAATACAAAATGGTAAGAAAGATGTTGTTCTAATGATAGCTAAGAACATTCCTGACTTAAAGGAACATGGAAGCCAAAAAGGAGTTCTGTTTATTTTAACAAAACCAATAGAAGATTTACCAAGTGACCTTGAATCTGTATTATCTGTTTTCACAAGTATTTTTTCTCATTGGCTACATTTTTATGATTACGAAGTAAAGCAACAACAAATGGATTCCATGGTTGAAATAGCTCAAAGAAATCAGGATAATACAATAGACAACTGAAGATATATCAAATCACCTTATCGGCTGTATAAGCACCTGATAATCATCAAAAGGCGCGTCCCCATCCTTCATTTCCAACATCTCCATCAACTCACTCACACGCAACTCCTCCTCTGTAAATTCGTGTCGATTTTGTTCCGTTCGTACTTCGACTTTTCCTTCTTTCAGTTGCTTCATGCGCCATTGGTAAGTGTTTCGCATTTTCGACCAGATACGTTGGTGGATTTCGATGTGGTTTGCGTCTTGCACGGCGATAGTTGCCTCTTCAAATGCCAGATTATTTCTCGCAATCATCTCACCGCTTTCGATGATGAAATACGCCGTATGCGCCCAAGTATCGTCCTCCGTCAATAGCCGCGAATACATCACCAATTGCAGGTCTTCTTCATTGCGGATGAGTGCGGCACATCGGCTTGCGCCACGCCATTTGAGGTCCACAATCGCCATTTCACCCGATGCTTTTTTCAAGACCAAATCCGCCCTGCCCGTCACCGGAATATTCATAAATTTCCCCCTCAAATCCTGTTCGGTTTCGTAGCTCGTCCAGCCATTTTGCTGAATCATACTGACCAATCCCCATGCGGCAAACTTCATCGTATTTTCAAAACTCACCCTTTCCGGTTCGCGCCCGTACATGAGCAAAACCGCGCCTTCTTGCTCCAAAAACCGCTGCAAATTCTCATCCATCCACGCATCTACATCCGCCTTTTTCCAAGCCAAAACATCCTCCCCAAACATCGCTTCAAACACTCGATGCCCTAGCGTTCCCTTCAATCTATTCTCTCGCGCTACGCTGAGTATCGACGATTTATGCAGCTTTATTTTGTGCTTAAAAACCCATTGATACGGATAATAAAACAGCGAATCCAAACTCGTAAAAGACTCCGTTTCGCGCCGTTCCAAACGCTCGATTTCCTCAAAATCAAAATATGCCTTCGTATGTCCGGGTTCGCGCATCGTGAGGGGGATTTTTTTTGGTAAAACAAACGCCTCTAAAGCCGCCAAAGTCCCTTCGTCATCCACATCAAACGTTATTTTTTCTATATCGGAAAATGCCGCCTTCAAATCCCCAAAAAGTGGGTGAGGCTGCATCGGTTTTCCATCCACCGTTTCGGGCATTACGAGCCATAGCCGTTCCGCCGAATGTAGTATCGGGCGACGACGTTGCCACAACATACATTTATTTTCTTTATCAACTCTATCCAACTCAATATCAACCCCTTCCAACCAATCAAACTCATCCTGATACCAACGCTCAAACGCCGGACTACGTTCTATATCCGCAAAATTCCACCATAGCACATCCGCCACATCGCCAATCACTGCGGCAGGCTTATCAATGTACGGCAAATGCCCCACTTCTGCCTCCCGAAAACACACCGGCGAAGGCTCATAAATTGTCCGCACGATACGCTCCAAGCGCAAGTTCGTCAACTGCGTATCACCATCTGGCAGCGACATCAACAGCTCCCGAATCCGCTTCGCCTGTTCCCCCAAAACCAAGAGCGAACTCTGCGAACTTCCATCATCTTCATACCGTTTTTTCGCCCAGCGCGACACATAATCAAACACCTTAATCACCTCATCACGATGCACCGTTTTGTCCACATCAAACCGCCGCCGTTCAAACCAAAATTCGTACTCGCGCCGCACTGCATCCACGTCTATACGGTCGCCCGTTTTCGCCGCTTCCTCCAATTCTTCAAAATAACCTTGCACTCGTGCAAACCACTTATCGCTCCGCAAACCGGGTGTTTCCGCCACTACTTCCGCGATAATCATCGCCAACCTATCATCCAGCGGCTTCACTGCCAGCGACACAAACTCCATGATTTTATACGGGTCAATCGGTCGCCACAAAAACGCCGTCACCAACTTCAAAATCTGCAACATCGGACGTGCCGACGATGCCGACAAAATTCCCATACTCGGCAAACCTTCCTGTATCAGCGCATTATCAAGTGCGCGATTCTTTTCCGGTATCACACAAAGCGGTTTGAAGTCCGTATTTTCCTTAAAAAACTTCGCCAACCAAGCCGCTGCGTCCGTCTCTCTACTCGATTTTAGAATGAGTAATGAGCCGTCCGCTTGTAGTTCCTGTTTGGGCGGTTTTTCTTTTTTTGTTAGAATATTTTTAAATGTATTTAGGTCGGTTTTTTGGGAAATGGTAGTACGCGAGTCCTCCCCCCAGCCCCCTCCGGAGGGGGAGATAGAAGGTTGCGCCTCTCCAGAGCCGGAGGTGTCGCTTTGCGTTCCACTTGAATGTAAGTTATCGGTTTGTATTTCGCTAAATAAAGTAAGTTCACTCGCGGTAGTCTCCCCCTTCGGAAGGGGTTGGGGGGTGGACTTCACGTTAATTTGTCCCCCTTTGGAGGGGGGAAGGGGGGAGGACTCGCGTCTGTGTACCTGTATATCTTTCCCCTGAAAAACCCCAAACAGCCGCTGCAAACCCACAGGCATCAATTCCAAAGGTTCATTCAAATAAATGGTATCAAACATCGCCTCCTGATGCGCCACCGCTTCGATGACCCGCACCATACGCTCCGCATATCCGGGCGCGAGTTGGTCACCCTCTTGCCGTCTCAATGATTCGATTTGAGCAAGGGTGCGTAAGCGTTCCGGCAACCCCGACCCTAAAGGGAGTCCGTCCGCATTTCCTTCTGAATTTGTATTAAAATCCCAACCCGACAATAGCAATTCATCCCTACGCGAGAGCAAAGCCCCTGCCGTTGCCAAGCTATCTGCCTCAAAGGATTTGGCATAAAAAGAATCGGGATGCAGCGCAATATGTTTCTGCAAACTCTGTCGATATTGTTCTACTCGCAAGTAATTATTATTGGAAGGATGGTCGGCTGTACCGAGTTGTTTTTCAATGAGTTGTAATAGCGTCATTGGTCCGCAATAGTACGTACCTGTGTCGGTAGCCGCGCCTCGGTCGGTGGCTTTTGGGTAGGCGGTTTCGTCGAGGTGTAAGCCGAAGTATAGTGTAATTTTTAGATTCATTTTGAAGTAATATAAAGCCCTGTCGTCAGACGATTATCTTCTATTATCCACTCGTGTTTCAATAACCGATAATTTCCAAAAAACCTATCGTCAGACGACTTTACATTGGATATATAAACCATGCGAACTGGAAGCTCACGTTACGTCAGCCATTCATTTATCATCTCACTAATCTCATCCGCCCTATCCACAATCATAAAATGCGCTCCTCTTTCAATTAATTTGGTATTTCCTTTTGCTGGAATCAATTTATCATGCGTACCGCCAATTTTTAAAATCGGATTTTTCACTTTTTCATCATTCTTCCAATTCACCAACTCTTTCACCGCCCATTTCGCAAAAACCAAATCTGTATCGTCCAAAATTTGATTCAATAATTGTTTATTTTTCGCACCAAAAATCCAATTCGCCATTCCTCTTGGTGGGTCGAACAATTTTGTAGGAATGAGATTTATCAATCCTGATTTTCCGAATAGTCGATAAATCGCTCTTAATTCTTTGCTTGTTTCTGCGGATGAAATGAGTATCGTCAATGCAGGATTCAATTTTTTGCTCATTTCAACGGCAACTAATCCACCAAAACTCACCCCAATAATTCCGAACTTTTCTGTCGTATCTATTTTCCGAGAAAGTCTAATTGAATATGCTGCTATCGTTTCATTTTGCTTTGGTTCAATCCAATCTATCGGAATAAGTTCACACTCAAGTGAGAGCTTTTGAAAGACCCTTTTATCCGCCCCAAGTCCGCTTATTCCGTATAGTTTCATCTCATCTTTTTTAAAGCGCATTGCGCTGACACCCTTTGTAAAACTATCCCAACAAAAATCACTAAAGGCGCATCGCGTCGTCACCCTTAAACGGCAAAACATACGTGAGGCACAAGCTGGAAGCATGTGCTACGGTGACGCGGACTGGAAGTGCCGCGCTACGTACTATCTCGGACGCTTCGAACGACGCATTTGTCGAGGGTCTTGAAAGCGTTGTCCGCCGCGTGGTATCATTTTAAATTGTTTCTCATATTGCTTGATGGCATCTTTGAGTTGTGGCTCGGTGATGTCACAGGCTTTGGCTTCTTTGAGGTAATTTTTGGCGGGTTGAATTTTATTTTTTGAGGCGGCAATATTGGATAGGGCAAGATAGACCTGCGCCGTATAATCGCCACTGGGCATCCCGGCTTCGAGCGAGTCTTGCATGTGAACTTCGGCAGCATCGAGCTGACGGCGTTGCATTTTAATGGTGCCGAGTAGGAAGTGATACACGCCGCGATTCATTTTGAGCATCCAATTGGGTTTCCAAGTCCATTTGAGTTGTTCTTCTGCGCCTTCGTAATCGCCGATTTGCATTCGCTGAGAAGCAGACGATAGTGTACCAAATAGAAAATACCCGACAGTCAGAACAATGCCCGGTATGAGCAATAGCCACGACCACGCGAGTCCGTGAGGTAAAAATGAAATGATAATGCCGCCGATAAGCAAGGCAGCCATGAGCGCGAAACGTATTTTGATTGGTATAATTGGCATAATCTACGGTGGACGGCGAGAACGTAACACAGACATTCCTGTCTGTATGGCATAACATTTTCCGTCTAAATATTTAAATTAAAATAAGGGCGAAGGTACGCAAATTGAAGCGCAAATTGCTGATTTGGAGTAAAATTTGGTGTCATTTTTTTTGGTTAAATTTTTGTAACTTTGTATGTATGAAAGATAAAATTATCCAATCATTTACGATAAAAGGCTTGTTTGGGCTGTATGATGTGCATATTCCGTTTGAGAATGATGTCACGATTCTGATTGGGGAAAATGGAATGGGGAAGACGCAGATTATGAATTTATTGTATTTTGTTTTAGGGAAAAAAATTGGTACAACAATAAGAAGAAATTTTGATGCTATTGAAATTAAATTTGAGAATAATCAAGACTTTGAATTATCCAAAGAAAAGGTTGACTATTTTAATTTTGAATATCCTGAAAGAACACCGGAGAGGACAATGCAATTCCTTAAACTCAAAAATATTAATGATTCTATAACACATAACTTAAATGGTTGCGAGATCATCTATTTACCTACTTACAGACGTGTAGAAGAGGATCCTGGTAATTTATTTCCCTCAAATACAGATTTCAGTTTTTTAAAAAGTAATGAATTACAACTGAATTTTGGAGATATGCGTGATGTAAAAGCACATTTCAATGCAATCACACAAGAAATTGATAGCTTATCAAAAGAGGGTTTATCTAAAATATCAAGCGAGGTATTGAGTGAATTGATTAATGGAGATTCAACGACTGAAACTGATTTTTTAGATACTATTGATGAAAATGATATTGATATTATTTTGGCTCGGGTAGGAGATGATATTGATCCAAAAGCTAAAGATAAAATCCGGAGGATTGTTGCTACAAAAAATGTTCAAAATAAAGATAGTTCGTCATTATATTTCTTAAAAAAACTCGTAAATGCTTATGGTTCGCAACGCGAATTAGACAATTCAATTAAAACATTCAGAGATATTTGTAATAAATATTTAATCAATAAAACGTTGGTTTACGATGAAAGTAAAATTGATATTTATGTAAAAATCAATGCGAATAATGAGCGACTACATTTGAATGACCTTTCATTCGGAGAAAAGCAAATCATCTCAATTTTTTCAAAAATATATTTATCACCACCTGATAGTGAGTTTATTGTATTAATAGACGAGCCTGAATTGTCGCTTTCTATTTTCTGGCAAAGAAATTTTTTACCTGATATTTATAATTCGGGAAAAGTACGATTCCTATTTGCGGTGACACATTCGCCATTTATTTTTGAGAATGAATTGGATAAATACGCCGTCTCATTGAATGAATATATAAAACCCGCAGCTCCTGCCCAAATTGAACAACCTGTATGAATTTAGTAGATGAATTACGACGGGCGAGGGAAGAATCTGCAAACGTAGCTTATCAGACCTTTTTTAAGCACATTCGCGAGAATAAAAACGGCTTATTTTGTTTCTTTGAAGGAAAGGATAGTCCGTATTATCATTTGCGGATTAAACAGATTTTTGTGGGCGATTATTTTCCTATAAAATGCAATGGAAAACCAATGGTCTTGAAGGTATTTAAGTTGATAAATCACCATAGAATGTATGACAAATACAAAAAAGCATTTTTCATAGATAGTGATTTTGACCCACCGGAAAATGAGCCGAAAATTTACGAAACGCCTTGTTATTCAATCGAAAATCATTACACAAATGTAGCAGTTTTTGGAGAAATATTAAAGAGTGAATGGGGCTTTTCTGAAGTTGATGAGGACTATGAACGTTGTATTGAATTGTATAAAAATTTACAAATACAATTTCATGCGGCAGTGCAGTTATTCAACGCTTGGTATGCGTGTTTGATTGATAAAAAACACGAATTAAAGGAGATAACTGGCGTGAATTTGGATGATAAATTGCCGAAAGGATTTGTAGAAATTAGTCTGGACGGTGTGACTTCCGATTATCATTTTGCAAAAATTCAAACGATGTTTCCTGATGCGCTTGAAGTGACCATCGAAGAAGTGAATCAGAAATTAGCGCAATTTGACACCCAAAATAAAAGACTAATTTTCAGAGGAAAATATGAATTGAAATTTATGCTGACGGTGATGGATGAATTGCTTAAAGATGCCAGTTCTAAAAAAGCTAACAAGGACAGAGAGTATTTTTCAAAATCATTTAAATACAGCATTGTACATTCACAAGCAATAAATCAATTTTCCCAATACGCAGAAACACCGCCCGAACTCCTTCAGTACATTCAAAATTGCATCAACTAAAAATAATATACAAACATGAATCATAAACTCATCTTATCCCTAATCCTCCTCTTTTGTGCAAACCAAATTTTCGCACAACAAGCCGACCGTTGGCAGCAACGTGTCGAATATCAAATGGACATCAACGTAGATGTTGAAAACCACCAATATGACGGCAAACAAACACTGACCTACTATAACAACTCGCCCGATGAATTGAGTCGGGTGTTTTATCATTTGTTTTTTAATGCTTTTCAGCCGAATAGTATGATGGATGTTCGCTCGCGCACGATTGCGGATGCGGATAGTCGCGTAGGCAGTCGTATTTCCAAATTAAAAGATAATGAAATCGGTTACATTCGCGTAAGTTCGTTGACGCAAGACGGCGAAGCGGTTGATTTTGAGGAAGTTGGGACAATACTCGAAGTCGATTTGGCAAAGCCGATTCCGCCCGGTGGCAAGACGACTTTTGTGATGGAATGGAAGGCGCAAGTACCGCGTCAGGTACGCCGAAGCGGCTGGATGAGCAAGGAAGGCATCGAATTGTCGATGACACAATGGTATCCCAAAATGTGCGAATACGACTACATGGGCTGGCACGCCAACCCGTATGTCGGACGCGAATTTCACGCACCCTGGGGCGATTTTGATGTCAAAATTACGATTGATAAAGACTACATTATCGGCGGTACGGGTTACTTGCAAAACCCCAACGAAATCGGTCACGGTTACGAAACCAACACCTCTTACAAAGCTCCCAAAGGAGAGACGTTGACTTGGCATTTTCTCGCGCCACAGGTACATGATTTTGCATGGGCAGCCGACCCGGATTACAAGCATTTGACGGCAAAAGTACCCGATGGTCCGACCTTACATTTCTTTTATCAGCCGGGCGAAAAAACGGACGAAAACTGGTCGAAATTACCTGATTATACCGTCCAAACATTTGAATATATCAGTGAAAACCACGGCAAATATCCTTACGACCAATACACCGTTATACAAGGCGGCGATGGCGGTATGGAATACCCAATGACGACCTTAATTACGGGCGAACGTCCCTTAACGAGCCTCGTCGGGGTGACAGTGCATGAGGTGTTTCACACTTGGTATCAGATGTTGATGGCAAGCAATGAATCGCTCTACGCATGGATGGACGAGGGCTTTACGAGTTACTCTTCTAATCGCTTGATGCAGCTACTTTTTGACATTCCGGGCGACAATCAAGAGCGCAGCTATATGGGCTATTTTCGTATCGCGGAAAGCGGTATGGAAGAACCCATGAGTACGCACTCCGACCACTTCAAAACCAATGCCGCTTATGGTACAGCTTCGTACTCAAAAGGCGCGGTATTTATGCACCAGTTGAGCTACGTAATCGGACAAGACGCACTCGACAGAGGCTTGTTGGCGTACTACGATAAATGGAAATTTAAACACCCAAATCCGAATGATTTTATTCGTATAATGGAGAAGGAAAGCGGTTTGGAATTGGATTGGTATTTACAGCAATTTACGACCACGACCAACCAAATTGATTATGCGGTTAATTCGGTTAAAAAAGACAAGAGAAATACCATCGTCGAACTCCAACGTATCGGCGATATGATGATGCCGATTGATGTATTGGTAGAAACTAAAAAAGGTGATAAAACAGTGTATCACATTCCTTTACGCATCATGCGCGGCGAAAAACCGCAGGAAGATAAAAGCATCGGCTACGAAGTCGTAGAGGATTGGGCGTGGACACATCCGACCTACGAATTGGTCTTGCCGGAAAGAATTAAAAAGGTCAAAAGTATAACGATAGACCCGACCAATCGCATGGCAGATGTTGACCGCGATAATAATACGTATGGCGTATTGGAAAATGTTGAGGAGGAGGTGAAAAAGAAGAAGAAAAATTAATCTAAAGGTAGAGACGTGATTAATCACGTCTCTACGTTTTATACATATAAAAAGTATGATATTTAGCCTTAAAAAAAACGATGAAATCCTTTTTTCGCAAGCCATTTATCAGCACTCCGTCATTTGTCCAAATTTCACATTTAAGCGCGATGAAAGGCGTATCTTTTTCGTCTTCCCTATATGGTTGCAATAATAACTGAGAAAGGAGGGTGAACTGTTTTTTATTTCTGTCTTTCAAAGTTAAAATTACGAAATTTAAAAACAAACAATTCGTTTACTCAAACGTTGTATTATTTTCAACTAAGTAGTGGGACAAAAATAGGCTTACAATTTTGACGTGATTATTTTTTCGATATTTTTTCTTGCAAAAACCGCACATAGCCTACGCTACGTAAGGATTTTTGTAGGTAAAAATAGCGGAAAAAGAAACTGTCAAAAAGTAAGGATATTTTTGTCCCACTACTTACACTTGAGGAAAAGATTG
>ENA-ORXT01003964-ORXT01003964.1-marine-metagenome-genome-assembly--contig:-NODE-3964-length-15714-cov-9.247426_pt1 | contig 15714 bp, 10 predicted proteins | sample MGYA00237868_ERZ511482 | MGnify/ENA metagenome assembly ERZ511482 | reverse complement strand
TGATAATTTGCCTCCTATTGCCAATGACGATTTTGCTTATTTAAACGACGAGCCTTGTATCGTTATAGATATATTTGCCAACGATTTCGATCCACAAAACGACACCTTAATTTTGATCGATCTTTCTATGCCTTCCTTTGGAGGATCCGCTCTTTCAAATGGAGATGGTACAATTGTATATTGTGCGCCGGCTGGATTTGTTGGGACAGATTTGGTAGAATACATCGTATGTGATGGATTCTTACCTGGGGGATTGTGCGATACCGCTACTGTTAGTATTTTTGTAAATAGTACCGAAGAACCCAATCTTCCTCCAGTGGCAAGAGATACATGTATTACTGTTTCAAATACCGATTTGACTATTTTACAATTAGCAGATTTGGTAACAGAAGCCAATGGAGACAACCTAACTTATGAAATCCTTTCAGGTGGAATTGTTGGAACAGCTGGTTTGAATAATTTTGAAACAGGAGAAGCCTTCTATTCACCAGACGGTGATACGCTTACAACCGATTACTTTGTTTATTCTGTTTGTGACGATGGAGTGCCATCTAGGTGTGGCATAGGTTATGTGAAATTAATTTTAAGCGATACCCTTAGCAGCAATATAATAGTGATTGCTTCTAACGATACAACCACTGCTGTAGTGGGTCAAGAAATACCACCCATCAATGTATTGGTCAATGATATTCCTGCTGACAATCCAGACATAACGGTTACAGTTATCAATGGAACGCTTTTTGGAACCCTTACCGATTTGATGGATGGATTGTTTACCTATATACCCGATGTGGTTCCAGCTGGAGATTTACCTCAAGATTTTTTCACTTACGAACTTTGTCTCAATGGTGTTTGTGATACGGCAGTTGTGGTCATAGAAATTCTTGCTTGTGAAATTGAAGTAAGAACTGGATTTTCACCCAATGAAGATTTGATCAATGACTATTTTGACATCCCTGGCTTAAATGATTGTTTTGGTGACAACAATCCAATTATAAAAATTTACAATCGTTGGGGTAATATAGTCTATGAACGAGCTGGTTATACAGGTGCTCCCGATGGCTCTTCTTGGAATGGAACTTACGAGAATGGTGCTGAAGTCCCAGATGGAACCTATTACTGGATATTAGATCTCGGTACTGGTGAAGACGACAGTATTATGAGTGGATATGTTGAAGTCCTGCGATGATCTTTTTCTAAAATTTGACAAAAATAAAATATCAGATTGGTGATTTTATAAAGCCTCTACCTACAATTATGTGGTAGAGGTTTTTTTATTGGTATATTTTTAAAAGTAGTGGGGAAATTCTATCTTTGTAAAAAAAACAGTTATGCATCATAATTTAGAAATCATTCCGGGAGCCGACAAGCCCATTTCACCCGAACAGTTATTGTTTAATGCTCGTATTGAAAAAATAAATGTCTGGAAAGAAAAGTTAAATAAGGTTCAGCTTAAAATTGAGGCAATAAAGAAAAGGGTTCAAGAAGAAATTAGTCCGTTAAAAGGGAAAGTGAACGAGAAGGAATTTGAACTGGTAAAAAGACTCGATGGCGGATACAAAAAATTTAAGCTTAATAAGAAACAAAAAAATGATTTTGTTGAGGTTATAATGGAATTAATTGTCGCTTTAAAAATGAATTTTCACGACGAAGAACTAAATGTTCTTCACGATGAATATGCAAAAATTATAGATAACAATATAGCTGAAAACCAAAAGGGACTATCAGAAGAGGAAATTGCCGAGGGAATGGAAGAAGCAAATGAAATGACAAAGGAGTTCATTAAAAATATGATTTTTGACCAAATAGGAATAGAAATAGATGATGACGATCTCGAAGGTATAGACATCAACGACCCGAATTCACTACATCGTATTATGGAAAAGATTATGCTTCGAATGGAACAAGAAAAAAGTCATCAATATTATAAAGGAAATAAAAAGTCAAAGACGCCCTCTAAAAAGATGAAAAAGGAAATCAACAACCTCAATAAAACAGGGCGTCAAATATATACCGAATTAATAAAATTACTACATCCAGATCGAAGCAAGGACGAAGAAGAACGTACCTGGAAAACCGAAGCGATCAAGGAAGTAACAGAAGCTTACGAAAAAAATGATTTTTATGCCTTACTACAATTACAGATAAAATATATTGAAAAAGCAGCAGGAGACATTCGAGAACTCACAGGCAAAAGATTGGATCACTACAATGGTTTGTTGCTCCAGCAAATGAAAGACCTTCAACAACAATATGATTTTCTGACTAAGCATGGTCCAGAAGCATCTCTTTATAAAAACTTAGTGAAATCTAAGAAAAGATTCAATGCCTATGTACAAGAAGAAAAAGATGAGTTGGAAATGAGAATTGAAGATTTAGAGGACGATCTCTCACATTTGAATACTAAAAATGATCTGGTCTCTTTTGTTGACTACAGTTTGAGCGGTGATTTTATAGATGAAATGGCTTTGGAGTTTTTATTTGGAGATTAAAAAATTGGCTCCAAGTTTTATAAAAACAAAAGTCTCACCTCTAGCATCTATTTCTCCTCCTGATTGATCCAAAGGGTTTGTTGCGGAAAAGGAATAACGATGTTTTCTTGTCTAAACAGTTCTACTATTTCTTTATTCAAATCACAAGCCATTTCAAAAGCCTCGCCATTGGTATTCGCCCAGAGCCAAGCCTTAATTTTTATCCCCGAAGGAGCCAATTCTATTACCCGAACCCCAATTCTTGGCAAGCCTTTTGCCAGGTCTTCCTCGGTTCTCACATCAATGTTTAAAGGGTGTTTTTGTGCCGTTTGTGCAATCAATTCAAATACACGGTTTAAGTCGGTATCATAGGCAACCAACACTTCAAAACCCCGACAAATTCGTTGATCGACCGCATCTATATTGGTAACAATTTGTTCACTGATTAAAGAGTTGGGAATAACGATTCGTTTGTTCTCTAAATTCTTGACGACTGTATGCCTCAAGGTTATATCCACCACCCTTCCTGTTACATCGTTGCCAATAGCAATCATCTGATTAACCCGGAAGGGTTTGAACGCTACTAAAAACAAGCCACTGATGATGTTGGAAAATGCTTTTTGAGAAGCAAAACCGACAGCGACTGCCAATAAACCAGCACCTGCCAATAATGAAGTAGATAAGGTTCGCAATGCAGGAACTGTATAAATGGCGATGGAGAATCCCAAAATATACACTACTGCTGTAACCACTCTTCTGAAGAAACGGGAGTTGGTCGGATCTGCATTGAACAGCTCATCGGAACGCTTTAACAGATTGAACAGAAAGCGGTCAATGGCTTTTCCTGCAATAACCGTTAACACACATACTACTAAAAAGATAAGGATAGATTCCCATTCTTTTTCGGCATTCAAGAAACTGGGTAGATTTATATTCATGTTGTTTGTTGCACTGGTATTTTTTTAATAAAATAAGAGAACAAATAAGTATTTCTAAGGAATCAATACTTCCTGCATTTTACCTGCTACAAAAAGGTATTCTAGAACATTTAATTGATTTTTAGCTTCTAGTTCAATCTCTTTAATTTGTACTTCTATATATTTTTCTTGCCTTTTATTAAGTAAAAAAACAGAGCTTTCCCCAAAGGTAAATCTGGTTTGTTCGGCTTCCAACAACCTAAGATAGTTTATCCGATTCTCTCTTTGCAGAATCAATTGCTGACCTAAAATTTGCCTTTTTTGATTGAGCGCCTGTAACTTATTGAGCAAACTGTTTCTTTTATCTAACAACTCAAAAGAAGCTTCCTGAATTTTTATTTCACCCAGTCTTACATCTGCTCGTTCTTTTCTTAAAAACAAGGGCATAGAAAAATCGACACCAAATTTATAATTATCGAGTGAAAAGACAGCAGGTGCCCAATTGTCTTGAGCCGTTTGAATGAGGGGATTGTATTTTACTTTAAGCTTGGGCTTCATCTTCTCTCTCTTCAACCTTTGACTCAACTCATACGATTGTATCATCAACCGTTTATCTAGTAAAACTGGATGCTGCTCTAATAGTGAATCAGTAAGAAAAGAAAACGACAAATTGGTTTGCCAAGTTGAATCAAAAGGAGCTGGAACCAACACTTCGTTTAAAAACAATGGCTCGTCGTTTGTCCACAAATACTGCTCAACCAATTGTCTTCCGACAACCAGGGTTTGCCTATTCTTTTGCCCCAACAACAGCCTGTCTTGAACCACCAAATAAGCTTCTAAAGTATCTATTGCCGGTTTTGCACCATTGATAAAAGACTGTTTTGTTGCTTCAAAATAGGTTTGTGCCACCACTTGACTTGCTTCAATAATACGTTGTGTCCTGACTGCCGTTTGCCAATAAATATAAGATTGGCTTGCATTCATCAACAGTTCATTCAACTGCAATTGTTGTTCGTTTTGTGCTTGCTGCTCAAACAATTCGGCTTGCTTGTTAGCCAGTCGTCTTTCGTCTATCAACAAGCCTTGTATTAAGTTTGCTTCAATACCCAATGCCCACAATCCGTGCTTATCTGTCTTGTTCTGAGGATTTAAGAAAACGCCATCTGTATTTTGATAACTACCAACGACTTCAAATCCATACTTAGTTGGAACACTTACTTTTCCTTCAAAAATTCGATAATAATCTTTTTCTACAAAATACTTATTGTTCCATCCAGCAGCCAATTTGGGATCAAATCCACCTTTTGCTTTTAGTCTAATTGCTGCTGCTTGCTCATTTTGTAATGCCGCTCTTTTTGCCAAAGGATGTTCTAAAATAACCTGTCGAATAAAAGAATCATAGGTCAGTACTAAGCTGTCTTGCTGTGCAAAACAAGCAATGCTCGCCAACCAAATCAATATGTACGTAATTTTCTTAATAATGTGTTTTTTAACTGGGCAAAAGGCTCAGACTGTGTTATTTTGATTCAGTTAAATAAAAGACTTTTAAGTAGTCTGACAAAAATAAGTTGACAATTAACTGCCAATTATTTTGAGTGCCTTATGAGGCGTTATTTTACCGCATAGCCTTAGCTACGTGGAAAAATCACAACAATTAAGTCACCAAAAGAATGACAGAGAATTGTTAAGTTATTTTTGTCAGACTACTTATATAGCAATCCCATTTCATTTTAAGGAACGGTAAAGGTTACAATATATTTGGCTATATGTTAAGCTTTGATTCTGATTTTCTATTTTTATTTCAATTTTAATTTTTATTTATTTCTATTTAAACTTGCTATATAGTGAACAGTCAATTTAGCCACCCCTATTTAACCGACTTGATTGGTGCCTTTTGTTTTATTTCTTTTGTTGGCTTTTTTAGTTCCTCGTAAAAGTCAGGAGGAAAGCCATTGAGTTGTCGCCAAAGTTCATACCAAATGGGTACATCGTTTAAGAGTATAAAAGCTTTTGCACCAGAACCAACCCTAACCAAAGACGGCCATTTTTTTTCTACCTGATCGGGTGAAACCATTAGTCGATAACGTCCATTTTCGCTAATAAACTGGTCAATGGCATTGACCTTACCCGAAAAAGTACCAAAAGAAGAGTTCGGCCATCCACTAAAAATAACAGCAGGCCAACCATCAAATTGAATTCTGACTGGGCTTCCTATTTCAAGCAATGGCAAATCTCTTGCTTGTACATAAATTTCGACAGCAAGATCATATTTTGATGGCATAATGGTAAGAATATCGGTTCCCTCTTTGATGATTTCACCAATTCCTTTCTTAATAATTTTGGTTACATAACCCGATTGAGGTGCAGTAATATAGTAGTATTCCTGACGCTGAGTATATCCGCCCAATTTGTTTCTCAACTTCGATGCATCTGCTGTGGCGTTTAACTTACTTGACTGAGCAGAAAATTTATCGGATTGTGATTTTGCCAGCTTATCGGCATAGTCGCTTTTAATGCCCGAGAAATCTATTTGCAAATTAAGCAGCTCATTTTTTTGACTTAATAATTTATTTTCTTGAACGCTGATTTTTGCTTGTGTCTCTTGAATCTTTAATTTCTTCTCTTCCAAATCAGTCAAAGATTTCAAGCCTTTATCATATAGTTCTAACGTTCGATCCAATTGTTTTTGAGCAATGTCATAATTCGTTTGATACGCCAACAGATTCATACTATCGGCTCTCATTTTCAGTTTTGTCTGAATAATTTTATTTTCAGTTTGCTCAATTTTAAAATCTCTAGCTTCTTGTAAAGCAAGATATTGCCCCTCCAAAGATCTCACCTTACCACTATAAGACCTGATACTCTCTGATTTGGCATCTACCTGTTCAGCGGTTCTTTCAAGCAGATCGGGATCAAAGTATTCGGCTTTTACATCGGTTATAAACACAACGGTGTCTCCTTTTTTCACAAAACTACCTTCTTGTACATACCATTTCTCCAGTTTACCCGCAATAATAGATTGAATGGCTTGTGGCCGTTGTGAGGGACTAAGTGTGGTTACACTTCCTTTGGCATTGATGTTTTGAGTCCAAGGCAAAAACAATGCGGCCAAACTAAGTAATAAAATGACTATAGACATCAGCCAGAGTGTTCTGCTAAAAGTTTTTTTAGACAACAATCCAAATGCTTTATAATCTTCCGTTTTGAAGTAATCGTTGATACTGTTTTCAGTAATATTGAGCATAGTGTTGAATTAAATCATTAAGTCTGAATCAACCGATTGAATGTAATCGACTTCGCCCAAATCAATTATTTGTGTACAGTTCTGTTTCCAGAATGGATAAACAGTAGCAACAAGTACCGTCCAAGGTTGCTCTGGGCTCATTATATGCGTTATTATCCTGTGCTTTTCTTCTTTGGTTACAAACAGCAAAGGATCATCCATAATCAACAATTTGGGCTTGTGAATGATGGCACGACCAATCAGTACTTTTTCAATAACACTCTTGGGCAAACGCCTTCCTTCTGGATCAATTTCTGCTTGAATCCCCATAGGCAACGAACTGATAAACTCTTGTAAGTCTAATAAGCGAATGATTTCAAAAACACGCTCATCACTAACGGCTTTTCCCATTGTCAGATTGTCATAAAAAGAACCAACAAACAATTGATTGGTGGGAAAGTAATAGCCTATTTTTGAAAAGTACTTGTCTTTGTTTATATTTTTGATAGACACACCATTGATTAAAAAATCTCCTTCGTTGATATCGAGCAAACCACCCATTACATGCAAAAAGGTCGATTTTCCGCTTCCGCTTTCTCCTTTAACCATTGTTTTACAACCCGCAGGAATTTTAAACGAAAGGCCTTCTATCAAATGAGCGTTTTTATCGGGATAACCAAATTTTAGTTTGCGACCTTCGAGCGAAATACCTTTGTCTTTATCAAAAAGTGCAATACCATCTTGCTCATCCATTTTCAAATCAGTCACATAGCCAATTTTTTCCAACGCCGTTAAAACATCATAAATGGTATCAATTATACGAAGTAACTTTTCTACCGAATTAATAATAAGAATGATCATAATTTCCGATGCGACAAACTGCCCAATGTTCATTTGCTCGTTAAGCACTAAGATGCTTCCTAAGACCAATAAACCAGCAGCCAGTAACACTTTAAAAGCTATAAAAAATTTAAATTGCATTAATAAAACAGAGAAATGACTTTCCCGTGCTTTTAGGTATTTGCTTGCCAGCTTATCGGTTTTTTTCAAATGCAGATTGCTGTTGGTGTTTAACTTAAAACTCTTATTGGTTCGAGCCACTTCTTCGAGCCAATGTGCAATTCTATATTTGTATTTACTCTCCATCAAACTGGCATCCAATCCTTTAGGTCCAGTTACTCGAATGACCAACCAAAGAATAAAAATCAACACAAATCCTAAAATGATGAAATACGGGCTGTAAAAAGCAAGCAGTAATAAACCAAAAACAATTTGAAAAGAAGCCAAAGAAAAATCTATTAAAATCTTGGGCATCCCTTTTTGAATGGTAATGGTGTCAAAAAAGCGGTTGACCAGCTCTGGCGAATGGATTTTATCCATTTCCAACAATTTAATTTTAGGGACTCTAACCGCAAATTCAAAGCTGGATCTGGTAAATATGTCTTGTTGAATGTTTTCCACAATGCGCAATTGCATTATTTGAAAAATTCCTGTAAAAGTAATGCCCAGTAAAACAAAACCCACAAGTACGACCCAAGAAGTAGAAATTTGGGCACCTTGAATAAAATTTATGATGGCTTGAATGCCCAAGGGCAAAGATAAATTCACCACACCATTCAAAATACCCAATAAATATATTTGCGATAGTTGCCCTCGATAAAGACTCAACATATTCCAAAAACGGAAAATCGGTGACACGGTAGTATTCATAGGGTTTCGGCGAATTTCTAAATAGGTGTTTTTTGACAAAAAATGCGTTCTGCCCAAAGTAACAAAATAAATCATAATCAGTTCGCAAAGAATTGTAATTTTGTGAAAAGATTACAACTATTTGGTTCTAATAAATAATACTCGTTTTTATGGCTCAAGATGCGGTTAGGGTTTTTGTCACTGGTGGAACCTTTGATAAGGAATACAATATGATCAATGGTGAATTGTATTTTCAGGATACACACCTTCCAGAAATGTTCAAATTGGGTAGATGTACGATGGATATAAGAGTCACTACATTGATGATGATAGACAGTCTGGAAATGAGTGATCAAGACCGAGAATTAATTCTGACCAATTGTCAACATGCCAAAGAAAGAGACATCATTATCACCCACGGTACCGATACCATGGCAATAACGGCCAATTACTTGGCAAAGGCACAATTGGACAAAACAGTCATATTAACGGGTGCCATGATTCCCTATAAGTTTGGTTCCTCTAGCGATGGATTTTTTAATTTGGGTGCAGCATTGGCTTTTGCACAGGTGTTGCCTGCGGGTATTTATATTGCCATGAATGGTCGCTACTTTTCGTATGACAATGTGCGTAAAAACAAACAAACTGGCTTTTTTGAAGAATTGCAGCTTTAATTTTAATAAAAAATCAGGACAATAAATAGTACATTGCTTTTCTCTGTGAAACGCCTAGCACTTACCCATCAAATTCACAAAATTCCTTTTCAAACTCCCATCAGGAAAAGCACGAGCAAAGTGGTCGATACCATAGCCAGTAAAATACCTGTAACTGGTTTGACCCAGTTTTTCTTATGCGCTTCCGCTTCTAATTGCTTAGAATAATCAGAAAATGCTTTCTTATTGACTGCTCTTTGTTCTTCTGTTAGTAATTCTTCTTTTTCCACAGCATGAACCAAAGAAATATCCTTTAATTTATTGCGCCCTTTTCGCAACGCTCGATTGGCATCAAGGGAAAATTTCATGTTTGAAGCAAAGCCCATATTGATCGGTTTTGTTGTACTTATAAAACATCATTTTACTCAAAAAGATTCCATTACAAATGCGAAGAGGTTGGAAGTTAGGATGAGGGACAATCCTCGCTGACACGCTTTTTTTAGGTGATTCGCAAAATCCAGTAACCTCATATCATATAGCCTACAATTCATTTTTGACAGCAATTTCTCATGTGATACAAAATAGGTTGCTTTTCTCAGTGTAGCTCTGTGTTTTCTCTGTGAAACTCCGTGTAATAGCTCTAAATGTCATTGGTTATTACACAGAGAGCCACAGAGGCGTACTGAGTTTTTAGTAAAACATCCACACGAGAAATTACTGTATTTTTTACCTAAGTGTACATAAGACGCTTAGAAACAGATGGTTGTAAAATTAGTTCCATATGTATGTTAAGAAATTATGAACTCCAAAAAACCATAAACCCTTAATAATCAGCGATAAACCTTTCCTTTTACTAAAATATTTTAATAATAAAATAACATTCTAGTAACAGCCAAGTTAAGCTAAAAGACCAACTTTGTAGCGATTTTCATGACTATCAAACTATACTATTACCATTTTATTAATTTCAAACAATTTAGACAAATGAGTTTTTCAAAAATATTACTTACTTTCTTAATAATCGCAGGTGTATCTGTATTTACCAGCTGCAAAAAAACGTGTGAAGATGAAGGTTGTGATCCTGGATTCAGCTGTATTGGTGGAGAATGTGTTGCAGATTCCGAACCAGACCCTTGCGACGACATTACTTGTCCAGAAGGTCAGTCTTGTAGCAATGGCGAATGTTCTGTTGCCAAACAAGGCGATATTACAGCCAATGAAACTTGGACAGCAAACAATATTTATCTTTTAAATGGTAAAGTTGTTGTTAGAGATGGTGTTACGCTAACGATTGAACCAGGAACCATTGTTAAAGGAGAAACTGGGACACTTTCGCTGGCTTCGGCATTGGTCGTGGCTCGTGGTGGTAAAATAATTGCAGAAGGAACGGCTGACAAACCCATTATTTTTACTTCTATCGAAGATAGAATCGAAGTGGGACAAATGATTGGCTCTAATTCCAATGCAGACGTTTCTGGTCTTTGGGGCGGAATAATTATTTTAGGTGAAGCACCTGTTTCCACAGCAGATGGAGACACTGAAGGTCAAATCGAGGGCATCCCTGCTGATGATGACTACGGGCGCTATGGCGGTTCTGATGCTACTGATAACTCTGGTGTATTGCGCTATGTATCTATTCGTCACGGTGGTGTTGCATTGGGAGAAGGAAACGAAATCAACGGTCTAACTCTTGGTGGCGTTGGTTCTGCAACAGTTATCGACCATATAGAAGTAGTAGCAAATGCTGACGATGGCATCGAGTGTTTTGGTGGTACGGTTAATATAACCAATGCATTGGTCTATGGGCAAGGAGACGATGGTCTTGATATTGATCAAAACTATTCTGGTACATTCGACAATTCAATGGTCATTCAAGGTATTGATTCGGATGCTGCTATGGAAATAGACGGTCCAGAAGGAACAACCAATATAAATGGTGAGTTTACCATTACTGAAAGTACATTCGTTGGTGCCGCTGGTGACAACAGCAAAGACAGAGGAGCGGTTTTGAAATCTGGTGCTCAAGGTGCTATTTTCAATTGTGTTTGGACGGGTGACTTTGACATAGGCGCAAGAGTAAGAGCCGACTTTAACTTCGATGCAACAGCAAACCCAATGTGTACTCCTAAAAACGATGCTTACGATAAAGCTTTGGCTGGGAAACTAACTGTTTCTAACAATGAATTTGTTATTCCTGGAGCAGTATTGGCTGACTTAAACGAAGTATATACCGATTCTGAAGATTGTGAAGTGCCTGCGGAATACCAAACAATTATTGACGATGCTTTGATGAGTGCTGGTAACAGTGTTACCTCTACAGCACAATTAGGAGCCGACAAATCTGTGTTTGAAGGATGGACTTGGACTTCTATAAAAGGAGAGTTATAAAATATAAAATGTGAGACTTTTGTATTGCTGTAAAGCATATGAAAGTCTCACCTCTTACACCCAACCTAATAACAAAACAGCTTTCAATCATATTTCCAATACTAAACACTTTTTTCAACCACAAAAAATGAAAAAATTACTACCTATTACCCTTCTTTTTTTATGCCTTGGGTTCGTCCAATTGTTTGCCCAAAACGGGACTGTTAGAGGAGCGGTTACGGACGATTCCAATGCAGATCCAATTATGTTTGGGAATGTATTGGTCAAAGAGTTGGGTACTGGAACGACCACCGATTTGGATGGTATGTTTTCGATTGACTTAGCTGCTGGGGCTTACACTTTTGAGTTTTCTTATATTGGTTATCAAGCGGTAACGGTAAGCGATGTAGAAGTTGTTGAAGGTGAGACACAGATTTTGAATATAAGTATTAAAGAATCTAGTCAAACCATTGAAGAGGTCGTTATTACAGCAAAGCAAGCACGCAACTCTGCTGCTGCTGTTAATAAATTAAAACAAAAATCAGTCAGCTTGGTTGATGGGATTGCTTCGGAATCTTTTAGCCTTTCTGGCGACAATGATGCAGCGGCGGCTATAAAAAGAGTACCTGGTGTTTCTATAGAAGGTGGTAAGCACGTCTTCATTCGTGGACTGGGCGATCGCTATACTCGTACCCTACTCAACAATATGGATGTTCCTGGTTTGGACCCCGATAAGAACTCGGTTCAGATGGATATTTTCCCATCGAATTTAATTGACAACATTGTGGTTTATAAAACATTTACGCCTGATCTTCCAGGTGATTTTACAGGTGGAATGGTGGATATTTCTACCAAAGATTTTCCCGAAACAAAAACCTTAGGGCTTTCTGTTGGATTGGGCTTTAATCCCGATATGCATTTACAAAAAAACGCTTTAACCTATAGCGGAAGCCAAACAGATTTCTTAGGTTTTGATAACGGTCTAAGAGCCTTGCCTTTTTCTGCCGATGCAGAATTCCCAAAGACTACCGATCAAAATCCTCTTTTAAATACTTATACTGCTTCTTTTAATCCACAAATGGCCACAGAAACCAAGTCGCAATTGCCCAATTTAAACACTTCTTTTTCAAGTGGAAATCAATACGATTTAGGCAAAGCAACCCTTGGATATATTGTTGCCCTAAACTATAGAGCTGAGAGCAGTTTTTTCCAAGAAGTTGAATTCAATGAATATACCAAAAACAGAACGGATTTAACCATTACAGACTTAGAACCCAATAGACGAAGTAATGGTTCTTTGGGTGAAAACAGTGTGTTGTGGAGTACTTTAGTGGGTACTGCTTTAAAATTTAAAAAACACAAATACAGCTTAACAGCGATGCGTTTCCAGAATGGCGTTTCTAAGAGTGGCTTTTTTATGATGAGAGAATTTGAAGACAATCCTTCCATCATTCAACGTCAGAACTTAGAGTACAGCCAAAGAGCCATTAGTTCTATTAATCTATCTGGGCAACACAGTTTGAATGAAGGAAAAACGGTCGTAGATTGGAAATTAACAGGTATTAATTCTAGTATTGATGAACCAGACATTCGCTCTACTCCTTTTGAAATTACCGATGAAGGTCGTTATATTATTGATCGCAGTGTTGGAGCGATTCCAACCAGAAGTTTCCGCTATTTAGAAGAAATGAATTTGGGTGGTAAAGCAAATATTGAACGCAAGTTTTTATTAAAAAATGGAAATACGACTAAGATAAAAGCGGGAATTGCCAATTCTTACAAAACAAGAGACTACAGTATTTTACGCTATGATTTTCCAGTAAACAATCCAAGTGCTTTTAATTTTACTGGTAATCCCGATGAACTGTTTATGAGTGATAATATCTGGAGTAATAAAGACAACAGTGGTACTTTTGTAGAAGGCGGTCAAGAACTTGCCAATCAATATGAATCTTCACAAAATATTGCGGCAGCTTATATAATGAATGAAATGCCTTTGACAGCTAACTTGAAAGCCATTTATGGATTGAGAGCAGAACAAACACAAATCATTTTTTCTGGTCAGAACAATAGAGGAGACCTTGTTCTTGATAATGAAAAAATCTTAAATGATTTGGATTTATTGCCTTCTGTAAATTTAGTCTACGAATTAAACAAAAACATGAACTTACGCAGCTCTTATGCTCGTACTGTGGCTCGCCCTACTTTTAAAGAAAAGTCTTTGGTTCAAATTCAAGATTTTATTTCTGGTCGTACGTTCTTAGGAAACCTCGATTTAGAAAGCTCTAGTATCAACAACTACGATCTTCGTGCAGAGTACTTCTTTACAGGTGCGGGCATTGTTTCTTTAAGTGGTTTTTACAAACAAATCGACAACCCTATTGAAATTGTCGCTTATGGCGAAATCGCTCCTGATAATATTCAAGCTAAGAATGTTGATGAAGCCAATGTGTTGGGTTTAGAACTAGAAGTAAACAGAAGTTTTGCCATTGCTGGTAGTCAAACCCGTAAATTTAATGTGGTAATGAATCTGACGGCAGTAGATGCCAAAACAACAATGAGTACCGAAGAATATGAATCTAGATTGGCAAAAGCTCGTCCAGGTGAAAATGTAACAAACACCCGTGCAATGGTTGGTCAATCTCCTTTTGTAGTAAATGCTTCATTGGGTTATACAGATCGAAACAGTGGTTGGGAAGCCAATTTGAATTACAATGTTCAAGGTAAGCGTTTGTCTGTTGCAGGTATTAGTATTGTTCCCGATGTGTATGAAATGCCTTTCCATTTACTGAACTTTAAAATAGTCAAAAAAATGGGTAAAGACCACCAGTACAAACTCAGTTTGGGTGCCAATAACTTATTGGACAGCGAACGTCAGTTGAACTATCAGTCTTATAAAACTGCCGATCAAGTTTATAGTCGTTTGCGTCCGGGAAGAAGCTTTTCTATTGGTTTTAATTATGCTCTTAGATAGGAATCGAAAGGTGGAATTTTAGAGGTATAACTTAAAATTTTATTCTCCATCTTTTACTCTATAATTCAAAATATTTTATAAAAATAAAGTCAGTCATTGACTGTACTTAGCTGGTTTAAAAACCCATTGTTCTACTTTTTAGTAAAACAATGGGGTTTTTTAATCAAAAACGACCTTTTTCTATTGTTTTTAAGTTAAAACTTTAGCAAGAATAAAATAGAATGCTTATCTTTGCGCCCTAAAAAATGCAGGGGATACTTTTAACAAAAAAAGTAATAGCTTCATTTCACAAAAACAACTAAAGGCAAAAAATCAATTAATATTTGTCCCTGTAATGTTGATGGTTTTTTGTAAAATTTCAAAAAAATGAAAAAAAAGTTTTTAAACAAAGACAGTGTTTGTAAAGTAACATTTAGTCTTCCAAAAGAAGCAGCTGACTCTGCAAAGAGTGTCGCTGTTGTAGGTGATTTCAACGATTGGCAACCTACCCCATTGAAAAAATCTAAGAATGGTTCCTTTGAACTAGAGTTCGATTTGCAAACGGGTCAAGATTATGAATTCCGTTATGTAATCGATGAGAACAAATGGGAAAATGATTGGAATGCCGACGATTATGTAGCTTCTCCTTACACAGGTATAGAGAACTCTGTTGTTAAGGTGCCTACTATGAAAATTTTAGTTCCTGGTAAAAAAGCAGCAACTGCTTCTACTAAGAAAACAGCTCCTAAAAAAGCGAGTAAAAAAACAGCGGCTCCTAAAAAAGCAACAGCTCCTAAAAAAGCAACAGCTAAAGTAACTGCTAAGAAAGCAGCCAAAACATCTACTAAAAAAACGGAGAAAGCAACCAAGGTATCTACCAAAAAAACAGCTGCTAAAAAATCAGCAAAAGCATCTACCAAAAAAACGGCAAAAGATGATTTGCGTAAAATTGAAGGAATCGGTCCTAAAATTGCTGAACACTTAGCAAAAGCTGGTATCGTAACTTTTGCTGATTTGAGCAAAGCGAAGGTAAAAGAATTACAAGCAGTATTAGATGGTGCTGGTCCTCGTTACAAAATCCACAAACCAAACACTTGGCCAAAACAAGCTAAATTGGCGGCAAAAGGTCAGTGGGACAAATTGAAAGAATTACAAGATGCTCTTGATGGCGGAAAAGTAGTTAAATAATCTTTCTTAGATTGTTAGATGCTGAATCTAAAATTTTGGATTTGGTGCCTTAAAATAAAAACGGGAAGTCCTTTCTTTTATAGAATGGGTCTTCCCGTTTTTTTATTCATCTTAAAGATTTTCGGCTACCCGTCTAAAGTTGCTGATTATTTTTTCTAAACCACCCCTCGACTACGCTCGGGGTTCGGACTAATCGTACCCCGAGCGTAGTCGAGGGGTACATGCAACGAAGCAGTTCGGCAACTTTAGACGG
>ENA-ORXT01003963-ORXT01003963.1-marine-metagenome-genome-assembly--contig:-NODE-3963-length-15714-cov-10.253885_pt1 | contig 15714 bp, 20 predicted proteins | sample MGYA00237868_ERZ511482 | MGnify/ENA metagenome assembly ERZ511482 | reverse complement strand
GCATTGACGATCTCCCAGCAGTCAGCAGCCTGTGCAGCTGGCGAACAACAGCCACACATGCGGTGACGTGGTCGATTTTGATTGATGATTGGATCATGGAGACTCTTTGCCGTCATGGCTATTGGGTCCGCGTCGCTGTTGAAAACTGGAAATTTTATCTGCACCAACCTGTGGGTCATCCCGTGAAATATAAGCCACCAACACCTTCGCCCTTGCTCGCAGTTCCTCTACAGTTCTTCCACATATCGACGTCCTTGCGGAGGGCCTTGCGGAGAAGGTTTCGGAGCTTTTTACAAGAAAAACGCGTTTGCGCGTGAACACACGATAAGCACCACTGCGCTGTCGTCAGTGCATGTATTGTTGTCTTCCCTAATTTGTGCCGATGGCGTCGATGTCATGAGGGGTGATCATCTGTGCGAAGCTGCTTCTCAGCCACCCATTCAGCCGGACAAAGACGATTGACCAGTGGGCAGTTGACGTGCTCTCAAAGTGTCGTGATGCTTACAAATACTTAGAACAAGGGACTTGCTCTCCGTTTCAGAGGTGACATTCTGCGTTCGGGATCTGACGGGAGGTTGTATCTAAAAAACGCACCCCGTCGATTCGACGTATAGGTGGGCTACAATCGACGGGGAGGGCTCTCAGGCGTCTTATCCGTCGCGCGCCCCTGGCGCCCCCGAAGTAGGGAAGTCGTGCGGAACCCTAACGAGGAGTGCCCCAGTGACAAATCTGGATAATCCTGGACGTGACGAAACGATGGCTCTCCGATGGATGTGAACGTCATAAGACAGAGTATGACAGCGGGCCCCAGCATGTTCTGCCGCGCCACAGTTACTGGCAGGGTGTGCCCCTCCTCTGAGACTGCCCTTCCCCGACGCCAGCTTCCCTACACGAGACACCTCGCCGCCGGCCGCCTCCCCCGCCGCTCGCAGCCACCCCTCTACGGGCGCCGCCCCCGCCCCTTTCCGCGCCCCCCGCCCCTGGGCGCGCTTCGCGCCGCTGGTGCCGCCCCCGCCGCGGGCCGTCTTCTCCCCGTATGTCGCCTCCCCTGACGCTGCCGCCCCCCCCGCCACTGGCCGCTGTCCCAGAGGGCAGTCGGTTGCAGCGACCCCGGTGCGTCTGCGGGCTGCCTTAGGGAGGGCCTTCGGTGTCGGGTGGCAGGTGTTGGGGTTGGTCGGTCGCGGCCATTGATTATGTTTGACGAGGCAGAAAATGTGGGGGGAGGCAGCGGCGGCGGGGGAAAGCGTCGGCGATGCTGGAGAGCAACAACGGGGAGGGGGTGCAGCGAATGTCTGGGGAGGCAACAAGGGCCGAGATATGCATCAGAGATGGGGAAGGTAGCGGCGGTGTGGGAAAGCAACGGCTATTGGGGAATGGGCGGGGGACATGAGAATGAGCGTGGTTGTGGGCAAGGTCGCGTCGGTACGAAGTGAAAGAGACGGGAAATGGGAGAAAGAGGGAGATAAACCCTTCTGACAGTGTTTCAGACATAGTGTATGAGACAGAGAGGCACTGAAGACGGCAGTTGTAGCCCTCCTGGCAACCAGCTGAGAGGGGAAAGGAGGAAGAGGAGAGTGCAGACGGCTCCACCATGCAGCGTGAATGGACCCTCTTTGACAGTGCTTCAGATCCAGTGTACTACGCAGATCGATACTGACACTGTCCAATCCCATGGATCATGTATTTTCTCTAACACTGTTCACACCGGTGGGCTGCGACACTGCGCTTCTCTTGCTGCAGATACATGTTCTGCATCTTTTCTTGCAAAGAAAAAAACGGTGCGCACGTCCTACAGCACTCTCTGCCAATTCTTTTCAATGTGTTTTTTAGAGACCGAACGGTTTGGTCACCACCGCGTCACTCGCTTTCATCTGGTCCAAGAAGGAGAAGCATGCTGGTCAACTCTCTGTGTGTGATGGCTTTCATACGATCCACACACTCAGTCGAGACTGAAAAGTCACATCAGGGCGGTCCGAGGATGCCCATGGCACGTAGGGTCCCTTCTGCCAACCGAGCCACTTTATAATCGGTTGTACTAGTTGCCTGCGGAGGGATCTTGCTGCCAAAGCACCCTAGTGCCTGAACTACCAACAGCATCATTTGATGCGATTCTGTGCGGGAAACCTCCTGTCCTCTGGTGACGCGATCCCCCCGGTATGGGCCGGGGGAGGAGCCGCGAGCACACACGAATTGCGCCCAAAGGGAGCGGTGTGCGGTGCCCCCTTACGGCGCATGCCAGGTGGGGCTTAGGGCAGCCCCCGAGGCTAACATCCCTCTCCCCCAGGGCCCGAGTGGGGGAAGCGCCTAACACGGACGAGGAGACACGCGACCCCTCGATCCGGACCCCCTAGAGGGGCCTGGAATCTTGTGGAAGCTTCTTTGACCGGGGCAAATCCCGGGGGCGAGATTAGATCTCGGCCACGGTCGACATTCCACGAGGACTTCGATCGAAGACTTGAAAATCTGGGGATAAGTCCCTGGTGATGTATTGGGCTATTCAAGTCCAAGCTGGTTAAAGTCCAGGGGCCTGATCTCTCTTCCAGTGAAAGGGGGTCCCTTGATCCTTGGCAGGGGCCACGAGGACCCCGATTCAGGGATTGTGGCCCGTCGAGCACCGGTCCCCCTATGACAATCTCTTCCAGGGTGGTCGGGACTGTGCACGTCCTGCGTCTTGTTTCTGAGGGTATATGAGTGTTTGCTTTGTGATCATCGTGCGTGTTTGAATAAATCAGCATTGCGTTTGCGTTAGGTCCGGCGTTGCTGCGGGTTGGCACGTCTCCTCTCGTCGTCTTTGTTGCGGGTAGGCGCCTCTCCTCCAACCGTCTGCGCCGCCGTTGCGCGCGCCTCTTCCCCCCGTCTGAGTTTCTGGTACGCGCGTCTCCTCCCCCCGTCTGTGCCGCGTGTTGGGGCGTCTCCTCCCGTCGTCTTTGTTGCAGGTGGGTGCCTCTCCTCCGACCGTCTGCTCCGCCGTTGGGCGCGTGTCTTCCCCTCGTCTGTGTTTCTGGTACGCGCGTCTCCTCCCCCCGTCTGTGCTGCGGGTTGGCGCGTCTCCTCCCGTTGTCTTTGTTGCGGGTAGGCGCCTCTCCTCCAACCGTTTGCGCCGCCGTTGGGCGCGTGTCTTTCCCCCGTCTGTGTTTTTGGTCGGCGCGTCTCCTCCCCTCGTTTGTACTGTGGTGGGCGTCTCTCCCCCAACTGTGTCTGCTTGCACGTTCAAGGCCGATGCCGTTGACACGGCACCGTGTTTGTGTCAGCGGTCATGTGGGGGGGGAGATAGGAAAGAGTAGAGGTTAAGGGACGCCGCTGTTCGGTCACAGTTGTCGTCGAGTAGTGTCCAGAAAACGGGAAAGAGCATGGCATGCGACATCAGAACAGCGTATGCAATGACTGAAAAAAGCATACATCCTCATGAGGCAAGCTACAGGCGACAGCACAGCATACTCAATTGTCAGCGCACAACAACAGAATAAAGAGCGGGCGAAGCGCACCGGGCACATCCACCACAGACCATCACGAGGAACAAGCAAGGCTGCACGTGTGTCGCGCAAAAGCCGACGCCGTGTCAAACAGCCTCTCGCATCGGCGGCACTCAAACAGCACGTTGGCTCCCGGCGGCACGACGACGGTCGTGCCGCCGCTGACCTCATCGGCAGGCCCACCACGCCCGCTCGATTGCGTGCGGAAAGCGATGCTCCACCCGATCTCTTCGCTATCCGAAGCTGCGATGTGCCGCGACCCGCTGGCCGCTCCGTCCTGCCGACGCCGCTTGCGACTTCTCGAAGGGGCGACAACAGCCGGCGTTCTACTGGAACGATCGACGGGTCGGCTTCGGCCGTCGTGCTGGCGCCCTGTGGAAGCACGAGCGAGACAATTCGGGCCAGCGCCCGCACCCGGTGGAGAGGCACGGCGACCATCGTCTGTCGCCGTCGTGGCTACACGAGCGCTGGGCGCCTGCCGGGCGTCGCCTTCGTCCGTCTCGCCGCCCGCTCCGTCCTGACGCGGCGCCGACGAATCGCTGTCGTTCGCCGACTCGTCTGCGTCTGCGGTTTCGGCCTCGGCCGCCTCCAGAAGACCAGCAAAGTGCTCGTCTTCGTCGCCCGTCCGACGAACCTCGTCCAGCGCCGCCCGCAGACGCGGCACCAGAGGGGCGTTCTGGTGAATCCGTCCGGCGCTTCGCAAGCGCTCGACCACCCGACGATGATGATGGCCGCTCACGTGCGAGAAGAGGCTTTTTCCGGTGTCGTTGTGCAGCGCGCACAGAGTGCAGGCCCAGGGGTGCGCGGCAGAGGCGCTTGCAAGAACCGCCGCAGCTGCCTCCAGACGGCGATGCTCCTTCCCACGGACATGCTGAGTGAGACTCGCCGGCCCCGTGAGCTTCATTGCACACAGACGACAATCAGTCAATCCCGGAATGCTCAGAATGGACGGCGGGGAGGGTCCAGGAGGAAGAGGGGGGGAGTGGGGAGCAGCCATGGCCAGGCGGTGCGCGCAATGGTGGGAGAAAGGGTGCGGTAAGAGGAGCGGCCAAGGGCGGTTCCCGGTACGCGCAGATGACCACGAGCTCGAAAAAGATTGGTGGCGCGTCGAGGATGTAGCAGCAGGGTGCAAGGGCGACATGGGGAGAGTCAGAGCAGATGTGCTGCTGGGCCAGGTCGTCAGCAACACGGAAACATGCCGCGAACACTGCGATTGACCATTCAGCTTGCAACGGGACACGAGAATGACTGTTGGACTCTTTTTTTTCGATCTCAACGTGATAGACTTAGAGGGCGACAGCCAATAAGAACCGCAAGAACCGTGCTTTTCCTTGGAATTTTTGAATGCAATAGTATGCAATTATTGAATGCAGGAGTACATGCATCCCAACGCGATCATGCGGCATTCGAGCAAGGCGATCGACGGGGTCCTCGGCTGAAGCACGGCTGGCCTGGACCAATCGACGATGCTTAGCAAGGCACCATTGCGGGTCGCAAATTCGTGTGCGTCCCACTGGTCGCTCGCACGACTCCCTCGGGGCACACTGCTGGATCTTGTTTGTCGTCGCCGCATGGCACGCTTGGTCGCAGCGAGCCCGGGCACCTCTCTTTAACCCGGAATCCTCCCCGCTTGGACCCAGCCTCATCCCCCCTTTGACCTGGCTGCATGTCGTAAACTCGGCCGGACCGCTTGCGTGGGGGATCTCTATCACCGCTTGCACGCGATCATGCTCCGCAACCACACATTGGTGGCGGCCAGCGGCGGCAACCGGGAGTCATCGACGGCGGGCCTGCCTCGAAACGGACGCGTCAGGACAGTACCCGGGCCGTGCACGGCCCTCAACTGGTCACCATCTCCCCGCCTTCACTTTCACAGTGCCCCCAAACAGCGTCTTTAGAGAGCCTCCCAAGTGAGGTTCGCCAATTGGTGCTGGACGAGTTGCCCGTCTGCGACCGCCTGGCGATGGCTGACGTGTCGAAGGGCTGGCGCGAGGCGTGCACGACCGACACCCTGCACACAGCCATTGGCTGGGCCGTTCTCGGAGATGACGCGACGTCAGACGAGCGCCGCCTGTTTCACTGGCGTGCCTCCGGGATTTCGAAGACGGGGGGTCCTGGGAGCGTGGAGGAAGGGAGAGAGCTGCTGCCGTCCGCGTTACCACTGGCCGCACGGGCTGAGGTGGAGACGCAAGGACGGTTTATCCTCCTCGTTCTGCGCGTCGTTGCAACTGTGAGCCGCCTGCTGGACGGGCTTTTCGGTGGTACGACGCCTACGCTCGACCTCCAACGGTGGTCGGAGCTCGTCGTGGCTGCTTCTTGTTCTCGTATTTTTCCGTCACCAGGCCGTGTGCGTGATCGGTCACCACGCGACGTGTCCGCTGAGGTAGTTACTTAGGTGTGGGGCATTCAGCTGAACGCCGATGTGGTGGTGGACGGCAGTGTGCAGGTTCGTTTTGACGTGGGGTCGGTGCTACGCATGGCATTTTTTGGCGCGCTAGAGGAGGTCGCGGATGCAGTTCAAGATACGGTCGGTCGCACGCTGAGCAAGGTGACATCCACCATGCTCCCGGACGGGGCGGCCCGTGTGGCTCGCTGGGAGGCCATGCCTTTGGTCCTCGTCAAGCTACGCTTGCGGGTACGGCGCTTGCTCTTCTTGCAGGAGCGGGTGCGCGCGCATGCGGTGGGCAGTTTCCGTCCTCACGGGGCGTGTGTGCCTATTGTACGTCATCATGTGCATCATTGGGTGCGCGCCGCCGTGGCGCTTCGGTCCGGTTTGGTGGCCCAGTTTGTCGGTGGAATGAATGCCGTGCACGAGAGTCCGGCGGCCTACTTTTTGGCATTCACTGCCGCGGTCTACGACCGGGTAGCGGCTGCATGGCCGACGTTGACGCAGCCCAGGCGCTGCATGCACTGGGCGCCCGTAGAGCGGCACATCATGTGGTTTGCGATGGAAGCTTTTTCGTCTGACGCACGGGGCGGTGGTACGGTGGATGACGTGGCTGCACACGCAGCGTGTTTACGTGTTCGGCAGCTGTGCGTCACGTGGGGGTGGCTTCGTCGCAGCGCATTGTCGAGTCCACAATGTATGCCTCCCTTTGACTCTTGTGCGGAGTATCACCCGTGACGCCGACGTAAATCGCGCATGACTATGTTTGATTTGCACCATGTCGCTGTCCCCTCCATGTTTTCATCAAGCCGCCACACCGCTCCCCCTGCCCCACACCGACCATCACAACCGCCGCCGGCCGGCACCGCTAGCCGACCTGCCTCGCCGAGCGCCATCTCCCCGCGTGGGCAGCTGCACTCGGGTAGCCCCTGCTCCGCCCGCCCTCGTCCGCCCAGCTTGGGCCACCCGTACTGCCCCCCGCCGCCGCCAACATCTGCCAGAGCAAAGGTACGAAGGGCACGTTTGGGGGCCTCGTGAAACATCCTTGTCAAGCGTCTTCTTGCATGCCCGACATGAGAACAACAAGAAAAAAATCGTGCACAAAGTGGAGAGCCGACTGATGACTTGCGCCGAAGATGCCATACAACACCAGGCGTCGTACATCTCGGCACACGCTCCTGGGTCTCCCACGCTCTGTCGGGGAGCCCCTCGACACTCAACCAGGGCATCTGAACCATGGGTTACGAATCACTCTTGCCAGCCGTTGACCTCGTATCCATGATCAAAAAATTGCTCTTTCCCGGGCCCAAGCTCTCTCGCCGCGAACAAGCCAACCCGGATGTAATCGCAAACACTCAACAGCTTCGGAACGAGGTTCGCCCGCGCCCGAATGTGTTTCACGTACCGCATGCGACTGCCGACGCGAGTGGCGTCGAGCACGACGTCTCGCGTCAAAGTGTACAAGTAGCTGACACCCACCGCGTCGGACACCTGCCCTCTTGCATGCGCCTCATCGTGGGGCACGAGCTCGCCGACGTACTCCCTCACAAAGTCGCCGGTCCACGTCCGTTCCGCAGCGAACACTCCAAAGCCGTGCGTATCAGACTTGCCCAGCACAAACCGAGCGCGCAAGCCAAGCTGAACCTGCGCGTTCCGGCAGCGCCTCGTACCACATCCGCCATCGGCAGCAGCCGATGGGGGTAAGTGTGCCCCACGCATCTCACAAGCGTCCGGGTCGCACTCTCGGTCGACCGCAAAGCACGGGCAGTCATCCGTAGCGCAGCGCGAGGGAGCCACAAGCACCAGACACGACGGGAGCAGAGGTGGGACCCACGCGCCGGTGCCGTCCCCGATTGCGATGCAGAGAAGGCCGAGAGAGGTCCGGCCAAGGAGCCGCCAGCAGGTGTCCGCCCCGCGTCGTCGACGACATGTCGTCCTCCGACCGTAGACACCAAAGCACCATACGATAGACTGTAGCCAGTGGCCGCATCAGGTGCTGCCGTTCCCACCCACCGCACCCGGGCGCACCCACAATACTTCTCACAGGGAATGTTCACCCGTGCGCACCTGCGGACCTCAGGACTGCAACGGCCGACATGAAAGCACGGCCGATAGTCCGCAGCACGCCAATCGTCGTCGTTCATGCCGCTCGGGTAAAGGGAGAGTCTGGTGCCTTGCTGTCGCGGGCGTTGCGAAGAAACAGCATGCGACAAGAACCTCGGGGAACCCGTCGCTCGACGAGGGGAGTCATTCTCGAGCGCGTCCTCACGTGGAGGCGTCACATAACGGCGACGCTCCTCAGGCAGCCCCTGAGGAGCGTCGTGACCGCAACGCCGAGCGCAATTCTCGCAGGACGGACACGTCGGCACGAAGACGAAGCCCCTCCTCACACGCAGCTACGGCGGCGCCGGCTTGGCGAACCGTCCTGGCACGGCTCGAGGGGCCAAGACCGGCAGCCTTGGCGTCGTCCGCGGCATCGTTGCACGCATGTGCGCGATGCACTGGGAGGGCGCCTAGCACCGGCAGACATGTGGATAGCGGCCGCCTGGTCCAGGAAGCGTCGGAGTCTGGACGCGTCCGTGACAATGGTCCGGGATGCGAGAAAGGCGCACCGCAGCCGAAAACAATAGCGAGACTCACACCACCCGTGAGCTCGTCAAGACCCTGAAGGCGGGCTCTTGTCGATGCCTGCTCCACTATCGCCATCTCGTTGTCACGGGCACGTCTGTCAATTAAGGCAATCGTGCGCCTGACATTGGCTGCATTGCAGCCGGGGAGGGTGGCCAAAGAGTCCACAACCGCCGCCCCATCGCCAACCGCCTTCACGACGGACCAGATGCCACATCGAGTTGCGGCACGTCGCGTCCTGGAAGAGAGGTGGAGGTAGTCCGAGGGACGGCCATCTGCTCCGTCTTCAGACGCGTCGCTACCGTCGCTGTCGTCTCGCCCCGCCCATCGGTCCTGCAGCGCCGCCCTAGCTGCGTCTGCACAGCTTCCAACACGGTCCCCCATGTGGGGCACAAACCTCTGCGATGGCACATCCTCGACTCGCCGCCACGATTGAAGCACATGTACGTAAAACGTGCACGTTGAAAGTTGCTCCACCGCAGGCAGGCGCGTGAGACGCACGGCGCCGACGAGAAGTGGCAATGGACCAGCGCGCTCAAGCCGCCCGATGTCCACGTGCCAGTCGGTCCCACGGGAGCATGACCATGCCGCTGTTGACGATTGCGGAACCACGCTACGGTTGCCGCCCGACAAAGAAGACGGACTCGCATCACGCTCCGTTTGCGGCTTTTTCGGCGAAATGAGACACGACGCCCATGTACCGTCGCTATCTTCTTTGTGGAGCTCCGAAGTTGATGATAATGGCATCTACGGATGCGCACGGTCCCGACGCCGCCCCCCAGCCTCCCCCCTCCCATGTCGCCACCGGTCCCCGCATATGCGGCCGAGGGTAACTTCATCGCCAACGAGGGTGGTTGCAATGTCCACGGCCGCCCGAGTCCAACAATGCGCCACTGGTGGGGTACAGTCAATGTGCTCAATGGAAACGACGTCGAGCGTTGCTAACACAGGAGGAATGTCGATACCAAAGGCCGCAGCATCTCCAGACGCCCTCACCCCGTGCCCAGACTGCATTGACGTCGACGATGACGCGCCTCGGCTGCCCCGGCCCGCGGACCCGCCACGAGCGTCGACATGACCTCGGACACGGCGACCCGCTGGAGACGGTGACACCGACTGCGGTTAAATCTCGTCCACGTCAATCGGCCGCCGGCCCGCACCAGCTGCGGCCGCCACACCACCCGCGCCACCCCGAACCGCACCCGAACCGGCGGCCGAGCCGCCACGACCCCGACCAATGCGCCTGTCGCGTCCCCGTGCCCGCGACATAGCACCGGCTCCCCCTGTTGCTGCGGCCACGGCCGCGCCTACCTCATTCTCGTCGGAGTTGTCCATGGCGCTGACAATCGCGTCAAAGTGCGAGCGGTTCTCCGCGCCGTTGGTCGCAGCCGCAATGCCGTTCGCCTCCATGACGTCGGCAGCGGCAACGACGTCCCATCCAACTTCGTGCAGGTTAGCGGCCAGCTTCTCCCCAGTCGCCTCGAGCTCTTGCCCCTCCCGCCACTTCTTCTAACACGCGTCGTGTTGAGCACGCACCCATTTGGCCCCATCTCTTTCCGAGAGATAAGGGCACTCGAAATCGGACTTGGTGAGGGCCCGGGCGCCCCGACGACGCGTGATGTTGCCTTTGTTGTCAAGGTTGAACCGCGACAGATCCAGCCGCAGGGTGTTCATGCGGTGGCCGTCCTTGCTGCACTTCGGGCAGTTCTTTTCGAGGTGGGTGCAATCGGCCGTTAAGCATCTTCCCTCCTTGTGGTAGGGGTGGTCCGCCGGAAGGGAGTGGAGGCACGGCCACGATCTGAAGCCGCAAGTCCGTTGCGAGTGGGACCCCGTCCTCTTGTTCCCCTTGTCGTCGGAACCGAGGTCAAACCCGTAGAGTAAGCACTTGCCCGTCATGTCACCGGACCGAACATCCGCCCGACGGCGTCGCTCCCGCAGGACCGCCCGGCCCCCTTCTCGAGTGCTTCGCGCACGCCGGACCGCCCGCCCCCTCGCACGACAACCCGACCGCACGACATCCACGCTGCGTCGATGCTCACGCACCGACCAACCGCTCGTGACGTTCTTATGTGTGTTGTCTGGCAGCGGGCACCCCCACGGGTCACGGCGCGCGCCCATCTCAGGGCGCCTAGCGCAACAATACAAGACAGGCGCGGGGAGGAGGGATATGGAGGAGGGAGCGCAACTAAACGCAAGCAAACGAAAATGGCAACGCGCACACTCTCGAGGGTGGGGGATGGTGGTGGGGCATTGGCCGGAGCACGCCGCAGCTCGGCGCAGGGCAGCCGCAATCGCGGCCGGGTTGGAATGTGTGGGGACAACGGCGGCTCGGCCTCATGCCTAGGCCAGTGCCTGCGCCTGCCTCGCACAAAGAACGAACGAGGGGCGGGAGCGTGGCAGGTGAAGAGCCGTCGACAAGTGCGCGCGCGGCACGAGCGATTGCAGTGGCACAGAAAAAGGGCGGAAACCGATGGGAGCGGTCCGCGGAGCGGGGTGCGCGTTTGCATCCCGGATCCGACAGAGATCTTGACCACGTTGGAGCAGTACGGGCCTCAGGAGCTGCTCTTATATCGAGACCGCGATCGGACGGCCAGCGATAGCGCCCCGGTGGATCCAGGCACCCGAGGTGACGGGTGTGTGTCCAATGAATGTGCGACAGAACCCTGCATGCCGTATCGCGGGACAGCGTCGTTGTACTGCCGGGTCGTTCTTGTCCCATGTAGCCCCGTTCCGCTAAGAGTTTCTCGCTGGAGCTACGGTTCGCACACTGTCGGAGCGTGCACGAAGTGGAGCACGTTTTCCCTCGGATGGGCCGCCGTGTGCCACTTAAGGCCAACGAATTTTCACGAAATCTGACGACCTGCCTGCGTGGGCGCTTTGGGGGGGGACTAATGATCTGCATTAGTGGCCAATCCTCATCATGCCGGTCTCTGCTGCACGAAGTGGAGCACGTTTCTCCTGGGACGAGTCCCGGCAGGCCCTTCATTAGAATCGGTCCACCTGACTAATGTCGCGGGCCACAGTCGGGGCCGGAATCGGCGATCAGTACGCCAACCACGCGCGACTCACCGCGTCGGACACGGCATTGGCACTCGCGAGCGTTGCTTCTGTAAGGAAACGTGCTCGCTATGGGAAACGTGCCTGCCAGGAATGGCCCGCTGAGGGGGGTAAAACGTGTTGCACGTTTGGGCGCATACGCGCAGGGCCCATTTTTTAGGGATCTGCCATACCCGGCGTTCTGTCGCGTGAAGCATGTCTCGTGGACGTGGTGATGTTGATTTAATTTGCTGTTGGACACGCACTTGGTGTCGGCAGACCTCGCGAACCAATTCCATGAGGAACCTGCCGTCTTGCAGCCGTCTGAGCGGGTGGTACATGGTCGTTCTCGCCTCTTACGACGCCACCTCGTGTATTCTTCCTTCGTCCTCGCCCGCCGTGGTGCCTTCCATGCTGAGGTTGGCACTCAAAGCTGAGCAGTGGCGAGGAGGACCATTGCAAAGCACGTATCATTCTCGTTCTTCTTCGCCAACGTCCGGGTGGCTGGGTACGGATGCAAACGTTCCGAGGCCGCGCGCGGCATTGCATTTGACTAGTTGCGAAACGCGAATAATAGACACACAAGTGGACCACTGCGGGCTTTATATAGAGGGACTAGTCGGTACCAGCGGGCCCCAGGCGCCCATAAATCCTATCCATCAACAATGTCATCAAGATTTTAAGAAGAATCGGACACAGAAGCAATGGAGGAGTCATTTTTTCACATGCCCCACCTACGCGTTGTTTTATATGACCGGGCGACTACGAGACTCAGCTGAGTCGATAGTTTGCAATCATTTGCCCATCCGCCTCCACTTTGCGTCGCTCAGATTTGTCTGTAGGGCAGTCGATCCGGAGATACAGAGCGTCAAAGAAAAAAGAAAACGTGTGTCCAGGCTGTCGTAGTCTGCTACTTCTCCAGAGAGAGAATAATTTGTTCTCCGTTATGATGAAAGACTGCATCCAAAAAGAACTTTCTTCAAAAGCAATTGGGGATGCCTCTCTCACATGCCCCACAGACCTGTTACTTTCAAAAAGCCGGACGACTACGGGACCCAGCTAGATCGATAGCTTCCAAACATTTGCCCATCCCCCCCGCCTTCCCCCGTTTGCGCTGCTCAGATTTGTCCGTAGGGCAGCCGTTTCGAAGATACAGAGCGTCGAAGAGAGAGAAAAAGTGTGTCCAGTCGATCAGAATCGGCTTCATTAGAACGAGAAGAACACTTTGTTCTGTGTTCTGAGGACATATGATTGTGGCGCGGACTTGGATGCCGGGGAAGGTGCGGCCCTCCTCCCCGAACCTCCCCGATCCCGCCACGCGGCGGCCCCTCCACCCCACAATCCAGAAGGCGTTGGGAACGCGCACTCGCGCTGCGCTGCTGGCCGTGGCGCTGGTGTTCATTCCGACGCCCTCGCGCTGCGCTGCGTGCCGTGGCGCTGGTATTCATTCCGACGCCCTCGCGCTGCGCTGCTCGCTGTTGCGCTGGCGTTTGGACCGACGCCCTCGCCCTGTGCTGCTCGCGCTGACGTTCGGACGGACATTCACGTGCTGCCCCGCGCCCCCCCCTCCCACCCCGCCCGGGCTCTCCAACCCCGTCACCCAGCGGCCCCCCCACCCTACCCCCCAGCAGCTTGTGGGAAGGCGCGCTCCCGCTGCGCCGCTCGCAGTAGGGTCGGTGTTCGGGCCGACGCCCTCGCGCTGCGCTGCTCGCCGTGGCGCTGGTGTTCATTCCGACGGCCTCGCGCTGCGCTGCTCGCCGTTGCATGAAATTTCCGACCGACGGCCTCGCGCTGCGCTGCTCGCCGTCAGGAATTGATCCGGGCGATGGATCCCGGCTTTAAAACGTTTTGACATGGAATGCCCTTCAATTCTGGGCCATCTCGCGAATGTAGTGCCGGGGCCGCGCGCGGCGTTGCGATTGGCTGGTTCCGAAACGCGAATAACAGAGACATGTGGCCCACCACGGGATTTATATAGAGGGACTAGTCGGTACCCGCGGGCCTCAGGCGCCCATAAATCCTTTCCATCAACAATGTCATCAAGATTGTGAGAAGAATCGGACACAGAAGCAATCGGGGAGGCCTCTTTCACATGCCCCACATACGCGTTGTTTGATATGGCCGGACGACTTCGGGACCCAGCTCAAGTGAAAGCTTGCAAACATTGGCCCATGCCCCCCCCATTCCCCCGTTTGCGTGGCTCAGATTCGTCCGAAGGGCAGCCGTTCCGGAGATACAGAGCGTCGATGAGAGAGAAAAAGAGCGTCCAGGCTGTGAGAATCGGGTACTTCTCGAAAGAGAGAATACTGTGTTCTCTGTTATCAGGACAGATGATTGTGGCGCGGTCTTAGATACCGGAGTGAGGCGGCCCTCGCCACTGGACCCCCTCCAATCTGCTACCCGGCGGCCGAGAGGCAGGCGGCCCTCCCACCCGGACCCCCCCCGACCCGCCACCCGGCGGCCGGGGTGCAGGCGGCGCTCTACCCCGGACCCCCCACCCCGCCACCCGGCGATCCCCCCACCCCATCGCCCAGCAGCCGGTGGGAAGGCGCGCTCGCGCTGCGCCGCTCGAGATAGCGCTTGTGTTCGGACCGACGCCCTCGCGCTGCGCTGCTCACCGTGGCGCTGATGTTCATTCCGACGCCGTCGCGCTGCGCTTCTCCCCGCAAATCTGGGGTTCGGACCGACGCCCTCGCGCTGCGTTGCTCGCCGTCAGGAATTGACCCGGGCGCTGGATCCCGGTCCTTAGAATGTTTAGCCGTGTAATGCTCTTAATATGTTGGCCATCTCGCGAATGTAGTTCCGCGGCCGCGCGCGGCGTTGCGATTGGCTGGTTCCGAAACGCGAATAACAGGCACACATGTGACCCACCGCGGGCTTCATGTAGAGGGACCAGTTGGTACCAGCGGGCCCCAGGCGCCCACAAATCCTATCCATTGTCGGAATGCGCCGAAAATCTGGTCCGTCGCGCAATCCATTTGTTTGTCAATGTAGCCCGTGTGCGAACCCCGATTGCGGCCATCCTACTAGGATGTATTTGATCTAGGCGTGCAGGCAGGTCCTTAGAATGTTTGTGGTCGGAATTCGCTGAAAATCTGGCCTCTGTCACATGCCCCACATACGCGTTGTTTGATATGGCCGGACGGCTTCGGGACCCAGCTCAAGTGAAAGCTTGCAAACATTGGCCCATGCCCCCCCCATTACCCCGTTTGCGCTGCTCAGATTCGTCCGTAGGGCAGCCGTTCCGGAGATACAGAGCGTCGATGAGAGAGAAAAAGAGCGTCCAGGCTGTGAGAATCGGGTACTTCTCGAAAGAGAGAATACTGTGTTCTCTGTTATGAGGACAGATGATTGTGGCGCGGTTTGAGATACCGGGGTGAGGCGGCCCTCGCCACCTGACCCCCTCCAATCCGCCACCCGGCGGCCGAGGGGCAGGCGGCCCTCCCACCCGGACCCCCCCACCCCGCCACCCGGCGTCCGCGGGGGAGGCAGCCCTTCCCCCCGGACCACCCCCACCCCGCCACCCGGCGGCCGGGGGGGAGGCGGCGCTTCTCCCCAATCACTGTAACGCTTGCATTCATTTCGACGGCCTCGCGCAGCGTCGCTCGCGAATCTGGGTGGTCTTGATCCGGCCGTGCATGCAGGTCCTTAACATGTTTGTGGTCGGAGTGCGCCGAAAATCTGGTCCGTCGCGCAATCCATTTGTTTGTCAATGTAGCCCGTGTGCGAAGCCTGATCGCGGCCATCCCATTGGTGTGCTGCACAGATATACAGACAAACATTCAGACATGTGGCCCACAGCGAGCTTTATATAAAGGGAGTGGAAGCCCATCTCGCGGGAACTTTGTAACGATGTTCTCCAGCCTCTGGTTCATCATTCCCCATTGTTGGACTTTCCATTCGACCTTGCATTTGAATTCCGACCACATTCCATCCGGGGCGGGCCGACTGCGGCTGTAAGGGACCCCCTCCAGTCGAGCGTACTGAGGCGACTTGATTGTGCTTTGGTTTGAACTACAGTGCTCTGAGGCGCTGCAATCGGCCCACACGACGATTTTTCCTTACAAAATCGACGGGGTGCCCTTCTGGATGAGATACTACATGACAATCTACTTCTCCTTCGTGCCTCGTGATCCTGTCGTACTTTTCCGAGAAACTTCGTGACCACAAATCTGGCTTGCCACCAGGCCA
>ENA-ORXT01003961-ORXT01003961.1-marine-metagenome-genome-assembly--contig:-NODE-3961-length-15721-cov-3.891844_pt1 | contig 15721 bp, 12 predicted proteins | sample MGYA00237868_ERZ511482 | MGnify/ENA metagenome assembly ERZ511482 | reverse complement strand
TGGACGCTAACCTGCAATACGACTTCGTCTTCAACGATAATCAACCGGGAACGGGCGTGCTGCCGCTGATCCCGGACTACAACGCTAACCGCGCTTCCGGCTATCTTGCCTACCACTACGAGAAAGATAAATTTCAGTACCACGCCGGCCTGCGCTACGACCGGCAATTTTACGAAGCGATCACCATCACCCGGACGCTGCCACGAAGCGTGGAACGCTTTGAGCACACCTTCCAAACTTTTGGCGGCAGCCTGGAAGGCCGCTGGCGGGCCCACGACCGCCTGAGCGTTACTGCCGGCCTTACCCTCCGGGAGCGGGCACCCCAGATCAACGAACTCTACAGTAATGGCCTTCATCAGGGCGTAAGCGGCATCGAGGAGGGCGACAGCAGCCTGCAACCCGAGCGATCGCTGAAAATGACCGCGGGAACCCAGCTGACCGGGCCAACCTTTAGCCTGAAAGCTACCGGCTTCGTACAGCCCATCAGTGATTATATCTTTCTGGAGCCGCAGCCGGAGTTTCGGCTGACGGTCCGTGGCGCCTTTCCGCTTTTCCTCTACCGTGCGGGTGATGCCTTGCTTTACGGTGGAAGCCTCCAGAGCTGGTGGCAGGCCGCGCCGGACTGGCAGGTGGATGGCCGGCTGGCCATCGTCCGGGGCCGTAACCGGACCGAGGGGCAACCGCTGGTTTACATGCCATCCGATAATCTCCGCCTGGGCGTCAGCTTTACCCCCACCCGTGACTGGAAGCTGCGGGCCGAAGGACTGTTTGTCTCCCGGCAAACCCGGCTCGAACCGGAGCAGGACTTCCTGATCACACCACCGGCCTACACCTTGTTCGATCTCAGCCTGGAGCGGGAGATCACCCTGCCCTCTAACCGTACCCTGCACCTGCGCGCCGCCGCCCGGAACCTGCTCAATATCCGCTACCGTGATTATCTTGACCGCCAGCGTTACTTCGCTGATGCGCCCGGCCGTAATGTGGAACTGAGAATTACCTACGAATGGTAAAATACAATTAATGGTGCGAAGGATTTGACTTCTTAGCGTGTCAAAACGTCAAAGTTCCAAAGGATCCATATCCGGACCCTGAATAAACAAGGTGTAATGAATAAAATAATCGCATTAATCCTACTCGTCAGTGGTATACTGACCACCTCCTGTAATACCTCAAAGCCGACGGCGCAAACCCCCACCAAGGCGGAAACCACAACCACCAATGCCCGCCCTGCCGGTCAGCAAGGCGCACGCCAGGGCCGCCCCGGCCTCGAGGCTGTGGCCCAAAAGCTTGGTTTGTCGGAGGCACAAACTGCCAGTTTCAAAGAGATCAGTGAGCGTTACGCAAAGCAATCTCGTGAAATTCGTGAATCCGTTGGCGGTGACCGCCAGGCGATGCGGGCCAAAATGCAAGAACTACGCGGTAACCAAACCAAAGAAGTAAATGACATCTTAACTACCGAACAGCAGGCGGCTTACGCAAAAATGCAGGAGGAGCTGGAAGCCCAACGCCGGAGTCGTGGGGGGCAGGGTGGAGGCCGTCCCGGAGGCGGTGGTCGACCAGGTGGTGGTCGTTAAAATTCATTGACCTCAATAATAATTTGTTCAAAAATGTGTCGTTTTCATATTTAGACCGTCATAGCTACGAAGCGAATTGATACGAACTACGCTAAGTGACAGATGCTATGAACAGCTTTTTTTGAGTGGTCACTATGAACTTTGAATATTGAGGTTATGAACAACAAATTTTCACAACTCCTTTTTGCGAGTGTATTATCTACCATTTTTATGATAAGCCCGGTGAATGTCCAAGCTCAGGCCATTCATCGGGCCAATGTCGATCAACTGGTTGAAAAACTGGAATTGAACGACGATCAGGCGGAGGCCCTGCAGGACATTCAGGATTCTTACCTGAAGGCATATAAGAAAGTCCGCAAATCCAATAAAAAAAGTAAAGAAAATGCGCTGGCTGATCTCGGTCTGGCGCGTGCTACCCGCGAACGTGCGATCCTGGATTTGCTTTCTGATACTCAGAAGGACGAGTACCTCGATCTTCAGGAAGAAGAGAAGGCGAAGATGCGGCGTCGGCACCGGCCGGGAGGGGAGTAATGATAGTAGTGATAGTACGGTAAGTGCTTGGATGAAAATAAATATCGTGTAAAAACACCCGCCTCGGCTCCGCTCGGCGACCGTTTTACTGGGTACTTCCCCGTCCTGCCTGGGGCAGGACGGCACGGATCATGCGATTCGGTCGCCGAGCGGAGCCGAGGCGCTTTGATCAAAGAGGTATTTATTTGTGTCCAGCCATTTAGTAGCGTTTCTCCCATACTATCACTACTATTTCACTACCACTACTATCATACTCTCTACAGCCTCCTCCGCTGCCGCCCCGTCAACTCATTGACCTGGCCGATGATGGCGTAGAGGTCACGATACCGATATCCTTTCTTACCGATTTTCCGTGCTAATTCCGGGCTGGCAGTGGCCAGGAAGTCGCGCATGGTGCGCTTGAACCCTACTCTGGGTACGGGCAGTAATTTGCCTTCGCCGTAGCCGATGTAAAAGGTGGGTGGTGGGTTGGTGTAGAGTTTGAGGAGGCTATCGTCTACCCAGTTGTTATCATTATCGGGTAGCCGGTAGAGGCGAAGTGTCCGGCCGGACACTTCCTCCCGCAGGAAGTACCATTGCCCGTTGTGGAAGCGGCTGATGTAGCGGAAGCTGGTGCCGTCTTTGCTAAATCCGAAGCCCCGCACCAACATGGGGTGAATGGAGTAGATGTCCCCGAAGTCGTTCGTGAAAGTGATGTAATTGCCCGTTGGGCTATACTGGATCAGGTTGAAATAGCCGGTAAGCTGTATACCGTCCCGGGTCAGTAAAAAGCCACGGTATTCGCTGGCACTAAGCGTTGCGGATAGGGCCAGCAGCAATAAGAGAGAATAGAATGTACGCATAGCTGATGATCGGGTGCGCACTAAAAATACGAAAAAGGTGGAAGTGGTTCAGTGTAGAGGGGAAGTAATTGATCTTCTTGTCGGGGATTGGCGGTTTGGGCGGCGGCTGCTTCGCAGCTGTGGATTTTTCGCGCGGAGCTCGCGGAGGCTGGGAGAAAGGCGGAGGGAGGGGCTGCTTTGCAGCTGGAGAGTTTCACGCAGACGTACGCTGAAGGAAGGGAGGACGCAGAGGATAGAGCCCGGAATCATTCAGTAATGCAAACAGGCATCAATTCTTGATAAAAAACCAGCAAGGCAGTTGCCGCAGCGGCTCTGCTCCCCCTCCCCAGCGACGGAGGAGCGGTTCGGGGAGGGGGCTGGGGGGAGAGGGTTTTTGAGGGGGGCTGCTTCGCAGCTTATTGTTTTACCACGGATTTGCACGGATTATCACCGATTAGGGCACGGATTGAGGCTGCTTCGCAGCTTTTTGACACAGAGAACCACAAAGGCACAAAGGGCACAGAGATGGCAAGTTCTACTTAAGAAATAAGGGGTCCACGGCTCCTTTCAGATCAACGTAGGTTGGGAAGTTGCGCCGGTAGACGTAGCGGCGTTGGCCACGGTAGAGGATGGTGGTGGGCAGGGAGCCGGTCCACACGCGGTCAATGGTTTTGCCCCAGGCGGGATCTTCGTCGGTGAGGATGACCGCATTCAGGGAAGGGGCGTTTTGGGTCAGGAAAGCCGGGATGCGCTCAATGGCGCTTTCTTCCGTGTCGAGGCTGACGAGGACGATGCGGAGGGGATCTCCTTTGTGCTCCTGCGCCAGCTTTTCCAGCAGCGGAATTTCCTCCCGGCAGGGCTTGCACCAGGTAGCCCAGAAATTGATGACGTAGGCGGTGTCTGCGCCCTGGTAGAACAGGGGTTCCAGCTCTGCAAAAGTATCATAGCGTGCGGGGGCATCGGCGGAGCCGAGCTTGGGTAAGGGCGCATTGGATTCGGGCGCGGGACCGCAGGTGCAGAGGAAAAGACTCAGGAGCAGAGAGGGTAAGAGGCGCATTAATTTTTCTGGAATTGACAGAGGTATAACATAAAAGGGATGTGGGGGTTTTGAGCTCGGTAGAAGTCTCTATTCACGCCACCTCCAACCGCTCCATCGGCACAATAAAGCGCGCAAAAACCAGATCGCCTTCCTGCACCAGCACTTCCCAGTACCGTGGGTTGGCCTGGTCGTCGAGGCGGTTGAACCAGCCGTTTTTTTGTGCTACGGGGGGCAAGACGAAGTCTGCTCCCCGCACCGCCAGGGCGGTAGCGGAAAGCTCCTGCTCCTCTTGGTGGAGAATTTTGCGCTGGGCCTTCCGGTCCCAGCCCTCCCGCACGTAGTGCAGGTGGACTTTGTAGTCGACTTCCTGGCTCCCCGCCTGCCGGCTGGTGAGGATGAAGTTGACGCGCTGCCCCGGCGCGTAGCTCCCCCGGTGGAAGTGGCCGGTCAGGTTGACGTGCTTCCAGTAATTTTTGAGCTGAGCGATCAGTTTCTGTAACGGAAGAATCCACCAGCAGAGCGCCAGGTTGAATGCGATGAACAGCAGCCAAAAGGACCAGTCGTGCGATGACTCCCCACCACTTTTCGTGGATACGTCAAACAACACTACGCTTATTGCGATGGGCAGCAATACCAGCATTGAGAACGCTACGGTGTTCCGGAGGATGTAGTTACGGTAGAACGCAACCTGGACTTTCTGCGGGCTTGGCCATCTTTTGAAAAACGGCAGGGCCGTTTGCAGTGGGAAGTATATGACCATTACGGAAAGGGCAACGAAGAGAAATTGTGTGGGCAATGACTCCGGACCGGATGATCCCAGAAAGAACTGGCTGAAGAGTTCTTTGGCGAACGGAAACAGCAAGGCCCCGAGACCGGTGACAAAAAAGAGCACGGGAATCAGTACTATCATCCGGTAGCGCTTGCTCAGGTTCTGATCGATAAGGAACTTTGTGCTTTTCATGGTCAACACTTTACTGTATAATAAGGGGCGCGGACGCGGGTGCAAAGAAAGTTCGGTGAAAGCAAGGCGGGGATCGACGAGGGATTTCGCCCTAATTACTGTGTACTATACGCTTGGGCCGAAACTTTACAAGGTTCACAAAAAAGCGGCCATAAAAATCCCCGCTATGCTCCTCCACCAGCACCTCCCAGTAATTAAGTGAGTTAAAGCTCATCTGGTTTCCTCCGGTAGGGTAGCGTTGGTGCCTGAGGGTTGGCAGGCGGACGCCGGCGTACAGCTTCTCGCCGCTCACGTCAATGAAATCGTGGTGCTTCACCTGCCGGACTTGTTTGTTCTCCTCTGATTGCCCGAGGTTAATGCTTTGCTCATACTCCTGCACGTATTGCAGGTGAACGCGGTAGAGGTTCTTATCTTTTATGGTTAGCCGGTCCCTCATTTGAAAGAGGATGGTATCGCCTACTTCGTATGCCTCCCGATCAAAATAGCCGGTGATGGAGACACGCTGCCACAGGTTTACCAGCGGCTGAAGCGCCTGATTGCCATATTGAAAAATCAGATAGCCAACTCCGGATAAAACAATAAGCCCTCCGGCCAGCGCCAGCCCCCAGACTTTAGCATCACCGTCGGCGATGGCAAGCTTGCCATTGGTGTACAGCAGCAGGGTGATCAGGAAGCTGAGCATGCTTGTGCCCATCAGAATGGCCTGAAGAATCTGCAGGCGAACCGGAATACGCTGCTTCCGATAGTTGGAGGGGAACTGCGGCAGGAGCCCTGGCAATGTATCCCACAATAACCAAGCCACTCCGGTGACTACGGCAAGGAACATCCAGAAGTAATAGCTGCCAGGCCCTTGCTGAGAGAAATTATTGAAGAAGGATTTTAATGCCCGCAAGTCAATAACGAAAAACAACAGGAATAAGCCGGAGAGTATAAACCGAACACTTCCATTATTTGGCATGCTAAGTTTGGTACGCACGCGGAGCCGGTCGTTGATCGAAGGGTTGTTACTAACGGAGTCTGGTTGCCGCATAATGAAAGCAAGGTAGGCTTCGGGCAGCTTTTGGACGAATTTTGTCGACGAATGGAGTGGGGGAGTCGGCCTGTTTACTGGTGGAACATGGGGCGGTGGCGCGACCGCAGGTGCAAAGAGATGTTGAATTAGCAATGCCCGCAACGGTGTCTCTTACCTATTCCCTATCTTCCCCTTTTAGAGAACCCCCGTTGACCATACGCCCATGTCGCCCATTGTTTTAAGTAAAATACTTGGTGTAGAACTTCAGCCCTGCCAGGAAGACAACCCCGCTCGTTGTGCGCTTTCCGATCAGCAAGGGCAATACGTCCTTGATGAAAATCAGCAGATCATCGCATTAAACCTCTTCGGTCACAACGGCGAAGACGGCCGTCCGGCCCTCCCGTCTCCGGCCGATTGGCTGCCCGAACTGCCCCACCTGAAATACCTCAACCTGGCCCGCTGCGGCCTGACAGCACTTGACCTGTCGCCACAAACGGAACTGATCGTACTCTTCGCCCAGGAGAATACGGGACTAACAAAGCTAAAACTCCCGGCTGCTTTCCCGGCCCTCCTCCGCGCGGTCCTCGACCACTGCGCCCTGACCCGAGTAGTTTGGCCCAACAGCCCGGTACTGGAATTCCTCAACGTCAGTCGGCAGGAGGAAAAGAGTCTGACCGACTGGTCCTTCGCCGCCGCCTGCCCCCGGCTTTACTTCTGTGATTGAGCCATAATGGGCTAACAGGTTTTCAGTTGGGCGCTGGCTTTACTAATTTGGGTATTCTTTGTTTGGAGGATAATAAGTTGGCGAAGGTTGCTTTTGATGGGTTGCTGCCGGGGTTGGAGAGTTTGCGGTTGGGGGGGAATGAGTTGACGGATATTCCACATGAATGGCATGACCTGATTGGCGACGGCATCAACCTTTTTTTGGAGCAAAACAAATTGAGCGAAGATTTTCAAACAACTCTTGAAAAGTCTCCATACCAGAATTCCATAGCGATAAAGGAAATCCTGTCTGCTCGGATATATTCTGGTGAAGGAGATGATGATGAATGTAAGGTCCTCATCGTAGGGAACGGCAGGGTTGGGAAAACGACCATGTATCGTAAGTTGAACGGCTTACCCACAGATCCAGATCAAAAAAGTACCCACGGAGTAACCATTGCTACTCACCCATGGCCACCCGAAAAGTCGATCTTTAACGTCCAGTTTTGGGACTTCGGCGGGCAGGATATCTACCACGCTACTCACCGCTTGTTTATGCAGTCCAGTGCGGTTTACATCATTGCCTGGGATCCTGAATCCGAGCAATTGCCCCAATCAGTAATATCGGAGGAAGGTCCATACGGTGTATACCAAAATTTTAAACTGCCCTACTGGCTAGATTATGTATACCGCTCAAGCGGTGGCGGACATCGGTCTTACCGAAGCTGGCAAGAAAATAAGTCAGAGGTGCCAGTATTGGTGGTGCAGACCAAGAAACAGCTTGGCGAAGCTGAGCCAGGAATTGGAGGCCGCCTCAATGCCTATTTCGAAGATTCACACACGGACTTAAGCGTGGAGTCAATTCCCGATAAGGAAAAGCCGCTTGATGATAACGGCTACGAGCTACTGGAATATCGCCTTAAAAATGCCCTTCGCAAGGCTAAAAAAGATGATACCGCCGCGAAGAGTTGGATAGAGTTAAGGCGGAAACTTCGGGAGCGACAGTCGAGTGGAACTAAATACCTCGAACTTGACGAATATCTGTTACTGGCCAAAAAAGTAGAACAAAAGGTCGGTTCACTTGGCCGCCAACCTATCGATATCGCCAAAACCTGGCTGCACAACACCGGCGTTGTTTTCTACCAGGAAACGGCAACGGGACCCAGGATTATTTTAGACCAACGCTGGGCAACTAAAGCCATTTACGCTATTCTGCAACGGGAACCTGAAAACCACTGTGCGGAAATACAAGAAAATAACGGCTTCTTTACCGGTAAGGCTCTTCAAGGGTATTGGGCACCCCACCTAACCGGACCGGGTGATGAGGAGCTTTTTGAAGAGTTTATGCTGAAGTGTGAGGTGGCTTATCGGGTCAACAAGAACGATGATTCAGATGGTTTGTCTGACCGCTTATACTGCGCTCCTCAGCTTCTACCAAAAGAACCTCGTCGGACTAGAGACCGTGATCGCTTGCTAAAGAACATTGACAACTACCCCGATGAATATTGGCACCTGCGCCTCTATAACGAGTTTTTACACGCCGGTATCGTCCGACGGCTGATCATTAAACTGCATGATCCCGAAGAGCAGGACTGGGTTTGGCGAAAAGGCATGATTCTGGCAGACGAGGAAGACCATCGCGCGCTGGTGCGTACGGAGGAAAACGACCAGACCATCAGGGTTTCAATCAGTAAATCCAGTCAGCACCTTTTGAATTCCATAGCCACGGAACTCCGGGAATTACCAAAACTGGACGCTCCAGACTTTATCTGGGTAAGCCATGACGGGCAGCAGTGGGTAGATTTGGAATTGTTGCGAAATAGTGAAAAAAACGACCCCGTAACGGACCGTGATGGTAATGCGCTTAGGAAGGAAGCCTACCAACCCCTGGTCAGAGCATTCAGCGATCAACGAGGTATTGGGTATGATCCTGTCGGGAAACTTAAGGTGGCGGCCGCTGAGCCTTCGGAAGAAAGCGAAGCTATGGTAGCCGATACCCTGCAGAGTATTGATCTAAAACCGCAAAAAACAAACGATAGGCCAGGGGAACAAATGAAAATCAACATTATCCCCGCCCTTAGCGCTGAGCACGAAAAACTTGACCTTGTAGACGAAATCAAACAAATTAACCGTGCCGTCAATCAGATGGGGAAATACATAGATGGCCAGCCAGTAGGGAACGGCCACCATGTCTCTTCACGGGATAGCCTTGATTGTTTGATGAGACAGTTCCCAGCCGAGTTAGTTCACTTCATCGGCCATGGAGAGCAAAGTGCCAATGTGTATCGGCCCACAAAACGGGAAGGGCTAGGTACGGTAGGGCAATCCGCTAAGTGCGGCATTGTGTTGGTTCAGCCTGATGGGAAAGCCGACTTTGTGAGCGAGGATTCGCTCTTCAGGATGTGCAAAACATGGATTACCCGTACTGGTGAGCGTCAATCAACACGTCAGCTCAAGGTGATTTTGTTGAATGCTTGCTACACCGCAGAAGTAGCTGAACGCCTCAGTACGCTCGGCCTTTCTGCCATCGGGGTGAAAGGAATGCTCAACGATAAGGCGGGTATTCGCTTCGCCTATCTTTTTTATAAGCACCTTGACCAGTACGGGATGAACGAGTTGGCCGAGGCTTTTGATAAAGCCAAGGATCAAGCTCGTGATATTGACAAGGACAGAAGTAGATACCAATTATTCATTAACGGAGGAAAACATAACGCAAACCAATAACCAATGGAGTACAACGAAAAGCTAAAGGCTATTGCCGCCAAACAAATAATCCCAAATCCCGTAGCCTTTGTCGGCCGTTACTACGACGGTGCGCCAAATACCAGCGAAGACAAGTCTTTGACCCAGATACAAGCCTACCAACTACTCGCATTGGTGGCGGAAATTGCAGCAACGGAAGACGAAGACGTTAAGAAAGTCTTCTCCGATCAAATAGAGAAGGCGAAAACAGCGAGTCGAGGAGGCATATTGGACCTCGACTGGCCCCAACTCATCGAACAGTACGGAGACGCACTAGAATTCCTAGGCGATACCGGCAAAACCGCCTTACTTTGGTATCTCTATAAAAAGAAAAACGAAGGCAAGATCAGCAAGTCCCAAACCCCCGGTTGGTGCGCTTTGTACAAAACCATCACCGGCGACGAATGTGACGATTGATACGTATGCAAACTAATCTTTTTCTTCCCGATGTGCTGCCTCCGCTTATTACCAAAGAAGTAAATGGCCACGCTTTCCGTTTCCGCAATTTACCGGGGATGGACAACTTTCAAATGGGCAACAACGAAGGAGAAGAAGACAGCTACGAAGACGAACAGCCCCGCCACGCCCGCAGCATCGCCCCCTTCGCCCTGGCCGAACACCCCGTCACCCAGGCCCTTTGGACGGCGGTGTACGAACAAGCACAAACAAAAAAACTAGAATTTAAGGAGGAATTACTGCGCCCCAATCCTTCGAATTTCCTAGGCCCCAACCGACCAGTAGAAAACGTTAGCTGGGACGCCGCCAACGAGTTTTGCCGCGTACTAAACCTGCTACTCGATAAACCCCTCGGCCATTTCCGCCTCCCCTCCGAAGCAGAATGGGAATACGCCGCCCGCGCGGGAAAACGAGAAACGCTTTATGCCGGAAGTAACCAGCTGAATGAAGTTGGTTGGTACGATAAAAACAACGAAAAAGAGACTATGCCCGTCGGATTGCTCACTCCAAATGCCTTCGGTTTGTACGACCTTAGCGGCAACGTTTATGAATGGTGCGAAGACGATTGGCATAATAATTATAATAACCACCTACCCGACGGACGGGCCTGGATTGATGATCCCGGTAACCGCGCCGAGTACCGCGTGCAGCGCGGTGGCTCCTGGTACTACTACGCCGGGTACTGTCGCTGCGCCTACCGCCTCAGCAGGGGGCCGGACTTCCGTGACTACGATATCGGCTTCCGCCTCGCCGCCCCAGTTCGGTGAGCCCGGCCAGCCAGTAAGCGAGCCATCCTTTCCTTTCGCCCCGGCCTGCGGCGGAGCAAGCGGTTTGCAGGACCCCGTAGCGTCGACCCCAACCCTGAAGCAAAGCGGAAGGGTTGGGGTGACCTGCGGGCGTCCGGTTGGGTTACCTAAAAAGTTGCTTTTCTTTAGTCCGGACGCCCGCGGGTCCCCCGCCTTTTCGCTGCTTTGCAGCTTGGGCGTGGGACGCCACGGGGTCCTCTGCCGGTCCAGGACCCCGTAGCGTCGACCCCAACCCTGGAGCGAAGCGGAAGTGTTGGGTTGACCTGCGGGCGTCCGATTGGGTTACCTAAAAAGTTGCTGTCTCCCCAAGTTGCTTTTCTTTAGTCCGGACGCCCGCGGGTCCCCCGCCTTTTCGCTGCTTCGCAGCTTGGGCGGGGGACGCCACGGGGTCCTTCGTCTGTTACTACACTTCAAGGAAGTGATCCCACAATTCTATGTCTCGGTCTTGGTGAGCTTGTATAAACTGTTCTTTGCCGCCAAAAAGGGCTAAGTGAAGCTGATAGTCTACCAACGCAGTTCCTTCTTCATTGAGAATTTGTTGATAAGAAGTCCAGGGATATTGCTGGAAATTTCCGGCTATGCGATGCTTTGTAGAGTTGAGGTGTAGGTAGATTATACAATTGCGTAGGTAATCCCGGTCTTGTATCTCATATCTTTCGAAACCCTTCTCGAATAAGCTTCCAATGTGTCGGTGCCGGTGATTGTAATACTTAGCGTAGGCGTTTTGTAAATGGCCGAATGAATTTCCTAAAGTGTTTTTTGCTTTTCTCAATCTGGGAGGAATCTCCGACTCCCTATTTGTTTGACAAATCAGATGAAAATGGTTGGGCATCAGAGCGTAGGCGATAATGACTCCGATCTCTTGCGTATATCGGATTAGGAGCGATAAAAACTTGAGATAATCCTCACCATCCTGGAAGATTGGCTGGTAATCATTCCCCCGGTTTAGGATGTGATAGACTTTATTAGGTTCTATAACTATTCTTGGTTTTTCTGCCATTCCTAAAAGTAAAAAGTCTTGGTCAAACTTCAAGTCCAGGACCCCGTAGCGTCGACTCCAACCCTGAAGCGAAGCGGAAGGGTTGGGGCGACCTGCGGGCGTCCGGTTGGTTTACCTGAAAAGCTGTTTTCTCCCCAAGTTGCTTTTCCCCATTCCGGACGCCCGCGGGTCCCTTGCCTTTTCGCAGCTTCGCAGCTCGGGCGCGGGACGCCACGGGGTCCTTTGTCGGTCCAGGACCCCGTAGCGTCGACTCCAACCCTGAAGCGAAGCGGAAGGGTTAGGTTGACCTGCGGGTGTCCGTTTGGTTTACTTAAAAAGTTGCTTTCTTGTCAAGTTGCTTTTCCCCACTCTGGACGCCCGCGGGTCTCTTGCCTTTTCGCCGCTTCGCAGCTCGGGCGCGGGACGCCACGGGGTCCTTTGTCGGTCCAGGACCCCGTAGCGTCGACTCCAACTCTGAAGCGAAGCGGAAGGGTTGGGGCGACCTGCGGGCGTCCGGTTGGATTACTTAAGAAGTTGCTTTCTCGTCAAGTTGCTTTTCCCCATTCCGGACGCCCGCGGGTCCCTTGCCTTTTCGCCGCTTCGCAGCTCGGGCGCGGGACGCCACGGGGTCCTCCTTCCAACATTCCCTAAAAACCACGATCTTGCTCACCCCCGGCCGAATAGCCGGGTCTGAACCGGAGATGCTCCTGCTCCTGATTCGTCGGAACAAAGATGCCTTTCCAAGGCGGGGCGGTGGGCTTAGTAGCTGCGGCGAAAGGCCTGCCGCCCCAATTAACTAACAGCAATACCATGTTTTCAACCGATCTCTTTCGTCCTGCTACAGTTACTTGCCAGTCCTACACCGTCGGAGATGCCACCTTCCGCATAGTCGCCCTCCCTGGAATGGATAATTTCGTAATGGGAAATAATGAAGGCGAAGAGAATAGCTTTAGTCAGGAGCATCCCAAACACAACCGAGTGATCAATCCTTTCGCCCTGGCCGAATTCCCCGTAACCCAGCAGCTCTGGCAAGAAGTAGTGGCGCGGGCGCGGGTGCAGGGGCTGTTGGACGAGCAGGCGTTGCCGCTGAACCCCGCTTATTTCCCCGGCCCCAACCGCCCGGTGGAAAACGTGAACTGGCACGAAGCCCGGGAATTCTGCCGGGTGTTGAGCCTCCTGCTGGATAAACCCAAAGATTTCTTCCGCCTCCCCTCCGAAGCAGAATGGGAATACGCCGCCCGCGCGGGAAAACGGCAAACGCTGTATGCGGGCAGTAACCATCTTGCGGATGTTGGCTGGTACAATAAAAACAACGAGAAAGAAACCATTCCCGTCGGCTTACTATCACCGAATGATTTCGGTCTATACGATCTGAGCGGTAACGTTTGGGAATGGTGCGAGGACGATTGGCACGGGAATTACGAAAACCATCCCCGTGGCAGCGAACCATGGGTGGACGATCCCGATCCTGATAGGCGCGCCGAGGGCCGCGTGCAGCGCGGTGGCTCCTGGTACAGCCTCGCCGGGTACTGTCGCTGCGCCTACCGCAGCAACGGGTGGCCGGACTTCCGTTTCAACTTTATCGGCTTCCGCCTCGCCGCCCCAGTTCGGTGAGCTAGGCCAGCCGGGGCGAGCCCGCCCGCCGTCCGCTCCCGGCCCGCGGCGGAGCAAGCGGGTGAGGGTGGCGGAGGGAGGGTGGGGGAGCGGAGGGACTTTGGCCGTGCTGGGTTTAGCCATGGTCGGAGCTGGAGCTCCTCCGCCCAGCCCCTTTGCTTTTGAAGACTTTCATTGCATCCTGCGGCCGCGCTTTAGTAGTCAAACAGTCAGGGAGTCAAACAGTCAGGCAGTAGATAGTCATACAGTCTGATCCACGAGCGTAGCGAGCATCCCCCTGCGGCAGCGACTGCCTGACGCTCAGACTGCTTGACTTCTTGACTGTAATGTGGAAAACTATTTGTTGGAAAAACACCGCGCCTTCGTACCTTGCACAACAAGCCCGAAAGTCCTCCCCTATGCCAGAATTCTGCCACCTCCACTGCCATACCCAGTACTCTCTCCTCGACGGCGCCGCCGAGATCGGGCAGATGATGGATAAGGCCGTGGACGATGGCATGAAAGGGGTTGCCCTGACCGACCACGGTAATATGTTCGGGGCTTTCAAGTTCGTCAATGAAGCGAGCAAACGGAACATCAAACCGATGATCGGTTGTGAGTTCTACATGGTCGCTGACCGGCATAAAAAGGCCTTTAGCCGCGCGGCCGGAGAGAAAGACAAACGTTACCACCAGCTGATGCTGGCCAAGAACAAACAGGGCTACATCAACCTGAGTAAGCTCTGTTCCATCGGCTACATCGAAGGGCTGTACGGTAAGTTCCCCCGCATCGATAAGGAGCTGATCGAAAAGTACCACGAAGGGCTGATCGTCACCAGTTGCTGCATCGGCGCGGAGATTCCGCAATTGCTGATTGCGGGCAAAGATGATGAAGCCGAGGAAGCCCTGAAGTGGTGGCTCAACATCTTCGGCGACGATTACTACATCGAGATTCAGCGCCACCGGGGAATCGACGATATTGACCTGGGCAAAGACCGGGAAGGCCGCACGATCTACTCCGGCAAAAGCCAGGAAGACATCAACGTAAAACTCATGGCCCTGGCCATGAAGCACAACGTGAAGGTGATCTGTACGAACGACAGCCACTACGTCGAAGAAGAAGACTTCGAGCCGCACGACATCCTGCTCTGCGTCAATACCGGCTCCCTGAAGGACGACCCGAAGCGCTTCCAGTTTCCCAGCTCCGACTTCTACTTCAAGAAGCAGATGGAGATGGTGAACCTCTTCCACGATCATCCGGATTCCATCGCCAACACGATGGAAGTCTACGATAAAATCGAAGTACTCGAGCTGGCCAGCGACGTACTGCTGCCCAACTTCCCGATGCCGGCGGAGTTCGCCACCCAGGACGAATACCTCCGCCACCTCACCTACGTTGGCGCGGAAAAACGCTACGGGGAGATCAACGAAACTACCCGCGAACGGCTAGACTTTGAGCTCGACGTCATCAAAGCCTCCGGCTACCCCGGCTACTTCCTGATCGTGCAGGACTTTACGACCGCCGCCCGGGAAATGGGCGTGAGCGTAGGCCCGGGCCGTGGCTCCGCCGCCGGCTCCGCCGTCGCCTACTGCGTCGGGATCACCAACGTAGACCCCATTAAGTATGACCTGCTCTTTGAGCGATTCCTCAACCCGGAGCGGGTGTCGATGCCCGATATTGATATTGACTTCGACGACGTTGGCCGGCAGAAGGTAATCGACTACGTGATCGATAAATACGGCCAGGAGCAGGTGGCGCAGATCATCACCTACGGCACGATGGCGGCGAAGTCGTCGCTCCGCGACGTAGGTCGCGTGATGGACGTGCCGCTGGGCGAAGTCGACCGGGTGGCGAAGTCCTTCCCCGTCCAGCTCGGTGCTTCACTGCGGGATGTGCTGGCCGACGGCGACATCGCCCCGAAACTGAAGGGGAAGATGAACTCCGAAGACGTCGATAAAGCCTACGCCTTCCGGACGCTTTCCGAACAACCCGATCAGATCGGGGAGATGATCCGGCTCGCGAAAAAGCTGGAAGGCTCGATCAGAAACACCGGCATCCACGCCTGTGGCGTCGTCATTACGCCCAGCAACATCACCGAGCACGTGCCCGTTACGGCGGATAAGGACACGGGAATGTACGTCTCCCAGTTCGACAACTCCGTCGCCGAAGACGCCGGCCTGCTGAAGATGGACTTCCTGGGCCTCAAGACCCTGACCATCATTAAGGATGCGCTGCGGATGATCAAGGAAAACCACGACGTTGATATTGACGTCGATGAGCTGCCCCTGGACGACCAAAAAACCTACGAACTTTTCCAGCGCGGAGAGACCAACGGCATCTTCCAGTACGAATCCGGCGGGATGCAGAAACACATGAAGAACCTCAAGCCGACGACTTTCGACGACTTGATCGCCATGAACGCTCTTTACCGCCCCGGCCCGCTGGAATACATCCCGGAGTTTATTGAGCGGAAGCATGGGCGGAAGCCGATCATTTACACCCTTG
>ENA-ORXT01003960-ORXT01003960.1-marine-metagenome-genome-assembly--contig:-NODE-3960-length-15721-cov-4.319100_pt1 | contig 15721 bp, 13 predicted proteins | sample MGYA00237868_ERZ511482 | MGnify/ENA metagenome assembly ERZ511482 | reverse complement strand
GCGATGTTGAAATTTGACATATCTTTCGCTGTGTTGGGGAAGGCGCGAAGGTAAGCTTATCGATCTGTATCGATTCAAGCCTGCGCAACGAAACAATTCACTTACCGCAGTGAAAAGTCTACGCGCTCCGCTTCAAACTTATCAATTTTCTCCCGCTGGCTCAGCAGGTAATCGATGTCGTCATAGCCATTGATCAGGCAGGTCTTCTTATAAGAATCAATGTCGAAGGTCGTAACGGTGCCGGTCACTTCATTTTTGAAGGTCTGCGCTTCCAGGTCTACCGTAAAGGCTGCCGCAGGATCTTTCTCTATGGTTTGAAAGATCTCGTCGAGCAGGGTGGGGGATACCACCAGCGGCAGGATGCCGTTGTTGAGGGCATTGCCCCGGAAGATATCCGCAAAGTAGCTGGAAACCACCACCCGGAAGCCATAGTCGCCCAGTGCCCAGGCGGCATGTTCCCGGCTGGAGCCGCAGCCGAAGTTGGCACCCGCCACGAGGATGTCACCGCTGTAGGCGGGATTATTGAGCACGAAGTCTTCCTTCGGCTGGTTGAGCTTATCGTAGCGCCAGTCCCGAAAGAGGTTCTCACCAAAGCCGTCCCGGGTTACCGCTTTGAGAAAGCGGGCGGGGATGATCTGGTCGGTATCGACGTCCTCGATGGGCATGGGGACGGCGGTGGAGGTTAGTTTTTTGAAGGGGGTCATGGTTGATTTACAATTTACAATTCAACATTTAGCATTGAAAATTGGCTGCCGCTGCGAATAGGTGGATAGGCAAAATCAGGAGTGCAATGTTCAATTGTTATTTCTTTTCGTTGTCGAGTTTTTCTTTGACCTTTTTTGTGGTTGCTGTAAAGATGGCAATCAGTTCTGAGGATTCTTCAATCAAGGGTAAGACTTTCCCTTTTTCGAAATAAGTCATTTTATCAATATACCTGAGTTCTGCGCGTGATTCACGAAGTTCTTTCAGCATTACTTTCAGCTTGTGATGGAAATCCTTTGTCGATTCGGCCGCTCTTGCTTCTGGATAATGAAATCCAGCGTGGGTTCCTGCTCGTAGTAGCTGTCCGGCAACGTGTTTAGCATCAAAGAACTCTTTGGTCGGTAAACCACGACACAAGTAGGTACACGTACACCGAAGTCAATCAATCTGTCCTCAAGTTGGTTAGCGTTCATGGGAGTGGGTGTTGTTTCAAACCCAAATTAGTAAAATTGTTTTAATTTTAAAAATGTATCTTATTATTGTTTTTAAACAATGTAAAACTGCAATAGCGGTAGCCAATTTTCAATCGTACATCTTGAATGGTAAATTGTAAATTCTAGAGCATGGTCCGCACATCCGTCACCCGCCCCGTCACCGCCGCCGCAGCAGCCGTGAGTGGAGAGGCCAGGATCGTCCGCGCGCCCTGCCCCTGCCGGCCTTCGAAGTTGCGGTTGGAGGTGGATACACAGTATTTACCGGCGGGTACTTTGTCTTCGTTCATGCCCAGGCAGGCCGAGCAGCCCGCCTCACGGAATTCGAAGCCGGCGGCGATGAGCTTTTTATCAAGCCCTTCGGCGATGGCTTGCCGGGATACTTGCTGGGAGCCGGGAACAACGATGGCCGTTACGGTATCGGCTACTTTACGGTCGCCGACTAATTCAACTACGGCGCGCAAATCTTCGATCCGGCTGTTTGTACAGGATCCGATGAATACATAGTCGATGGGCATCTGGTCGAGCTGCTGGCCTTTTTCGAGGCCCATGTACTTCATTGCTTTGGCGAGGCCGGCGTCGCCGTGGATGTCGCTGTGAACGGGAATGTTTTCTTTGACGCCCATCCCCATGCCGGGGTTGGTTCCGTAGGTGACCATGGGGCTGATGTCGGCGGCCTTGAAGTGCAGCTCGGCGTCGAAGGTGGCGTCAGCGGCGGAGGGCAGCGTTTTCCAGTGGGCAACGGCTTCCTCCCAGTCTTTTCCTTTGGGGCTGAACTCCCGCCCTTCGAGGTAGTCGAAGGTCGTTTGGTCCGGCGCAATCAGGCCGCCACGCGCTCCCATCTCGATGCTCATGTTGCAGACCGTCATTCTGCCCTCCATGCTGAGGCTGCGGATAGCTGACCCAGCGTACTCCACGAAGTATCCCGTGCCGCCACCGGTACCGATCTGGCTGATGACGTAGAGGATGATGTCTTTAGCGCTCACGCCGGGAGCAAGCGCGCCTTCTACGTTGATGCGCATGCTCCTGGGCTTGGTCAGCAGCAGGCACTGGGTGGCCATCACCTGCTCAACCTGGCTGGTGCCAATGCCGAAAGCAACGGCACCGAAGGCACCGTGCGTGCTTGTGTGACTGTCTCCACAGACCATCGTGATGCCCGGCCGGGTGATGCCCAGCTCCGGGCCGATGACGTGTACGATGCCCTGATAGGGGTGACCGAGACCGTAGAGCTCGACGCCGAATTCAGCGCAGTTGTCTGTCAGCATCTTGACCTGCTTGGCGCTCAGCGGTTCGCTGATGGGCTTGTGCTGATTGATGGTGGGCACGTTGTGGTCGGCCGTAGCAACGATGCGGTCCTTGCGCAGCAGTGGAATGCCCCGTTTACGCAGGCCGTTGAAGGCCTGGGGACTGGTGACCTCATGGATCAGGTGGCGATCGATGTACAGTACCTGGTTGCCGCCCTCGACTTCACTGACGACGTGGGCGTCCCACACTTTATCGAATAAGGTTTTTGCCATGATGGAGCTCTAATATTGTTGTTCGGACAAAAGTAGACAATACCAAAAGGAAACCGGGGTGAAATTGCGGGGGTTTTACGGCGCGGACGCAGGATGCAATGGGGAGTATAGCGTAGCGATGGACGATTAGATCCCTGGCATCATCCCTCCGAGCTCATGAAGTAATTGTTGGAAGCCTTCGTGATCTGGAAAAGCTTTTACCTCTATACCATACCGATTAGCAAACCCACTCAATAAATATTCAGTAGGTTCATCGGAACAGGCAATGAATTTCCCTAATGGAGCATTGCTGCGAACAACTTCTACCAGCCACTCACCAAGCTCATCCTGCAAGGAATTAGGAGAAAAAATTTGCTGATTAACTATTAATCCGTTTTCGGTATTGACCGCTAGAAAAAGTATGGGGAAATACGGAGAAGGGTCTTTAGGATCAGCAACCGGACTATTCATCGGAACCGCCAGTACCGCCAAGGTTAGACCTTCTTCTTGCCAAAGAGACTTTGGGAGTATGGTTGGAGGTAGCTTTGGAATTGGCAGAACTTCCCAGCGACCCACTTCCAGTCTTGGAAGCTCATGCGCTGACCATTGCCCTTCTTTAAGTTGAAAAACATAATCTCCGGAATCCGCCTCTACATATTCGTAAATCTTGTCAATTTCTTCGATTGGTCGCCTGGCTACATTAGCAACAATATCCAGGCATTCGGTTAGGTGAAGGATTTGTTCTTCGTCTAAATTATTAATTGGCCAGAAGCCCCCTGCGAACCACTCAGGCTGTGGGTGGCGCATTCGGCCCCTGAATCTAAGCCCCAGTTCCTTATGGAGTTGTTTGGTAAATTCAGTTTTTTCGTCAGCGTTTACGAACTCCAGCTTTAAGGCGTGCTGACTATAAAGGGACCAGCTGGGATGCACCTCATCGTCGAGTCCACTAAAACTACCTGAATACTCAATAGTTCTGTCATAAGCTGATTGGCCGGCCTTGCCGACGTAAATTGCCAGCCCTCTCACAATACCGGAGCCGCCCATTCCTACACAAAGGCTACGCTCTCCGGTCCGTGGATTATCGACACAAATGGGCAACTCTGCGGCCAAAGATTCCCAGGGCGTAGCGTCGAAATAGCGCTCTGCCGCTGTGAAGAGATCGCGGTAAAGGCCTAAGTGATTAATGGAAGGCATAACAAATTAACAGGTTTAGTAGGGTAATTGAGCAAAGCAAGGTTTCTGGCCTCTCCTTGCATATCTAAGAAGTTCGAAGCGTTAATTTCACCGCTCTTTCAACCTCGCTTGGCACCCGCGCTCCGCCGCCCAGGAGAACTGCTGCTCCGGAAACAAATCCGAAGCGGCAGCAAGAATTCTTTTAACCGATGGCGTATCAGGCCGCACTCGCCGAAATCATCTCCTCCAGGTCCGCGTCTTCCACTTCCTTCTTGCGGTCCGCCACCCGAAGAAACTCCTCATAGAGTGCATCGAGCTGCACCTTGGTCACGTTGTGGCCGAGGTTCTTGAAGCGGTAAGCAAGCGCCGCCCGGCCACTCCGGGCCGTAAGTACAATCCGGGATTCATCCACGCCAACTTCCGCCGGATCAATGATCTCGTAGGTGTCCCGGCGTTTGATCACGCCGTCCTGGTGGATACCACTGGAGTGCGCGAATGCATTATCGCCAACGATGGCTTTGTTGGGCTGGACGACCATGCCCATGCTTTCGCTCACCAGGTGGCTGGTTTCCAGCAGGAGCTTACTGTTGATGTTCGTGTATAAGCCGAGTTGTTCGTGCTGGCGCATGATCATCACCACCTCTTCCAGAGAGGTGTTGCCCGCCCGCTCGCCGATACCGTTGATGGTACACTCGATCTGGCGGGCGCCTCCCATCGCACCGGCAATGGAGTTGGCCGTCGCCAGGCCAAGGTCGTTGTGGCAGTGCGTACTGATGGTACACTTGTGGATGCCGTTGACGTTGTCCCGCAGGAAAGCGATTTTTTCTTTGTACTCCTCCGGCAGGCAATACCCCGTAGTGTCGGGGATGTTGAGCACCGTAGCACCGGCGTCCACTACTGCCTGAATGACCCGTGCGAGGAACTCATTGCCCGTGCGCCCGGCATCCTCGGCGTAGAACTCTACGTCTTCCACAAAGCTTTTGGCGTGCTTTACCGCAGCAACTGCTCTTTCGATGATTTTCTCCGGTGTCGTGCGCAACTTGTGCAGGATGTGACTGTCACTGGTGCCGATACCGGTATGGATGCGTGGGCGCTTTGCTGTCTTCAGCGAGTCAGCGGCCACTTCAATATCCTTAAAGACGGCGCGGCTCAGCGCACAAACTACGGGCTCCGTTACGGCCAGGCCGATTTCCCGAACGGACTGGAAGTCTCCCGGGCTTGAGATCGGGAAGCCCGCCTCGATGACATCAACGCCAAGAAGTTCCAACTGGCGTGCGATCACCAGCTTCTGCTTGGTGTCCAGCTTACAGCCAGGAACCTGCTCTCCATCGCGCAGGGTAGTATCAAAAATTTGAATCTGGTTGGTATTCATATGCGATCGGACCCATATTGTTGGGTCATGTATATCTTTACGGCAGTTGAAACGGGAAGAATGGTCTCAGAATGGTTAGTTCTTCTCCCTGATTCAGCCGCCAAATTTGGTCAAGGATATAAAATTAGTGCTTTACACCCTTCCGACGGTAGTCATTCGGGTTTTTATATCCATATCGTTAGCTACATCGGTTAACGGGGCATTGTTTGGTAATGGTTTGACAAATAGCGATTTAGCTCTAAATATTATACAATGCCAAAACAAAAGACGGACGACCTTCTAAAGCTGGTAGCTTCCCTCAACCGGGCAGAAAAACGACATTTCCGTCTTTTTGTCAAGCGGAACCAGCAGGCTAACTCTGAAATTCTGTTTTTGCAGCTTTTTGATATTCTGGAAAGAACTGGAGAGTACGATGAGGACTACCTGCTCAAGCGAATCGAAAACATCAAAAAAAGCCAGCTTTCTAACCTGAAAGCACATTTATACAAACAATTACTGACTAGTCTCCGATTGCTGAACCGGAACAAAGATGAGGCCATTCTACTGAGAGAAAACCTGGATTACGCCAGAATCTTATACAATAAGGGGCTATACCGACAGTCGTTGGACGTGCTGGACAAGACCAAAAAGCGGGCTTTGGAGATTGAGGTCCACACCGTTGCTTTGGAAATTGCGCAGTTCGAAAAAATGATCGAAGGGCAATACATCACCCGAAGCCTGGAGGGCAGAGCAGAAGAACTGGGCACTGAATGCTCGTTACTAAGCCAGAAAATTTCCGCAACTGATGCCTTTTCCAACCTAAGCTTACGGCTCTATGGCCTGTACCTGAAAATTGGTCTGGTTAGTAACGAGCAGGATTTTTTCATGGTCAAGTCCTTCTTTCGGGGGCAGTTGCCCTCCACTAAGTTTGAAGACCTCGACTTCTGGGGCAAAATCTATTACTGCCAGTCGTACACCTGGATGCACCTCATGTGCCATGAATATCCCCTCTGCTATCGTTACACCCAGCGTTGGGTGGAGCTCTTCCGGGATAACCAGCGGATGATAGAGGCCAATGCGCCGCTTTACCTCAAAGGAATCCACAATAACCTCGCCACTTTATTTAATATGTGGCAGTATGAAAAGTTTGCCGAAGAGTTGGAGTTATTGGAGTTGTTTCCTCACCAGTTTGATCTTACGAACAACGTCAACGTACAGGGGCTTTATACCCTCTATCAATTTGATCATCAGATTCGCCGCCACTACATGGAGGGCACCTTCAGGGAAGGCCTCGGCCTGGTGCCCCAGATAACGGAAGTAATTGAAGACAACCGCTACAATTGGGATGACCATCGGATCATGATCTTCCACTATCGCATCGCCTGTCTTTACTTTGGTAGCGGAGACAATGACTCCGCCATCGATTACCTCAACGAAATCATCAACCAGCGGAGCCCGAATTATCGTTCTGACATCCAGGCTTACGCCAGGATTCTGAGCCTCATCTGTCACTTCGAAATGGGCAACGTTCAGCTGGTGGAGTATCAGGTCAAGTCGGTATATCGCTTCCTGGCCAAAGTGGAACACCTGCAGGAAACCCAGCAGTTGATTTTCCGCTTTCTGCGCAGAATCCCCCGCATCCGGGAAGAGCAGCTGAGTCAGGAGTTCCTCAAGTTGAAAGAGAAGCTGGATAAGGTAACTACCAAACCGTTCGAGACGCGCCCCTTCACCTTGCTGGATATTCCGAGTTGGCTGGAGTCCAAAATTGAAGGCGTAACGGTGCAGGAGGTGATCCGGCGGAAGTTTTTGGAGGGGCAGGGCGTGAAATCATAAAGCGGGCTACCGCTTTACTACCCTCACCGTACGCACGAAGTCCTTCTCATCAGCCACTACAAGTTGGTATACGCCGGCGGGCAGAAGCTGAAGGTCAATGTGGGAGCCAGTGGCGGGCATCGCCCCTTCGCTGATCAGTTGGCCCAGCGGGCTGAGCAGGCGGTAATTCAACTGTTCGGGTGCATCCTCTCCCATCCGCACGTCAAGCATCCCTGACGTTGGGTTGGGGAAAACCGATATGCCGGAGCCACCCCGCTTAAAGGTGACGCTTCTAACGACGGAATAAGCCTGGTTACCTCCAAGGTCCTCCTGCCGGAGGCGATAGTAGTAAGTGTTGCCCTCGCTTACTTCCCCGTCGGTATGGGTGTAGGTAGCAGCCCCATCGGAGCCGGTACGGGGCAGGTAGGTAACCTCCGTCCAGTTACTCTGATCGATGTTCTTGCTACGCTCAACGGTGAAGCCGGCATGCGCCTCATCCTGAATGACTTCCCACCGTAAGGCTGCTGCTTTTTCTACGGCCTCGGCCGTGAATGAAAGCCACTGTACGGGAAGGGCGGTAACGAAAGTGAAGTCCAAATCACAGCTGGATACGCCGTTGTTGGACTCAACAATTAAGCTAAATTCATCTCCATCATTGGGCATGAACGGAAGTAAAATATTATTTCCCGGTGGGTTTACGGAAGCGGCACCTCCACCACCATCGGGGTAAGTAATGGTAGCTGTATACGATGTTGCGCCATCGACAGCATCAAACCTGAGTGGGATGATACCGCTGCCGTCCGGTTGGATGAGTACTTCGCCCTCGTTCACGGGGGCAGTAATATTAACGCCATTCTCTACAATAACGAGCGTAAGATCAATCGTCTCCGTCGCCGCACCATCATCCGCTTCGAGGGTGATGGTGTAAGTGCCGGGAGCAAGCGTTTCTTCTCCGTCCAGCGTAACCAGGGTCGACTGCCCGTCGCTCAGCGTCGTAGCTGATAAATTAACCGAAATGCCGGCAATAGGAGTTGTCATCATCAGGCCTGCCGGGCCAGTGAGATCACCATCGGTAAAGGTGACCACGTAGTCGTCGTCAGTTTCCCGCGTCTCACATACGCTGACCTCCGTATCGGAGCTACTCAGAGAGGTTCCACTGGCTACCGCCTCCCCCAGAATGACGGTCCTTAAACAAGACTCCTCGCCGGTATTCGCCCGCACTAAGAACGAGGCTATTGTCCCATCTGGTTGCATCATAAAGTTTAGTGTCTGGGAGGTATTGTTCCCGATTGGAAGTGGGGCATTGCCGGGCACAACAACGGAGTAGCTGGTGGCACCGGGAACGGCTTCAAATTCAAGAAGAAAAATGCTGTTTCCGTTGGCATCATCGGGAATCACCTGCCCTTCAACCGGCAGGGTAATTCCGAATTCTCCTTCTACCTCCAGGGTCATCGGAATGGTTTTCGGGGTGCCGCCGTCTTCACCGACAATGTCAAAATTATAGGTGTTTTCGGCCAGGCCGGTCACGCCATTCAGTGAAATGTCAATCAGTTGGCTTACGCTGCCTCCGCTGGTGAAAGTTACGGTTGATGGCGTAATCGTCGCCGTTACTCCGGCCGGTAGTCCCGTTGCCGTCAGGTTGACCGTGCCGACGTAGCCCTGCAGGGCTTCTACTTCAACCTGGTAGCCAGTCAGCGGATCTCCGCCGGAGCAGGAGCTGACCGTGGTGTTGATGCCCGTTAAACCGAAATCGGTGTCCTCGATGCTAAAGTCTTGATCGCTCAGGTCGTAGAAAATATTCCCGTCACAGCGAACCATGATGCGGGCGTCCGTTTCAGTTGCCACCGGAGCCGTAACGTTGGCCGTTCCGCTATTGGGGAAAGTCCCCAGTGAGGTCGTGAAGGAGGTTCCACCGTCTAATGACAATAAAATTTCCACCGTTGAACAATTGATGCCGCCGGGGGTGTCGTCGTCCGTTCCCGCAACTTCCCAGGTGACGGTCTCCATGCCTCCGGATATCCACGACTCTCCGCCGTTGGGCGTCGTCACGGCATACTGTGTTCCGGTGTTGATGACTTCAATATCTATTTCGTCCTGCACCGTACAGCCGTAGCCCGCCGCTCCGTTGTCGCGCACGGTAACCACAAATTTCATGTCTCTGGCTACCATCGGGAGAACTTCCCAGGGTTGATTACTTCCGGCTACTACTGAAGCCAGGGAAGGAAAGTACCTTTCCGTATCTGTTGTGGGCGGGAGTGAGCGGAATAAGGGGCTGCCCGTCTCAAAGCCGGTTGGCATACCGGCCACGATGTTGCCCAGGTCGAACTGTTCCCAGCAGTAGGTGAGCGCGTCTCCGTCTTCATCCATTCCTACGGCATTCAGTACGAAGGGTGTGTTGGTCGGTATGCTGTAAGTCGTACCATCAGCCACTACCGTCGGAGCGCTGTTGGCCATTGAGGTGATGTCCGCACAGCCAGCACCACCGCCCATTTCCATGTAAGCGGAAATTTGCCGGATGGAGGCAGCGTGATAGTAAGGGTCGCTACTGATCTGAATATTTGCCATTGGCCCACAGATGCCGGCGTAGGCCTGAACCGTTGTGCCGCCTCCAGGTTCGTATGCCGTGCTCGCAGTGCGTTGTGAACAGTTTAACTCTCTTGAATTAAACGTGTGGGTGCCGCCAAACTGGTGGCCGATTTCGTGCGCCACAAAATCAATGTAGAACGGGTCTCCGATGGGGTTGGACAGTCCGGTAACTCCTCTGGCCTTTACCGAGCCATTACAGGGGCTGCCTAATGAGGCAATGCCTCCGCCTCCGGTGCTGAAAACGTGACCGATGTCGTAGTTCGCAGTGCCGATGATACTGTCAACCGTCGCCTGGTTCTCCGCCAGCATGGTCAGCCCGCTGAAGTCAGTGTACGGATCCGCCAGGGTGTCCCCTCCGAACACCAGCTGGACGCCATTCATTGCCGTTGGCAGGTTGATAATGTTCAATTGGATGGCAAGGTCCTGCTTGAAGACCTGGTTTACCCGGGTAATGGCGGTCATCATTTCCGCGATGACGGTAGATTGATTAGCGGCCGTCGGCGTATCGTTGGTCGTGATGCCGGCAATCCGGTTGAAGTAGTTGGCCGTACAGGATAGTGCCAGATCGTATTCCTGCAGCTGGCAGTTGCCTACCGCCTTGGGGCGGGGCGAGAAACGGGTGAGCTCATCGAGTACCTCCTGGTCGGGCACGAAGGCGCAACCGTGTCCGTCGGTTGAGTGGGGGTAGTCAGCCGTAAAGTAACTTTGGTAAAGATCCGTTCGCCCGCGCTCCAAAGGCTCTATGTACCAACGGCCTTCAGCGCCACCCAGAACGCTGGCACTGAAACCCAGTGACGACCAATTAATAGATACCCGGCGGTGAGGAGCGTCAACATCCCAGCCTTCCAGCGTGAGAAAATTCGGGTACATGCGTTGCAGCTCCTTCGTGATCATTTTGTACCGGAACAACCGGAAGGTCGCCTGCCTGCCGTCCGGGCCGGGCAGGGTCAGCAATACTTCGTTAGCCGCTGAGGCATCTTCCTGCTTTGGCGCGTTCTGTAAAGCTTCCGAAAGTTCCGTAATCGAAGCCAGCTGAAAGTACTCAGCACTTGCGGGCTTTACCAATCGTTCGGGTGGGTTAGCGTCTTTTGTGGCTGGCTGGTAAGCCTGAAAGGGAGAACGTTGTGCCGTGAGGCTGAAGCTGGCTATAATAAGAAGCCCCGTAAGTAGTAGGTTTCGCATGAGTAGTCTTAAAGTAGTACTGAATCATAAAGTTAATTGCGTAAGGCGAAAAAAGTCCGATTTGTTGACAATACTACCTGATTATATGGCAATTTGAGGTGCTAAAGATAAATTACACGTAAAATAAGCTCAGTCTTTCATCTTTTCCCGAAAGCGAAGTGCCAGTTGTCGGCCCTCGATGGTCGTTGGCGCCTCCCGGAATAAGAGAATTATGTAGGCCATCCCCCTCCCGGATTTATACAGTGCCACAAGCTGGGCGTTGCCCCGGTCACTGTAGCTTCTTTTGGGCCGAAAAGTATACATCCGGGCCCAGTCGGCGTTGAAGATGGCCATTTCTTCCTCTCCGAAACTGTGGACAGTGGTTACGGCGTCTTCTTCGTTACTACTCAGGTTCATCACCAGGGTTGCCGCCCGCAGGTGTGGCATCTGGAAGTAGGGGTCAGTGCCGGTTTCCGGCCGTAGGTGAAACCGCATTTCCAGCTTCTCTCGCTTGCTGTAGGCCGTAAGCTGATCTTTCAGGTAATCATTTTCCAGGTTGGGTTGCAGTCGGAAGTCAGCATCCAGCGGGTGGTTGATGCGTACGTCCATACTGTCGAGCAGAATCGCAAATTCCGGGGTCACGGGCATTTGGGCGCTGACGCAGGTGCAAAGTGACAACAAAAGAGCAAGGAGGGTAAGTCGCATGAGCTTGGGTAATGCCGTGAAGTTACTTATGATTTCTTACTTTCACCATTATGCGGAAAATCCTACTCCTATTCGTTCTCCTATCCTCCATTGCCACGCAGGCGCAAGAAATCGTCAGTGTGGAAGAACAGGATAAGACCCTCGCTTTTATCATTAACCTGGTCTCGCCGGTTAGTGTAGAATACGACGTACTCAACTACAAAATCGTTTACACCACCACCGATGCTTTTGGCCAGCCAGATACGGCAAGTGGCCTGCTGAGCTTGCCGGACAACAGCGACTTCGTCTTCCCCCTTGCCGTTTATAACCACGGTACGGTGGGCGAACGGAATGCCGTGCCCAGTGTCGCCGGTGTGACCGAACGATTGCTTCCTCAGGGCCTTGCCGCCAGTGGCTTCATTACGCTTTCGCCGGATTACCTCGGCCTTGGCGTCAGCGACGGTATCCACCCCTACGTCCACGCCGCAACGGAGGCAAGTGCCGGCCGGGACATGCTGCTGGCCGTCAGGTCGTGGCTGGAGGAACAGGAAATTCCGCAGAACGGACAGCTCTTTCTTACCGGCTACAGCCAGGGTGGCCACGCCACCCAGGCCCTGCACCGGGATCTCCAGCTGAACCCAGGAACGGATGACCTTACCGTTACTGCCGCTACCCACCTTTCCGGTCCTTACAGCATCTCCGAGGTAATGTTGGGCACCCTGTTCACCGAAGGGCAGGCTACCCTGCCGGGTTACATCGCCTACACTTACATCTCCTACAATGCCATTTATGGCCTGTTCGATGATCTGGGAGATGCCTTTACAGAGCCTTACCTGACGCCCATTCGGCAATTTGCCGGCGAAGAAATTTCGCTTGGCCAGTTCAATGCCGAATTGGAAGGGCTGCTGGAAGAGAATAGCGCCATGCTGGGAGACATCTTTCAGGATTCTATCCTTCAGGTGCTGGCGGAACAGGATTCTAATTCCGTCATCATTCAGGCCCTGAAAGACAACGATACCTATGATTGGGCTCCTGAAGCGCCCACCGTCATTTTCTATTGCACTGAAGATGAGCAGGTCCCTTTTCAGAACGCCATCCTGGCGGACTCCGTGATGCGCGCCAACGGCAGCACCTCCGTGCTGCTCGAAACCGGCGGTGCCGAAAACCACGGCGGATGTGTTCTTCCCGCAATTGGCCGCACCATAGAATTCTTCAAGGCGCAGGTGGAGGTTCGCTCCGTCAGCCTGGGGGAAGTGGCCGGACGTGAAGACCTCGTCCTTTCTCCCAATCCCGTAGCAGCCGGTGGGCCGCTGCACCTTAACGGGCTGGCTGCAGCCAGCCATCAATACATCATTTACGACCAAAGCGGCCGTGCACTCTTCCGGGGCGAAACATCTGTGCAGGGAGGTATTTCCCTGCCTGATTCAATGCCTGAAGGCTGGCACCTGCTCCGGCTCGGCCTGCCGGATGGGAAATCCGTCGTTCGCCGGTTTCTGGTGCGCTAACGACGAATCCTTTTTTAAATCTTTTCAATATGTCCATTACCATCCGTCACGCTAAACTCCAAGACGTCCCAGCTCTTCATGGTCTGGTGGCCGAGCTGGCCGCCTACGTAGGTGAATCCGACAAATTTACCGCCACTATTGATACCTACGAGAAAGACTTTAAGGCCGATTTTTACCGGGCCCTGGTAGCTGAAGACGAAGGCGTAGTCATTGGCATGGCGCTCTATTATTTTTCTTACTCCACCTGGAAGGGGCGAATGATCTACCTTGAAGACTTCGTCCTCAACCCTGATTATCGTCGCAGAGGCATCGGACAGCAGTTGTGGGACGGACTCAAGAAAGCAGGCCGGGATACCGGTTGCCAGTTGCTCAAATGGCAGGTGGTGAATACCAATCAGGAAGCCATGAAATTCTACGATGCTCAGGAAGCGATTATGGAAGATACCTGGCTGAATGGGAAGCTTTTTCTGTAACAGGAATTATTATTCTTGTAGTGAAGATTGAAACCGTACACTGTTCCTTTGCGTAGATCAACTCCAACCGGGTACTATTTATCGAAGAAGATCCATTATGAAAAAAATACTCTCCCTGCTGACGATAGTCATCTTATTCAGTAGTCATGACATGTATCTCAAACTGGATACATATTTTTTGCAACCGAACACCACGGCTACCATTAAGCTCTTTAACGGCACTTTCGAAAAGAGCGAAAATACCATCGGCCGCAGCCGGATGATTGACGTTAGCCTGCAGGGCAACGGAAAGCGAACTCACCCCGATACCACCCAATGGAGTGAGCGAGGGAATACGACCTTACTCAACTTTACAACGGGGGCTTCTGGCACCTGGGTAGCGGGAGTTTCCACAAGGTCTCGTGATTTTGCGATGGATGCTGAAGCATTCAACACATACCTGGCACACGATGGTATTACCGATATGCTCAAGTGGAGAAAAGACAATAATGCAATTGATCAGGATGCAGTGGAGAGGTACTCAAAGCACGTAAAAACCATATTTCAGGTTGGAGACGTAAAAACGAACGACTGGCAAGCGGAACTAGGATATCCCATCGAGTTCATCCCCCTGCAGAATCCATATGACTTAGTGACCGGTGACAAGCTGGAAGTAAAACTCCTTTGGAGCGGAAAACCCCTGACCAATCAAATTGTCACCATCGATGCGGAAGAAGCTTCGCACTCCCATGCCCATGCTGCGAACCACGAGCACGGCGAAGAAGCTGACCACGATCATGGGGGTGAAGAAGACCATCATCATCATGGCGATGCTCAGGTTCGGACGGATGCAAATGGTAAACTGACCCTTTCCCTGGACAAGGAGGGCGTATGGTTCCTGCGCACCATTTACCTCGTCGGGTCCGATGTCCCCGGGCTTACCCACGAGTCAAATTGGGCGACGCTCACTTTCGAGGTAGGGCACAGCCACGGAGAGGGGACGCACACCCATGGGGAAGGAAAGGAGCATAGCCACGCACACGATGAGGAAGCTGGCCTACCTTCTTACGTCTTTTGGGGTGGAAGCTTAGTAATTCTCGCGGGCCTGTTCTTCTTCTTCAACCAGAAGTCATAGATTGATGGGACCACGAAACGTCAGGGTACTTCTGGCCACGCTACTTTTATTTCCACCGCTGCTGCTGGCCGCCCATGGAGTAAGCTCTGCCGATCAGGAAACCCTGAGCAATGGTGGACTACTCGCTTACATTTTCGTAGGTGCCAAGCACATGGTTACGGGCTACGACCACCTGCTCTTCCTGGCGGGGGTCATCTTTTTCCTCAGTGGGTTCAAGGACATTGTTCGATTTATCACGGTATTTACCGTCGGGCACAGTATCACGTTGATCGGGGCGACTTATCTCGGGATAAAAGCGGACGAGCACCTGATTGATGCCATCATTGCGCTAAGTGTCCTTTATAAAGGATTTGAAAACCTCGGCGGGTTTGAAAAAATTAAGCTAAAGTCTCCCAATCTCCTGCTGATGGTATTCCTTTTCGGGCTTATCCATGGCTTCGGGCTTTCTACCCGGCTTCAATCGTTTGATATCGGGAGTTCACAGTTTTTGGCGAAGATCGTTTCCTTTAACGTCGGAGTGGAATTAGGACAGATTGCCGCACTCATTCCCATCGTTTTCATCATTACGAAGTGGCAAAAGGCGAAGAGCTACGATGCTTTCTACAAGTCGGTGAATTGGTATCTGGTGGTTGCGGGGGTAGGGCTGTTCCTTTATCAGATGTACGGATACTTTAACGGGGGGCATTGAACTCTCCGACAGCCTGCTAGCTCTCCCGTTGCAACAAACTCTCCGCCAGTGCCCGAAGCACTGCTTTCACTTTTGGGTCTCCGCCCGCCGCATCCAGATGGGCGTAAGCATCAGCCTGGTACTGATCCCGTAGCTCCGCTACGGCCCCGGGAATGCCCGCCTGGGCCATCATCTCGGTCACGCGGATAACCTTGCTGGCGGGGTCGGCCGGACTTTCAGTAAACCAGGTATTCAGCTCATCTTTTTCGTACTGCCCCAATAATTCAAGTGCCTTGAGGAACAGGAAGGTCTTCTTGTTGCGGATGATGTCGTTCCCCGTCCGCTTGCCGGTTACCTTGCTGTCTCCGAAGGTGTCCAGGAGATCGTCCTGAAGCTGGAAGGCGAGTCCGGTGAGTCGGCCGAAAGCGAAAAGGTGGTCGGCGTCGGCCTTCTTTGCACCTGCGGCCAGCGCCCCTAATTCCAGGGCTCCGCCCAGCAGCACGGCC
>ENA-ORXT01003959-ORXT01003959.1-marine-metagenome-genome-assembly--contig:-NODE-3959-length-15721-cov-4.345372_pt1 | contig 15721 bp, 7 predicted proteins | sample MGYA00237868_ERZ511482 | MGnify/ENA metagenome assembly ERZ511482 | reverse complement strand
CCCGCAGCACCCGCCCTACCTTATTACAGGACTACCGACTACCGACTACCACACTACCCACCCATGTCCAACGTAAAAATCGAGGCTAGCTGGAAGGAAGCCCTTTCCGACGAATTCACCAAGCCCTACTTCAAGCTTCTGACGACCTTCCTAAAGGAGGAAAAAGCCGCCGGCAAGGCCATCTACCCACCAGGGCCGTTGATCTTCAACGCCTACAATACGACGCCCATTGAGGAGGTTAAAGTCGTCATTCTGGGGCAGGACCCTTACCACAATCCGGGGCAGGCCATGGGCCTCAGTTTCAGTGTACCGAAGGGCGTAACCGTACCGCCCAGTTTGCGTAATATTTATAAAGAACTCAATACCAGCCTCGGCCTGGAAAAGCCCGGCCACGGCGATCTTTCTCACTGGGCGGAGCAAGGCGTCTTCTTACTCAACGCCATGCTGACGGTAGAAAAAAATGACCCCGGCAGCCATAAGCGTTCCGGCTGGCAGTTTTTCACCGACGCCTCCATCAAGGCGATCAGCGACCGGCGGGAGAACGTCGTCTTCATGCTCTGGGGCGCCTTTGCCCGCAAGAAAAAAGTACTGATCGACGAGTCAAAGCACCTCGTACTGGAAAGTGCGCACCCTTCGCCCTTTAGCGCGGACCGGGGCTTTTTCGGGAATAATCATTTTGTTTTGGCGAATGAGTACCTCTTGGAGCATGGGAAGGAGGGGATAGTCTGGTAGTCTTGTGGTCTTGTAGGCTACCGCATGTTGGAGGCGTTGGAGGTAGCGATTTCCCGGCCACCACGCCGCTCCGCGCGTGAACGGACTCAGCGCTTTCCAAGCGCTGAGGATACTGACGTATGGGATGAAGTTTGGCACGCACGCAGAGCGTACTTAGCCCGTTCACGCGCGGGAGCGCGTGGAAACCGGTGCGATGCTTACCTTCGCCCTACCCAAAAACTAAGCGCTCATGCGAAGGTTACCAGGCCTACCGTTCTACATTGCTTTATTAACTTCACTCTGCACCTGCGGTCCCGCGCCCTCAGTATCTCCCACCACCGTGGTCGGCAATATCCGGTATACCGAAAGCAATCAGTTATTGGTTGGCACGTTGAACCTAAGCCCGGCGGACAGCAGCGGTACGCAAGCTCCTCCCACCCTGCTCGGCTCCGCCATGCCAGCACTGGAACGAGCCGGGGCCGGCAACTTCCGGACCCGGCGGCAACTGCACTTTCCGGGAACCATTCAGATGACGCTTCCCTGCGGACAAGCCTCCGAATGCGTCCTTAGCTACGACTTTCTTCCCCTCTTTGCGGACTCCATCCCCTCCCAAATCAGTCTGGCTGAAACGGTCGCCTTCCCCGTTGCTGGTGGTGGCCTGCTCAGCGACGAATCCCTGGTCATTTTCTTTGAACCAGCGGACCGCAGCAGCCCCAAAAGAATTCAGCTGATGGGCCCGACGGACACCGGCATTTTCACCCTCCCCAAAAACAGTCTGGAAGACATTCCCGCCGGCGATTATCAGGTTTACCTCATCAAGCAGCAGCTGCACCAGGACAGTACGGCCTACTACAAGGCCAGTATTCAAACGGAGTATTTCAGCAAGACCGTACTGGTTAAAGTGCAACAGTAAGTGGTGCTGTATCTTGTTGTTCCTTGAGGAAACCGGATAGTTTCAGGACCTCGAAGCGTCCTCAAACACGTAGCCGAAGGCGGAGTAGTTGAGGTCCTTTGAGCATCCGGTCTATTTGATTGTACCTTGCCCGTTCTACCACCCCAAAAAGCGCCCCTTGCTCACTTACGCTCTTCGCCGCTTACTGTATCTTCCGCTGAGTCTTTTCCTGCTCAGTCTGCTGTGCTTTGGCTTGCGGGCGATCACCCCCGGGGACCCCGTGGAGAGCCAGCTTCCGGCGGCGGATTCCCGGATGGCCACCACCGATCCGGCAGCCTATGATGCCAGCTACCGCCGCGCCGCGGCGGCCCTGGGCTACGACCTGCCTACCTTCTATTTTTCGGTAGAAAACGCTGCTTTACCCGATACTCTCCACCGCATCAGTCAGCCCGCCGAACGGCGGATGCTACGCGCCCTCACCCTGGCCTCCGGCAACTGGCCAGCCGTAGAAATGTATTACTTCGAACTGCGTAAAGCCGCCTACTCGGAGAGTAGCGAAGACAACCTGAACGTCGTCCCCATTACCCGCCGGCTGCTGTTGCAGAACGACCCGGCGGCCATGACAGCAGCCATGAATACTTTGCCCGACGGCCCGCTCACCGCACCGCTGAAAGCCGCATATTCACGGGTGATGGACGGCAAGCAGCGCAGCCAACTACTCCTGCCCGCCCTGCGCTGGCACGGCAGCAACAACCAGTATCATCGCTGGCTTGGAAAGATATTGAAGGGAGATTTTGGCAACTCCTACCTCGACCGGCGGCCGGTAGCCGCCAAAGTAGGCCGCGCCATGCGCTGGACGCTGCTGCTCAACGGTATTACAATTTTTCTCGTTTATCTGATTGCCCTGCCGATGGGTTTGTACGCCGCCGGTTACCGCAGCAGTCGCTTTGATCGTTACTCCACTACCCTGCTGTTTCTGATGTTCGGCTTGCCGAGCTTCTGGATCGCGACCCTGGTGGCCAACTACTTCACTACTCCGGCCTTCGGGATGGACTTCTTCCCGAGTATGGGCTTTGGGGACATCCCCGACGGGGCTTCCTGGTGGTCCGTACTCAGCATCCGGGCCAGTCACCTCTTCCTGCCGGTGGTGTGCCTGGCCTACCCCAGCCTTGCTTACGTGAGTCGTCATTTACGGCGCTCGGCCGTGAAGGAACTGGACCAGGCTTACGTCACTACGGCGCGGCTCAAGGGCTTGACCATGAGCCAGATCCTCTGGAGGCATGTTTTCCGTAATGCCTCCTTTCCCATCATTACCTTGCTCGGCGGATTGTTCCCCGCCTTGCTGGCGGGCAGTGTACTCATTGAGCGCATCTTCAATCTTCCGGGGATGGGGCAGCTGCTCTACACCGCCGCCATGGGGCGAGACTGGCCGATCGTTATTATGCTCGTGCTGCTGAACGGTCTGCTCACCGCCGCTGGTTTGTTGCTGGCGGACCTTGCCTACGCCTTCACCGACCCCCGGGTTAGACTGGGCGGAAGTAGCACCACCACCTCTTCAAATACCGTAGCATGAGGGGAAGTAGAAGCAACAAAATGGCCCGCTGGTGGCTGATCGGACTATTATTGGTGGCACTATTGGCGGACTTCATCGCCAATGACCGTCCGCTCATAGCGTCAGTAAATGACGAGGTGCGGTTTCCCGTTTTCCACGAATACGGGCAGGCGCTTGGTCTGGTGGATAATTACGCCCCTGTCGTTCGTAACTGGCAGCGGGCGAAGACGGACTGGGCCGTGTGGCCGCCCGTTCCCTACGCTGCCGGGAGTACCGACCTGAAAAACAGCAATTACCGCTCTCCCTTCGGAACGCAGGATACCGGCGAGCGGGCACGGCACTGGCTGGGAACTGACAAACTGGGCAGAGACGTAACGGCGGGCCTGATCCGGGGGACCCGGGTAGCCGTATTGGTGGGCTTCGGGTCGGTGCTGATCTCACTGCTACTCGGTATTCCACTTGGCGGCATCGCCGGTTTTTTCGGCAATGACGGGCTCCGTGCTCCGCGCTACCACTGGTGGGGCTGGACGGTGGGGGGCGTACTTGGCTTGCTGTACGCCAGCGTAAGTCTGCTGCCCTACTTCGGCCTTGAAAGCAGGTGGGCGATCCTGCTTCTCCTATTGGTTGCTTTTGTCCTTGGCGGATTATTGCTTCGCAGTATCTTTTCCCTGCTTTCCCCGCTGAAGAAAGAGACGGCCTTCCCGGCGGACACCGTGGTGCTTCAGGGTGTTGAACTCTTTGTCAACATCCCCGCCCTGGTGTTGCTCATTGCATTGATTGCGATTGTTAACCGGCCGTCCATCGGCATTGTCGTGCTCATCATCGGGGTGCTGCGGTGGCCCTCCGTTGCCCGTTATTTGCGGTCGGAGTTGCTAAGGATCAGGAGCCTGCCCTACATTGACGCCGCGCGGGTGAGCGGCATTCCGAAGTGGCGCATCCTCTTTCGCCATGCGTTGCCCAACGCGCTGGGTCCCTTGATGGTGGTGAGTAGTTTTGCGCTGGGTGGGGCAATTTTACTGGAAGCCTTTCTTTCCTTCCTGGGCATCGGCATCCCGGCGGATGAGGTAACCTGGGGCAGCCTGCTGCGGCAATCGCGAACCTACCCGCAAGCGTGGTGGATCGCCGTTTTTCCTGGCCTGTTGCTGACGGTGACGGTGCTGGCGGCTAATCTTCTCGGAGAGGAGGGATAGTATGATAGATTAATAGTAATGATAGATGGATGGTAGGCTACCGCATTTTGAAGGGGAAAAATGCGATAAAAAGCGGCACTGCCGTTCCTGTAACGCCTCTCGTGTCTGCCTCGTGCGGTAGCCTACCAGACTACCCATCTACAAGACTACTTACCGCCCTTCACCACCCGCACCCGTCCGCTACGCCCATCCTCCGTCATCCAACGCAGCAGGTATATGCCCGGGGGCAATCCATTGAGGGAAACCGATGTCTGGCTCAGGCCAGGGGCGACCAACTGTTCTTTCAACCTCCGTCCATTCCCGTCATAAACGTTGATGATGGACGAGGTATTAGATGGAGGCACCTCCACATTAACCAGCTCCTTCGTTGGGTTGGGATAAGCCCGTAAGGACAGTGCTGCGGGCAGCTCTCGGCGTAGTGTGCTGGAGATTAACTCTTCGAGGTCATGACGAACGATGAAACCACCTCCACCCACAAAAAAGAATTTACCGTCGGGCGTGAATGCGCCCGATTCCGGAAAAAAACAATTACCGGCCAGTGCCGACCAATTCAATCCATCGTCATTTGACCGGACAACTTCATGGCCACTACCGGCAGACCGTAGCCCCACAATACTTCCATCCGTCGGGTGATTTTGCAGGGCATAGTGGCCGACCCTTACCACTTGAGCCCAGGTAGCTCCACGATCGGACGTTTCGTACAAGCCGCTTGGGCTGGCCCCAAAACCTATTTCTTCCGAAGTAAAAAATATGGTGGAAGGAGAAAAGCCGGGAAATTGTGTACCAGGGGTCCAGCTTGTACCTCCATCCGTGGTATAGATGTATTTGCGATTGCGATCCAGCACGTAGCCATTGTTGTCATCCAGGAAAAAGAGGGCATTTACGAAAACATCTGCATTGTGCTGAATAGCGGTGAAGGTTTGCCCACCATCAGTAGACAGGTATGCGTAATTGGGCGACATGAAGTAGATATCACCGTTGGGCTTGATGGCCACCTGATCCGGGTACTCTCTGTCAACCAATACACCAGCGGGAAAAAAGTCCGAAAACGTGTCGCCCTGATCGGTCGAAGTCTGGGTTTTGGAATCATACAGGACTACTGGATTACCGTTAATAATAGCTAGACTACGGGATATACTTCCCAGCGGTTTTTTTGTCCAGTTATCCCCCTGATCGGTCGTTACCAAGAGGTCTACCCCGGCGATTGCGTACCCTTCTGTATTACTGCTGAAGGCAATATTACTGATGGTGGTCTGTGGCCTTTCGTAATCGTCCTGCCGGACGAAGTCCGTAAAATTATCCGCAGAATACAGCAATTGATTTTGCGCCCCCGGCAGGTAGAACGCGTCTCCCTGCCGATGATACTTCCGGCTCACTGAGCGTACGTTTCGTATGCCATATTGCCCCCGGGCCCAGGTAACACCGCCATCATTACTCTCCGCCATCGTAATGCCCTGATTGGCCACCAGACGGGTAGCGGAAAGTGGGGTAAACCACCTTAAAGACGTTATCTGTGTCTCTGCATTGAGGAGCGTCCATGAAGCTCCTCCATCGCTTGTTTTATAGAACTTGTCGTCATTATCCCACAACCAACCATCGTTCTCGTTGAGAAAATTAATGTGAAACACCCTGGCTGGGTGAACGTACCCGGTTTCCGAAAAAGAAGCACCTCCGTCGGTTGTTTTCAGCACTTTTTCTTCAGCGACGAGGTAGCCTGTCTGGTTGTTCGGGAAGGAAAGGTTACTATTCTTAATCGCGCCATACGCTACCGCCGTCCAGCTAAGGCCTCCATCCGCAGAGCGGAAGAGGCTGTTGTTTCCGGCATCGTGAATCACGAGTTCATCGGTAAGCCAGTGCAACTCACCGCCCTCTTCGTAGTCGGCATAAGTAACCTCCGTCCAGCGGTTTTGGGCCAATCGGAACAATTGATTATCCGTAGCCAGCAGCCGGGTTGCACAGCCGCCGGGAGGGCAGGCCAGCGTTTCAATGTCGTCATCAGTCGGGGAATCTTCCACCGTCCAGGTGGTTCCACTATCGGTGGTTTTGCGGAGGACACCGCAGGTTCCGCCAAGGTAGCCGAGGCCGGAGGCATCGACGTGAACGTCATTGATGTCACTGATGTAATCAACGGGGTAGCTTCCTTCGACGTTGGTTTGGGCAAAGGATGGTACCACCCAAAGCAGCAGCAGCAGGGAGAAAGCAGTAGAAAGAGCGAATTTCATAAAGCAGGTTTTCAGTAGGGACGGTGGGGAGAGAGGGAATGCATAACCAAGTTCAATAAAATTTAGAATGGAGCGTCTCGGATCACTGTCCCGTGTGCATAACAAAATGCACAACCCGTCAGAAAAAATTACCCAGTTGCGGACGCCCGCAGGTCAACCAAACCCCTCCACTTCGCTTCAGGGTTTGGCTGACGCTACGGGGTCCTAAGCGAGTCGAGGACACCATGGCGTCCCTTCGCCCTGAAACTGCGTAGCAGTGAAAGGGCTGAGGGACCCGCGGGCGTCCGGGCCGCGAAGCTTCAGATTGTGCATCTCGTTATACGCACCTCTGTCGCTCGCATAAGCATGCAGAGCTTTTAACACAGTACGGGGCTTCAGCCGGTATGGGTATCCCCCCTTTTCCCTACCTTCCCCCCATGCTCCCAACCTTCTACAAAACCTTCTGGCTCCAGCACCGGCAGCAGCGCATGGCTGACTACGCCAACGGCACGACCGGCTGGGTTGTGGGACTGGTGCCGGAGGTAGCCGTTAGCCTGCCCGCGACGGAGGTTAGCAGGTTGCTAATTCAACGTTTAGGAGAAGAAGTTTTCTCCGCCTGTCTCGACCCGGAAACCCGCACCCCCTCCCCCCTGGCGGGGGAAGCCAATGGCGACTGGCTCAGGGCTTGCCACACCGTCGGCGTCAATGTCCGCACCATCGGCAGCTTCTGGGAGGTCATCAAATACGCCACCACCCTGCCCGATCACATCCGGGGCATCCACCTGCTGCCAATCTGGGAGCCGGGGGTCGTGGGTAGCCTCTACGGCATGGCCAGCTGGCAGCTGAACCCGGAGTTCTACAGCCAGGAAGCTGCTGCGCTTTACCCACAGTTGGCGCGCGTTGAAGACCAGCTCGCCGCCGTCATCAACCTCCTCCACGCCATGGGCAAAGTCGTCGGCATGGACGTCATCCCCCATACCGATCGCTACAGTGAAATGGTGCTGGCCAATCCCTCTCACTTCGAGTGGCTGCGGCGGTGGGACATCACCATTGTCAGCCACCGGGATTACCTCCACGAAGAAGTCCAGGGCGCCATCATCGAATGGCTGCGGCAGCGTGGCCCGGCCCTGTCGGCCTACGGAATGGTTGGCGGATTCTGGGAGCTGAGCGAAGAGAACCGGCTAAAGCTGCTCTTTGGCCATCCGGATGATTATGGTGGCCGGCAGGGACGGCGCGTTGACCTCGTCGACTGGCTCTACCACCGCGGGCTCGAGCCCGCGCCCGCCACCATGGCCCCACCCTACCGCGGCCTGGAGGTAAACCCCGACCCGGAGGCCATGACGGTCGACGCCGCTGGCCGCGTCTGGCGAGATTACCGCATCACCGAACCCACGGAGATGAGCCGCGCCTTCGGCCCGCTCACCCGCTACAAACTCTACGGCCGGAAAGACGACAATCAAGACTGGGCCATTGATTTTGACCGGCCCCGAACCTTCGTCTGGGACTACCTCACCACCCGCTACGCCGAGCAGCAAACCCGCTACAACTTCGACTTCATGCGGGGCGACATGAGCCACGTACAGATGCGCCCCGACGGCGTGCCCAAAGAAGTCGATGATTACTATGATCCGCTGCGGGCCGTCAAACGGAAGATTACCGAAACGACGCCTCATTTTGCTTACTTCGCGGAGAGCTTTTTAACCGAGCCGGGCTACATGGCCTACGGTGATGAGGTGGAGCATCTCGAACGTAGCGAGGCGGAGGTAACGCTGGGCAACTTGCAATCCACGGTTCCCGACACGCCGGAATTCTGGGAGATGACCGATCACTACCTAGACGTTGCTGACCGATCCACCGTCACCCCGGCCTGGACGGTTATCACCGGCGATAAGGACGATCCTCGCTTCGATCATTTCCACCATCACGGAGAGTTAGCGCGGTTATTCACCGGCCTCTTCCTGGGCCAACTACCGATGTATTTCAGCCTCGGCTTCGAGCAACGGGACCGCCATTTCGAGCGGGCCGCCAACGAGGTCTACTCCAAGCTCTACGTTTTCCAGGAAACGCGGGGAGACAAGGCAGTTTCCGGCCCCTTTCAGTGGGGCGGTAATCTGGGCTTGTTTGCGGGGCTGACGGAGCTGAATCGGTTTGCGGCGGGGATTATGGCGCATTTGGGGGAGACACGGATACTTGATGTTTCAGCGGGCGCGGACGCGGGTGCAATGTCCCCCAAACAGCGCAACGCGCTGACCCCCGAAGGGGGTGATAAAAAGAGCAGGGTTTTGGCCTGGCTTCGGCCTGCTTCGGATGGGGAAGGGGCTTATATGTTTGTGGTGAGCTTCAGTACGGTAAAAATCGACAAGTTCATCATCGATATCGGCAAAGCTTTCACCTCCGCTGATCTGCTTTTCTCAACGGACTACAAAAAGCAGGAGATACGCAACACCCGCTCCGGAGAGCTTGAGCTCTTCGAATTAGGGGGAGGGCGTTGTTATTTGTTGAGGTGATATACCGCCGAATGCGCTTCGCGTATGCCTTCGGCGGATGAGGGATTTTGTTCTGCAAAGCCTAAGCTAGTGGTCTGTCAAAGCTTAACCACGAATGCTAAGAAACCAGCAAAGAACACAAGTAGGAGTAGGGTGTGCCGTCTGTAGGGGAAAGCCCGTGTCGCTTTTTTGACGCTAATCGCCGCCTCTGGACCGGCGGAAGGGGCTTTAGGAAACCTCTCCCCAACCCCTCTCCGGTAAGTCTCGCCTCCGGCTTGACGGAGAGGGGCTAGTGAAAACGCTCCGCGTTTTGTGGCCAAAATCCGTTGTGACCTGACCACGGCAATGGGAACACCCTACAATTAGGAGCATTAACCAGAACTAAATTCTTACTATCCACTTCCGCCTTTATCAGCCTAAGGCGCGAGCTCTTACACCCGTTAGTTCCCGAAGGGTACTAACTACCACTCGCTGCCGGAGGCAGCTTCGCGCCAGCCATCCGCGTTCATCCGTGACATCCGTGATCCTTTCACGCTGCCCATAAAAAAATCGGCGATCACCCTTTCAACTTCTCCGGCAATTCCCGGAAGCCCATATTATAGAGCGTAAAGCCGTACATATCGGCCGCCTGCTCGATGCGCTTGCTCACGGGCGTACCGGCCCCATGCCCCGCATCCGTTTCGATGCGGATGATGACGGGGTTATCCCCGGCCTGCTTATCCTGCAGCTCGGCGGCGAACTTGAAGCTGTGGGCGGGCACTACGCGGTCGTCATGGTCGCCGGTGGTAACCATAGTGGCCGGGTACTTCGTGCCTGGCCTGACGTTGTGGACGGGTGAGTAGCCCTTCAGGTAGTCGAACATCTCCTTATTGTCGTCGGCCGTGCCGTAGTCATAGGCCCAGCCGGCGCCGGCGGTGAAAGTGTGGTAGCGCAGCATATCCAGTACGCCAACGGCGGGCAGGGCAACCTTCATCAGGTCCGGGCGCTGGGTCATCGTAGCACCTACGAGCAGGCCGCCGTTGGAGCCGCCGCGCACGGCGAGGTAATCCGAAGAAGTATAGTTCTCCGCAATCAGGTATTCGGCGGCGGCAATGAAGTCATCAAATACATTCTGCTTCTTCAGCTGGGTGCCGGCGTCGTGCCAGGCTTTACCGTATTCTCCGCCACCACGAAGATTCGGCACGGCGTAGATGCCGCCCTGCTCCATCCATACGGCATTGGTGATGCTGAACGAAGGCGTCAGGCTGATGTTGAAGCCGCCGTAACCATACAGGATAGTCGGGTTCTTGCCGTTGCGCTCCATTCCCTTTTTGTAGGTAATGATCATCGGCACCTTAGTGCCGTCTTTGGAGGAAAAGAAAACCTGTTCGCTGTCGTAGTTATCCGGGTCGAAGTCGATGGCGGGTTCCCGGTAAAGAGAAGAAGTGCCGCTCTCCGCGTCATAGGAATAGATGGAGCCCGGCGTTTTATAGTTCGTAAAGCTGTAGTAGATCGTTTCCGCCTCCTCCTTACCGCCAAAGCCGCGGATAGAGCCTACGCCGGGCAGGTCAACCTCCCGTACCAGCTTTCCTTCATAGTCGTACTGCTTCACTTCCGAAATGGCGTCGACCATATAGGAGGCAAAGATGTAGCCGGAGCCCGTCCGGGGGCTCAGCACGTATTCCCGCTCGGGGATGAGGTCCGTCCAGTTGGTGGGCGCTGGATTGCTGGCATCAACCGTCACAATCTTCTGGTTAGGGGCATCCAGGTTAGTCACCAGGAAGAGCTTGGAGCCATCGTTGTCCAGCACGTAGGTGTCGCTATCCGTGTGGTCTACGATGGTTTTCATCGGGCTGCCGGGCTTCGTCAGGTCTTTGATGAACAGCTTATTCCCGGAGGTAGAGACACTGGCGGAGATCAGCAGGTAGTTATCGTCTTCGGTTACGGAGGCACCGCAGTAACGATGCTTCTCAGCGGCAGTCCCACCAAACACCAGTTCATCGGTGCTCTGGGCCGTACCCAGCTTGTGGAAATAGACTTTGTGCTGGTCCGTCTTCGCGGACAGCTCACTACCCTTCGGCTTATCGTAGCTGGAGTAGTAAAAGCCTTCGTCTCCTTTCCAGGACATGCCGCTGAACTTGATGTCCTTCAGCGTATCCTCGGTGATCTCCATCGTTTTGGCGTCCATGATGATGATCTTGCGCCAGTCGCTGCCGCCTTCGGAGATGGCGTAGGCCGTAATGTCTCCACTCTTCGAGAAGCTCATGCCGCCAAGTGAAATGGTGCCGTCTTCACTGAATTTATTCGGGTCCAGGAAGACTTCGTCTTCGCCGTCTTCGTTCACGCGGTAGAAGACGGATTGGTTTTGCAGTCCATCATTCTTGGAGTAGTAAGAATAGTCGCCTTCGATGAATGGCGCGCTGATCTTCTCGTAGTTCCACAGCTTTTCCAGCCGTTCTTTGAGCTCGTCGCGGTAGGGAATATCTTCGAGGTAACCGAAAGTAACCTTGTTCTGTTGCTTGACCCAATCACCGGTCTCCACACTCATATCGTCTTCCAGCCAACGGTAGGCGTCCACGACTTCGGTACCGAAGTAATTGGTTACTGTGTCTACCTTTTTCGTTTCCGGGTAGGTAACCGGTTCGGTAGCCATCGGGGTGTTGTCGTTTTCCAGGCAGGAGAACAAGGAGGAAAACACGAGCAGGCAGAAAAGGAACTGTTTCATTCGGTATGGATTGGTTAGCTCCGCTGAAGCAGCGGATGGAGGGCTGACAAAAATAAGGTTTTGGTCGGACTCGCTGGATTTCAGGTTACGCGGACTTTAGTCCGTAAGGTAATGCGGACTGAAGTCCGCGCAACCAATCCATCACGGTATTAGGGCGCGGACGCAGGTGCAAAGGGAGGGTTAAAGAAGCAGAGCGGTCTCCCTCTTTGCTCTTTTAACTCCCCCCTGCACCTGCGTCCGCGCCCCCGTTAAGCTTGCCGAAATGCCGCACAATTTGCTTCATTAATCATTTGATCCATCCCAGAACAAGGACCCACAGTCAACATTAAGCACGGTAAGAATCAACACATCGGACACCGGCATGCACATACCGGGTTGATCGGAGGTCAGCGTAAGGGTTACGGATCCACTTGTTCTGTCCGTCGCTCCGGGTTCATAGCCAGCCACTTCTGTGAATATGGTTGCGGGGAGTCCGAGATCATCAAGGAAGAGACCATCTCCGCTGGTCGTCCAAACGCCCTCCGTTACCCCTCCGGTGATGGAAGCCCCGGAAACCGCTAAATCGAAGACCTTGTTTCCACAAACTGAGCCATCGGCACCGGCATCAACCAGCACTTCTTCCAGAATATCAAAGGTAGTTTCGACCGTTTCACAGACACAGTTATCGCCAATAGCCGTTACTCTGGCGATCAGTTCCTGGCCAGCGCAGCTTGCAGGGATGGTAGTTGAAATGGCGGTTGGAGTTGCCTGCGCAATCGGGCCATCCACAACGAACGTTCCCACTACCGTGTTTGGATCATCCGGACAGAAGAACTCAAAGGTGACGGATTCTCCAGCATTAATCGGCAGGGTATCTACGGTAATCATTCCGTCTATGCGATATTCCCCGTTTTCAGTACAAGCCATGAACTCCGTCAGGCTTACAACCGGCTTCAGGAAACGGATCGTATCCGTTGCCTGACCGGTGATGATGGTGAAGTTATCGCAAACCCCATTGGGGTCCGTTGCACACTGGATCCCGCTGTTAGTACTCGTGCTAATTATATTGAGGATGCCTTCATCATTACATATTCCTCCGGCAACGGCCATGGCATCAAAATCGAAAGTGTAAGTAACCGGTGCATTAACATTCGGTGCAATACTGATGATGAGCGTTTGCGATCCATCCAAAGCTACGTCTACCCGGACAAACTGCGGGCAGCTAGGTTGATCAGCGGCGTTATTAGCCGTACAGACAAAAGAGCCTGGTTCGTAAATCAGCCCCAGCGGAAATTCGATCTGAATGGAGTCCCGGTCGGCCGTCTCGCCCAGGGTAACCGAGGTTTGAATGGAGATCATTACGTCGTCACAGCCCTGGATGATGTCGGGAGTAACTTCAGGAGAGAAGGCCGTCACGGAGGAAGGCAATGCGCCATTGATGTTTATACCATCCGAGGTCGTATTAGAACCATTACCAATGGCCGGGTCACCACAGGGGCGGTTAGCTAAAATCACGGGTGTGTAAGTACTACCTCCACGGAAGTCACAATCCGTAATCCAAGAGACCTGAACACTTACCTCACGTTCCTCCTGCAAAGGTGCGTTATCCGTTCCGGGGACGCCGGTTTCGCCAATCAGAGAATGGTCCATCAGCTCAACGTAGAGCGTATCGCCACTAAGGGTGGTGGAGATTACTTCCTCCGGGCCAGTGAGGCGGGGGTAGGTAATTTCTACCAGTGCATCATCCTCCATGAAACCCGGAGGCAACGGTATACAGAGTAGGGCTTCGTCAATAAATGCCCGCTCAGCACTGGTAATAACGATGGTATCCCGAATCACGGTACACAGATCAAATGGTCCCTGCGCCTGATCCAGTCGAATTTGCACGCGGGACAACAGAGGAACTACATCCAACAGGACTTCATCAAAGTCACAGGGGTAATCCGTCGGATCGTCCGGCGGGCCATCACAGGCAAAACCGGTAATGGCGCGCACGGCATCGGTAGCACAGCCGGTAAGAACAGCCGTCACTTCATAGTCGAGGGCCATCTGAGCGGGGAAGGCGGGGTTGACTACGGCCCAGTCGCCATCAACGTAGGGCAGCAACGGGATGATGGTATCCGCCGCAATGTCCCGGAGTCCAATTACATCAATATTGCCTGTTGCTACATCCTCGAAACCGAGGAAGACAAAGCCACCATTGACATTTACAATATTTTGTATTTGCACCTCCCAGCGAACGGTGTCGTTGCTGGCTTCTACCGTGCCCGTTTGGTTTTGGATAGTGGTGGATGGCAGGTTGTGGTCTACGTTCACCGTGCCGATGTTGGTGGCTCGCTCATAACAGTCCGTGTCCTGCGAATAGCCGTACCGCTGAGCATAAAAGCCCATGGATAGTCTACCGTCGATGCTTTCACAGCTAGGGAAGAAATCTGCCAGCAAACTGTACCCCCCCTGTGAGTTGAATCGACCATTCATGTCACCAATTGGCCAGGTTCCATCATTTACCCAGATGTATCGTCGTTCGGTGGTTCCTTCGGCAATACGATCAGGTGTTCCCAGCGCCAGCGGAATATAAGTTTGTGCACCATATCCATCCGCTGGGTTACCCTCCGCGCGTAATTCCACTGAGCTGAAGTCCAGAACATCACGAGACGTAAAGGCAATCACAATAGAGTCGAGTTTATAGTTGGGCCGTATCTCACCGGGGTACCAGTCTTCGGAGCCAGAGAAAGGGAAGGTTTTAAAGCCTGAGTAGAAATCACAGCCCCGTACCTGTCGGTTGGTGAGTCCACCGCCACCGCCGTTGGTAGGTTCGTGCAGGTATAACTCAAGGCCGTAATTATCACAGGTAACGGTATCCAGCACCATGTCGGTAGGTACTGTATCTACCAGGTTATAATGGAATATGCTGATGTCTTCCAGCTGGGTGGGCACATCGTTATCCAGTGCTCCCGTCTTCTCCACTACTACCTTCAGATTGACGTTCACGCTATCTCCGGGCCGAAGCAGGCTGCCGGGAAGTACCGTCAAACAGCTGGTAAGATCAAAATCAAGAATGTGCTTATCGTTAGCCGAACCAGCGTTATCAATATTTTGCTCTTGTGGCACTGGTATGGGACAATCAAACCGCATACCGGTAGCAACCTCAAAGATTTCCACCGTACCCCCCGCATAGCTAAGGGTGTTTGAAGCGTTTCCGGCTAAGGGGTCATATTCGAGGTGAAAAAAGGCATTATTCCAGGTGGGGCCTGAGGTACCATCCAGCTGGATGGCGTTTGCCTGGATACATACCGTATCACAGGGCATCGCACGCTTGAGCTGAAGAGCAGTTAAGGTGGCAGGGTCAGCAAAGTCTTCACAGGTGAGGGGGTTCTCGAAACCAGTCGTGCTTCTGACGGCCAGGGTATTTTGCGTCGTCAGACCACCGATCTCACAATCTCCACAGTGAACATTGGGAGCATAAATCGGGCAACTGAACGTTTCCCGGGTAGCCCCACACGGAGCGTCTGCGTCACACTCGAACTCCAGGAAGAAGTCGAAGTCGAGATCCCGGTCAGGGTCGCCCAGGTAAACGCTGCAATCGAAGGTGAGATTCAGATTGTAGCAATATTCTCTTGCAGAAACAAAATCAGAGGTGACGAACAGGCTGTCGTTTCGGAATTCTACATCAGTTGACATCACTCCATTTACTTCTGCAAAATTGAGGGTAAACCCTGGAGGCAGGTTGCCCACTAAACTCAGTTCACTAGTAGGACAATCAAAAAATGACCCTCCAAAACGTTGCGTTCCACAAACCTCGATCTCGATGGTTTCGGCAGGGACGACCGCGCCGCTGCCATTCTGGTCGATCGTCTGGATCTGCATCATTCGCAGACCGGCATTGATGCGCACGGCCTGAATACGGGCTTCGCTGATGACGATCTGGTTGTCGGGCAGATCGGGCAGCGAAATCATCTCGACCACCATGTCGCCGCCCTTGACCCGGTAGTGAGTGACGTCCCGC
>ENA-ORXT01003958-ORXT01003958.1-marine-metagenome-genome-assembly--contig:-NODE-3958-length-15723-cov-11.684840_pt1 | contig 15723 bp, 15 predicted proteins | sample MGYA00237868_ERZ511482 | MGnify/ENA metagenome assembly ERZ511482 | reverse complement strand
TCGGAATTCGTTTGATTCGGGCCAGAGGGACAATCGGACTGGAGACACAGCATTGGCGTCCATGGCGGTGCAGACAGACACCTTGTCTCTTCCTCTCGACACCTCCGGTGCAAGAAAAGCGTTTTGTGACTGATTTTTTTAGAGCTGAGCCGTAGCTCACTGCTGACCTCACGTACAAAGCCTCGGCCCCATCCGACAGCTTCCCGTCTCGTGCAGTTTTTTTCTTATATGTCTAGCTGTATGGGATGGACCTTTAGTGGAGTATCTGAGGCGGCTATCCCTCCCGCTCTGATAATATTCTGTCGGTGAACAGAGACTCCCATGCACCAAGAGGGTACCCAGAAAAGAAGAAAGCGATGCTCTATCGTGATAAACAACCTGCATACGTGGTACATGCGTCCATCTGTGGTGTGCTAGGATGCAACACGGCCGCAGAGACGTGTGTCGTCAATGGCACACCAAGGGACTAGGCGACGTTGTTGAAGAGGCACACGTCTCGCATGTGCTCCGCGACTCCTCCGTCACGCAGAAGGATGGGACACTTTGTTCAGCGCGATACCACTCACGACACAAGAGGTTTGTGACCAAGTTACAAAATCAGGAAGAAGCCAGGAAACCCAAGACTACTGTGTGCTGTACGTATGTGCAGGGAAGCCGTGGGGGGGGGAGGGGGTAGTTGGGCTTTTTACTGCTCCGATGAGCTGTGTGCTGTACGTCCGTGCAGGCCAGACAGTACAACGAACGGTCATGGAGAAGAGATACTCTTTAACATCGTCGGCGGTTGTGCCACCGCCGGTTTTCACGCAATACACCGCAATGCACATGCCTTTCAATCATATTCCGGACGTAATACAGAGGCATTGCAAAGAAACGTGGGATCCGCAGGGTTCCTCACAGGGAAATGAGGCTCGGTCATCACCAAGTCCCGTCCGGCAGCGGACTTGGTTGCCGTTCCATCCCCAAACCGCTTCTTTTGGGCGCCGATTTGTCTTTTGCTGCCTCAGAACCGGATGGCTCGGTCATTGAACGGCGCGGATCTGACGGCGTTGAGCACCCAGTCCTTGCGCTTCCGCACGGAACTCCCGCAAACTTCACGGCTTTGAAACATTCTCGCATTTGCAGCCGAGAGTCAGCACTCAGAGTGATGAGAGCACCTGGAAACGGACCACAATCGGGGGGCTACCCTAAGTGCACTGTATTTTCCACGCCATCGGCCCGTCCACTGGGTCATCGTCTTCGTCGCCCACTCAATCTGGGTCGCTGACAGCGGCGAGATCGCTCAGGACGGCTTCCCTACGATGCATGGTCAACTGATGACAGTCGACGACGAGCACATCTATGCGCTGGACCAATGGCACGAAGATAGAAACGCACTGATAACGGTGTGACCTAAAAAAAGGGACGACGTACGCAGAGCGGATGTGCTGTTCCAATAGTGCTTCACCACTGTTTCCCCCCTGCAACTCGGGACTTGCGAGACAAACGCAAGCACGCCTCTCGTCTGCGCTAATCCAATGGGTCTGCAGCATCGCCGCATTGCAGCGTCTCGTGCGTGCACGGCGCGCGGCATCCTGGAGTGCTGCGGTGCTGACTTGGTCGCGAGTGCGAGGCGCCTACGTCGGTCACATTACCGGGGTGCCTTGCACGGCACGGAAGCCGTTTGTAATGCGTCAACGGTGGAAGCCTCTCAAACCCGCTGCGACCGTTTTTATGTATTGCATGAATGAGAAAACGCATCGCATATGACGTACAGACTGCACTCTTTGTCATGAGTTGGACTGAGACAACAGCAAGGGAGAACACAATCGAGCACAGCGCGGCATACTGAAATCTGTTTTCACTCTCCTACAAACGCGTTGACAAACATCCTACGCCGGCGGTACTCAACGTAGGAGCTAGGTGTGGACGCTGGCATTGCCTCGAGGCCGTGCCGACGTACCCAGTCACACCAGTCCACTTCCACACAAAGCACACTGATCACTTTCTCCAGCGGCACGGCTTCCAACGTAGGGGCGCTTGCACCTGGAGCCATCTCCCAGCGAAGACGCTCACAACCGTATGCCGTGAACGCGCAATTGTCCACCGGTGTTGCTCGAACGGCGCGCTCCACAACAACAATCCGCTGCGCCAACGAGCTCTGCCCGAGGATGATGACGCGGGCGCGTCCCACGCTCTCGACCCCATGTCGGTTCGTGTACCGAATCCAATCCCACCATGGAGCGCCATAGAAGTCCTCCGCAGCACGCACAATCGCGCGACGCTCATCGCGTCTCCTAGCTGCTTCCGGACTCAACCGAGATCCAACCCCGACGGTCTCTTCGTCTGTGTCTTCACGATCCAGCGCCACCGCCAGGCCCGGCAGGTTCCGCTCCATGGTCACAACGCCGACCTCCATCTTCCGCCCGCTCGCACGGTCTCGAGTGCCCGGAGTTGGAGCGGCGTCCTACGGCTCGCGGCTGTCCCCCTCCTCGTCCCGCAGGAATGTTGCCACTTGCTCGGCAAGGACCAGCTGCAACGTGTACTCCGACCTGCGATGATTGGTGCGGAGCCACGCGAGCGTGACTGCCTTGTGTAGCGCCTCATTAATGCCCGAGTCCCCGTCGCGGACGTTGCCACGCAACAAGAACTCGTCTAGAAGGTGGGCGAGTAGACGGTGAAGCTTGGTGGTGTGCTTCTCTCCAAAGATGCGCTGGAAGTCGGATGCCACGCACTCCGACATACGGTGGCACAGGACTCGCGCCCTGGCGACCGTGAAAGACGTCCTTGCAAAAATGTCTCGCGTCAGCGCTGCCAGCTCGCAGAGGCTCCAGGTCAAAACCGAGTGGTTGTCGGGACCGGAAGTCTTTCCGACAGAGCCGGCAATCGACAAAGGCAGGAAGTGCATCACCGAGCGGTGCTCAGCCCCCCTCAAAGTGGCTTGAACCGTGTCTGCCTTGACAAGATATCTGTATGTTAAGATGCAGAGGTACAGACAGGCATAGGTTGGCAAGAAGGTCGCGGAGCGCTCCAATGAAAAGGCCCGGTCAGTTACATTCTTCGTTGCACCTCCCGTATCCATGGATATTACGAAGTAATCCGTCCAGCTCCAAGTCCATGTGTCGACGGACGGTTCCCTACGTATCGGGTGCGCACAATACGTACCCCGGTTGTGCCGTCGGTACGCGATGCGTGCGGCATGCGTACGAGAAGCGTGTGTTGCAGTTCCTCAAGGTCTCCAGCACTGGACCATGCACCAGGTCGCCGTTGTCGGCCACCTTCTCTGCGTAGACGGGGATCTCGTTGCTGATCGTGCGCATGAGTCCGACGTCCAGCACCTGCAGGTGCTCAACACAGGAGCAACGAAAGCACTAAACCACACAACAGGCATGGATAGCAGTCAGTGTGCCGTCTCGGACGCGACCTATAGTTGCTGGTAGAAGAGTAAACGACATGAGACAGCGTAGACCAAGAAAAAAAGGGTAAGGACACAAGCAGCGAAGTAACGACGTACGTGGAGCCGGTCGAAGCCTGGCAACTTGTACAGCATGAAGCAGCCGGAGCCTAAACCAGCCCACCCAGCCAGAGCCGGTACAATGCAATGCACGCTGTAATCCGTCTCGAGGTCCTCAATCTCGCCACCCATACCGTACACACCGCGCATACCTGCTCCCTTCATCTGCGCTGTCACGGTTTTGAGCACACTTCTTGCACGGGGCCGCTTGTCCCCGACATTCGAGCTTGCGTTGGTGCGGGCCATGCATGGCGTACAATCGTACGTGCTGCCGTGGCACTTCAAGCCTAGCACCGCTCGTTCTTCCGGTTGGTCGCACACGTAGAGGAGTACGCGAGGAGACACAATGACCTTAGTTCCATCTCGGAGACGCATCTCGGTACCGCAGTGACTCGCGAGCATGCACCGATAAAAGACGAGGGCAATCGTGCGCTGTAACAACTCTGCGCGCGCCTGAGCGGCCTTTGGCTTTGACATGGGCTCGGGCTTCGCGGCGACAGAAGGCACGTATGCGACAGTGTACCAGCCAACCTTGCTGGTAACGATGTTGACCACGCGCATCCTGATGGGGTAGGCCGACACGGCTGCAGCAACCGAAGGTAGCAGCACGAAGAAAACGGCCAAACAAGAGCAGAACGCGATTGAGTGAGGCCAAAAAGAATGCCATCAACATTGCCGGAGAACAAAAGTCCAAAACGTGAGCATGTGGGGCCGGACGAGAGTACTCCAGGCGGCATGTTGTGTGCGCTCGGCATGCTGAAAGAATCGTACGCTCTGGAAAGAGTAGCAAAGAATGATAACATACCTCCAGAAGTACTCAGAGTCGTGCCATCTGAGTAGAGGTAGACCCCAAGCATGCGTAAGTCGTCGCCAAACATGCGGCGGACGTCGTCGCGCTGCGCCCTGAACGACTCGCCGTCAAATATGTCGCACAGGATGCGCTCCTGACTCTCTCCATCAACAGGTGGCACAGGGCTCTGGGGCAATCCGCATGAGCACCGCGTATCGGCCCGGAGACTCCGAGGTCCGCCGCCGACATCTGGTGCATCGCGTCCTTGGCCGACACGTTGCGCGCCACGGCATGCATTACGTGCGAGTTTCTCTGCAATGCGCGCAGCTCGTGCGAGCTCCGAGTCTGGGGCCGCGTCATCCAATCCGGAGCTCCCGTCGTCGGCGTCGTCTTCGCCACTGCCGGCATCGGTCGATGCGGTTGATGCCGCCATGCAAGAGCCAAACGGGCCGTGACGCTCCCACCTTATCGTCAAGGCGCGCCGCAGCTCATACTGCATGGTGTCGAGGCCGTCCCGGTAGATCACCTTGTACAGCCGTCCTTTGATCGGGAGCTCAGCGGTCTTCCATCCCAACTGACCCAGCAGGCGCCGCTTCTCTGCGCGCACGGCGTTCCAGAAGGAGAACAAGGAGGGAAAGCGCGTAGTGAAAGGAGGCCGCTCCGCACCCGTTGCCTCCTCAATCTCAACTACCACCTGGTACAGCTCCTTTGTCTGGACGCGTGAGAGACCTGCCCCCCCAGACGTGCACACGTGCTTGAAGACGCTCCTCAGAGCCGGCGTGTCAAACCCGAGGCCCTCCACCATCCGCTGAGCAGCGTCGTAGACAGGCTTGCCTCGCTCTGCATCATTCAGCTCCGCAAAGTGCTTCAGGACCTTCCCGCAGAGGGTGTCGCCCGCATCGCCCGGCAGCAATTGAGCGGGCGTGTCGTCGTCGTCGAAGTTGAAGAGGCTGTCTAAGTCGTGCACATCGGCCGCGTCGCCGGCTTCGCTGCTGCGGGGCTCACTGCCGTAGTCCACATCCAGGTCCAGGTCGCGCTCAAACAAGTCTTCCACACCAGGCAGAGGCGGTGCAAAATGAAATGGAGGGGGGGAGGGGCTCGTCAAGTGTGGTACCCCCTTATCATCCGATGACGAGGCAGTGGGGATGGGTGGTGCGGAGGTAGACGCCCGCGGCAGCCCCGTCGTCGAGCCGTGAGATCTGCGCATATGCCGGCCGACGTTCATGCGTAAAGGAAACGTTCGCCGGCACCCCGGGTACAAGCACCGGAACATGACCAAAAGGAGCGCTCCGCGCTGATCACTATATGCATGCAAATAGAAAGCAATCCAAGACGCAATGCACGACAAAGCACGCAGTGCGTGATGTCACATCCGACGCCACGCGCATGTGATGCGCCGGAAATGCAATCAGCAGTGCGACTTGCAGTGACCACCCCCCACTCACGACGACACACACCGATGCGAGGGGGTGGGCCGTCGTTCTAGAGCCCCAGCAGCTGACGGCAGTCAGTGGTGAGGGGAGCGGGCCAGCAACAGCTGTCGCCTATGCGAAATAGGGGCACTCGGAGCTCCCAGGAAGAGATCGCGCTACATCTGTGGCTCCCAGATCCCCAGACCGCCCGCTTCTTGCGCCCTCTTCGGGTGTCCTGTTGGAGGTCCAGACCCCGTCGATCAGCGCCCCACAGGCCAGGCTTCGAGTACCGTCTGCACAGGCCCCCATTGCGTGACCCAGAAGACGCGGTTTTGTGGCGGATGACAACGCGAGAATCAATCTCGCGCGGCGGCCCACAGCATCTATTGGACGTTGCCGGCCATGCCATCCTGCCTTACAGAAAAAAATATCTATATGCTGACACGAATGGGCCCGTACGACCGGACAGCGACGGAGGCGGATCGCAGACCGAGCCAATCACGGTCGATTGTCCCTGGCGCTGACGATCGAAGTTGACCAGATGCTTTGAAGGCGTGGGTGGTCCGATGAGTCGAGACATCCTCTGGGGCTCTTTGCACTGGAACCCTGAGAGCCCCGCCTGGCGCTCCGCGTGACGTATTGCCTCGAAGCGACACGAAAGACTCTCATTGATGATGCGCAGGGTCCCCTCCTCTGGCCCACTGCGTGCCCTCGATTGCTCATTTCAAGACCCTGCTGCTTCCGGAAGCGACGTTGAGGACTTGCGGAGGCGGTCAGATGGACGCCGCGGCATCGTGCCTCCCGGGCCGCAGCGGCCGGCAGCAGATGTGCTCTGGGTACCGCTGCTGTGCTCGCTCCGCTTTGGGCTCCAATGGAGATTTTCGCGGCGGCGACGACACCGGAGGGGCTGTCTCCGTCACCGACCCCTCGCCGGCCAGTGTCTCGCTTCCTGGTCGCTGGAGCTGCAGGACCTCGACTTGTCTGTGGCGTGAGCGCATCGGAGGTCAACGAGGGTGCTGATGTCCCCGAGCGCAACACTTTCGCGGCCATCTCGCCCACCCTTCCACCTGTCTCGCTGAAGCGGCTAAGGCGCGCCGGAGGAGGCGCTCCCGGAGGGGGTGTCGGCACGCTTGGTGTGGCCGATCGCTCGCATTTCGCGACGCTAGACACGGCGAGCACCAGAACTGTTGACGAGCTCATCCAATTTGGCGTGCTCCTCTCCTCGGCGCAGCCCCCATCATTGACGGAGACCATCATGGCACCCAAGGTACGGATAGACCCGCGTTTGAGGGATGGTCTGGTAGCGCGATGTCTTGCGTTGCGGCTGTGTTTTTTTATCCTTTATTTCCTCTGTTTTTATCTGCACGCATCCTGTCGGAGACAGCTGTCGTTGTTGTGCAAGCTGCTAACGCGAACGGAGTGCACGACCTCTGTTGCCTCGCTCTGTTCTTTTATGGGTTGATACTACCACTGTGCCTCTACAGAATTCCAATGAGCCTCGTCCTGCTGAAGCGCCATCCAGTACCCACGTACCAGTGCACCTGTCGACGGGGAGGGCTCGCACGAAGGTACGACAATGGACACGCATCGGATATCATCGTCATGCATCGCGAAGACATTCATGCATTACATTCGTACTGCACAGCAATACGCATCGCATGTTATTTGCATGCGACGCGTGTGCATTGCAGACGCCGCTCGTGCGGCTCCTAACATCTTTTTCGTGGTTTTGTCTCCGCGCCACGTTCTTGGACGCTTCCTTCATCTCAATGTGACTTGAGCAGACGTGCGCTCGTCCTGGCCCCCCCCCACCTCCTCGACTGCCTCCACCCATGCCCTCGTCAGACCCCAGCGCAGTGGACGTGCAGTCAACCATGACCAACAACCCGGCTTCTTCCGCGGGATCGGTGCAAGACAAAGGACAACACCGGCCGAAACGGCCGGAGAGCGCGATCCCTCCGACTGCCGGCCGCTTTCGCGGCGCCACCGTGAAAGGCGTAGGGAGCTCTGCTCGTCCCGCTAAGCGTGGGTCTCAGAAGCCGCCGCCTTCTCCTTCAAGCTCCGAGTCTGAGTCGAGCCTCGTGGCAGCGGAGCAGGCGGCAGACCGGAAAGCAGTCCAACGGCTCAAGGAGAGGACGTTGGCTGCTGAGGAGGAAGCGGCGGCTGCAGCAGCTGCGGTCATTGCGCAAGCAGGCGAGATGGAGGACCTTTACACCGCTTCGGCTCTTGCGCTGCCTACGCCTCCCCTACCTCCCCGTCGGCTTGCGCCACTTGGACGCTCGTCCAGCGGCGCTGTCGGTCCCTCAGGACAGGCAGTGGCGGTGGATACTGGCGTTGGTGGGGTCTCGAAGATTTTTGGAGCTGGGGCGCCGCGCAAGGTGTCCCACAAGTCGTTGGCACGCTCTGCAGACGCATCGCGCGAGTCGCACGCAATGGGTGTGTATCGCGATGGGGCCGCTCATGCCAACCCGCCGCCCAAGAGCAAGGCTCCAACCTCTGCGAAGGGAAAAGGCCGCCGCTTGTCGCGTCAGGCGGTTGAGAAGCAGGGTGTTGAGCTCACGGACGCTATCCGGGACGTGCTCAGCGAGCGCCTGTTGGGCCTGATGCAGGACCCAGAGGAGCCGGACGACGTCTTCCTGTCGGCGCGCGAGTCGCGGGACTTCTACGTTGGGGTCATCGCCACCGCCGCCCCCGCCACGTTCGAGCGCGCCGAGGAGATCGCCTCGCTCTCTGCTGTGGTGCGACAGAAGGACATGTCGCCCAAGGAGACGAACCAACTCAAGAAAAAGGCCAAGGGTGCCATCGCCCAGGCATGTAGCGTGACCAATGCCACGCGAAAGCGGCGGATTCAAGACATCTTGGCGTTTTGCGGGGGCGCACGCTCGTCGGAGCACTCTACGCTGGGGCGGTCGATTTGGACTTCCTGGTCCACTGCAGCACAAAGCACCGAGATCTCGAATATGGACGACGGTGACGCCAACCTGCCAGCTGCGGAGCTGGTCAAGAAGCGGGCGCTCTGGTGGCTGCAAGGGCGGCGCTACATCAAGACCGCTGCTGGTCGAAAGGGCGTGTATGACGCAATGCTGTAATACTTGAGCCGCACCGGGGCAGGCCAGAGCCGGCACGCCAACATGATCAACAATGGGCGGCTGGTGCTGAGGATCCACCTGTGCCAACTGGCTTTCGTGTTGAAAAAGGTAAGGACGCGGGCGGCCCACTCATCACGACCTACTGCAATCGACACGCATTTCACGATCTTCTCACACAGTTCCCACGCAATACGCTACGTATTATGGATGCACTGTCATATCACATGTAATACGTGTGTGATGTATGAGACGTCACACATTGTGTAAGAAACTGACGCCCTGCATATGCGCTGTTACCCACGCTTCGCTAGTCGTGACTCGTCCTCCCTGTAGATTCGAAACAACCTCTGGCGCGATGCGTACGGTGACAAGGCCAACGCCATGTGCTCGGGGGTGACGCCTTCCCACCGGGCTGTCTGGTGCGAGGAGCTCGGCTGGCTTCACGCAGAGGCCAACAAGGACACATGTGTTTGGGTGCTCATGTTACAGACGGACAAGGACGACAAGGACTGCGCCACGGTGAACGACCCCGAGTCCACAACGACGCCGGCTCCCAAGGCACGCAATGGCCGACGGCTGACCAAACGTGGGAGTGGAACGTCAAAAGGCGCCTTGTTGCAGGCGCTGGCCGCCATTCAAGACCCATCCATTGAGGAGGAGGATGAGGTTGACGACGACGACTTCCGTGTCGTCGATGGGCAGCCACGTGTGCGGGGCCGCAACGTCGACAGCGCCAGGCGAGCCCGCCTACGTGGCGGGCTGTACGCTTCTGCCGCAGTCAAGCACAAGAGCACTGTGGTCAAGAAGGAGAAGCGCCCGAGGAGCAAAAGCCGGAGCCTGGAAGTTGCAACGACGGACGGCGACAGCGACGACGACCAGTCCTGGTCTGCCAGTGATGGTCAAGACGACGGAAGCACGAGCGACGAGGAAGGGTCGGCGGAAGGGGAGGTTAAGGACGACGAGGTGGACTAAAACGTTGACGAGGGCGATGAGGAGGGCATCGACGGCGACGACGAGGATGACGAGGGCGACGAGGAGGGTGACGAGGGCGGATTGTCGGTCGGGGATGTTGATGACGACGAGGTAGACGATGACGTCGACGGCGAGGATGACGAAGCGGGCTACACGGGCGACGAGGAGGACGATGAGGAGGTCGACGAGAGTAGCGACGAGGTTGGCGAGAGCGATGCCGACGACTGAGAGTGATGGTCTGTGAGTTTGTTGCAGTTCTATTGCTCGACACTGTCCGTGGACGTCGGCAGCCCTGGCTTCAAGCTGGGGTCGGAGTACGAAGGGATTCACTTGACATGATGCGTAAGTGATATGTCGATACTAATGGTCGTGCATTGGTACCTTGTCGTGTGCGCTTGACGGTCGGATGATCGTGTGTTCATGGCTGTTTTTTTCTTCAGGTTTGTATTCTCTTGCAGAAAGTTTGGCCTTTTCGCCCCGCAGGTGCACGTGTTGCTTTGGACGGCCACGTCGCGCGTACGCTTCTACGTACGCCTTTCTTCACGAGTTGCGTGCACGCAATACATCAATCTTCAACGCGTTGCGTTTTTCTTCAAGTTCCTCTCCCTGCCCTGTGCAACACGCCGCGATCTTCGTTCCTAGCTGGGTCTCGTGTGCTGGTGTGTGTCTTGTGCCCCTTCATACTCACGTGCCTCCTTTCTCAACGGACACTCGCGATACGCCCTTGCACTCATCCGTTGTGCTCTTTCCTGCTCGTTTCTCCTGGGACCGTTGCGCAGGAGGTGAGCTGACCTGTCTTCCGAGCGCCGTGCGAAGTGGCCCGCATGGCACTTTCCGCATGTTTCGGAGTGGACTTCCTATAGACTTCTTACAACTATCAAATCCGCTCGTTCAATACGCGTTCTACAGAGAAGTTTTGCATTTGAAAGAAGTCCTCAGAGGCATTGAAAAAAGGACGTTATCCGCTTATGGCGGATAAATATACGCGTTATCCGCTTATGGCGGATAAATATGCACGACCCAAGCAATGCGTTTCATGCCTTACGATACGCCCTGCGTGTGCCCTGCACACGCAATAATGACTGAAGTGAAAGGCGTTAGCAATGCATTCGTATTGCGTTGTGGCACAACCGCCGACGATGCCGAGGAAGTGCGTCGGCACGCCCATGTCGCGCACAGTGAAGGTCCCGGTCAACACGTGCTCACACATATCGACCGCCTTGTCCGAGGCGCCGGCCACCAGCAGGTCGTCCACGTACACGAGGACAAAGACCAAAATCCCTCCAAAGGTCCCGAAGAATAGACACGGGTCAGCCTCAGTGGCCCGCATCCCAGCCGACCGCAACACCGCGGTCAGCTTCTTGTACCATGCGCGCGACGCCCGCTTGAGACCGTACAGCGCCTTGAGTAGGCGGCACACCTGGCCACGCCCGCCGCGCTCTTACCCCGTCGGCTCGCGGACGTTTACTTCCTCCTCAACGACGCCGTTGAGGAAAGCAGTCTCCACATCCAGCTGGCACAGCGCCGACCCGTTGCCGGCCGCCGCGGCCAACACCGCCCGTAAGGTGGCGTGGCGCGCGACAGGCGCCCATACCTCGCTGGAGTCGACGAGGTAGACCTGCGTGTCGCCTCGTGCGACGTAGCGCGCCTTGTGGCGACTCACGGCGCAGTCAGCGCCGCACTTCCGCTCGCACAACATCTATGTGCCCGTGACCTTGGCCCCCGGCGGCGGGTCCACTAGCTCTCAGGTGCCATTCCGGCACAGGGCGTCGACCTCCGCCTCTACGGCCATGTTGAACTGCACCCAGTCCGGCTCCCGCCGGGCCTGGTGGCTGAGCATCTTGTCGGGATAAACCGACACCGCCGCGTACGCCTCTCCCGCGCTGAAAGCCTTGTCGGCGCGGGCTGTTGGCGTCGGGCGCACCCGCAGAGACCGCACACTGCTTCGGGAGGGAAGTGGCCCCCCCCGGCACCGCGCCGCCCGTGGGCGCGTCCGTCCCTTCGCTACCGGCCGAGAGCTCGGCGGAGTCTGGCCCGCCGTCTGACTCGGGCTCGTCGCTCCCACTCGGCTGTTGGCACAGCCGCCGCGCCGCGTCCACGGCGTCCTCAATCGCGTTTGAGGCAGTGGGGTCGAGGGGGTTGACAGTGCTTGCCCCGGCGCCCGTCTGAGTCGCCGAGCGCCGCCCGTCGTCCGCCTCATCCTCCGCCTCAAGGTCCGCGTCCTCCACCCCAGATGGACCGCTGAGTTGGGGAGGGCCGCCAGAGTTGAGCGTGCTTGCAGCCGCCCCATTGCGGCTCACCGCGGGCATCCGTCCGCCAATCGCTTCGGGACCCCGAAACTGCTCGTTGAAACGCACGTCGCGGCTCAGGACGATCCGGCCGTTGAGGAGCACCTTGTAACCCTTGGTGTCCTCGCCATAGCCCATGAACGTGCCCACCTTGGCCTTATCACCCATCTTTCGGCGCACTTGGTGGGGCACATGGGCCCACACGCGGCACCCAAACGCCCTAAGGTGTCCAAATTCCGGCTTCTTGTCAAAGAACAGCTCGTATGGCGTCGCCGTCTCGCTGCGCGATGGAGTGCGGTTGGCCACATAGGTGACTGTCAGCGCGGCCTCCCCCCACCACTTGCGTGGCAGGTTGCTGTCCGCCAGGACAGCAGTCACGCGATCGCCCAGTGTGCGGTTGTAGCGCTCGGCGACGCCATTCTGGTCCGGCGTGTAGCGCGTCGTGGTCTGGACCACGATGCCCTTGTCCGAGCGCCACTGATCCAACTTCTTCCCAGTGTATTCCTTGCCGCCATCGCACTGCACTGCCTTGGCCTTGCGGCCTAGTTGGGTCTCCAACCGGTTGATCACGTCCATGACCACGTTCTCGTTCCCCTTCATCCGCACTTGGTTCAGCTCCGTCTGCAGGATCATCTCCCGCGCGGGCCCCTGCGAGCGGAACTCCGCCGCCAGCGTCTCCCACCGCTCGCGCGCCGTCTTGCAGGCGTGGAGCGAGGCGTAATGATAATGCCGGACGTCGAGCATAATCAACTACCGGGCCATCTCCTCCTTGTTCACGGCCGCCTCGTCCGTGCTGGCCGGGGTGCCCCCCCCGTCGGCCGTTGCCGACGACGAGCTCGCGCCGCTTTCAAGCGGGTTGATCGCGCTCCAGCACCCCTTGTACCTCATGACGTTCTCAATCTCCGTAGCCCAGGAGAGGTAGTTGTCAACGTCGAGCTTGGGTACCCGGGGAACCCCATCCCCGTTCATCTTGCCGCCCGGTTTGTCTTGTCCACCGAGCGCCGCGACTTTAACGCCGCGTCCTTGTCGCCCGAAGGGAAGGCGCCCCCCCCCGAGCCCCGCAGTTTGACCGCCGCGCACGCTCCTCACGAGAAGATGCCCTCCCCGCGCGCCCCGCGACTTGACCGCCGCGTCCCCCCCCCCTGGGGCGCCCAGCCCCAAAGCATACCCGTGAAGACCACCACGGGGACCTGGGCCGATAACACGTTGTATCTCTGAGAGAGGTAGCCACCGCGCGCACACCGTCGTAACGACGTACGTCCGCCCCCGCTCGACCAGCTGACTCGACCAGCTGACGAGCGGGGGCGGAGGTACGTCGTTACTACGGTGTGCGCGCGGTGGCTAGCTCTCTCAGGAATCCAAAACTTTTGGCGACGGATGGCGCGCAGCCGAGGGCGAGGAGGGACAGCCCGTTGGCGGCGGCCACGTACACGCGCTCGCGCGTCCACAGGTTAGAACAGCACGCGAAGAGGCCGCTCCACCCAAACGTCCACCGCGCCTTGCGCCCGATCTCGTAGATTTGGTCGCAGAGGCGCTTACAGGCGGTAAGGTAGCGCGCGAGCAGCAGGGACGTGGCGGCCAGCTCGCACGCGTAGTTTTCCAAATCCATCCCAGACAGGTAGAGGGGGACGGGCGAGCGCTCCCCAATGCCCACCGCCATGACGCGCCACGACGAGAGCGACGGGATGCGCAGGGAGCGGCCGCCGCCGTCCGCGCGGCGGGATGCCTCGTGAAAGCGGTCTGTAAACGTTGTCGTGCCGTACCAGAGGGAGCTCATCCGGTGCGGCACGTGCGCCGTCTTTTCATACACGAGCGTCACCACCCCGCGCGTGCCGGCCGTGTCGAGCAGTGGCCGCGGCAGCGTCAACGTTCCCGCCGTGTCTTGCATCCCCGCGGCGGGTCCCGGGAAGCGCGGGTTGGGCGCCCCCGTCGGGGTCAGCGGTGGCTCGTCGCCATACACCATGAGTGCACGTACCCACTCATCGGCGGAGCCGATGACGGAGCTGTGCGGCTAGCACCCGTCGACCGCCTGCACCGTCTTGGGCCAGTGGCCGACGCCCAAGTCAAACGCAATGGAATGCAGCGTCGTGTCCTAGGTCGATGGCGCGCTCAGCGTCGCGCACCCGGTGGGGTCTTGGGTCCACCACGCGCGCCAAAAGGCAATGGCCCACGTGCGGGAGGTGGCCGCAAAGGGGTTGAGCCACGGCGTTGCCGACGTGACATTGTTGTCAATGAGCGCAGACGAGACGCGGAGGGTGGAGAGTGGCTGCGCGAGCAACGCCGCCCTGATGGCGGGCGTCGACCGGCGGTGCGACTCGTTGGGAACAGACACGAAAAAGTTGTGGAGGATGCGGCTAAAGTGGGTGTCGAGGCGCCGCAAGGCGGCGAGTTGCGTCCAGCCGCGGATGTTGCGTGCGACGAGCCACCTGTGCGGAGCGAGAGGGGGAAAGAACGACAGGAACGCACAAGGCCAGTATGTCGCATTCGTGCGTCGTCGGGAGCAAAAAGCGAGAAAGGCGGCAACGACCCTGAGTCAGCCACTCCCTTGTAAACAGAAACAGGGGGACCAGCCCACCGCGGTGGCCGTGCCCCCACCACCACGCGCGGGATTGGTACCCCCACACCTATACCCACCCCCACACCGAGCCCCCGCCGCCCAACGTACAGGTTGAAAAACATGGCCACCAGCACCGTCGCGCACTCGTCCCACCGGCCGTCGCGCGGCGACAGCGCCACCAACTCGACGACGTACCACGTGCCCACCGCGTAGGCCACCGCAATGCACGTGGTGCTGACGCCGAGGCGGAGCGCCACCACCGACCGGCGGCGGAGGGTGTGGTCAATCGCGTCAAACACCGCCACAATCGTCCACGGGAGGAGGGTGAGGAAGGTCACCCAAATGACGTGCGCGCCCTTGATCGGCAGGTGCACGTGGCGGGTGGTGAGGGAGGGGAGCCCCCCAGCCGTCGAGCACGGCGGGGGGAGGGGAGGGCGCCGCCACCCAACCGGCGACGGCAGCGGCACGCCGACCGCGGCGGGGGGCGCCGCCAAGGCGGTGGCGCCGACGAGCAGCGCAGCGGCCGCGCGGACACAAGACCGACGCCCACGCATGGCGGCGCGTCGACGGTGCGGCGCGCGGGACCGAGCGGACCACCGACGGGGGGGCGTCGACGCGGCGGCCGCCGGGTGGTTGTCGACGCGGGGACACGGCGGCATTCGGGCGGTCGTCGACGCGGGGCCGCCCGCCCCGGCCGACGGGGTCGACGCCTGTATAAAGGCGCCGCGCCGACGCCGGGCGCACCGGCAGCGGCGGCGGGGCCGCCCCCGCAGGCGGCCGCACCCACAGGCGGCCGCCCGCCGGCGGACGCGGCCCGCCGGCGGACGCGCGTGTCGAAAGGCGCGGCACGCGACGCGCCCCGGCGCCGCCCGGCGGACCGCCCACGGGCGCCAAGCTGCACCCCGTGCACGTCGGGGCTGGGGGGGGCTGGCCGCCCCGCCACGCCCGTATTGCTCCACTGCCACGGCCATCCGCATGAGGAGGACGGCAGGGCGCCACCCACATTGGGCGGGGCGTGCATGAATGGGCGCCCGGGGGGGGGGCGCCTGGCGGCCGAGGAGGGGCGCGGCCCGAGCAGGGACCGCCCTTGACCGCCATCCGCGCCGCGGAGATGGCGCGTTTGGC
>ENA-ORXT01003957-ORXT01003957.1-marine-metagenome-genome-assembly--contig:-NODE-3957-length-15726-cov-9.844974_pt1 | contig 15726 bp, 17 predicted proteins | sample MGYA00237868_ERZ511482 | MGnify/ENA metagenome assembly ERZ511482 | reverse complement strand
TCCGGTCGACATCTGCGTTCTGATCGTCACAAATTTGATCATGTGACCTCGACCGACCCAGAACGGGCCTGTGATCTAAACCGTCGGGCCATCGTTCAGGGATCAACATAGGGTCAAAAGATGCTGCGATTCCCTATGATTTCGCAATAGACTTGTCAGCGGTTCGAAATGGCGCGGAGGACGAGATCTACTGGTCTCTGTTCTGCTCGCACTGGGCTGTCAGCTGAAGTGGGCGACACGCCCGGGGCCGCGCTCTGATCATCGATACTTGACGTGTGACGCCTGGCACGCGCGTCACGGGCGGAACAGCGAAATGGGTCGACGGACCTGGCCCCCCGATGTGGGGGGCCAGAGAAGACCCTCGAGAAGTCTTTGCTGTTTTCTGCTGCCTCGTGTGTCAGTCCACCTTGCGCGTCATGAGCGCATTTCAAAAAAAGACGACGACTTTCAACGGAACAATCCCATTGAGTCCTAACGTGCCTTCCCGCTTCGTGCGAGCCGGTAACAAGTGGGGCATCTATTGCAGGGCCCGTTCTCAATAGAGGCACTCTGGCGCTCTCTCATTGGTCCACCACATCAGCGAGAAAGTGGCCAGTACCTTGTGGACTCCCGCGCCAATGAGAGCGCAGGGCCGGAGGATCTATCAAGGGAACAATTTGCTGCCCTGCGTGATAGTGCCCAACACGTGTGAATGTGAGCAACTTTCTCGCGGCACGCGTGCAATGGACCTGCCACGAGTTCCGAAATCCGGTGCAGCCTCAGCTGTCCCGGCAATATTGTTTCAGAAAGCCCACGTCCCTCTTGAGAAGGTCCCTCAGGCCCGCCGGGCCTCCGCTGTAATCGTGGCCGCTGTACTTGTGAATTGGTCATGTTCGAGGGAGTTTCAACAGGGCATGTCCAAAAGAGACAGCATTGGAGAGCAAAAAAGGCACATGTGAGATGTCGATGGAACTATTGGTCCTGCGGGTGTGCGAGGTTTTTGGTGGAACGACTGTATCTCTAATAGTCACCGAAACTAACAGCCTAAAACTTTTGTAACATTTTGAAGGACGACCTCACTCGTGTCTCATCTGACAGCCTGTTCCGGTTTGCGCTTTTTCGGCACGTCTCTCGCGCCGCTTCACACTAGGTCTACGGGGGGGGGCCGGCGCGCCCACCGCACGGCACGTGCTCGCCGTCGTCGGGGTGACGGGGTGGACAGCTCGCGCGGCGGCCGTCGCCGCGTTTGCGGCGGACGGAAGGTGGGTTGGAACGGGGGGGACGGGGGGGGGGGAAGGTTCTGGATGCCAGTCCCTCTTTTCCTGGGTCGTGTTCCTTGCGGTGGCTCATCGCCGTGGAGATGTTTTGAAGCGTGGGGTTCGGACCACGAGATTCGAGCTTCTCATAGACCTGGGACGTACCAGGCTGCCCGCCAGTGTAGTTTAAAGCAGTCCCCGGAGCCAAGCGCTCCACAGTTGTTTGACGAACCCCATCTGACACCAGCCACCACTCGCAGGCTCTCTGTCGCGCATCCCTTGATTCCTCCAGCCCGTCGTTGGTCCTCTCCCTGCTGCGCTGCTTCCCCTATCCAATTGGGTATGGCACCGTTTCGCTTGACTGTTTGCGCCCTGCAGTCTGTCCTCAATGCGCGTGGGCTCGTCTCCAATGGAAAGAAGAACGCGCTCATCGATAGATGCGCGGCTAAAGGCGTGGCTATCCGTGCTGCGCATATGAGTGCCCCCACGGTCGACACTCTTCCTGTTTCCAACGAGGCTTCTTCCCTGCCTCCAGGCGCGCCGGCGACTGGTGGGCAACTGCAGCTGACGGACAACAAAGCGGCTGACACAGCCTCGACCGAAGCCGTAAACAGAGCGGCAGACGCCGAGCCGTCCCCTATGCAGCACACGGTCGATCCGCTCATTCCCATTGCAGGCACAGATGCATGCGCTGCTACTGTCGCTGATGCCGAGGAGCGCACTCAGGGCTTGACTAGCATCCTCTCTTCTACCGGCTCGGTGCTGGCGTCGTTTCCAATCTTCTACAACTCTTAGCAGTACGTAGTACATGTTCTTCCTCGTCAAGAATAACTTTGTGGATCTGCACAAGGTAAAAAGCGGTCGGGGCTCGCCTGGCGTCGAGAAAAAAACTACCAATGATGGCGGCAGCCGCGGCGGCGGCGATTACGGCAGCGGTGAGGCGCTGCTGCGCTTTGCCAGGCGTGTCAACAGGCCGCCCGGCACGGAGGCAATGGCGTCGTCAATGAAATGCGCTTCGACCATGGCAAATGCCATGGACCGCCAGGCGGCGGCCGCATAGCTGGTGGCGCTGTCAAACGTGTTGCGCAACCTGAAGGAAGCGTGCGCTCCGAGAGACGTGATTAAATGCGTTGACGGGCAGATTCGGGTGTCAATGACCTTGACGCCACCGGGCGTGTAGAGTGGCTCTGTGAACTTCTCCGCCCCATTGAATGGGGCCGAGGTCGATGAAAGCGAAGCACCCCCGGCTTTAGAGTACGTGGGCATTGTGGAGTTTTGAGCAGATGTGGGGTGCCGTGCGTTGTCGGTGCGTAGGCTCTTTGAGTATCACTTTTGTCCCGTACATTTCTATTAGGCCCCATGCACTTGTTGTTGTGCGGGGTGCATTATTGATATTTTTGCTGGAACGGATCTACCATGAGGAACGTTTAACGATGACCAAACTGAATCTAATCATGCAGGGGCGAGAACATGACTGAGGAACCCGGAAAAAATGCCCTTCGAACGTCGCGTATGCTGGTGGGTAAAAGCAGGTGAAATGGATGTTCTGAACTTGGTGAGTCGCACGCACTCATTTTGCATTTACAAGGAAGTAGCAAGGAGTTTTCTGCACTGCACAGCTGCGAGGTTGCGGTGCCCTGGTTGAGCAAAGAAGGCTGCTGCGGTCCAGGCCGCACGTCAGCGTCCACGGTAAAAAGAAAAAAACTGGCCGGACATACACATAGCCAAATCCTGTAAATGCTTCTCGGGGCCCACGGTACTGCTTCATTTGCAGTCCTGCAGCGAGATGCAGGAACACCCGTGACGCTTCCGTTGAGGCTGGCCCTTGAGCCTGTTGACGCTTCTATCGTCCGCGGGACGCGCATGCAGCGGCACAATGCCCGAACAAGAGAAAAAGAGCGCTGTTATGTTCTTGGTAGGCAGCTGTCGGGCACCAAGGTGCTTCTGTAACTTGTTTAAGAGAAACGCGTGAAAAAACGGCGCCCGTTCAATTTTTTCCCCTTCGCATACATCTATTCACAAGCGAACTCTCAAAACCAGGTGCCGTGTACAAACGCCGGCGCTGAGGGATTTCCACATGATGGATCATGCTCAATCGCACAGCCGACCTCTGGCAGTCGTTCCGAGGCCCCCTCTGCATCCCCGCGCCGTTGTAGCTTCTTACAGCCACTAGACTCGCCTCCACGCGATCCATATCAAACAGTACAATCGAAGTTGCAGAGTCACTGTTCCAGCGCCGACAATTGTCGTGCAGCTGACAGCACGCACGGATCAGCCCGAGGCGCTTGCGAATTGGCACTGGCAGATGCCGCCAAAACACCCCCCATCGCCATACAAGCAAGCCAAATACCTGTACTATGTGCACGCGCGCAGACAATTGACAAACGTTATACCCATCGCACCAAACGTCGCTGCCCCTACAACCCCGCCACGGGACCGCCAGCATCTCGTATGCCCCGTGCGACTCGTCGGCCGCAATGCGAAAGCCGTCAGAAATCAGCTGCAGCTCCTCCCAGTCAGAGAGGAGCGCAAATCTACGGCCGATGCCCGTGCTTACGAAAGCTGCGGCGTCGTGCACTGACCCTGGGCTGACACAGCTCATTCACGAAAAGCGATACTCCGCGTCGCAGATCGCTTGCACGTCAAGGGCATAGATTTTCTTGCGGCAGAAATAGTCCGCCACACATGGCACGCCTCCGTCGGCAAGATGTTCCTGCTTGACGGCAATGCCATCAAGCGCCCTAAGGATGTAGTCATAGGTTCTGTCACCCCGGAGTTGAAAGCGTCCCGCGATTGCCGCCCGCCACGCACCGTCGCCGAGCGGCATGCGAAATTCCAATGCCGACATGTAATGGATCGCATCGACAACGTGCGACACGTCAATGTAGAAAGCGGTCCGCGGAGCGCTGAGAACCGCCCAGGCATTAATGACACTGCCCTCGCCAAGATATTGCAGTGTCATGGCGAAAAGAAATGCCGCCTTGGGCCCGTGCTGTGGCACGCGCGGTGGCAAGTCGATGAAAACGGTTTTGAACGACTCGTCAGACATACGCACAGCGCGTGAACAGAGCGTGCCATTGCGCGCGCGCACGCAGCCGATTATGTCCGGCATGCGTGCGTCAAGCAGGGGCCCCTGGTCCGCCAGGATGCCCCTCAGCAGGCGTAAGTCGTATGGACACGAGTGGAACGAGGTGAAGAAAGCGGTCGGCGGAGGAAATCGGGAGGGTGCGTGGAGAGGGGTTGGGCGTACACGGACGACGATAACCGCCAGTGCCCAGGTGACGGTGATGGGAGAGGCTGTGACACCAGAAGCAAGCTCGCGGACACAGCTGCAGCGACCTGACATATCGTTGGTGAGCACACCTGAAGGGCTTCGTGCCCGCTGTGTTCACCAGGGAGCAGAGCTGTATCGGCAGGTATCTGTCATCCTCGTGGCTCCCGCCACCAATTGTCGTACTTCTCGCATCTGGTGTTTCAAGCCCGCCAAGAGGAGCTGGCGGCAGGCTCTTTTTGACGACTAGAGGGACACAGCGCCAAGAGGGGGGCATGGCGCCTTTGGAAAAACTCCAGAGAGCTCGGCCCGTGGCTAAGAGCGACACAACGGACACGCGCCGCATTTTCGTGCATGGCTCTGGCTGGGAAAACATGCATCAATTTGATTGTGTAATCAAGCCCCATTCATACTGATTTTAACTTGGACATGAATTAGTACTTTCACCTCGAAGGTGTCGTTTCTGTCTACGCGCAGCATTCTCACTTCTCAGCGGCGTCACATGATTATAAAGTCACACGAAGCGCGACTGAGACCGGGACTGAGCCGGTGAAAGCGAGTCCAGGACAAATTCTTTCCACTTGCTATATGACATGTACTTTTTTCAAATTGAACACAATCACGTGACGCACAGAAAATCATTCTCGGCGCTCGCTGGCATGATTAAAATGACTTCGCGATATTTATGACGCTCATTGTCGCGCGATAATTATGGACCCACATTCCTGTAGGGCATGCTACCAAAAGCAAGGTACGACTGGGTTGTGCTGACCGTCTTTTCGAATCACCCCAGGTCGCGCAACATATCTGCATGGTGGGAAAGCTGTACCACACTACATGGGATGTACTGAGCTGCACTGGGGCCCGATCTCCTTACTGTGACACCAAAACAGCGGCCTAGCGCCCAAAATGGAGTCCGGCCGCAGCCCGGCCTCTGCCAGGGCGGCAGAAGCATAGGCTACAAGTCTGCGTCTCGCGTATTCGAGACGGCTCTCGGATTCCGCGTCCTTTACCCCACCTCTGCAGCACGCTGCCGGTCGATCGAGACCCTGGGCATTCGAGGCCTCGGGGGCCATTTAAGCGGCACACCGCACACCCTCGCCATTCCCAGAAGGCTCCTAGACTCTACGACTTCCAGCCCGTCACATTGCAGTCTGCAAGTGGCGCGATTGGGCCCAAATTCAGCACCCGATGGGCAGCTTGGCGCGTGAAGGCGTCTCCAAGTCACAATTCGGAAATGATATGCGTCGTTGAGTCGCCCGGCATCCTTATCACTGAACGCGTGCGCAGCTGACAGATTTGTGGCTGCCAAACTTCACACATACTGCTTGGCGTACGGTACGTGGCTCCTCCATCAGACGTCGCAGATGGAGGTTTCAATAACACTACTTGCGTAAGCACGAACGCCGTGTTGGGATTAGTCAAATGGCACGAACTCACGTGCTGTCAGCTGTAGTGGTCCGCTCCAATTCATAGGTCATTCCATCATTGCTCCTGGATTGAGTCACCACGATATAAGTGCAATTTGAATGGGAAAAGTGCATTTCAATTTGATCCCAGAAGGTCCTATGAGCTTCGAACACACAAGAACAAGCAGAGAGAAAAGAAGGAATGACACCACCTATTACTTCTGCGAGCACACCAAATCATGCGCAGCCCCCACCGCTTTCCCTTCGTCGGTTTTGAGGCAGAATGGACAAACCACAAACGCCATGCAGCCGCACACCGACCACGTCGAGCCACCACGGCGTACCCGTGAATGACACGCGCGACAGGTGGCCTTCTTGCGTAGGTCTGCTCGCACCAGCCGCTCCAGCTCCTTGTTGGCGGCGGCCTTGGACTTCTCAGCGGCAGCCGCCGCCTTTTTCTTGGCCTCCTGCGCCTTGGCCTTGCGCATTTTGGCATCTGCGGCGAGCAGGGCTTGTGGGCTGTAGATCTTGGCGTTCTTGACCGCGGCACGGCCGCGAGCCGTCTCCTCCCGGTCGTGCACGGCCTTCATCTGCGCCCGACGCAACACACTGCCGGCAGCCGCCACACAGAGAGAGGCCACGTCGGCTCCCGCCGCCCCCATCCCAAGGTTCATGTGGGCAAGCTCCATCACCCGCATGCGGTCGAATGGGAAGAGCCCGACATTCTTGAAAGCCGCCTTGATGGCCTTGGGCGTCATCGCACGCCTTTCCGCCTCATAGGCAGCCCCGATAAAGCAGTCTCGGACGGGCTGGCTCGTCAACAGGGCGTCGATGACCCGCTGCTGCGACAACACCGGCTGGAAGCGCTTGAGGAGGGCAAAAGGCTTGTCGTCAAGCACTTGCAGCCAGTGGGATGTATTAGCCACCAGCCACCAGCAGTGTACACCGTGTCGGAGGGCTGCACGGACCACATCCACCTGCTTGTGGGCGGCGAGTTGGTCGCCAATGAGGAAGGCGTCTCCAAGGGGGTTCTGCAGCCGCCACTCCTTGCAAAACAGGTCCATAATCGCCGCAAAACAGGGGGCATCAACGAAGCCAGTATCAGTCCATCCATAGAAGCGAGGCCACGTGGTGCGGGTGCGGTTCTCAACGCGGGAAATGGTGAAGTTGATTGTAGTCGTGTCCTCCTCACCAAACCGCCCGCGAAACACATACACGCTAAGGAAGGGCTTGCCACTGGCAGCCGCAAAGGTAAGCAGGGAGGCCACGGTGTTGTTGCGCGTGGAGATGACATTGGGACGCTCACGATTCTTGCTCTGCACCCGCTTGATGGCCAGCTGCTCGCCGCACATTACCAGGCGGCACTCGTCGTAGTTTAAGACGGATGAGGGGGGGACGCGATGGTCCTTGAAGAACTTCTCCACCTGCAAAGACCAGTCGACGACTTGGTCGTAGACCGACGCGGCGTTACGTTTGTCCGACAAAGCCTTACAAGCTCGAGTTGACAGCTCCCCCTTGTGCCGCGCCACCCAGGCGGCCGCCCACGTCACACCGACCTCCTTGCCCCACAAGTCCTTCACCAACGCACCTAGCTCCCGCCGAGTAAGGGCAGCGTTCGCGTAGCGAAACGCCTGGGCCGTGTAAATCAGCGCCCGCTCCTCAGTGGTCGTCAGGATGGAGTTGCCGTGGGCGTGGGGGGAGCCCAGGCGGAAACGCCGGAACGCCGACCGCAGGCTGGACTCGGAGCGCCCAGTGACACGGTGGACGTCTTGCACGACGTCTTGCAGGTGCTCCCCGGCCTCAACCCGCTCCGAAATGTGCTTGGCGACGCCCGTAGACGTAGCTGGAGCGTCCATGGTGGTGAAAACAACCGGCAATGAGGACGGTGTGAACCGCCTGTGGTGGCATCGAGTCCAAGTCGCGATGCACTTTTATCATTCTAATTGCACTAATTTCATCGTGACTCATTGTTCTTCAGTGACACGACACGGCTGCATGAAAACATCGCCTTGCAGACTCCGATCGTGTCACGTTCTGTGCAATCTCCCGCAAGGGCTTCTACACCCGGAGGTCATCCCAGACCAGTTATGTGACAGTCCGACACGTGCGTCGAAGCCACCACAAGTGTGATCTACGGGCACAACCCTTCGCAAGCGCGCAACGACGACAAAGTCGGAACGTGACGGCTCTTGTGGCATGCCACCATGCAATCACAGCCACCGTCTTCATCACACCATGCTCCTCGTACCTTCCTTCTCATGGACAGGCCCAGGGGCGCCCCGGCTGGAATCTCATAGTTTCGTTTCGTGCCCACGCACGACATCCCCTTTCGACATGAGCGGTGCAGCGCACGGCGCATGTCACGGTCGACTCCTGCAGGTTCCAGTATGTGCGCCTCTTTCGCGTGGGTTCCTTGTTTTAGAGCTCAAAAGACATACGAGACTGCGATCTACTGCCTGCGCTCATATGGCTCACTTCTTTGCTATTGAGTGCGCTGCCGATAGAGAGAGATTTGACCACAAAGGTCCGCTACCCTGCTTCTCTGGTGCCTCCCTCGTTTGTCGTGTTAAGTTTTCGTATACTCGTCCTCTACCACTGTTGGCTGCTGCAAGGCATCATGTTCTTTTTCGTGTTCTTGGTGGCTTGGTTGGTATTCTGCTTATCCCATTCGACATCCGCGTCTACTCCATGCCGTCTGCTCTGTTTGCTTTTTTTTTTTTGTTCACCTGTTGTCTGGCTTCTTAGTGTCTTTGGCGGAGCGCAGATTTATGCGTGCCTTCAATCTTAGTAGTCTCTCCGTGTGGGTGGTCGTGGTCTGCAGGGCTATCGAAGTGTAGGGCACATAAAGCCCGGACTCAGGGTCAGCGACTCTGTAGGACGACTGCCGGCAGGCCCGAAGCGTAGCGCCCACACATCCAGCAGGAAGCATCTCTACGAGACACGCAGATGTCGGCGTGCGGTACGTTGCAGAAGAATGCTTGGCCACGTTTCAATACCAGTGCGTTTGCAGTCCGAATTGACAGGGCCCCCGCAGCGGCCTTGAAGAGATGGAGTATGATAGCTACCCCCCCTCCCGAAAGTATCATTGGCCAGTGTCACAGTACATGCACGTCTTACACAGTGAATATTCGCTGGTGCACTAGTTTAGAAGGCCTCCGGGGGGAAACGAGGCAACAGCACCCGCAAATATGTGTACTGGGGCTATTTCACCCCAATCTGAAAAACAGTGGGTAGAACTGGCCAGTACATCAAAGTAGACTGGTACAGTTTCCCGTCCAGAGTATAGAGAGTATAGCCCTTCTCCCAAAACTCCCGCACTCTAACAGTTTCGAAAGAGTTGTAAATCGGCCTCTACGACCCGGCAGAGGCCGATTTGGAACTCTTTCGTAACAGTTGGAGTGCGGGGTTCTTAGGAGAACGACTGTAACATGCACCAGATCTATACATTCAACGGGGAATGTGTGCAAATCTCATTCATCCTATGTGTTACAGACTGCATAACTTCTGATGTTTGTTGCATTCTCAATAGAATTGTGCACAATACATATTTGGTTCCAACACGCACGGCGATCGTCGGAAAAGTGAGGCACATACTAGACGTGTACTAAGACGCGTACTAGAGCTACGTTCATGTACTACAGGCCCGATTGCCTTACTAGCATCAATTCGAAGCGGCGGCCGTGTGGGGGGGGCCGAACGCACGTCATCTGGCGGGGGGGGGGTCCAGAACGTGGGCTACAAGTCCCACGTGCTAGCCCCGGTGGGTTGTACCAGGAAAATCGGGCCAGATCCGTGGGCTTGAAGCCCCTGCTGAAGCACGCTACAGGTGACGCGCACGCAGGAACTCGGGTGTGTCATCGTCGTTTCGCAGCCTGCCAGGGCTGGTCAGGACGGTTTGTTACACATCAATCTGTGTCGGGCGTCTCTGGACTGCCAGAAGCCACCAGCGTTCAGCACGTATAAAAACGAGCAACTAAGGTGGATACCGGTCAAACTTCTGCTCGACAAGCTGTCGTTGCCCAATCAGATTCGTGCACACTGTTTGTTGACGCAGCATTGCTGTCGAGAGCTGACAGGGAGGCTGTCGCTGTGCTCCATGGAACGCATCACGTATGAGTCGCAAACGACAGCGCGCAGCTGCATACTGAGTCGAAAGAGGCTGGCCGGACGGCGCACAATGTGCCCTCTCGGTGCGTCTGAGAGGGTCGAAAAACAGTGCGGTCGCCTGACAAGAGCCAACGAGACCGCGAGGGCGGCGTATCTGAGGCTTTGCCACAGATCATCGAGTCGTGTAGAGACCGGCGCCCTCGCCCACCCTCCTGGCGTCGCCAGACGCCCCGCCGGCGTCGCCGTCGTTGGCCACCCCCTGGATCCGTCTCCGATCTGCCACAGGCTCCTGAGTACGTGCCTTGAGGCGGATGCTTCGTCGTGGAGCTGCTCACAGTGATACAATTCAGTGGCGCGTTGTACCTGCGTACTTGGTGGGTGCCGGTGCGGGTCTCACGGACGTACTGGGTTTTTGTATCATTGTACTGACCCACGTCTCACGTTTCCGTGGTCCTTGTCGATCATTTTGCTTCTCGTGATTGGCTACGAGTTTACGGGTCTCGCAGACGTACTGCGTTTTTGTGACGTTGTACTGACGAACGTCTCGCATTACCGTGTTGCTCGTCGATCTCTTCGCTTCTCGTCATTTGCTACGTGTTTATCTCTTGCTGGATTTTCTGCAATCGACGCTGGTCTACTCGTTTCTATTTCATTGAAGCGCTCAGCAGGGCACGCTGAGTCCAGCATGCAATTAAACCGGGGCGGTGTGACCTCTGCTTTAGTTTTTATTCTTGGTCCTTTTTTTCTGGCTCTGACTCTGCTTGACATGCTCTGCTTTGTCAGCAGAGGAAGCGGAGCTACAGAATAAACGCATGAGACGAGGCATAGACGGCTCCCCTGCAAAGCAACAAAGAGCCTCACGACATCTCGCAAGGGAAGCGTGATAGATTTCCGTTTGTAGGTGCCGCGTTACGCTTCTTGATCGTGGGATGTCCTGCGAGTTCTACTTGTCCCCACCCAGCGCCGGAAAGACCCCAGCGTACGCGATGTCTGAGCAGTGCCGGTGCCGTCGAGTGGCAGCCAGGCGCGTTGTTTGCGCAGAGTATTCCTATATTTCCGGTCCCACAATTTTGAGAGACGCGCAGAGCGGAGATAGTTCCAAGAAGTGCAACTGCAAATGAGTGTGAAGGAGAGTGAAGAAAACTGGTTCCTCAGTGCATGAAGAGTGCGCGGTAGAGATGTTTGGATCCACCCACGAACCTCACGAGACGGCTGTCTGCGTTTGACATTTCGTGAAGTAGCTGCTCATGAAAAATAGTGCGGGTCCCACCCTCAGACAACTGGCGGAGCGGGGACCCGATCCATCTTTTTGGACTTTCTCCATGTACTGGGCAGAATCTGTGGGGCCTCTCACGGCGAGACTGCGCCACAACTGCACGCCATGAGCCATGGATGTCAAATATCTGAGGCACGTCACTACGCTGGCCAATCATAATAGAGAGGGACGCATCGGCAGCGCGCCAGTCTGCCTGGAGTCCCAGACAACATACCCCAAAGAGCGCCTGACGAAAGAGACTTACGCTGAAGAAATGGAATTTTGTGAGAATCGCAGGACAGCAGTGGCGAATCTGTGGCGAGGTCAGGCCTTTCCCGCCCATCTCGTGATGCACCCCTCAGTTTACCCCGCTTCAAACCCCGTCTTGTCGCAGACACGCAGTGACGCGACAAGATGCCCGCCGCCCAGCTGGTGTGCAGCGCAGAAGCTCACTCATGGGACATCACAGAGGCTGCCCCAGAAACAACATCCGCCTTGTCATAACGTGGTGATCCTCTTGACGCGGTTGGGTGGACTGGCTATCATCCATTCCCATCACCTTCTCCCCAGAAGAGCCACGAGGCCGCCAGCTTATGCATCTCTTGCTGTGGGGACCGTATGAGAATGGGGCGTGATCTACCAAGTCAGAGGGGTCTGACTTTGCGGCCACTCGCGATGGATCCGATGACACATCGTGGTGTGGCACAAGTCGATGTATGCGACTTGGCTGAAAGACGACTGCTCTGCCGTCGCCAAATGTACAGAAAATGCTTTCCGCTATTGCCAGACGCAAACAGCCACGACAGCGGCTACTCGCCGTCCAGAAGTGGATTTTCATCCTTTCGCTGCCATGAAAGATCCTCAGACTTTTTTTCTTCCATAACCGCTACAGCTGATTGTGTGGCTGTCGGGGGTCCCCCAATTGGAAGAGGAGCGGCCCCTCAGCTGTGGACAGCACACCCCAGGAGGCCGTCCCAAAATATCCCGATTTGGGCCAGCAAGGGAATGACCTGTCCAGATCTCGGGGAGATTGGATTCGGTCGGCGGCGGGGCTTTTCCCCAGTGGTTTTCCCAACCCCCCTCCTACTTGTTTGAACTTTTCGCTTTGGAGGCATTGATCGGATGGGCGCATTTAGGGCGGCTACTTTGGCCCCCGGCGTTCGGGTTTGGGAGGGGTTTATTGAGCGCGGGGACGCCGTCCCCGTCGCCGTTTGATAAAATCAACTGTATTTTGGACTGCGATTCCCCCCTGGGCTTTGCCGTGATCCTCTCCTCCCGTTAGGCGAAGGCTGGGCTGTGAGTCGATTTCCGGGGCAGTTTCTTCGACGGACCGAGCTAATCAAGAGGTCACTTTGGCAAGACGAAGAACCAAAGTGGTGGTGCTTAGAACCGCTACAGATTGGCTTCCGATGAGTCTGCGAAAGATATGCTCGAAGTAACAAATAGAAAATGTCACCAAGGGTCCATTGGCACCCTCGACCGACAGCATGTGAAAGAAAAAAGAATAGGAATCAACTCACGAATCAAAACAGAACATCTTCATCAACGAGTCGATAGCATGCAGGCCTTCGCGGAAGGGAGCGTCAGTAGAGAAGAGCGAGGATAAAAAAGCGTCACAGCGGGGAGGGGGCAAGGAGCAGTAGGCCACAGATGCATGGGGGAAGGAGGTCAGAGCGACGCATATACCGGTAGGATGGATTTGCGAGGCGTGTCGGCAATGGGGGCGAGGGCGGTAAGCAACGACAACGATGGCGACGGGGTGGGAGCGACGGGGTGGAGGTTACGAAGAGAATACGGCAAGCGGGGGGGGGGGGGGGGGGGGACGAGGACAGCGACCGCGGTGAGCGTGAGGACGACGAGGGCGGCAACGACAGACGGTGGTCGTGGTGTGTGCCTGGATGGTTCACGAGACAGGTTCATTAGGAATCGTTCGCCGCTGCGTTGCGGCTAATGATTTCCTCCACGGACTGACCGGTCTTGAGTAGCTTGTGCAAGGCTATCGATCCGTAATGATTTCTGGATCTTGCTCATGTGGATCGAAGAAACTGCGGAAGGAGCCAGAACAGTCGATATCAGACGAGTCACTCCAGACTTCTGTGGCGACTCTCCTGGAAACTGATCAGAGACATGTTCTCCGACAAGCTGATCTACAGTTCTCGCCTTTCTCAAAATTGTGGGATCGGCAATACAGTACTGGGCGCACGCAGAGGAACGCCGCGGTCTAAAACGCAATTATCGTTTCTATACTATATTGGAAGTTTTGCAGTGTGGAGGGGGGTCAAACATGCCGTTTCGTCCAGTACTGGAGGCGTTCGGAGGCAATTTGAAAGTTGTGGGTACCGGCGCCAGTACAGCAAATCAGCTTGCGCCCCACTTTGCAGACGATGTGGAGCCCCAGAGCTATGGGTGCCAAAGGTCTAGTCTCCACGTTCAAGAATGCAGGTACATCAGCTTCCTATGGCACCTCATAGATTCCAGGGCTGCCCCAGCTTCTTTGAAAGGCACAGCGGTAGCGACAGTCTGCATGCTTCAGGGTGAAATAATCAGTCCGTGCGGGTCCATTGAGGTCACTTTGCAGAGCGACCTGCAGTGATCCGCGCGCAATTTCTCTCGGAATGCGTGATTCGGAGTAACGTGGTTTAGACCTTACTGTGCAGGCGCCCGAAGCCCTCCGTGCGGCTGTTACGCTAGACCTCATTGACTGGTAGCGAGTCTGGCTCAAATGTCGACCAATTCGGAGGCCCGTTCACGCTACAGATTGGCCCCGCTGGCAATTGTCGTACGAGGTGAGAGCCAATAAGATCCGGGTTGTCGGTCACTATATTGTCGACCATCTTATTGATTGTCTCGCGAACGGGCATTTCGCTGGCTGTGGCAGCACTCGTCTGCGTGATTCCATGGAGTTTCCCATCGCTGCAAGACGTGTATGTTTCTTCCCCCCCGACGCAATAAACCGGCGAAGTCCCCGCCCCCGCCCCCCCACCCCTGCCCGACCACCGAGCTCACGCACGCGACTTCTTCAGACGCGTGTCATGCTCCATCACAGCACCGGTCACGTGCGTGGCCGCCAACTTCTCCCGCATCTCAGTCGTCAGTCGTGTGCCCGACTTGGAGCGACCGAGGGTGGCCTCTGCTGTGGTTGACCTTACGAAAGAGGGGGACGCCATGATCGGGGGGTGTCGAAAACAAACGAATGGGTGCCGACGAGGAGCCAGTTGTAATGGGGGTGTTGAGGGCCGGTGAGAGCGCAGTACCGATCAAAGGAAAAGATTTTGAAAAAGGACACGGAGGATCTCCGACGGCCAACAATCGCACTGCGAGTGTTGGCCAGTCAATCGCTGTTCTTTGCAGTCACCCCTGCGGCACGGTGGTTACTGTAATCGTCTGGAACGTGTACCACTGTACTTGAGCGTACTGGCCAGTACAGCGCGTCGCATCTCAGATTGAGGTGAAATGGGCCCAGTACACATATTCGCGAGGTTACTTGCCCCGTTTCCCCACAGCGTTCTTCCAAACTAGTACACCAGCGATTATTCTCTTTTTAAGACGTGCATGTACTGTGACACTGGCCAATGATGTCTCTGGGAGGGGGGGTGGGTTATCAAACACCTCCCCGGCAAGGGCTCTGTGGGGGCCCTGTCCAGACGGAATGCAAATGCACAAGACTTTGAGCGTAGCCGACCGTTCCATTGAAACGTATCGCGCGCCGACAACGGTACGTGTCTCGCAGAGATGCGTCCTGCCGAATTTGTGGGCGCTATGCTTCGGACCTGCCGGCAGTCGTTTGAGAGAATTGCTGACACTGCGTCCGGGCTTTTTTTCCTGCTTTCATCAGCCCTACTGCCCACAACCACATACACGCCGAAACTGCCACTATTGAAGGCAGACGTACACCTGCGCACCACCCAGGACGCCAAGAAAACGTACAACAGGCAGGAAAACAGCAGAAACAACCAGAGCAGAGTGCAGAGAGCAGACGCGGAACGCAAACACGACAAGAAGCAGGCCCTCCAAGCCTCCACGAACGCCAGAAATATTATGACACCAGGCAGCAGATCACAGTGACACAGGAAAAGCATACGAGAGGCGATCACAAAGTCCAAGGCAGGCACGAGAGGAGCAGGGAGAAGGAGAATCGGTCAGCACTGCCGCTGTCGGCTGCGCACGGTATTCCAAGCAAGTGATCCACATCAGCGCAGGCAGTTGATAGTAGACTCGTACGTCACTTACGCAAAAAAAAGAGAAACACGCGTGAGAGAGGCGCAATGCCTGGGACGTGAAAGTGCAAACCGTGACCCGCGTAGTGCACTGCACCGTTCACGTCAAAAGAGATCTCGTGCGTTCGCATGCCTGGAAACTATAAGAGAAGCGCCGGGGCGCCCCTGGGCGAGGCGGCGAGGAAGGAGGCGGGAGGGGGCGGGGGTGGGGAAAACGGTGGATGCGATTGCA
>ENA-ORXT01003956-ORXT01003956.1-marine-metagenome-genome-assembly--contig:-NODE-3956-length-15730-cov-7.245576_pt1 | contig 15730 bp, 7 predicted proteins | sample MGYA00237868_ERZ511482 | MGnify/ENA metagenome assembly ERZ511482 | reverse complement strand
GGGGGGGGGGGGGGGGGGGGGGGGGGGGGGCCGTCGGCGCGGCGGGGAGGCGGTGCGCCCCATGGCGGCCGTGGCGACGGCATTGCGACGCTGAGCTCCCTGCGCGATAATGGGGATCAGGAGGAGGTACGCGCGGCCGCAGGGGTGCATGTGTGGTTGATCTGAATGCTGGTTGGGAGTGGCGCAGGTTGCGCAGCATTTGGTTGTTTCCTGATGCTCTCCGCCGTGGACTCGATTGTTTGTCGACCGCTATTGACGGACGTCCTCTACTTTTCCTGTGGCTGTGCTGCTCAACTGTGCCTCTGTTGATGCGTGCCGTTTGCATCGCCGTTCTGCATCTTGCTCCTTGCCGCCCTTGGTCTGCGTGGCCTTTTAGGCAGAGGAGCGCGAGAGTTACTATGCGGGCGGTGAGCGTTCTGGTCAAATGATCCAGGGCCCAGTGGACCCTGCCGCCGGCCCGCCTGGCGGCCCCGGCGGCCGTCGTGGCCCCGGCCGTGTGCCAGGACCCCCCGGCGGCCCCGACGATGCGAATGAGGAAGCGCTTGCCAACTCCATCTTTGAGCGCGCCCGCGCGCGGGGCCCCCTCACCGACGCCGAGACGGCAGCATTTTCGCCCGAACGGGCGCAGGCGTTTACGGGCGCGGGCTACCGCCTCGGCCAGACACCCGAACTGGAGGGCATCAGCCCGGCCGCCGCTGCCGCCGCCACCTTGCGGCCCATCGTGGTCGGCCGCCGCAACGTGACGCGGACGCTCACCTTTTTCCGCGACGGCTTTACGGTGGACGAGGGGCCCCTGCGGCGGTTTGACGACCCCGCCAACGTGGCCTTCCTCCGCTCCGTCGACGCTGGCTACGTGCCCGAAGAGATGGAGTCGCCCGACATTGGCAACGTCAACATCCACCTCGTCGACCGCAAGGACGTGGACTGGGCGGAGAGCGGGGCCAACGGGCGCAGGCCCCAAGTCGCTTCCTTCTCGGGGTCTGGCCGCCGGCTCGGCGTCACGGACGGCGGCGCGGGCGGCAGCGGCGCCGGCAGAGCGCCGGTAGAGGTGATCAATGCGGCAGCGGCCGCCGCGGCCGAGGTGACGGTCAACGAGGCGGCGCCGGTGGCGACGATTCAGATCCGGTTGGCCGACGGCCGGCGGCTGCGGGGGCGGTTCAACACGACGCACACGGTGGGAGATTTGCGGGCGTTTGTGGCGGGCCGGTCGGGGCTGTCGACGTTTGAGTTGGCCATGACCTTCCCGCGCAAGGTGCTGAACGATGCGTCTGTGACGCTCGGGGACGCCAACCTCAACGGCGCGGTGGTGGTACAGACCAAGCGCTAGTGGCGCCGCGCGGTGGGGCCGGTGGCGGGTGTACTTGCGGTGTGGATAATTGCTGGGCGCCGGGGGGGGGCGGGGCTTGACGCCATGTTCGTATCTATGGTGTGTGCTTGTCGGGCTTGGGAGGTTGATGTTCCATGTGAAGCTCTTTTTGGACCGTGACGCAGAAACGCAGGAGGATGCGGGCGTGCTCCAGCAAACCCGCCACCAGGCGCCCGAGTGACATTTTCTGTGCTCTGGATACGTCGTCAGGAGCGCGAGCGGAGTATGAGGTCCCACGCGACCACCTTCGACTCTGTCCATGGAAGAGCAAACTGCTCCGACACTCAGAGTGTTCACTCGGACGGCCAGCGTCTTCCTTGCTGCCTCGTCGCCTCAGCTTCTGGGCACCTGCTAATTCCGCAACACAAGCAGACGACCAATACTCTATTTGATGAAAATACCAAATAGTCAAACACCACATGGCGTACATTTCTTGTGGGCCACAGAAGTGGCCTATGGGTCCATTGTCAGATGTCAGGCAGCTCGGCCGGTCCGCAGGTTACGCAAGCTCCCGACTATTGACCGTGTTCCCCGCCTCATTCGATGCCCCCCCGCCCGGTGCTGCGATTCGGTACAGTATCTTCGTGCGGTGCGTACTTGGCAAAACGCACGACGGGCTTCCACCGATAGAGCCAGGCAGCCGACCACCACGTCGCCAACACGGGCGCACGCAACGATGCGACGAGCAATGCACACGTCCCTTGTAGCGGGTCGCCTCTGCCCCCGCTCTACTGGCATCCGTACCGCCGCCCATCATGGGCGGCCCCTCGAACGTGTCTAGGATACTCTGCTGCTGTGCCACCACGGGCAAAGGCGGTCTTGCGCCCGGTGCAGTTCCTCGCCCGATGCCCCGTCACTCGGCGCCTGGCCCGTGACGGCCAGCCGTCCGTGCGTGCCGATGTGAGGCGGTACGGCACAGCAGAGCGGCACCGAGTGTCCTCTACTGGCGGGTGTCGGTGAATCAGGAAGCCACCCGGCCAGCACCAAACTGACCCTGACAGTAGCTGGCAGCGTGGAAGGAGACTTGCCGTAGCTCGATGTCTGCCATCTGTGCGGGGGGGCGCATGGCGCACAGTGGCGCAGAGGATCGGCTGACGGATCGGCCTGAACCCATCGCTATAGCATCTAGGCGCTGGTGTCAGGACCTGCCTCCGCTCGTTGCGGGACCCCCGGGAGGTAGGCGGGGCGCTGCTCCAACCAGAGCCAAACACCACGACGGCGTGACCGCGCGCCGCATTGGTAGTCCCAGTCGCTGGACCAATCGGGCGGTCCAGCCGACACGTCGGCCTTGCTTTGAGCCGTCGCGCTCGTGCCCCGCACCGTAGGCGATTGCCCCGCACCGTCTATCCCGATAGTCTCGCACAGCCGCCACACTGAGGAGCGCTAGGCAGACTCCACAGGTGCAACGGGGTGGCGGAATCAACCCGATGGCGGCAGCACCCAGGTCCTGGAGGCACACGCATGTGCAACCCTGGGGCGGGAGATCGGTCTACCAGGGCGAGTGTTTCCGGTGCCGGCGCCCGCGCGCGGGGTCTCATGGTATGGGCCCCGGAACGCAGACGGGGCGGTGTGATGCCGCGCGGCTGGCTCTCTTGCACGCGTCCCAGGGCGGAATTTCACGGGCGTGTGCCAGACACGCGTCCATTTTCCAAACCGCCACCCGTACCGCGGTGGCGGACCCGATTCTCGTGTGTGCTGCCACCCTTAGCTGAGACCCGTCACCGAATGGGCCATCTCTCCCATAGACGCATGAGAGCGCTCCAGCGACAGATGGATGGTGAAGGACGGCTCGGAATCTGGTCATGGGCCCGGCGCCAGGCAAATCCCAATGGGGGCTCCTCATTTGGCGGCCCGGCGGTCCCGCTCCCCCGCCCCGCAGCGGTCGTCTGTCGAAGAGCTGCCCCGCTGGAGCGAGCGCCACATGGCCGTTGCGCAACCCTGTTTGGGAGCGCGTCCGGCTCCTCCCAGCCATGCCCCGTTGCGGCACGGAGAGCGGGGGGGGCGACAGAAGTCCCTCAATCCAGCGGCAACAGAGGTGCCTCGCTCCTGCAAGGCTCGCGCGTTCCGGGGACGCAGAGCACGTCGGTGGCGGCAGGGCGGCGGATTGAAGCCGCCGCGTGTCGAAACGGGAAGGCGGCGGCCTGCGCGGGCCCACTCCTGAGCGTCGTTGTGTCCAACTGGGTGGGCTGTCTGACCCGCTAACCGCGGCCCTGTCTAGCCAGCCCGGTGACAGGGCGGCCAAAGCTGCTGGGCGGACCCCGATTCATTCTTGGGGCGCACCACGCGTGGTTTGACGAGCAAGCAGGTCTGGTGGCGGGCGCGCCTCGCATCGGCAGCCGACCAACGCCTGCGCTACGCCCACTTCGGCAGCCGGCCCGGCCCGCAGTGGATGGTAGGTCCGGGCTAGTTGGTCGAGCGGGAGGCCGCCTGACAAGCGGGTCATGAGCGGGTGGTACAAACGAACCCCGGTTCAAGTGGTGCGAAGACCACCCTCTGCCAGAGAGATGGGGGCAGCTACCAGAAGCTGGTTGGCTGATGCCTATCCGTCGCACCTACCCCGAAGACCGCCGGTCGCAGGCGCCAACCGCAGAGGTGGTCGACCAGCTGACGTTTCGGACTGTCTGACGCCTCCTGACGGGCGACGCGCCGTGGACGGGGGCGCACGGTGCGGGCAGCACACAACTTTCAATACCGTGTGCGGTTGCGTGAGAGGCTGTGTGGGAGGGGGGTGGGGGGGAGGGGACGTGCCGCAGGTGGGAAAGAACGGACGCACAACAGCCGGTACGCCGCTCACCCGGTGCGGGAGGCGGCTATAAAACCGGAGCCGCCGGCGTGCCAGTGGCGTGTCGCCCGCTTCTGAGCAACGCAACTGCCCGAGCAACCCCAGCTCATACAGTGCTCACGCTCAGCCCTGACACCCGCTGGCTCGCGCACCGCAACACCCCGTCGTGCCGCTGCCATTCTCACCGCCACGACGACGTACCGTCTCGACCCCACTGCCCCGCCTGCGCGAGCTCGACACCGCCCACGCCGGGAACAGGATGGACGCCCTCCAACTGGAGTCCCTGCCCCTCTCTTTCTTCGACGACGCGCTGCTCGCGGGTCTACGGCCCGACGTGGACCCGCTCGACGGCGACGCCACGTCGACACCCGCCGCGCCCGCAGCGGACGTGACTGACGCGCCCGCGGCGGCCGGGGCGCTCAAGGGCGACCTCGCCGCGCAAGTGCGGGTGGCGATGGCGCACCTCGGGCAGGCAGCGTCGCCGCCGCCCCCCGTCGACTACTTTTTCGCGCCAGCGCCCGTGGCGGCCAAGGCAGAGCCGCACCAAGGGTGGGCGGCGGTGCCCTCGCTGACGCAATCAATCAAGACCTATGGTGCGCCGCCGCCGCCACCGCTGGCAGTGCCGACCGTCCCTCCGGGGGGCATATGCGCGTGGCACGTGGCCCCGCCGGCGACGCACCTGTGGGCAGGAGCCACCACGACCAGTTTGATGGGCATCTCCCCCGCGAGCCCCATCAGCGTCATGCCCCCGCCCGCCGTGTCGCCGACAGCCGGCCGTGCCGCGGCGCCACTGCCGCCGCCCATGGCGGGCAGCCTCGGCGGCGGCGGCGCCTACTCCTTCACGTCGACCGTCACCGCGGCGGGAGCAGCGTCGCCGACCACCCCCGATGGCCGCTTGCCCACCGGTGGCTACAAGACCGCCACCCCACCGACGGTGGCGGCGACCGAGACGGCGACGGAGACCGCCGGCGAGCCGTCGACCTCCCTCGCGCCCAAGCGCTACCCGTGCCACCTGTGCGGGCGCACCTTTACGGAAAACTCCAACCGCAAAAAGCACGTGCAAACGGTGCACCTCAACCTGCGCGGCCACGCGTGCACCACGTGCGGCGCGTCCTTTTCGGCGCGGTGCAACCTCGCCAAACACGTGAGCGTCGTCCACGAGCGCGCGCGGCCGTACGCGTGCCCCCTGTGCCCGTCGGCGTTTGGGGAGCGCAACAAGCGCGACAAGCACACCCGCACCGTCCACGGCGGGGAACGCCCGTGGGCGTGTGTGGATTGTGGGCACGCGTTTGGGCAGCGGTCGGACCTGGTGCGCCACGCCAAGATTGTGCACGACGGCGTGCGCCCGCACGGGTGCCCGCAGCCGGGGTGCGACAAGTCGTTTGGGCGCCGCGGGTCGCTCGTCCACCACCTGGCGGTCATCCACAAGGTGGCGTCGTGAGCGGGGGGGGCAAACGACGGTGGGCGTGGGGGCCGGTAGGGGGCCGGCGGGGTCGGCAGGGGCGGGGGTGGCCCAACGGGCAGGGTGCGGTCGACCGCTCCCCCCGGGTGCTCGGCGGTGCGCGATTGCGACTGACTTGCGGTGCGGATTTGTTTTTTTTGGCGGGCGCGGCTGGCCGCGTCGCCCGTGGTGGTTTCATTGATTTCTTTTGGCCTTTTTGTTGGGAGCAACCGGCGCTGCGGTGCGTGGGGATGGCGGGTGCGTGTGCTTCAATGTGCTTTGCAGACCTTGTTGAATTGATGTACACGCGTGTGACCGACGACATAGAAGAAAAAGCAAAAAAAAAGCATACGCGATTGCTCGACCTGCTGCTCCCTTGCCGAGAGCTCCCAGCGCCGCGTGAACTACAGGGCGACGTCCCCGCAAACCCCATAAATGCAAACGAAAGAAGCGGGGGGAGCCCGGGAGAGGGAGGCGGCACGCGTTCGAGTGGCGAAAAAGGGAGAAACAGAGGTTGAAAAAAGAGTACAATGCACACCCCCACATGCAATCATGGCAGAAACAAATCTCAGCTGCTCAGCCGCAAGCCCGTCGAAGCCATGCCCGCCCCGCCCGTGTTACCACCCACCCCCGCCGGCGGGGACCCGCAGCACGAGTTGGCGACGCTGCGGAACAGGCGCTGAATCTCGGGCGCGCACGTCACGAAGCTGTGCCGCCAAAAGGAGTACGTCGGGTTCTTGATCAGCTCCACAAACGTGATCAGCAGACCCCACGGGTGCGGGCGGTTGGCAATCAGCCGCTCGACGAGCACCCGCGTAATCTGCTCCTTGACAACCTCCTCGCGCACCTCGGAAAAGAGAAGCAGCAGCACGCAGCTAAAGTAGTGGGTGTGGCTGTTGGGGTACCGCAGCTGGTTGGCAATCCCGTTGAGTGCGTGGTAGCGGCCCTCCGCGTCGAGCTCCAAGACGACCGTGCGGAGGACGTCCGCGTGCGGGCCAGAGCTGATCGAGCCCGTCCCACGGTTGGCGCGGCGCTCCGACAGGAAGTGGCGACCAGTGTAGAGCACCACCGAGTGGATGGCGCTGATGTTCCACCGTGACTCTCCGGCCGCCGTCGTTGCCCCGTTGGCGCCGCCGGTACCGTTGGCCACACCAGTCGCCACCGCGCTAAGAAGCCGATGGGGGAGGTCGAGGCGCGCCACCGGCGCGCGGCCGCCAAGCACCTCGTCGAGGGCGTTGTGCAGGGAAAAATCACCCGCCACCGGCACCGCCGACAGCGCGGCGGTCACGTTGGACAACACGAGCGGCATGGCCGCCATCTCTGGCAGCTGGTCGAATTTAAGGTCCGACAGGAAGGGGTCGGGCAGCCGCATGTTGCGTGGGAAGGCCGACAGCACCAAGTTCCGCAGCTGGATGCACCGCGGCGTCATGACGTCACACAGCGCGAAGTGGTAGGCGCAGAGGAACTCAGGGAAGTCGTGCAGCAGCATGAGCAGGACTCGGAGGGTGCCGCGGTACAGCACCCGGATGGGGGATGGCAGCTCCGTGCCGACCGCCGCTTGCAGATGCGGCGCGAGAAACGTCAGCAGCTGCACGAGGAGACGCTCAAAGATCGGCCAGCCCTTCTGGAGCTTGGCGTTGAGCAGCCGTGGCAGCAGGCCGCGGTGGGAGAGCAGCTCCAACCACCCATAGGCAAACGCCGGCGCGCGCAGCGGGTTGGATGCCTCGAGGGCGCCCGCCACGGTCGCGAGCACTTGGAAACTGGCGGTCGACACGACCTCCACGCCCGGCCCGGTCGCCAGACTCGCCCCGCTGTCGCGCTCCTTCCCATCCGCTCCGTAGTTGTCGTAACCATCCTCCGGCGTCAGCTCATTGAGGATGTTGGAGAAGAGGCGGAAGTGTGGGCGCAGGTCCAGGCTGGAGTCCTCGACCGCCAGGTGATGTGCACGAACGATCACACGCACGACCGCTGAAAGGAGGATGTGAAGGGCCGACACACCCCGAGCACCCGCTGCCGTGCCACCGCCTGACGCAAAGACGCGCGTCAACAACACAACCAGCTTGGAGAAAGCGTCGATGGACGCGTACGGCGCCTGCGCAAGCGAAGTCACGACACCACCATGGCGCGCCGACAGCCCGGCCGTCGCGGTCGCGCACACCATCTCGGTGCCAAGGCGGAAGAACCGCTCCTTGGCCACATCGGAGTCCAGCGCCGCTGCCGCTTGTGACACGTGCGCCGACACCACGTGCTCGGGGAGGGCCCGTGCGCCGCTGCCCGCCACGTACACTCGCGCCCAATCGTCGAGTAACAACGCGACGTCCTGCCGCGTGCGCGGCGGGTCGTCGGTCCCCGCCGCCGTTGCCGCCGCAGGCGAAGTGTCGACGAGCGACGCAAAGGACCGGGAGCCCGCCGCACCGTCGGTGGCAGACACACCACCGCCGGCAAGGGACCCCGCCGCCACCGCTGTCGCCGATGACCGTTCCCGCTGCGGCGGAGTCGTCACCGCCCGGGCTTTGGTGACGAGCGGGAGCAGACCGCCGGACGTCGAGGCCGCCGGGATAGACGGCGGCGGGGAGCGACGGCCGAGCTTGGCCAACACGTCGAGAGTCATCGACAGTTCCGCGGGCGTCACCAGCGGCTCGTCAATGATGCACCGCTGCACGATAAACGCCGCGAAGTCGGTCGCCGCTGCGTGGCGCCCCGAATCCGTGTTCTTCGTCAGCAGCTCGTCAAACGCCGTCAAGTTGAGCAGGTTGTGCGGCCGCAGTAGCGCCACCGTCGCATCCCGGTCCCGTGCTCGCACGCCATCCGAGTAGGCCAACCACGAAACGAGCTCCCGCGGGAGGCGGCGGCACGTCTCCCGTAGACCTTCCAGAATGCTCACATGCACATCCCGGTGGAGATGCGAGTCCCGCTCGTACAACCGTTGGAAGACCTTTTGGGCAACCGCCATACCCGCCTCGTCAGCCGTGACGCAGCGACGAACCCACATGGGAATTGCCGACGTCAAGCGGACAACGTCGTGGTCCGGGGGCAGCGCCGACATGGACGAGGCGCCGACTGCCCCGGCGTCGGCAACAGCGTGGAGCAATTCCGGGTAGGCCCGGTTGAAGCGCTCCAACACCGTGGGCGTCGTCAGCGACGACGCGTCCTCCACCTGGGCAGTGGCAATGCCCGCGCTGCTGCTGGCCTGCCCACTGGCTGCACCAGTCTTGTCCGCCCGACGTGACGGTGGCGACGAGGCCGCCCCCGACGGCGGCGACGGCACCGACGCATGCGGTGCCGCTGGCACGGGCGGCGACGAAGACACGGGTTGCCTCGAGAAGTCTCCATACACCCGGATGCTACCGTCACTGGCGGTCATGTGGTGCGGCAGCGGCTGCTGCATGCCCGGCTGCGGTCGCCGCAGGGCCAATGCCGGCGCAATGGCATCGTCAATGCTGCTCGCCGCCTTTTCCGTCGCCGCGCGCTCAATGATCGCGCACCCAACATCCAAGTTGTCCGCGCAGACCGTCTGCACGGTCTGGTCGAGCAGCACCGCGTCGGCAGTCGAGGACGTGAGCAGGTTGCGCAAGTGGTTACCCATAGACGCCCGCAGCGGCTCCTTGCACGTGACCAGCGCGAGCGAGCCTGCGAGGTGCTGCACCATCTGGTGCGCCGCCTTGCGCACCGTCTCGTTGTCGCCGGTCAGGCCCTGGGGCTGGCCAGCCGCGCCGCCCGCGGATACTGAAAAGTCCTTGATAACCAACTCCCGCGTCGTAATGCATGCGATGGTGCACGACCGCTCCACGACCGGCTGGATGATTTCCCGCACCGCTCGGTCCACTGCCACCGGAAGAAGGCGCTTGAGCGCCGGGTTGGCCTGGAAGAGCCCCAACGATGGGGACACGTGGATGTGCTGTGCCAGGTTGGGGATGACCGTCACGCCCTCGGCGGACGCAGCAATCGCCGCTGCCGCCGCTGCCGCAGCAGCTGCCGACGCGGGCGGCGCCGTGGCCGCCAGCTGCACTGCCTGCGCGGCAGACAGCTTGCCACCAAAGCCCGCGCCGATACCGCCGGCACCACCACTGCCAAGCGCGTAACCGTCATCCATAGACGCCAACGGTCGGCTCGGTGGCGAGTGCTGCGGCGGAGGCATGAGCAGAGAGCCTAGCGGCGACGCCTGCGCCATGCCATGCACCCCACGTCCGCCCGCCTGCTGCTGCTGCTGCTGTTGTTGCTGCTGCTGCTGCTGATGCTGCTGCTGCTGGCGCGAGTACTGCTGGCCCGGCGACTGGCGTGGCTGCATTGGCTGCATCTGCTGGGCTCCGTGCCCCAACGACCGTGTTGGCGAGTGCTCCCCGCCAAGAGCCGCGGAGAGCGAGGCCATCCCAAACGCCCCGCCGCCGCCCATACCCCCAGCACCGCTGAGGCCGCCGGCTGAGCCCATTCCGGCGATCATCCCGCCACCGCCGGCCATCCCGCCAAGCGCGCTCAGGCTGCCCATTCCGCCCATGGCGCTCAGCCCCGCGCCCAACCCGCCACCGCCGCCCATGCCCGTCGACATGAAGCCACCCATGCCCGCCATGAGCCCGGTGGAGCTCGGCTGCATCGCCCGCGCTTCCGGCGACCCGGACGGGGACGAGCGCCCGCGGAGGGGCGACGCCCCCACCGCCGTCGCCGCCGCCGTCGCCGCCGTCTGCAGCGCAAAGTCTGGGTTGCCGTCAAGCGACGGGGTCGGCTTGTCGCGCAGCGAGTCGGTCGCCGGCAGCTCGTCGAGGGAGATGGACAGGCGCTTGCACAGGGAGCTGACTTCAAACTTGAGGTTCAGCTTGAGGTCCGGCAGTGCGTAGAGCTCCTTGAGCAGACACAGAATGGCGCGCACCCACGGGTTGCTCGGGCGGAACACCTTGGAGCGCGCGCACGCAACCAGCACCTTGGCAACAAACGGGATGACTGCAATCAGCCGGCCCGTTGCGTAGGCGTCAAAGATCAGCCGCTTGACGTCAAGATCCTTGGCACGGATCGGCTTGTTACGCGCGAGCGTCAGAAGCCCAATCCACGCGCCAAGGTTCTTGAGCAACTGCCGCTCCGAGAGGCTGCCTCGGATCTTGTCATCACTTGTCAGCAACACCCGCACATTGGCAAACGCCTTGGCCAGCGCAATGTTGAGAAGCTTGGGCAGGCTCGGCGACAGCGCTTCGAGCAGCTGCACGTACAGGTCGTGGTTATTCGCCTCGATCGACGCCCGCTTGACGACCACATAGTGAGCCAGGTATTCGACGTTGGTGTCATTGCCCGACAGGAGGTCCCTGAGCTCATTGGCCTTGGTCGCCACGTTCATCGGCGTCAGGTTGTTAAACAGGAAGTGCACCTTGTCCTGGACCGCCTCGTCCGGCATGACGACCGTGCTGCCGTCGCCACCCGCGGGCTTGAGGATGTTCTCCAGCGCGACTGTCGCCAGCGGGAAGCCGTCCAGCGATGTTGACGGCCGCAGCTGGCCAGTTGACGAGCGGGCAGGTGTCGTCGACGACGACGCTGACGCGGGTGCCGCGGGCGGCGACATTTGCAGGCCCCGGCTGGGGCCCACCGGCGGTCGATCGCCGGCACCGTACAGACCCGCCATGCCCGACGACACTGGCCGCGCGGGCGACGAGGTATCCGGAGACGCTGCGCCCCCGGCGGGCGCGTCATCCCCACCGCTCGCCGCCGCCGCTCCCGACGGCGAGGCCGCCGCCGCCGTCAGCGGCGACGCTGCCGACGCGTACGCCGCCGCCTCCATGTCCGCCAGCAGCCGTGGCGGCAGCGCCCCCGACACTGCCCGCGACGCATGCAGCAGTTGCGCCACGTACGGCGGGCGCTCCGAGAGGCGCGCCCGGAAAAAGCCAAGGGCCGTGCCCGCGAAAATGGCCATGTTGCCCGGCGGCGTGCCCGGCGGGGAACCCGCCGCCGGCGCCGCCGCGTGGAGGGCCTCGAGCATGTAGCGGAGGGCGAGCTCCAGCGTCGGCCCCGAGATGAGGCCATGCTGGATGAGCGCCCCAAACAAGACCCCCGTGATGCGGAGCTCCGGCTCTGGGTAGCTGTGGAAGAAGCGATACTCGTCAAAGAGCGTGTGCACGATGCAGCGGAACAGTTCTTGTGCGTGGTCGCCAGGCGGGTTCCGCGCCAAGCTACGAAGTGAGTCGACTGCCGACGCCAAGAGCGTAGCGCCCGCGTAGACGGAATCGAAAAAGTGGTTGGCCTCCCTCTCCAGGTCTGGAGAGAAGCCAGCGCCGCTCGGTATGCCTGCATCGCCGGCGCCGTCACCAGGGCCGACCGGGCCCGTACCGAGACTGCCCTCCCCAGCACCACCGCCTGGTCCGTCGGTCGCGCTCGACGACGATGCGGCGCCGCCCGCCGGGGAAGGCGCGCCCTCGCCACCACTCCCATCCGTCGACGCCGCCGGATCCAGAAGTGCCGCCAGCCGCGGGTGCGCGCGCACACACAAGCCGTACACGCGCTTGAGGTCGTCAATCCCTCCAGTCGGTAAGATCGACAACCGCGACTGCAGGCAGTTGAGCAGGATGGCCGACGCTTCCACGGAAAAGAGCGGCGCCGGCGGCTCACCCGGCGATGCCGACGGCGGGGGACCGCTCGTCCCCGCCCCAGTCGCCCCCGCCTTGTCGGCGAGGTACCCGAGCACAGCCACCGCAAACGCAGTGCTGTGCTCGTCCACGCGGCTCAACACCCACTTGCTCAGGTTGAGGTACTCACGGCGGGCGGCGAGGACCGCCAGTTCAATCGAAAACTCAAACGGCCGCGCCGCGTGCAACACCTCTTGCAGCGCCTTGAGCTCGTGCACAATATCCAGCACCCGCGCGATGGCGCCCGGGGAGGAGCGCCACAGCGACACCATTCCCGAAATGACCAGCGACGTGTCGGTCGCCCACAACCGCCGCACGACATTGGCCTTGTTGGGAAACGCGTTGAGGGTGACGGGGATGAGCGCAGACAGGAAGTGCGCCTTGTGCTCCACAAACGTCGGCCGCGCGGCGGCCAAGCCGAGCAGCAGCACCTCGGGTGCCACCTCGAGTGGCGCCGTAAAGAGAACACGCACGGGCTCCACGTCGACGCGAGCCGCCAAGTTGAGCAGCGTCTCGACGACGGGCACGGCCGACCAGGCGACTTCCCCTGCCCACGACTCGACGCCATCGACGGGGGCGGTGCGTGGGGTGAGGCCGCTGAAATCCGCCGCCGCGTCACCCGCAGAGAGCACCTGCGCCAGGAGCGTCAGCTGCGCACGCGGGTGCGCCCAATCGCCCACCAGTGGCGCGCCCGGCAGGCGGGCCGACGGGTTGCCCTTGCCCGCCCGGTACGCTTTGAGGAGCACCCCCAGCCCGCGCGGGGAGGCGATCGCAAAGCCATCCCGGTCGAGACCCGCAATCACCTCGTCCCAATCGAGGGCAACGCCCGAGGCGCCGCCGCCGCCACCGCCACCACCGCCACCACCCCCCCGCCCGCGGGCGGCCGCCGAGACGGCGGCCACAAAGTTGTCTACATTCCACTCGGCCACGTCGAGGGTGCCCCCCCCGCCCATCTCGCCCGTCAGCCGGCGAGTGGCGTCCTCGGACAAGCTCCCGCCGCCGAGCACCACGTCGAGCACCTCCCCTAGTGGCAGCCGCGGCGGCGGTGGCGGCGCGTCAGCCGATCGGGCGTCGGCCTCCATAGCAAACGCGCCGACGCAGCGCGCCACGGCCAGCGCGTCCAGCGGCCCGAGCGCCTCGAGGAGCCGGCCGAGCTTGGCCATATCGTGGCTCACCCCCGGGCCAGCCTCGAGCAGCGCCGCGGGGCCGCCGAGCGGCCCGACCGTCAAGCAAGAGAGCAGGCGGAGGCGGCTGGCCACGCCCGGGCCCGCCGGCCGGTCGGCGGCAGACGCAGCGGCAGACGACGCACGCGGCTCGACTTCCTCCCCGGGCACGGGCACGAGCGTCAGGCCCGGCGGGGTGGCGGCGGCGAGCCCCCCGCGCGCCGCGTAGGCGGCGGTGAGCGAGCGCAGCGGCGCGACAATCGGCGGCGCGCCGGCGCCGAGCCCGCTGCCGTCCGCGTCGGACGGGCTAAGCGGGGCGACCGATCGTCGTGCCGCCAGTAGGGTCGCCCGTGACACCATGCCCCGGCGGGTCGGCCCGGGCGCGGGCAAATCGGCCGCCGCCCACAACGGGCGGCGGGGGTGCCCCGCGAGGCACCACGGCCCTGCCGGTCACGGGGATCGGGGGACGGGGGCAGCCCAAAATCAAGGCGGGGGTAGGAGGGAGGAAGAATGGGGGGCGAGCAAGAGGAAGAGGAGCCAAGCAGGGAGACACGCGCCGCGCGAGGAAGAAGACGGTCGACCAAGAAAGGGACCACGTGACCGACAACGCGACGCCAAGGAATGGATGAGTGAGGCCACCACACCTGTCGGTCGCGGGGCGCACCGCGAGACCGTGACCGCGCAAAACTGATGATCCGCGCCGCCGCGCACACACACATGCACAGGAAAGATGTGCCCACCACGACCTGCTGCGCTCGACGCCGCGGCCCCCTCGGGCCCAAAGGGCCCACGTCGGAGAGCACAGCCGTAGCCGGCAAACGCCAGCGGCCCACGCGCAGACGCAGTGCGCAGCGTCGGATGGGGTGCCAGCGCGTCAGACGGGCAGCTGGTGGGTGTCGTCGTGTCGCCGTTGGGCCGCGGCGCGCGGGCAAGGCGGCTTCGGATCTCACAAATGGGACACGAGCGCGACACCTCCCAAAAACAGTCAGCCAGATGTGCGTTCCGATGCGCTGTGGGTTAAGACTTCCGATGCGCTTAGGTCGACATGTTGAGAATTACCATCCATCAAGTGTGCATTTGATGTGTGAATCCGCCAGGTTTAGGGAGCCTGGCCGCGTCGGCACTGCCAGCAACACCCATACCCACCGCAAGCGCCATCTCCACCGGCTGTTGGCCCGACCTACCGCCCCGCCCGCGCCCCCGCGCGCCACCTCCCGACTCGGTCGTCGACATTTTTCTCCTCCCCCTTCCTCCTCGCTTCCTTGTTCTTCCTGGTCTCCCGCCACCATGCTCGTCAAGGTCAAGCTGCTGACCGGCACCCAGACCGAAATCGACATTGACTCGACCGACACCATCGCGCGCATCAAGGAGCGCGTTGAGGAGAAGGATGGGATTGACCCGCGGCAGCAGCGGCTGATTTTTGGCGGCAAGCAGCTGGCGGATGACAAGCGGGCGGACGAGTACAACATCGGTACGTGCCGGGCGCCGTCCGTCTGCGGTTTCGGTGGGGGTGACGAACAGCTGAGCCCATGGAGGAAGCGTGTGCGATGCTTGCCACGTTGGGTGCTTGCGGCGGTGTGGCCGCTCGTATCCCGTTGTGAGCTGATCAGTACTTGCTCTATCATAGGCTGGTTTCCTGACCTTGCCCTCGGTTCTTCCCTGTCCCCCGCGATTCTTGTTCCATTTGTATCGCCCTTGCCCCTATTTTTTGTCTTTCGTTGGTGCTCTCCCCATGCTTGTCCTCCTCACTCTTTGGTGTCTTGCTTGCGGCTGCCACAGAGGGTGGCTCCGTGCTGCACCTCGTCATTGCCCTCCGCGGCGGCATGTCGGCGGCGCGCCGATGACGCGGGTGGGTGCGGAATACCCCCCGACGTGCCGGCCAAAGCACAGCCCCGGCGCGCTGTCTGCTCGCGCTGCCACGCGGCCGCCACGCGGTCGTCGTTGGGGTGGCGTGAGCGCACGGATTGTTTGGCCAACGCTGGCGGGGATCGGACTGGCGGGGTTGGGGGGGAGCGGGCTGGCGGTTGTGGCAGCGGCCGTTGCGGGTGGCGGCCGGGCGGCGGGGCGGGGCGGGCGGGGGGACAGGGGGGCTGACAGGGACTGCGCGGTCGGGCGGTCGGCGGGTGTGTGGAGGCGAGACTCTTGAGCATTGGGCGTGTCGCGTGGGCGTGTTCACCTCTACGTTTTCGCGTGGGCGTCTTTACCTGCACCTCTATTTTCGCGTCCGTCGTCTGGTGGCAACACGCTGCGGCGGTTTCGCAACAGCTCCCGCTGCATCGTGCGCCGCGTGCAGCCTCGGGCGGCGACAATGGCGGCGGCGGCGGCAACGCACACCGGCGTCCCGTGGCGCAGCCGGCCGCCCGAGCACGCCCGCCG
>ENA-ORXT01003955-ORXT01003955.1-marine-metagenome-genome-assembly--contig:-NODE-3955-length-15733-cov-49.126661_pt1 | contig 15733 bp, 14 predicted proteins | sample MGYA00237868_ERZ511482 | MGnify/ENA metagenome assembly ERZ511482 | reverse complement strand
TTTTTATACACTTCTTTACAAATGTGCCATTTGACAGAAGTCCATAAAAAAAAGTCCTTGCGCTTGCAAAGACTTTCTATACTCTTGTGACCGCGGCAGGATTCGAACCTGCAACCCTCAGAGTCGAAATCTGATATTCTATCCAGTTGAACTACGCAGCCATTAATTCCTTAAATGTATAACTATTATACTAATTGAGGTAGGTAGTCTTGTCTAAAATAAGACAATTAAAATATAATAGGGGGAACCTAACCCTATAACTTCGAAATGGATGGGCAAACAAATTCTACAGGTTTATTTTCAGAATTAGAAATCGGAAATGAGGATCAATTAATAGATGAATTGGGTATCTACGATAGATGGGGCAAGAAAGTGTTCTCACAAGAGAATTTTGTTCCTTCGGATCAGTCATCAGCGTGGGATGGTACCTACGATGGTCGTAGAATAGAGAAAGGTGTGTATATCTATCAGTTTAGTTATGTGGATGCATCAAGAAAGAAAGAAATCATTACCGGAGATATTACATTGTTCTAATTGTGTAGTTTCCTAAGATAAATAATAGTAGTTAATTAAGTTTTAATCAATATTTATCTAAACATTCCATAGAACTTAAAACACAAAATATAATTGCGTACATAGTTGCCCGCTAATGGTTTAAACATTAAGAAAATTCACATATTTATAACTTTATCCAAATTTATACACATAATATGTAGCTTTATTAATATATTAACGTCTAAATCTTATACTTCATTGACATTAATTTGCCTCAAAAGACTATTAACGAAATGAATCTTAGCACTAATTATTTAATTTAAAAACAAAACAAACCTTAAAAAAATGGGAAAGTATATTGTTGAATTTATTGGGACATTTTTTCTTGTCCTTACTGTCGTTGTTGCAGTGGCCAAAGGCGGCGTTATGGCACCTGTAGCTATCGGAGCATCTCTTATGGTCATGATCTACGCAGGTGGTCATATTTCTGGTGGTCATTTTAATCCCGCTGTGTCTACAGCAGTTCTTATTAGAGGAGCTATGCCCGCAGCTGATTTTGTACCTTATATTATTGCACAATTAGCAGGTGGTGCCGTTGCAGCACTTATCGGTACGCAAGTATTGGGGATAGCACATGAGATAGCACCAGGATTTACCGATGCTAACGGAGTAGGCGCAGTTGCAGCAGGAGTAGCTGAGTTCTTAGGTACTTTTGCATTGGCTTGGGTCGTACTTATGACAGCGACAACTAAGACTAATGAGGGTAACTCATTCTACGGATTAGCGATAGGATTTACAGTGACCGCAATGGCTTATGGCTTAGGAGGTATATCTGGAGGTGCTTTTAATCCTGCAGTCGGTCTAGGAGCTAACGTAGCTGGAATGGCACCTTGGGCTAATCTTATAATAGTAGCAATAACATGTATATTAGGTGGAGCAGCTGCAGCAATGATGTTTAAAGTTTGCTACCCAGGAGAAGATTAATAAGCTACAGAAACTAATAAATATTAGGCCAGCTCAGTACACTGAGCTGGCTTTTTTTTATATAAAATAGCTTATAATGTATGTAAAAAAATAAGCAGAAAAATGATGACATTAATCTGCTTATTTTGTGTAAGGTTCAGGTTCTAAATAAAAAAAATCATTCTTCCTCTTTCTGTCTGTCTAATAAATTATTAGCAGGCACATTAGACCTATTAAGTTGGTTCCGATTTAGTCCTTTTGTAGTTGAAGTGTTTTTATTATTGAATATATCAGTTGGTATGTCAAATGCATTGTTCATACTCAATGAAGCTATTTTATTATCATCACTTTGTTCGAATTCTACCATAAAATCTGCTTTCTTTTCTATCAGTTCAGCCACTTCACCATCATTAGATATGACAACTTCAGTTGCTTCACCATTGATTAATATCACTTTCTTGTCGGTAGATTGTGATAATGATATCGTTGTAACTAACAGTAACGGAATTAAAATGCTCAAATTCTTCATGGGTATTATTTTTTAAAATGATGAGAATTATATCTCGAAATTATAACGTCAATACTTATGTATACGTCCCAACATTCATTATTGGATTTTTTTATTGAAGTATAGTCCAATACGGATTGTTCGACACTTATAAAGTTAAATTAAAAACTATACAAAGAAGTGGTGTAAATCACTGAATTTCAAAGTATTAGAATTAGTGGTAAACCCCTAAATGAGAAATAAGAGATATCTCAAATTAATATCTAACATTTGTGTAGCCAGATTAGTTATATGATTGTATAAACCGTAAATTAAGGAACTGAAGAAAGTAAGATTGAGAATTAAGGTTGTATTCCTAAGTTGAGGCTTAATGAAGGACAAATGATGTGCTTATCGACTATGAAACGACTGAATAAATAGCAAAGCATAAAAAATAAACAGATGAAACCGAAAATAAGAATAATGAGTACAGCAGGAAAGTGGACTAATATCAAGTATACGATGTCTAACGCAAAATCACGAATTAGAAGTGAACAACTAAAAGAAGATTATGAAAATGGTAAAATAGAAATCGTGAATCCTGAAGCCTTGGAGGAAGAAAAGTAAACTTAACAGTCAGAAAACGTAGGGCATCTTCTTGACTAATACCATTTAAAGCATCATTATTATGTTAATGGCTAAGCTGAAAATCTTATTTCTCCCTCTCCTGCAGGTTCTTCGGTAGTCGTAATATAACTTACATTCTCATAAAAATATAATGGACCTTCATTCTTAAGTATATTAACGTAGGCAGAGAAATTTTCATTATGAGTGTAAACTTTGGATATATTCTTTCCACTATCACTAACCTCCACGCTATTCTTAGTAGAACCCTTATTCATGAATCATATAACTGCAACTCCAATAGGCAGTTTTATATCTATAGTAAAATCATTTTTTATACCTGAAAAATGAAGACCCTTTAAGTCTTAAATTATTTCATTAAAAATTGTCCATAATTACCTTTCACTGTAATGGTTAAGAACTCATCGATAACTAACAAGGAGATACTTAAATGTAATAATAAAAAAGCTTCAATAACATATTAAATAAATTTATAATATGTTAATGAAATTTATTCTACCTTTGCATTAGTTCTCAATATTATTAAGGGTGTAAAATCAATAGCAGTTCTTCTCGGGGCTGCTTTTTTTTTACGACAATTTCAAAGTAATCTGCCTTTACCCAAAGTCAATTTAATACAAAGTATTCCTATTACAGAATATCAACTTCAAAATTATAAATCAAACTATAGCACGGAAACTATAGCACGGTAATTGCATTAGTATAATTAATACTAATTTGACTTTAGAATGTCAATTACCTTAAAACATAAATGATGTAAGTCGTATAGTCACTCACTATATGGCATAAAAAAACCCCACCTCTCCAGGTGGGGACTCAATCAATAAACCAATCTCATATTTTCCCCGAACGAATGTCAGGGAGAAAAGAAATTTCGAGTTCGCTTAATCTACATTTAGAAAGCGTAGAACTCTATTTTTAAAAAAAAGACGAAATCCACATTTGTTACACCGTACCAATTTCTATTATTGGCAATAATCAGTGTATAGGTCTAATATCATCTCGTCTCAGGTGGTTATTGATTTCTTTTATATTTCCTCGTTAGAATGTCTGCTGACATTCTATATATCAGTCTACATTGTTATGAAAGAAAGAGTTGTTCTTCTCTATCTTAGGTATATCATTCTCATCGAAATTGATGCTTAATTTAGAATTAGTAGTTTCCGCAATTTCATTTACGTCATCTAACTGTACCTCTCTACGCAAGTAAGCTGGAACATCTTCCATCTCTGCTATCACTCTTGGATTATCCAATGGTACAGAACTCTTTTTTCTCTCATTAGCAGAAGAGTTGACCGTAGTTTTTCTTTCTCGCACGGAAGGTCTCTTAGTCTCTCTCGGTGTCTTGCTTACGAATGGATCGCTGCTCAGATTATGTGTATCGAATTCTACGACATTACTTGGTATGTCTGTTTTTTCTACATAGACATCTGATTCAATATCATCCTTAAGATCGAATGTCTCATCGATATGTACTTTCTTCACCTTAGCCGCTTCTGCATCATGCCTCTTAGCACATTCTTCGAATCCTGTGGCAATGATCGTGATACTTAACTTATCATCCAATGACTCATCGGTACAGTTACCCCATATTAGGTGTGTTCCATATCCTGCCTCTTCTTGGATGTAATCTGTGATCTCCCCTATCTCATCCATTGTCACCTCATTTTTTCCGGAAGATATGTTAAGCAATATATGCTGTGCCCCTCTAATGTCATTATCTTCTAATAATGGTGAGCTTAATGCGCCTTCTACTGCATTACGTGCTCGATCAGGACCTGCTGACTCTGCATAACCCATGATAGATACACCACTGTTTTTCATGACCGTATTCACATCCTTAAAATCTACATTGATATATCCAGGCAATGTTATGATCTCTGCGATTCCTCTTGCAGCTGTAGTCAATACGTCATCAGCTTTTGAGAATGCATTAGTCAAAGTAAGATTACCATGCATTGTTCTTAATCTATCATTAGATATTACAAGAATAGAATCGACGTTCTTCTTAAGATTCTCCATTCCTTCGAGAGCTTGGTTCTGCCTTCTCAGTCCCTCAAACTTAAATGGTAGTGTAACGATCGCTACTGTCAAAATCCCCAACTCCTTAGCCGCCTTAGCGATAATAGGTGCTGCTCCAGTACCAGTACCGCCACCCATACCAGCCGTAATGAATAACATCTTAGTTCCTGTATCTAAAAACTTGCGGACATCATCTATAGATTCGATACAGGATTGCTTACCTACTTCGGGTACTGATCCTGCACCCATACCCTCTGTAAGAGCGGGTCCTAATTGTATCTTGACACCTACTGGACTATTATCCAGAGATTGGTTATCTGTATTACATACGGCGAAATCTACACCTACGATTCCTTGGTTAAACATGTATGCAACTGCATTACTTCCACCACCGCCTACGCCTATGACCTTTATGATAGTACTTTGTCTTTGTTCAAATAACATATTATAAGATTTTCGGATTTCTTAATGATTTGTTTCTTAAAATTCTGAATCTGGCGTGGCCTCAAAAAAGTCACGTGTGTATGTGAAAAATTTATTCATCCACTTATTCTTCCTATTGCTATCTGCTTCTGGGCTGAGCATCTCATCATCCATCTCATCATCATTCTGCAGATCCATCACAGGCATTTCACTATGCTTAAGATTATCTATCGCAATAGCTAATAATCCGACTGCAGTAGAATAGATCGGACTCGCAATGTGTGTCGAGTAACCATGAGCTAATAACTCTACAGGCTGACCTAATCTTGTGCTCATACCTGTATGATATTCCGATAAGAGTTCTATATTTTTCAATAAAGAGCCGCCACCTGTAAGAACAATACCTGCAATTAATTTACTCTCATAACCTGATCGTTTGATCTCCCATAGGACATAATCGAATATCTCTCTGATCCGAGCTTCTATAATCTTGGCAAGATTTTTCTCCGAGATTTCTTTGTAGTCTCTTCCTTTAAATCCTGGTATAGTGATAATTCTGTTATCGACAATCTCATCAGACAGTGCAGAACCAAACTTAGTCTTAAGCTTCTCCGCCTGATCTCTCATCACTGTACAACCTTCCTTAATATCATTAGTAATTACATTACCACCGAAAGGGATTACAGATGTATGTCTTATAATACCATCCTTAAATATTGTAATATCTGTAGTACCACCACCTATGTCAACTAATGCTACACCAGCTTCTTTCTCTTCATATGTCAATACTGCCTTAGAAGATGCTATAGGCTCTAGTGTTATATCTGCTACATCTAATCCGACACGCTCTACACATCTCATGATATTACGTGATGCAGATATCTGACCTGTAATAATATGGAAGTTAGCTTCCAGTCTTACACCAGACATACCGATAGGGTCGACAATATTAGACTCATCATCTACTGTAAATTCCTGAGGGAATACATGTAAGATCTTATCTCCAGGAGGTAAGACTAATTTATGCATATCACTGATTAATCGTTGTACGTCTGCTTCTCCGATCTCCATCTCTGGCTCATTCCTCACAAGTAATCCATGATGATGTATACTCTTAATATGTTGGCCAGCTATACCGACATGTACTCTGCCAAATTTTGACTTAGAATTATTCTGTGCTATCTGTATAGCCTCAGTAATAGCACGTACCGTCTTGTCGATATTAGATACAACACCTCTCGAAACGCCTTCTGACTTAACTGATCCGACACCTAATACTTCTATTTTGTCATACTCATTTTTGATACCTGCTATGGCACAAACTTTAGTAGTTCCTATATCCAAGGCAATAGCTATTTGCCCCTTGTTTATTGAATTATTAGTATGCTCATTATTCATAAGACTCAAATTTTTAAATAATTAAACTAAACCGGTTATTAAGATTTTGTGTCGCGTCCATATATGAGATCATCACCCCACTTGAGGTCTATCTCATCGAATTTATTTATACCTACTTTTTTAATACTCTTGTAATATCCCGCAAGCTTCTCAAATTTCTTATCTAAGCCAATCGGTTGTCCCAATAGTATTCTACTCTTCCCGAGCTTAGGCACCAGCGTTACTTCATCCTCTGCATTGATATCTATCTGCTCTACAAGTACTGTCAGAAAATCACTATCATGGATACGCTTTGCTATGTCTAACACTCCATTGATATTATTATTCTTTTGCTTAGAATAATTAGATATATAAGCATCTACTCGTCCCGTTACAACTGGAACTCTTATTGTCTCAGTCACAGGAATACGTCCACCTTCATAATCTAAGTAATAGTCTTCACCATTAGTTACTTGTATCCTCACTATCGGTTTTCTCTGCTCTACTTGGACATGCAACTTATTATTCTTGTCGATATATATATCAGACTTATTGATTCTTTCATCAGCATTCAGAAGATTCTCTATTTTATAAATATCCAATTGGCCAATGTTTGCTAAACTTATATCGTAGCCAAGCATTGACTTCAATTTTGCTCTTACTTGCTTCTTAGTTATAAGATACTTGTCACTATCAGATTCCGCTATGGTAATAGATACATCTGTTAATTGACTATTCAGTCTATTAACTGTAGCATACGCTAAGAACATCACAAGTAGACCTGCAATGATGAGCTTAGTATAACTTAGTTCATCTTTATTATTACGTTTTCTTTTAGTAGTCAAAATTTATTTTAAGTAATTCTTATTGTATTAATTCTATAATTCTTTTGTGATACCTATTTAAATCTGCTGCTCCTATAGTCATGATGACCTCACTGTCATCTTCTATCATCATCTTCATCAATTCATCACTGGATTGTACCAGAAATTTATTATTCATTGGGATTAGATTATATATTATCTCAGAGCGTATACCCTCTATTAGTTCTTCTCTTGCTGGATATATCGGCATTAGTATTACTTTGTCCAGACCCTGTAACTCATCAGCAAATTGCAGATAGAAATCTTGCGTCCGCGAAAAAAGATGAGGCTGAAATATGCCTAACACTTTCTTATCTGGATATAATTCCTTAATCGTAGTCACTGTATGTCTTAACTCCTCAGGGTGATGTGCATAGTCGTCAATTAGTACCCTGTTTCCTTCATACACATATTCGAATCTACGCTTGATCCCTTGGAAATTTTCTACTGCCTCTGATATCACAATCAGATCCTGATCCATCAGAAGTCCGATAGTCATCGCAACAGATATATTCTGAATGTTATGCTTGCCAGGCAATCTTGTTTTGACATCAAGTATATCATTCTCAGCATCCAGAATCGAGCTCTCAAAATCAAATATATAATAGCCGTTATCTACTCTAATATTATTGATAGCAACGTTTTTTGACATGTCATATATCCGGATCTTCTTAGATTTCATGTCCTCACGGAATGTAGTAGAGAACTTCTCTATCCATTTTCCTTCTATCAGCAACACACCTCCTGATTGTATTTGATTACATAATTGCTCATAAGCCTGATACATATTCTCTACAGTTCCATATATATCTAAGTGATCTGCATCCATCGATATAATTGCTAATATCTCTGGATGGAGCTGCAAGAAAGACCTATCATATTCATCAGCCTCAGTGACCACATAGTCAGAGTTGCCTTTTATAAAGTTAGACTGCTCCTTGGTTAAAATACCTCCGAGAAATGCTGTTATATCTAATCCACAATATTTCAAAATATGGGTAATCAGTGAACTGGTCGTTGTCTTACCATGTGTCCCTGCTACTGCAATCGTTCGCTTCTCCTTACTCAAGTGACCCAGTACTTCTGATCGCTTATATAAAGTATATCCTTGGTTACGTAAATAGACCAATTCTGAAAAATCCTGAGGTATCGCCGGTGTCAGTATGACTGCATCGATATCATCTGGAATCTTATCTGTATCGCTCTCGTAATGGATATACATCCCCTCAGCCTCCAACTTTTTGGTAAGGTCTGACTTGGCTATATCATAGCCATGTATTTCTACTCCCTCCATCAGAAAATATCGAGCAATGGCACTCATGCCGATGCCTCCTATTCCCAGGAAGTATAGTTTCTTTAGTGATGCAATTTTCATGCTTTCACCATTTTTATTATTTCTTCTGCTATTATCTCTCGAGATTCTGGTCTTGCCATTCTCTTAAGATTCTTACTCAAGCTTTCTTGAGTCGCTTTATCATATATAAGCTCGATGGCAGTCTTGATCATATCCTCATCTGCATCCTTGTCAGTTACTAATAATCCAGCACCTTCTTCCGTTAGCGCTTTAGCATTCATAGTCTGATGATCTTCGGCGACATTAGGCGAAGGCACCAGCACACATGGTCTTCCTGTAAGACAAAGTTCTGATATGGTCAGAGCTCCTGCTCTACATATCACGACATCAGCTGCACTGTATGCCAGATCCATCCTGTCGATAAATGGCAATATTATCACATTGCTTAAATGAGACATATCACTTTTTTCATACTGAGGATAATATATCTTACCTACTTGCCATATTAATTGTATCTCATCATTAGACTCTATAAGAGACTGCTGATGTGCTACTGCGGCATTGATGGATCTGGCACCGAGACTTCCTCCAAAAATCAAAATCGTTTTCTTATTATGATCTAAGTCGAAATAGTTTGTAGCTTCTTTTCGAAGGTTGTCTATGTGCAATAAATCTTTTCTTACAGGATTACCTGTGAGGATAATCTTAGATGCGTCAAAGTACTTATCCATTTTATTGTAAGCCACACATATCTTATCAGCCTTACTGGCTAATAATCTATTAGTGACCCCTGGATAAGAATTTTGTTCTTGTATCAGTGTTGGTATTTTTTTAAGTTGTGCCAGCTTCAATACTGGACCACTTGCAAATCCTCCTACACCGATTACTACATCGGGCTTAATATTGTCAATGATCGTTTTAGCTTTCCATAGACTGCTTATTAGCTTAAATGGAAATAAAATATTTCTCCATTTTCGCTGCCTATGAAAACCACTTATCCAAAGTCCCTTTATTGGATAACCTGCTAAGGGTACTTTCTCCATCTCAATCTTTCCCTTAGCTCCCACAAATAAAATATCCTCTATACCTCTCTCTCTGAGAGCATTTGCTATCGCTATAGCTGGATATATATGTCCTCCTGATCCACCCCCACTAATAATAATTCTCATAACTCATTCTACCTCTTTCGCCTATGGGCTTTACAGTGTAATCTTCTGTAATAGATTGTTCTTCCTCCATGATTTCTGTAGCACTATATTCTTCTACATACTTACTGACACTTAATATAATTCCTAAGCTCACACATGTAAATAGTATCGATGTACCACCCATACTCACAAGTGGCAATGTCAATCCTGTCACTGGTAATAAGTGTACAGATACCGCCATATTAGCAAATGCTTGTGTAACAATACTTAAGCACAATCCTATCGCCAATATAGAACCAAAAGTCTTCGGACATCTTGTAATCATCTTGGTACATCTATATAATAGTGTGATGTATAACATGACAATAAATGTTGCTCCTATCAGCCCATACTCTTCACAAATTATTGCATATATAAAATCTGCATATGCTAATGGTAAATAATTTCTCTGCATACTATATCCGGGCCCGACACCTATCAGCTCTCCGTTAGCTATTGCAATTTTAGATTGCATGATCTGCCACCCACCATCTGCATTAAAGAGGAATTCATTCATTCTTGAAACCCAAGTTTCAAGTCTGATTACCTCAGGGAATATTGTACCTAACAGAACCAAAAAAGACAATGCTGCTACACCGATCAAAGCCAATAGTATTACATACTTCAAAGAAACTCGACCAATAATCATCATACAAAGACATGTCATAAACAACAATCCTGCAGTACTTAGATCAGCTGGTGCAATAAGCATACATACTAATACGACAGGAATGATCAATGGCACAAAGGCACTCTTAAAATCCTTAATAACATCTTGCTTTTTAGCAATCGATCTTGCGATATATATTATTAATGCCAGCTTCGCAAAATCTGAAGTCTGGAAAGATTGATTAATCAGCGGGATCCTTATCCACCTTCTTGCATCATTAATATCAGAACCAAAACCTAATGTAAATAACAACATAGGTATAGCAACAATCATCAGCAATGGAGCAATCTTAGAATAGGACATGTAGTTAAAGCGATAAGACAACCACATAAACAAGAAGCCTACACTGATTAAGATAAATTGCTTCAATAGATAGTACTCAGTATTACCGCCTTGAGATACATATGCCTCTTGACCTACTGCACTGTAGACTGCCAGGATAGAGCATATGCCAAGCAAGAACACGACGAACCAAATCATCTTATCCCCCTTAAGCTTATCGTATATATCGCTAATCGCAATCATTTTCCTAATTCAAATATTTCTTTCTTGTACTGTAATCCTCTATCTATATAATTATCAAATAAATCAAAACTGGCACAAGCCGGAGATAATAAAACTACATCCCCTGCATTAGATTTCTCATAGGCCAAATTGACTGCCTTATGCATACTCTGAGTTGTTGTTATGTCAGAAATTATTTCTGAAAAACGACTTCTCAATTTAGAGTCATCTACACAAAGGCAGATTATAGATTTCACCTTCTTGCTTACAACATCTAACATTCCGCTGTAGTCATTGCCCTTGTCCGTACCTCCTACAATCCATACGATTGGTTTGTCTATAGCTTCCAGAGCATACTCTACAGCATCGACATTAGTCGCCTTACTATCATTAATGAAGTCGACATTATCTATCGTAGTCACTAATTCTAATCGATGCTCTAAAGCCCTAAATGATAATAAGCCAGAAGCAATAGTCTCTTCATCTAATCCACACAATCGAGCAACTTCTTTACTGACTGCTGCATTATATAAGTTATGTCTGCCCAATAATTTAATTTCAAATAAACTCTCATCATCCTTTGACAATGAGTCTATAGGTGACACAGAGGATAATTGTATTATCTCTGCGTTTATTTTTTTTTCTTCTATGAATTCTTCTATCAATTCATCATCATGATTAGTGATTAAGAATCCATTACTTCGGGTACACTGAGCCAGTCTCCACTTCGCGGCTCCATACTTTCTAATATCATAATCATATCTATCCAGATGATCAGCCGTAATATTAAGTATGACAGAAATGTCAGATCTAAATTCTCTCACATCATCCAACTGAAAACTGCTTAACTCTAAGACTAAGAAATCATATTTCTCATCTTCTATAAGCAATCTGGAAAAAGCATATCCGATATTCCCACCTAATCCAACACTTAACTTAGCTTCCTCCAGCAAATGAAATATCAGACTAACTGTAGTTGTCTTTCCGTTACTTCCAGTGACAGCTATAATCTTTCCGTCATAATAACTACTGGCAAACTCTACTTCAGATATAATTTCTATGCCTGCACTTTGCAAATGCTTTATAACTGCAGTCTGATCAGAAATACCTGGGCTCTTAACAACTAAGTCATATCGTACCAATCTTTTCAAATCATGTCCCTCTTCTTCAAAAGGAATCTTATTTTCTTGTAATTCTTTTTTATAATTCTTTGACAATTTCCCATAATCAGAAACGAATATTTCTAAGCCATTCTTCTGAGCTAATAATGCTGCGCCTACTCCACTCTCTCCACCTCCTATGACTACAACCGATTTCACTTCTATCTTACCTTAAGAGTTATAATTGTCAATACTGCTAATAGAATAGCCACAATCCAAAATCTTACTACAATCTTCGTCTCATGTATCCCCATCTTCTGATAGTGGTGATGCAATGGAGACATCAGGAATATTCGCCTACCTTCTCCATACTTTCTCTTTGTGTACTTAAAGTATGAAACTTGCAATGTCACAGATAATGTTTCCATCACAATCACTCCGCAGAGTATAGGAATTAATAATTCTTTTCTAATTAGTATGGCAAATACCGAGATTACACCACCTATCATCAAGCTCCCAGAATCTCCCATAAACACACTTGCGGGATGAGAATTATACCAGAGAAAACCTATACATGATCCTAAGAAGCATGCAGCAAAAATTACTAATTCTTCACTATATGGGATATATAAAATATTGAGATATTCCGCGATGATTACGTTACTTGAGACATAAGCTAATATGCCGAGTGCTGCGCCTATAATTGCGGCTACACCTGTAAGCAATCCATCAAGACCATCTGTGAGATTAGCACCGTTAGAGACAGCAGTAATTATAACTATAATTAGGAATACGTATATTACCCACAGCAAATACTTCTGTCCTCCAGAGAAAAATGAATAATTCAACTCATTATTCTTTATGAAAGGTAAGTTAGTGATAGGTGCTTTGACATAAGCCATTTTCAATGTCTTTGGTTGATCATTTACCTGATCTATTGTAAGATCAAACTGTTTAGTAATCTTCCAATTTTTAGCATTAGCAACATCTAATGGAACTCTTACAACGATATCATTATGTGCTAACATGACAACAGCAATGGCGAGTCCAAGTCCTATCTGACCGAATACTTTAAATCTTCCATGTAGCCCTTCTTTGTTCTTCTTGAAGACCTTAATATAATCATCGACAAATCCAATGATCCCTAACCAGATCGTTGTAATGAGCATCAGTTGGATATAGATATTACTAAGGTCAGCGAGCAATAAAGTCGGTACGATAATTGCCACTATGATAAGTAAGCCACCCATCGTAGGCGTACCTTCTTTTACTTTCTGACCAGCCAATCCGAGATCCCTGACTGATTCTCCTATTTGCAGTTTTTTCAAAGAACTTATGATCTTACTTCCGAGCAATAATGTTATCAGTAGTGATAAAATAATCGCAAGACCAGATCTAAAACTTATATATTGGAACAGGCTTGCACCTGCAAATCCTTGTTTCTCTAAATATTCAAATAAATAGTACAGCATGTTTTCTTTCTAAATAACAGTGTACAGTAGGAATCCGAATCTTTATTCGAAAAAACCCTACTGCAACTGTTAAAACCAACCTGAGAATGATAATAGAACCTATTCTTATATATCGTCTCAGTGCATTAAAGCACTTATAATTTTTTTATCATCAAAAGGATACTTTTGTCCTTTTATTTCTTGGTACTTCTCATGACCTTTTCCTGCTATGAGAATTATATCGTTATCGTTAGCCATGATAGAAGCCATCTTAATCGCCTCCTTTCTATCCGTTATTCTAATTACTTTTTTCTTATCTTCTTCTTCTAACCCTGCAATCATATCATCTATAATCATATCTGGATCTTCATCCCTTGGATTATCAGAAGTCAGAATTAATACATCACTATTTGCTCGTGCTATCTTAGCCATCTCTGGTCGCTTAGTTTTGTCTCTATTCCCACCAGCTCCGACGACCGTGATAATCTTAGCATTACTTTTCTTCACATCACATATCGTAGTCAGTACTTTCTCCAGAGCATCCGGTGTATGTGCATAATCTATTACAGATGTATAAGCGACTTCCCTACTTTGCACAAAATCCATTCTCCCCTCAGCCGTCCTAAGCCTGGACAGAACTGTCAGTACTTCCTGCTTATCTTCTCCCAGAATAATTGCAGCTCCATATACCGCTAAGGCATTGTACGCATTAAAGTTTCCAAACATCTGCAAGTACACTTCCACACCATCTATCTCTAATTGCAGTCCTGACATTTCATTCGCAATTACTTTTGCTTTGTAATTGGCAGGCCTTTTTAGAGCATATGTATACTTATTCGTTACAGCATTCTGACTCATCACTTCACCGTTGCGATCATCTATATTGACTAAAGCAGCACTGTCTTTTCTCAGATTACTAAACAAAAGCTGCTTCGCTTCAATATAATCTCTGAATGTGCCATGATAATCTAAATGATCATGCGTGATATTAGTAAATATCGCCAAGTCATAATCGACATCAGCCACTCGCGACTGGTGCAATGCATGAGAACTAACTTCCATCATTACATGTGTCACATCATGATCTACCATATCTCTGAACATCGATTGCAAGCTTATCGCATCCGGTGTCGTCAGCTTAGCATCCTGAACTTGTCCAGCGTACCTGACATCTATCGTAGATATCAATCCACACTTATGTCCAAGCTCCGAAAACAATTCGAAAAGCAAACTGGATACAGTTGTCTTACCATTAGTACCTGTGACTCCTATCACAGTGATATCCTTAGTCGGATGATCATAGTAATTAGCAGCCACTCTACTACAAGCACTCCTACCATCTGTTACTGATATATACCCTACCGAATCATCAGTCATGTATGTATCATTCTCCAGCAAGATATAGCTTGCTCCATTCTGGATTGCATCAGCGATATAATTATGTCCATCCAGGCTTATCCCTTTGTAAGCAATGAACAAATAATCCTTCTCCACCTTACGTGAATCTATCGTTATACCTGCGACTTGTGCACCATTCAGAGACACATCATTTCTGATTGTTACAGATTGTAATATGTCTTCTAATTTTTTCAATAATTTAGTATTATCACTTTTGATAATTACGTATCTTAATTCAAGTAAATTCTAATTTTCTGATCCTTAATCAATGATCCAGCTATGACGGATTGCTTATACACTTGACCTATTCCTTCTACTTCTGCAACCATCCCGAGACTCTCTATTACATAAGTTGCATCTCTCAGTCCCATACCTTTCAGATCGGGAACCTTTTTCTTACTGATCTTTTTCTTTTCCATCACAAGTGCATCTTGATTGTCATTAATCTTAATCCACTTAGAAGATGTACGCTTCTCATAATCCATTCCTATATAATCAAGTATCTGATCATAATCCTTATTATAACCAGCATGAGAACCTATCGCTATATCTTCCGAAGAATCTTCAGACACTAACTGATTACTCATACCTGACAACCTTTCTACTATCTTACTGAACACTTTTCCAGCCACCTGAGCTCCGTAATATTCCCCCTTAGGATTATAGACTACAACTATAACACTGTACTCTGGATTCTCTTCTGGAAAATATCCAGCGAACGAAGCATTGTATTCCTTCGTCTCATTTCCTTTCCAATAATTTACCACTGTCGTTCCCGTCTTCCCTGCGAAACTTACATTATCTATTTTCAACTTTCGAGCTGTACCGCGTTCGGCTACACCTTTTAATAATTT
>ENA-ORXT01003954-ORXT01003954.1-marine-metagenome-genome-assembly--contig:-NODE-3954-length-15736-cov-17.604636_pt1 | contig 15736 bp, 20 predicted proteins | sample MGYA00237868_ERZ511482 | MGnify/ENA metagenome assembly ERZ511482 | reverse complement strand
ACACCAAAACCCAAGACGCGAGGAATCATCTGCCGCGGGGGGGAGGGGCACGGACCATTTGATGGCACGTCAGCCAAACGCGCAGCGGCGTGAAGGTAGCTCTGACGGGCGCGTTCGCACCGTCAGGCCAGTATCAGTGGCCAACGTCACAGCGCTCCCAAGCCGCGCATTTGGCTCGGGCACATAGCCCTTCCGTGCCTCGCTCTCCATACGCCCCCCCCCCCCAACGTACCTCGGTCAGCACGCGAGAGTAGGTCATCGCGTGGTAAGCGGCGAGCACAAACACGTCGCCCGGCACGACGCTCACGGGCTCCCCCCATTAGAACTGCGCACACGCTTCTGCCCCCCCGCCCCAGACAGGCAATTGGATAACTAGTATCCTCTCCGCCTTTCCCACATGTCTGCGTCGGTTGTCTGCGGCAAGGCCTGGACCCAAGCCGAGATGAGCCTGACTGGCGCCTTGGTCAAGCACAGAAAGGACATGAATTTAAATGTGATGACGTGCGAGTCACACAAATTGTTCGAATAAGTACGACGGGTGTTGGAATGAAGCATGCCGTCGTCGTCGACGACACCGTCTTTGTGCTCAAGCCAAGTCGTCCCCTTCCGGGCCGTCCTCTTCGATTGATAAATTTCCCATGCTCGTTTTACCCGATAGAGCGCATCTGAAGTCGTCAGCAGCGACCGCAATACGGATCATGGATGCGCTGAGAAATTGAAACAGATGCAAGTCACATTCGGCTGGCAGGAGGAGTGGGCCCAATATCACCATCTCGCTCAAGTACAACCTGTTGCTGGGGACGAGCCGCGGCGCGTGGACGGCAGCCTCACACCTCTTCCTCCAACCAACCAGCTGCAAGTCGGCGCCACGTCTCGCGTGCGCATCTGCTTCGGCTTTGGCGTTGGCGACGCTTGACACACCGCCCACCGACATTTTGGTGTCGCGAGCTGCCGGGACATGGGCGGTGAGCCGCACATGAAGAAAGACAGGATACAACCGCGGGCCTCCCTCCCACCCCAAACCTGCTGCCGGCGACAGGACGACGCAGTCGCCATGCCCCCAGCTTTTGCCAACCGCCCTCTTTCGGCGCACAAGACGCCACACGTGCAGGCGCACCCCCCCCCCCACGCGTCCCCTTTCCACCACGGCCGCCTACACTGCTGCCGCTGCGACCGCTGCCCGCCGCGGCGGGCGCAACAGTGGCCCTCACCGCCGCGGCGGCGGCGAGCGTCAACTCGCGAAGCGACGCGGCAAGCCGCTGTGGCGGCGGGTGAGACGAGCTCCGCCGCCCGCCCTCCGCCGGCGCGGCGCACGCCTTCGGGCGGGGACACGGCGGCAGCGGCGGCCACGGCCGCAGTGGGGAGTTCGGGAGAAGCGGCGGCGGCGGCGCTGGCGACGGCGACCGCGCTTCAGTCACGGCCGACACAGGGTTGGGAGCAGGGAGCGTGCGCCGCTCGAGATGGACCTCTCTGCGGCACGCAAATGTGTGCTCGGGCGCCGTAGGTCCCACTCCCACGCACAACGTGATGGACGGGGAGGGGAGGGTCGAATGGGAGAAATTCTCCACCTCCGGCGCCTAGGGGGTGGGCGGCGGGTCGGGTTGCGCCTCCCCAGAGGTCGTGTCGGCCGTCAATGGGCGATGGCCCACCCGCCGGTCGGAGAAGGGTCGCCGCCATCCGACGAGCCACGAACGCGCGGCCGCAAGCGGGAACGGGCATGCCTGTCGCCAACGCAGTGGCGGTGTCGATGATCGTTGCGCACCGCCGCACGAAGGGCACATCGTCAGAATCGGCCCTCGAGCCGCTGCGGACGCCGCCGTCGGTGGTGGCCGTCGGTACCGCCGCCCACCGCCAGCGTGGTAGCAACGGCGTCGAGCGTGGCAGGCCGCCGCACGAGCGGCTCGTCGTCCAGCTCGGCCGCCGAGCCGCTGTCGATGCGGCCGTCGCGGACGGCCGCCGCCGACCGCACAGACTCCCGCCGCCACTTCGTCGGCGGCGGCGACGCGCACCGCGGCGGTCGGTGGCGAGGTGGCGGCGGCCGCAGGGACGGCAGCGGCGTCGGCGGTGGAGATGGCGGAATCGCGGCCGCAATCCTCGCGGCGAGCAGCCACTCTCGGTTGCGGGGCCAGAGTTCAGAGTCGGGGCGGTTCGGCATACAGTTGATGCAAGACTGCCAACAATGACACGGACGGCCACGAGCAGGGGCTTCGGAATAATGATTCGGATAAAGCACCGTTCTGTAAGCAGCGGCCTCCTGCTCGCAGCAACATCTTATATTCATCAGTCTTTCCGCGAAGAGCCGGAGCATGAGCTGAGCTTTCCAGCGGTGTTTTCCGTTTTGCTCTAACATTGGATGGCGAGAAGATTCCAACAGATATATCCGGATATGTGTGGATATATCTCAGATTCTGCTGAAAATTCCAGCTTCTGAAAGGCGCTGGCCACAAGCACGTCCTCGCCGACAGCATCTCCAGACTGTATGCAGACATGTGATTGGTGCACGTTGCACGTTTTCAAGCCGTCCCAAAAGATATGCAGAACCTGACACGAAGCTCAGGCGCAATCAAAGCTTCAAGATTCGAAGGTATACCCTCGAACTTGAAATATGTTCAATACCCATACTTCGCGTCCGTTTTCATCAGGGGCTTCGGAATAATGATTTTGATACGGCACCGTTCTGTAAGCAGCGGCCTCCTGCTCGCAGCAACATCTTATGCTCATCAGTACTTTCACAAAAAGACTGAGCATAACATGAGCTTTCCAACAGTGTCTTCTATTTTGCTCTCACATTGAATGTCCAGAAGATTCCAACGGATATATCCGGATATATTTGGATATATCCCAGATTCCGCTGAAAACTCCAGATTCTGAAACGCGCTGGTTTCCATTGCCTATTACTGATTCTGTAAATGAATTATTCGATTACCTGTTCGTGATCCTATTTGAGGCGGTAAGAATGTACTAGGTCTGAGGAAGGATACCTATGACAGGGCCTGCCGCCTACGCCGTCGCCGGCCCCGTCCCGGCCCCCACCAAACACCGCCAACATCGCCGCCCCCGTCCCCGCCCCCGCCAACCGCCGCCAACGCGGACCGCCGCCCCACCGATCAGGGCCCACGCCGACGCCAGCCCTTCTGCCATTCTAACGTAGCGCCGCCAACGTCGCCGCCCCCGTCCCCGCCCCCGCCGACCGCCGCCAACGCCGATCGCCGCCCCCGCCGACCACCGCCAGCGCCGTCCCCGGCCCCGCCGACAACCGCCAACGCCGGCAGTCGGCCCCACCAACCACTGCCAACGCCGTCCCCGGCCCCGTCTCTGCCCCCGCCGATTACCGTCAACGTCCCCGCCCCCGTCACCGGCCCCGCCGCCGTCGCCGCCGCCACTGGTGCCACCGACTGCCGCCCCTGCCCCGGCCGCTGACTACTGCGCCCGACCCCGCCCCTGTTCCGGCCGTGACCAACGGCCGCACCGGCCTGGCTCTACCACTGGAACTGCCGTCGCCGCCCACCGCTCCCGCTTCCCCGGCCCCAGCTACAGCCGACGAGGCTGGACGCCTCCGCCGCCAGAGCCGCCGACGGCGGCCGCTGCCACCAACGCCAACACCGCCATCGAGCGCCCCTGCCGCTGCCCCCGCACAACGCCCCCGCATCCACCGGCGACGCAATCGACCGACGCTGCCGCCCCCGTAGCCGCCGCCGACAAACGCCCGCATCGCCGCCATCGCCGACGCCGTCCGCCGTCACAGCCACAGTCCCCGCAACGGGCCAAGACCCCTGCCCCTGCCACGTACCGTCCGAATTCGCCGTCCCCGCCGCCGCCGGCGCCCAACGCGACCGCCCCCGTAGGCGCCGCCGCCAACTGCGACCCCCCTCGCCGCCAACCAAGACCCGCCCCCGTCCCTGCCGCCGCCGCCGACCAAGACAACCGCCGCCTCCAAGCAAGGCCCCCGTTTACGTCGGCGGTGCCGCCGACCATCGCCGCGTCGCCTGCCGGCGCCGGCTCCGACAAGCGCCCGCATCCGCGCCGGCGCCGGCGCCGTCGGCCGTGCCCGGCCCCGCTCTCGCCGACAAGAAGCGTCGCCAAGGACGGGGGCCCGGTCGATCTTGTTGCCAACCGACTTGTATGTTTCCAATTCAATAGTTTGCGACAATGCGTTGCACTTGCGTGTGCGAAAAGCCAGGTGTTGTGTGGAGGAGCACGCCAGCGAGTGTGGTTGAGACATGGGACGCGGTATCTGACATGGAGTGCCCTGCCATTGCGATTCTGTGCTTCCTGTGGCATTGTTGGTCGGTGCGTTCCCCTGCAATCCTGATTTCTTCGTTGATGCAGACCATGGACGTCCACGACATGGAGTACGGCGACGACATGGGCGGTGCTGCGGACCAGGACGACCTCTCCTCGGGACTCGCGATGGCTTTTAGCCACCATCTTCGGCTGCTGCAGTTGGCGCGGCGGGTCCATGGCTGTCAGCGCCGTCGGCGACGGCACCGCGGGTCGGTTCGTGGGCGCGCGCTCAACAAGAAGTGCGACTTCAACCTCGGGCTGCGCAACATTTTGCGCGACTACTGAGGTGTGGACCAGGCCCTACCATGGGTATCGAATTTGGTGGTGAGTATTTTCCCTCCGAACATATTGGGGCAGAGTATTTTCTCAGGTTTGGTGTCGGGACACGAGTATTGGTACATGGAATATCCAAGGATGTGGGTACTTGATACTCACTCATGACATATAATCTTGATGCGGGGCTACTTTGCGAAACGGGGGACCACTTCAAGTTGAGATCTGACCGGGGCGATCTCTCTTATGGCTGACTTGATCGAGGGCATTCGCCGACCGCGGGGATGGTTCATGCTGACAGTCTCGAGAGACAACCGGGTACCGCGGAGCATTCCTGACGTGGCCCAATCACTTTTGCTCTGACCATGTCGAGACAGCAAGACCCTGTGCAAGCGTGGCTGTTGCGCTGAGCGAGTGCGGAGGGTGGGGGTGTGCGTCAAGCGTGAGCCGCAGCATCCAAGGAAAAGTCTCGCAGAGCGTCCAGGGGGGAGGCAGTCTCTATCAAATTCCGGGAAGGTGGGTCGCCGGGAGGGAAGGACGGGGTATGCCGACGCCGGGATGTGAGGAAAGTCATTTTTTCGACCGCCGTGCACTATGTGCTTCTTATTGTTTGGCCGCGGAGCGGGCACGCCGTGGCTCGGCAACTGTGTGGTAGGGGAAAGCGGCGCGGCGTGAGCTTTTCCCAATGGCTCCTTCGTGGGCCCATCGCACAGCACACGGTGAAAGGCGTGTGGGGACGCTTTTACTGACCTGTGGCTCTGCCGTGAACAAGCCGGAGGAAAGGTCAGCCGTTTTGTTGCACGAGAGGGTGGAGGGGTCGACCGCTTCAAAGACGGTGGTCAGCGCGGCTGACCAGGCGTGGCAGACAGAGGCCGAAAAGACGGGGATCACAATAAAAAGGACACAAGAAAAAAGCAGCAACGCGCAGTTTCGGGCAGAGGCCACTGTGGAGGCGCGAGGGAAAAGGGGTGGGGGGACGGCTGCCGGTGAGCCTCTTGCGGGCCAGCCGCGGCATCAAGGGCGACAGGCACCACCCGACGACCAGCAATCAGCTGCGCGAACGGTCCGTTCAAACGTCGAAGGAGAACTGATCCCTCACCAAGCAGGACAAGGGGGGCGGAGGATATCCCGAGCACTGCAGCAGTGGACAGATGACATTGGTTGTGGGACGCGAGAAGAAGAGGCCCGATTTCGCGCGCGATCGCCACTTGTCGAGAAAGTAAATGTGACACGACAGCTGCACCAGTGTCGATGCAAGGAGAGTTTCATATCGGGGAAATCGCCTCAGATGCACACATATCCGAGAGAGACAATTTCCGATCTGGTCAGCAAGAATAAAACCGCACGCCATGCCCCGCAGAGATAATAATAACAATTCCAAGTCTGATTTCAATTCCTGGCCAAGGGCATCATTTCTCTGCAATTTCAACACAGCCACCCATCGTGTCGCTACCTGGTCGTGCTCCGGCCCCAGTCTTGGCACAATCGTGCGCTGCGAGACGCACCGACATGATTGTCCGTCGTGCTTTCCCGTCCTTTGCGTCTTGTCCATCCCAACGCCCCTCTCTTGTGCGTCGGTGACATGTACGTATGCCCTCTTCCGGTTGTTTGTTCATGCAAGTGTGAGCGAGGACGGCGCCCTGCCAAGACGACGGAGGCACTCCGGATCGCAGTTCTCCGCGTGGGGAAGACCCGTTCGGCAACCAAGCTGTCCAATGATATCTTGCGCCCTACCTGAGAGGCATCACAAAGAAGGAATGTCTTTGGCTCTGCTCTTCTCTCTTGTTCTGCGTGCACGTCTAACTTGCTTTCCTCTCATGAGCACGAACTATGGTCATGATGCACTCGTCTTCGCATCCACGCTCCATTGCGCTTTCCTGTTGCACTATCTACGCACGTACAAATAACAAATCACGTCCACAACGCGCCGCCGCCCCGTCACGTGTCCTCAAACGGCAACCACACACCCAACAGCTATCATCATGATGGTGAAAGTGGGAAGACGGACGCAGCTCAACTGGACGCCACCTCCCTGTCGGTCACTGCGCACGCAACCTCAACTCACGCGTACGGGAGCTCAAAAAACTTTGCCAACACCAAGCGAGACGCGGCAACCCTTGTCGACGCCACCGCGTCGGTCGCCCGGCCCGCCATCACGCCCCACAAATACGAGGACTGCATCAACTGGAACAACAAGAGCATGTACGCGCCGCTGGTCATCGGCGCCGTCGCGTCGGTCGCCCCGCCCACCACCACGCCCCACAAGTACGAGGACTGCATCAACTTGAACAACAAGAGCATGTACGCGGCGCTGGTCGTCGGCGCCGCCGCGTTGGTCGCCCTGCCCGCCACCACGCCCCACAAATACAAGGACTGCATCAACTTGAACAACAAGAGCATGTTCGCGGCGCTGGTCGCGGGTGACGCCGTGTCGGTCGCCCCGCCCGTCACCACGCCCCACAAGTACGAGGACCGCATCATTGTGAACAACAAGAGCATGTACGCGGCGCTGGTCGTCGACGCCGCCACGTCGGTCGCCCCGCCCACCACCACGCCCCACAGGTACGAGGACTGCATCAAATTGAGCAACAAGAGCATGTACGCGGCGCTGGTCGTCGACGCCGCCGCGTCGGTCGTCTCGCCCGCCACCACGACCTACAAGTACGAGGACTGCATCAACTTGAACAACAAGAGCATGTACGCGGCGCTGGTCGTCGACGCCGCCGCGTCGGTCGTTCCGCCCGCCACCACGACCTACAAGTACGAGGACTGCATCAACTTGAACAACAAGAGCATTTACGCGGCGATGGTCGTGGTTGAAACCATGTCGGTCGCCCCGCCCGTCACCACGCCCCACAAGTACGAGGACTGCATCAACTTGAACATCAAGAGCATGTACGCGGCGCTGGTCGTCGACGCCGCCGCGTCGGTCGCCCCGCCCGACACCACGACCTACAAGTACGAGGACTGCATCAATTTGAACAACAAGAGCATATACGCGGCGCTGGTCGTCGGCGCCGCCGCGTCGGTCGCCTTGCCTGCCGCCACGCCCCACAAGTACGAGGACTGCATCAAATTGAGCAACAAGAGCATGTACGCGGCGCTGGTCGTCATTGCGGCCGCGTCGGTCGCCCCGGCCGCCATCACGCCCGGCAAGGCCGAGGACGGTATCAACTTAAGCTACGGTGCCTTGTACGTTGCGCTTGTCGTCGGTGTGAGTGGGGTTAATATTGTGACGGCCACGGCGCCCATGTCTTCCAATTGCTTTTTTTTCTTCTGTTGTATCGCTGCATGTGGCGATAAGCTGGCGTCGTCAGAGTGTCTATACCTTGCTGGGCAATACACATCGGTTCTTTCTGTAGTTGCCTTGTCTTGTCAGGTTTCTTGTGGTGGTCGTGACGAATTCACAAAAGAGAGGTCGTGGGATCTCATCGGAAACCGGGCATGAAATGCGGACGAGAGGAGCTCGTGTACAGCCGCAGCGGCATCACTTTGATAGGTGCACTGCACGACGTCCGTCGCAACTATGTTAACGTTCGTATGTCAAACATGCAAAATAAATGCATCTTTCTCAATCGCTTTCCACAACACTATCCCCACCATCACTCCCCCAGCCGGCACCCGCGTCTCCAGTGATCCCCCCGTCCTCCTCCGGAACAAAGGAGTTCATGCGGTTGCGGAAAGCAGTTGCGGCGTCATGCGTCAGGATGGGCACGGACGCGCAGTCACCTGGCACCAAAGCCATGTTCGCCGAGACGAGGGAGTGCATCTCAACGCTCTCAACAGACAAGGACGACCTCTCGTCGCTCACCAAGCCGCCGGTAAAAGAAAACGCACGCTCACAATATGATCATGATCCAATAGCACCAAAGAAAACACCAGCCAATCGGTACAGAGCAGGGAACTGCGGCCGGTGTCGAAACCAAAATGGCAATCGTGGCTCCCACTGAGATGACTCGGTCATGCGCAAAAATGCAGTAAGCTCGGCGCGGGCGTCGGTACCGAGAGACCGAACCGCTGCGGTTGACGAAGGGGCGGCCAGCGTCCCGCTGGTGCTCTCCCATCGCAAGAGAGATGTTCTCGCTTGCGTGCGCTCCACAGATGGCAAGGGAGGTGGCACTTGGCCTGATCCCGGCAGGCCTCCGCCACCGGGTGTTGAGTCGACAACCGCTGCCGACCCGAGCTGCGCGCAGGCCACGGAAAGAGCCTTCTCCGCGTCGGCAACTGGATTCTCGACTCCAATCCAGTCGGCCACTTTGCGCATGGTCCGCACCCCCCCCGGTGTAATGTAGACCGCGCCGAGGACCGCACTGTTCTTCATCCAGTTCTTGGGGCTGTCAGTTGCGTTGAAGAACAATCGGTCAACCTTGTCGCGAAGCTCGAGCACAGCTGTCCGCGCCACGACCCCCAAGCAGTCCACGTGCTCCTCTTCCTCGATGTAGGCGAGACCGCAGCTGTACAAACGGTTGTCAACTTCCATGACCGCGTCCTCATTGTGCTTCAGGTAATCCTCGATGTTCACCGCCCCGACGGCCAGCGGCAAATCAGGAAACCGCGGCACGTTGATGTTGTCCATGTGCATTGTCTTGCGGAGCTCGACCACAAGAAGGAAGGTCTCGGATAGCGTCGCCTTTGGCCGCTCGCTGGCTTTCGTAACCTCGAACGCCGGCTGCAAAACGGCGATCAGCTGTCGCATCACGTTCAAATCATTCTCCGAAATCTGGCGCTTCAGCTGGTCGGCCGTCAGCGACTGAGAGCGAAAGAAGGCAAAAAGGCGCGGCCACATGGCATACAGCCGGCACAATGACGAGAACGTGGACCCCCCGCGCGTCGGCACGTCGGGAAGTAAGTTGCGGCATGCAGGGTCTTCAGGAACTTCGATCCGTGAGAGGAAGAGCGCCTCAACGGGGGATTGCTCGAAGAAGCCTACCGTGGCGCGGCAGCGAGCGAGGAACTCTCGACCAAGCGTATTGCGGCACGTCTTGCGTGGTCGAGCTTGACGACTCACTGATCGGGAGAGGCGGGCAGACCGCTGCGTTGGAGTCTCCCCCGAGCCCCCCATTGCGTGTCGCACTGCGTTGTGAATGGAGTGGGAGGCACAAGGCACCCACGCACCTGTGAAGCCAATCATCGCCTTGCGTACGTTCGCGCCAGAGTCAGTTGTCGCGGAAGCGACATCGGACATCTCCAAACCAGAGAATGAAACCCGGTTCGCCACCCACAAGCGGATGTTGGTGTAGTTGTGTCGCCCCGAGCATCACCACGCGCCAAGCGACAGCTCCCTCACTTCCCCTGACGACAATTCCACAAACCGCAGCACAACCGAGCCGTAGCTAAGATGAGAGTGGGTCTCTGTCCACATGTCCGTGGCGACATGCGCAAATGCAGCACCGGCGTACGCGTCCTTAGCCGTCGCGATGGCAGTTCGCAGAGCGTCCCGTACAAACGAAGCCAGCTCTGTCAGGAGATGAGCGACCGTCCCAAGGGCAGGAGGGGCGTACTGGGCCTTGAGTCCGTCCAGGAACGCGCGCACGTACGCGTTCCTCCCAAAAACATGCGGCGACCTGGTCATGATTTGCATTTGCACAAATCGCAGGTGGTGCTCGCGGCGGGCCCGCGGAAGCAGCAACCGGCGAATAGACCTGTCAGCAGCCACAGAGCGCGTCCGGTTCCCACCTTGGGCATTAATCAGCAAATAAAGCGTAGCTTTCAGGTGGTCGGCACGCCGAGTTGGACCGGCCTGGCCCTTCCTCGTCCCCTCATCGTGTTTGCTGCCATTGCTCGGTGCTCCGCCCTTGAGGAAGGGATGCGTCTCGACCCCATCGATTGCACACACGCGGCAGCGCACGACAAGGTCTGCGACCGGCTCCCCATCCTCCTCGCGCTGGTAGACGTCCAGCAGTCCCCACAAGGCCGATCTTGCATCGGGCTTGGCCACGTACCTGGGCTGGAGGGCCCATTCCTTGCCACGGTGCATCACAGACGTCTTCGCGTCTGCCATCTCAAATGTCCGTGTGATGCCGACTACATCACGGACAAAGATCTCAAACCTTGGTGCAGTTGCAGCCAAGGGGCGTCCCACACTCAGGGGGCGCTTGCGACCAGACTGTCGCGGCTCGATGTCGGCGTCATCGTCCTCTGGCACTTCTTGACGGCTATCAGAAGGAGGGAGAGTCAAACCGTCACCCGACGCAGACGAAGAAGCCTCTGTTGTCGTTGACATTGCGGGCGCCGCGGAAAGCTGGCGTCAAGCCGAGAGGCTGCGGCCAGCAAACGGGCACGTTGAGCAGCTCGCTGAGAACTCATGAAGAAAAGCCCGCTGAGCGCGTATGCTGGCGGAAAGAGGGAAGGTAGGGGGGCGGAGCAAGGGAATTGTGCGAAGGCGGGAAGAAAACAGAGTGCCAGAGGCACGAGCGACCCGGAGAGCTTGAGGCCGGAGATGGAGCCCTACTCAGCTCAATACACGAACGGCGCTGTATTATCGTGCGGCACGCGTTTCTTTGTGCACGGCCATCGACGCTGAGTCTGTCCGAGCTCACGTGAGGTGCCGTATCGCAGCCCCAGCAGATATTTCGGGTCCTAAGGCTGAGCATGACGGGTACAGTGCTGTGTGGCCCTCGTGCTGTCTTTCGTGCCGACTTCTCAGGTATGCTTGTTCAAACTGATGGTGGAGAGAGCCCGCGGAGGGAGCCGCAAGAGGGATCCGAGCTCTGATTGGCCAAACGGAGCGTCTCACAGGATTGTTTTCTGATGCGGCCGCTTCAGAGCCCCAGCTTCGAGCGAGTTGGTCGCCCAGACAGCGAGGATTGCAGCAGCTCCGCGGTCCTTTGATTTGCAGGCCTGTAAGCTTCCGCTTACACTCTGATACTCACTTCTGGCTGTCGCGTGCGGATTTTCTGGTATGACTTGCCGGGCTTGGGTGGAATCGCCCACCTGCTGATGGCCTTCGAGTATGGGTGCCGACATCAAGATACTCATGGGTATACTCAATCAACAAATACCCGTGGTAGGGCCTGGTGTGGACGGCGAGCCGCCCGTCTTCGACGAGGCGGACTTTCAGAGCCGGTTTCGAATTCCACGTGCTGTATTCATGCGCATCTACAACGACATAAAGGACGAGCCGTTTTTCCGCCAACGCGTCAACGCCACCGGGCGCCCCCAGGCGCTTCCGCTTCAGAACATCGTCGCCGCGCTGCGCGTTCCTGGCAACGGCGAGGCGGCGGACCGCCCCGATGAGTACGTCCGGTTGTCGAAGTCGACCACCAGTGCCGCCGTCAAAAACTTCATCGAGGTCATCGTCAACAATTACGAGTCGGCCTACCTGCGCGCGCTGACGTACGAGGACATCACGCGCATCCTAGCGTTCAACAAGAACCGGGGCTTGCCCGGCTGTATCGGCAGCTTGGACTGCAGCCACTAGGAGTGGCACGGCTTCCCGGAGTCGGCGGCGAGAGAGCACAAGGGAAGGTCGGGCAAGCGGTCTATCGTCCTGGGGACGGTGTGCGACCACGATCTCTGGGTTTGGCCCGTCTTTGCCTGCTCGCCAGGAAGCAACAAGGACATCACCGTCCTCAAGCAGATCCCTTTATTTTCTAGTGTCGTGCGCGGCGAGTGGCTGCCACGTCACTGTTTTTTTGCAGTAAACGTGAAGTGGTTTCTGCCCGTAAAGCCGACGGGGAAAGACCCCGTCAGAAAAACCCAGCACAGGATGTGGAGCGACAAAAAAAAGAGAAAGAACACGAACGCCTGAATCGCAGGGCGCGAAGCGCACCAGAACGCCGAAACGAACGCAAACGCAGCGCTGATTTACTCATGGAAGCAAGCCGACCCAGACGCACACACTCATATACCCTCAGAGGACGCACGGCAAGCAAATACCCGACCCAGGAAAAGACGGTCATAGAGGGACCGGTGCCCGACGGGCCACGGTCCCTGACGCGGGGTCCTGGCTGGCCCATGCCACGAATTAAGGGACCCCCTTCCACTGGAAGAGAGATCTGGCCCCTGGACTTACGTCAGCTGGGACTGAATTAGCCCAATAAATCTCCAGGGACTTATCCCAAGATTTTCAATTCTTCGATTGAAGTCCTCGTGGGATATCGACCATGGCCGAGATCTGATCTCGCCCCCGGGCCTTGCCCCGGTCACAGAAGCTTCCACAAGCTTCTTGGCCCCTCTAGGGAGCCCGGATCGAGGGGTCGCGTGTCCCCTCGTCTATGTCAGGCCCCCCCCCTCGGGCCCCGAGGGAGAGGGATGTGAGCCTCGGGTGCGCCCCTGAGCCCCACCTGGCATGCGCCCGAAGGGGGCGCCACACACCGCTCCCTCTGGGGGGCGTTATGTGTGTGCTCGCGGCCCCTCCACCGGCCCATACCGGAGGGATCGCGTCATCCGAGGACAGGGGGTTTCCCCCCCATATCCCCCTTCTCTCGCTGGACCGGGGGCGGTGTCCAGAAGGGGCTTGTGAATCTGTCACTTTTCATAGAATCAGAATATACTCCACTTGCGCTGACATGCACTTAGATTTGAGTTTTTGATGATGTCATGTATCTGGATTCGGATCTGATCTCGTCGGTCGGAGTAAGGATCAGCATTTTATTTGGTCATGTTATCGCTCCGATTTCGATTATACTCTGTGTACCTATGGTGCGTGTCCCGAAAATCAGACATCGCGGATTTTTCTTTTCTTCCCGGCCCACTGGCCTTCTGCAACGGTCTGATAATGTAATGTGACCCGCCCGGTCCCACTGTGCTTCCAGAACGGCCCCTGACAGAGTTAGCAGAGGCGGCACCTCCTGACGTGTCATGGGGGAAAGTGTCATTCATTGCAGATTCGACAGGTGACGATCACGCGGCCCAATCAAAGGCACGGATACTAGCGCAGGCATGTGCTGACAGTTCGTGCACGAAGAAAAGGGCATGACCTTACCAATAAAAACGTGAAAAAGACCCCCATGTAGCCCCCTGTGAAGATGAGACGATTTGGGACACCCTTCATCGAAGCTCCAGTTAGCACATGAGCTTTGGCGTTGCAAACCTGTAACCCCAAGAACCTGAAACAGACTGGCTCCAAGATTGGGGCTATCTCAGAGGCCCATAGAACAGTGCCCACAGGCGGGTACTAAGGAGTTGTCAGCCAAGCTCGCGTCGGGAGAGGCTCTTTCCATGGTGGCCAGTCGAGAATTATCTCATACCCCACCCCACCTGCCCCCGTGCAGTGATTTGTCAAGCCTTCAGAAAAATCGCATGTCTCATTTTTGGGACACGCACCATTGAGTGAGTAGATTCCGTCCGAGGACGTTTCTGCACAAATTGGGATCGGCCCATGTACCAACGAGAAGTTGTCCGACGACGCCACCAACAAAGTATGGCGCCAGCCAACGTACGTCTTGAGGTGGTCTCAATCTCCTGGGAAACTGGAGTGGTATGGTGTACCTGCAAAATTCCAGCGTGCATACTAAAAGCTACATTCTCGTCATCGGACACCAAAAGATTTGTGGTGCTGCGGGCAGTGCTCCCCAATTCAGGACGAGTGCTCGTCGGGGTGCAACAGTGGTCCACGCCGAAGGGTGTTGCGACAACAAAAGGCGTAGTTTATATTCGTCGAGTAGCAGGGGGGCAGGGCTGCTTCTCACGTGAAGAGAATAAGATTATGCTGCGGATACTCAAAAACCTTCACGTCTTGGTCCGGGCATCCGGCTCGGGTGTGCCAGACACATTTCCCTCTCAGTTGCGAAGGTCCGGCCCCTATCTCCGAGCTGGTAGCCAACATTGGCATCTTGTTCGCCTGCGGCGTCGCAAGGGCTGCCCCAGAATGCTTTTGTAGCGCGCAGACGATTCTGGGAGTCTGATAAACTCAAGTAAAGTATCTTCACTCTGATTACAATATATCCTGCCCTCGGAGATTTATTAAGGCACATTATAATTGTCGGTGCATGGACAGAGTAGGTTAAGAATACGCAGCTACGGCATGAATATGGATATATCCGAGTACACTGTGCGGATATATCTAGCTCATCAATATCCACCTCAGCCCCTGGTGTCCAGCCGCCCCACACGGGCCAGGGGGGAACCCTTGGCGACTCGTCCCGCCTTCCCTCCTAGAGGGGCTGGCTGTGGGGTGTCCGCCCGGGGCGTTCACAGCCCGAGGACTCCCCGGCGTACGGTGAGCCCCTCCCACCAGGGCGCATAAGTCGGTCCCCATTGCGTGGGGACCTGACGATCCGGGTGTCCCGTGGGCACCCTCATCGTGACGAGGTGGGACAGCGCCGAGAGCGCCTGTCCGGGGTTCTTCCCCTCTCTCCGACGACCTCGTGCCCCGCCCTTGGGTGAAGCGTACCGAACTTCCCCGGGTCCCCGTCTCGCGGGGTCCGATGGCGTCGGCCGATGCGGCCGACGGTACGGCCGCCATGGCGGTCGACAGTCGGGGCGACGCTCCCGGTGACGTCCTCGAGGAGAAGGAGGAGATCTACGGCGCTTTGGCCTCCCTCTTGTCGGCTTCTTGGCCGACCCCTGCCGTCGTTGACGACTCGTTTCGCCGGTTCCCCTGGGACCTCGGGGGGTCCCTGGTTGAGCAGCGGTATGCGGCCCTCGAGGGCCGCCGCATGGTCAGTCTGTGGACGACCATCCGGGCCAACTATGGACCGTTGTACGCCGTCCCCGAGGAGACGGCAGCGGACTTCCCCTTTCTCCGCCGCCAGGAGGACTGGCGGGTGTGTCGGGTGCTCCGCCACTTGGCGGTGCGGGACTTCCTTCCGGAGGTGGGTGACAAGCCCTACTTTTGTTGGGATTATTACCCTGGCGCTCCCCCCAAGATGGGGGAGAAGGACCGTGGCTACTTCGTGCCGGGCGCCCTGGCAGAGTGGAAAATCTGCACCACCCTGGGCGTCCTCGTGCTCCTTGAACAGCGGGAGGTACGGGAGGTTTCTGTACTCCAGCGTAAGGCCATGTACCCGGTCGCCCCCCTTTGGTGGGCGTCGGTAGAGGTGCCGCGCGGCATGGCCGCGCGGATGCCCCAGATGGTGGCGCTGCGTGGCAGAAAGCTGAAGGGGGAGACCCTCGGGGTGCCCAACCACATCATTTTGGCGATTATTTGGGCCTTCGAGGTGGCCGACGTCTTCGTCGGCAGCATCCGCCACCACGGCCACTTGTGGCGTCTGCCGCTGGTCCTACGGACGGCTTT